>Ga0209444_10000006_pt1 | contig 120162 bp, 75 predicted proteins | sample LauGreFaBDMM15DN_2_FD_188215 | JGI IMG/M metagenome (GOLD analysis project Ga0209444, IMG submission 188215) | Freshwater lake microbial communities from Lake Michigan, USA - Fa13.BD.MM15.DN (SPAdes) (version 2) | ecosystem: Environmental > Aquatic > Freshwater > Lake | place: Lake Michigan... | reverse complement strand
TTCTTTTAAGGGCCGTGGAAGACTACCACGTTGATAGGCTACAGGTGTAAAGACAGTAATGTCAAAGCCGAGTAGTACTAATAACCCGTAGACTTACAACTCTACTCTGTTTTTACTTTTTCTGCTTCAATCGTCCGATATATCAATAAACTTTATGTTTTTGGGTGTCTATAGCAGCACGGTCCACCTCTTCCCATTCCGAACAGAGAAGTTAAGCCTGCTTGCGCTGATGGTACTGCCCTTTTGAGGGTGGGAGAGTAAGTCGATGCCACTTTTAGAACCCTGACAATCGTAAGATTGCTCAGGGTTTTTTAGTTTTAGAATGTTCTATGTTTAATTGTTAGGAATCTGTCATTGGCCACGCACTGACACAAAACAATGGTTATTCATTATCCTCATTTCGATGCTTTCGAACCCTAGAATAATTTTTTTTGGAGGGTTCCTTTCTTTCAACAAAGCGCCCATCGAAAAATCCCTGTTTAATTTGTGATGCCCGTTCCCTTGCGATTCTAAGATTGTGTAAAGGATTTTGCTTTTTGGGTTTCATGTACTGCTAAAGATAATTGAATAGTTATTATGTTTTGCTGGTTAATTCTAATACCCAACTTGAAACCCACTGAAATAAAATCATTGGCCATTTGAATCTTTCATTCTCTATCAATAAATTCTATCGTCCCGGAAATAAAGTAATTGGTTTTATGTTTGAACGTAATACAATGTAATTAGAATGCGATTGCCACAAATTATAACATTTATTTAAGATTCCTGAAGTGTGAAGGGTCACTATTACCCAAGCAATCATTTTAAAATAAATCGCGTTCCGTCATACTTTATGCCCTTTCATCCTAATTGTAGAGACAAATATTAAATGGATAAAGACCATTGAGTTTCAGTATGAACTGGGATTATTTTAAATTCAATTTCTTTTTCAATTCAGCCGTGACAGCATCCTTGTGTAAATAAATATTGATGGTTTTTAGCTTAAAATAAGACTCCGAAACATACAAATATCCTTTAGGCAAATTGCTGGTTCCCCATGAATTCTTAACCAATACGTACTTCGTTCCATTTTGATCTTTGTACAAGCCCACGATGTGCATGCCATGGTCATCGGTGGTTGTCTTGTTGTCATAACCTTTTTGGCGTAGTTCAGCATTTACAGAAATTTCTTTGACAGGTGACAAAAATGCATTTGAAGATTTGTTTGCTCCCGCATTGGAGTAATTTTTATTGTCCTTTCCAGAAACTTGGATCGTACTCATGTCTTCAGGTACCAATGCAATTCCATTTTTGAAACTAAATCCTTTTTCGGAAACATCTGCACCCCACGCAATGGTATACCCATTAGACAATGCGTTTTCAACGGTGGACATCAAATCATCTAAAGCGACATTGTAAGAATCTCCCCAATTATAATTGTCGGGAATGGCAAGTTGACATTTTGCATAGGGCTGGTGATTTGTAAAAGAAGTCAACGAAACATACTCATCCATGTTTAAACCAATCGATTGCGCATACGTTTGTGGGGTGTATTTTTTTCCTTTAAAGTCAAACTCTTTAATATCTTTCCCCATGTAAGCGTCTAGGATTCCATAAATGGCAGGTTTCCAATTGGAGCTGATTCCATTTTGTGAGGAGGTTGAGAATTTCAACATTCCTTGCATTGCGCCATTTAAGACCTCAAAAAATTCTGCATGGTCATAATTTTCTGACCCATTCAAACCATTGTATACATCGAAAGGAACGATGCCATAATTTTTAATGACCCAAGGTATGTCATGAAAAGCCCCCCCTTCTGAGAAATTGATTTTGCCATCCATGCGAATGAATTTATCAGCCTTGTTCTCGTAGGATTTACGAACCACAAACATTTGTGACAAGGCATCTGGGTTTTTGTTCCCTTTTCTAATGAGTTCTGATTCGAAAAAAGACAATCCAGAAAAGCTCCAGCATGTACCTGTGTTGCCCTGGCTAAAAACAGGTGTTGCATCCAAATGGGCAATTTTTGTAAAAGCATAACTGCTTCCTTCAGCATTCGTAGTGGTTTGTCCGAATCCGAAAAAAGGAATCGCGACACATAAAAGGAAAATATATTTAATCATTTTTTATTTTTTTAAAATCCAAACTTCAATATTTTTTGCAGATGCTTCACGGGAAATTGATGTCAAGGCATCCTCAGAGAATCCTGATCCAGCAGATACTTTATACAAACCTCCATCTTCAAATACACTCGCAGAAAAACCGAGGGTTTGCAATTTAGCCTTCAACCTATTGGCGTTTGAGGGATCTGAGAAACAGCCTGCAATGCAATGAAAGGTGACCATTGACAAATCGTTGTTATCCTGAGGGATGGGAGCGTTTGGAATTTCTTCGACCCTATCTTGGAAGTAGGTTTCTTCTGACACTTCAACCAAAGGTTTTAGAGCGATTTTGTTTCCACTGTAACTCCCCGGATGGGTTTCGTGTAAGGGATTGAAATCTTTATAAGAAATCATACCGGCTTCAAAAACATCCGTTTTTGTAGGAATCCAAAAAGAATAAAATGCCAAGGGCAACAAAAGTGTAGCAGCTGCTGCATATCTCCAGAAATGTTGTTTGTTTTTCACTTTAGCCGGCGTAACAATCTCTGGAACGGTAGCTACAAAGTGCAGTGATTCTAATCCATAAGCGCTAAGCAACAAGTTAACATTGCGATCTTGTTGAAATTGAATGTTTCCCTCTGCATCACACCAAAAATCTCCGATTTGCGCAAGCTGTAACTTTTCGCCGTTTTGTAAAGTTGCTTTCCAATGTTTGACAGAAAGATCAATTTCAGACATACTTTGCTCATATGCAAGGTGATTTTCCATCGCGAAAAGATTGACAAGTAGCCCATCATTTTGATGCAACTGAACATTAAATGTGAGTTGTTTTGAAGGGGGAAGGAGGGTTTGATTATGTGAATCGAAAAAAGCGCTTTTTTTTTGGGTTATGAATCCACCAAAGTCTGGAACAATTACGCAGTCATTGGTATACAATGCCTTTGTAATAACTTGCGATAAACTTTTCATAACTTCAAAAATACGAAATTAATGTTGAATTAAAAAAGCACTCATAAATACATGAGTACCTTGGCAACATCCTCGGGTGTATCTATGTTTGGGGTTTCAATGTCGGTAATAAAAACCTGGATTTTATGGCCATTGTAAAGCCATCTTAATTGTTCCAGTGATTCACTTTTTTCCCAATCACAAGGTGCTAAGGATGAAATCTGAAACAATGTTTTCTTTTGGAAGGCATAGAGTCCAATGTGTTTCAAAGGTATGTGTGCTGAAGGGTAAATCATGGATGGAAGTGGACTTCGGCTAAAGCACATTGCTTCATTTATTTTGTTGGTTACCAGTTTTATGCGGTTTGCATTTTCTATGTCCGTTGGGTCACTCACAGGTATTGCCAACGTACCGATTTCAACATTAGGGTCCTTAAACAGAGAGATCAATTGGCTTAGCTGTAGGGGATCTACCAAAGGCTCATCCCCTTGAATGTTTAGGTATACATCAAACGCATGATGTTTTTGAGCCACTTCAAAACATCTTTCTGTCCCTGTAGTGTGAAATGTTTCGGTCATCATGGCTTGGCCACCAAAACTAAGTACATGGTCAAAAATGCGTTGGTCATCCGTTGCAACAATGATTTGATGAATGTCCGAACATTTAGCAGCGCCTTCATACACCCGCTGAATCATCGATTTCCCTTTCAAATCGACCAAGGGTTTTCCTGGAAACCGGGTTGATTGGTAACGGGCGGGAATGATTCCTAATACCTTCATCAGAACTTCATTTGAACCTGAACAAGGAAGTTTCTAGGTGCTTGTATGTCGCCAGGACGGCTTGAGTATTCAACGTTGAAAAGGTTATTGGCAATAAAGCTTAATCGAAGCTTTTCACTGAATTTATAAGCTATACGTGCATCAAAAACCACAACGCCACGATTATATATTTGACGATACGCTTTTAAACCAGGTAAGATGTAGGTGGTTCCAGCAATTGGTTCTTCAAATACTTTGTCAATGTTTTTCATGAAACTGTTGTAGCGAGAAGAGATTCCCACTCCGATTTTTTTGTAGTTCGCTTCAATATCTGCCCTGACCAAATGCTTGAATCGATATTTTAACATGTTCGATGTAGTATCGGAATTAAAAACAGTGTATTTTGGGTCATTATTCAACGAGATGGGATTCATGTAAGTGTAACCCATGAGGGATATCACTTCCACGGGTCCGATTTTCCCCATGCTGTTAAAGCTCAATTCAACCCCCGTAATTTGTGCTTTTTCAACATTCATAGCGCGAAATCCAATCATGTTGTTAATGGTATACCCTTGTGCAATCAATCCCTGATATTCACTTAATCCAGCTGAAGTTGAGGGGTCTAAATTATTTCCATTGGTTGGGTTGTAAAGTCCGAAGGAAAATTCAATCATGTTTGAATAATTATTGATAAACCCAGCGATGTCAATCATTCCTTTCCAATCACCCATTTTCACCCCTTGCTTGATTCCGATTTCCGCTGCCCATCCTTTTTCAGGGGATAAGTTGGCATTAGGAAAAATGTTAAGCGATCCTACGGAAGTACTGGTAAATCTTTCACCAACTGCCGGATAGCGAATTCCTTGACCATATGATGCTCGTAAGTGGGTGAATTTTTTAACTTCATAGTGCGCTCCTGCACGAAAGATGGGATAAACGGGAAGGGTTAGTTTTCCCATTTTAAAGTCCGAATCTCCACTTTTACCATCCATGATAAAATGTTCGACCCGCATTCCAGTTGTGAAGTCAAATTTTCCTATGTGATGTTCGTATTGAGCGTAGAAAGCTGCATTATTGGATTGATGGTTTCCAAACAAATTGGATAAGACCATATTTGTAGTATTTGACAGACCCGAAATTAAGGTTCCTCCGGTTTTGAATTGGCGTTGGAAATTATAATCTGTGAAATATACGACGGCACCATTGCTTTGGGCACTGTTGCTAATGTTTTCATTTTGTGTCCAATACATCCTCGTTTTCAAGTGGTGTTTGTTGTTGAATTTGTCGATGTAAATAAGATATGGATCGATGAACAAGCGATTTGCTAAATTCATCGATAACGTAGAGGCAGGATTGCTTGTGTCTGCTCCCCCACTTGGGCTATATCCTAAACTGTCACTTTGCCAAATGAGAAAATTTCCGGTTTTGTGGTATTGATAATTGAATCCAATGCCTGATTTAAACCTTTCAATTTTTTTAGGACGGAAATAAAAGGTACCACTCACCCGACCACGTGTTTCCTTTTCTCCTTGACGGTATCCTTGGTCATTGTAAAAAACCGTAGACAAGGTATATCCGGTGCTTTTAAACATTTGACTTCGAAACACTTCAATTTGTTGGTTCATAGGATTGAACTTTTGTACTGAATCTTTTCCCCACCAAATCAAACTACTGCGTCTTGGATTGTCATAGATTCCTGCCTGTACTTTCACGCGTGTTTCAGGTGTTGCAGAGGGAAGCTTTTCAGCCATGGCAATGACACCATTAAGGGCGCCACTTCCATACAATACCGATGAAGCTCCTTTAATCACTTCCACTTGCGAGGCTTGTTCTATGGGAATGGCATTCCATTGGGCGTCTCCAGCATATCCCGAAAGCAGTGGCATCCCGTTCCATAGCACCATGACCCTACTGCCTGCACCATATGCGAATCCGGACCCACCACGAATGCTCACTTGACCGTCCATGGTAAAAACACCGGGTGTTTGTTCAACCGCTTGCTCTAAGTTTACAATGCCTTTGTGGTCTATGAGCTGTGGTTTAATGACTTCAATTGAAATCGGAATTTCTTCGATTTTTTGAGCTCTTTTATTCGCTGATACGACGACGGTTTGTTCGTTTTTTTCATTAACTCCCATGGTAAAATCGAAATTCCCAGCTTTCTCAATAACCAAAGTATCGGTTTTGTATTCCAACAAATTGAAGTGAATTTTTACTGGAAAATTTGTAGAATTAAGTTGGTATTTACCATCGTAATCTGACAGCGCCTTTTGTCCATCCGATGCATAGATTTTAACGCCGAAAAGTGGTTTTTTGGTGTTTTTATCGGTGACTACGCCTTGGATTTGCGAAAGTGCTAAAAAACCATGTAGAAGGATGATTGCGAGTAGAATGCTTTTCATTTTCTTTTTATTTGGATTGTAAAGAAACGAAAAAAATTACAAGGACCATTGCAATTGAAGAATGAAGTTGCGAGGTGCTTGGACATCGCCTGGACGGGTCACGTATTCTTGATTCAGGAAATTATTTGCGATAAAATTCAATTTGAAGTGCTCCGTAATCTGGTATCCCAGACGGGCATCAAACATAACCAATCCTTTGTTATTCTTTGCCCTGTAATCATCTAATCCAACCAATAGATCTTGTCCCAGCACCCCTGTTTCAAAAATCTTGTCTATGTTTTTCATGTAGCTGTTGTACCGTGAAGATATACCCACACTAAATCCCTTGTATGTGCATTGGACATCCGCCTTTACCATGTGTTTGAATCTGTATTTTAAAAGATTAGTGGTTGTATCTGAAAAGGTTAAGCGATAGTTTGGGTCAAAGTTTAAACTCATTGGATTCATGTAGGTGTAGCCAAGGAGCGAGGAAATTTCTACTTTTTTGATTTTTCCGCTGCTGTTGAAAGAAAACTCTATCCCAGAAATCAGGGCTTTCTCAGCGTTTTTCGCTTGAAATCCCACCCATTTATAGAAATAATTTAAAGCATTCGGATCTGTTGTTTGCAAGGCTGCCAAGGTATCGGGTTTGTACACACCAAAGGTGAATTCTGTCATATTCGTGTAGTAATTGACAAAACCTGCAACGTCAGCCATGGCAATCCAATCTCCAATTTTGAAAACCTGTTTAAGGCCGATTTCTGCAGCGACTGCTTTTTCTGGTCTGAGGTTGGGATTTGCAAAAATGACGATTCCGCCGACAGAGGTCGAAACAAAACGCTCCGCAACCGAGGGGAACCGAATGCCTTGACCAAAAGAGGCTCTAAGGTGCGTACCCTTTGAGGGTTCATAATGTACTGCTGCCCTAAAGATTGGATAAATAGGAAGCGTGTTTGAACCCAAAGTTAGCTTTGAATCTACAGGGAGGGTATCCATTTTAAAAAATTCCAGGCGCATACCTAAGGTGACGTCCCATTTTCCTTTTCGATGTTCGAACTGTGTATAGGCCGCGGCATTTTCACTAATGTGATTTCCGAAAATCCTACTTTTAACAATATTCAGTGTCTGAGAAACGCCAGCTGTAACGTTGCTGTTCTCATTCATTTTTCGTTGGTATTGGTAGTCAAAGTAAAAGGACTGCGCATTGGAAGCATCGTAGACATTGGTTTCATTGCCGGTTGTAACAAGATAATATCTGGTTTTAAAGAAATGTTTGTTGTTTTTGTCATCCATTATTTTTAGGTAGGGATCCACGTTGATGCGAATGGCTTTTTGCCTTGAAAGGGAATTGTCCATGGGTTGATAGCAAGCGGAATCGTTTTTCCAAAGGACAAAAACCCCTGCATCTTGAAGTTGAAGGTTGTAGCTTAGTCCTGTTTTAATTTTTAATTTCTCATGATCAGGACGGTAAAACAGGGAGCCATTGATTCGAACCCTTTTTTCATCTTCTCCTTGTCGAAAACCTTCGTTTAGAAAGACATTGGAACCAAAGCTGAAGCCGAATTTTTTTATGGTCTGCCCAAAATAAACATCTCGCATATGAAAAGTTGGATTCCGGGTCCACCATTTCAAGCTGTTGCGTTTCGGGTTGTCATAAATCCCCGATTGAATTTTGACTTGTAAAACCCCCTCAGGTCCAGGTTCTTTCTCATTCAAAGCAATAATGCCGTTTAAGGCCCCGCTGCCGTACAATACCGAAGAAGCCCCTTTTAAAATTTCAATTTGAGAAGCTTGTTCAATTGGAATGGCGTTCCATTTGGCATCTCCGATATCTGGCGAAAGCATGGGGATTCCATTCCAGAGCAATAATACCCGGCTCCCAGCGCCATAGGCAAAACCGCCTCCTCCTCTAATGCTGACTTGTCCGTCCATGGAATAAACTCCAGGGCTTTGATTCACCGCTTGCGCGAGGTTGGTCATCCCTTTGTTGGTAACCAAATCGGTTTTGATGATCTCCATGGAAATGGGCACTTCCTCAATTTTTTGATCTCTTCTTCCAGCTGTGACCACTACGGTGTTCAGGTCTTTTTCTTTGAGTTGAAGTAAAATGGGTAGAGGTGAGTCAAGCTTTTCGATTAAAACCTTTGTGACCGCATATTCATTGCTGTAAATTGAAAGGGTAAAAGGTACTTTGGAATTGGGTAAATGAAAGACGCCTTTTTCATCGCTTTTTGTTGTTTCTTTTTGATCGCTTACCACCCGAGCGTTATTTACCGGTGATTTTGTTTCTGCAGAAAGTATGAGGCCTTTGTATTGACTAAACCCTTGAAAAACAAGAAAAAATAAAATGTTAAAAAGTAAGACGTGTCGCATTTTTGGGTAATAAATTTTTAACTTTAAGATAACGAAGATATAAAAAAATGGATATAGAGGAGAAGACGCAAAAGGCGGCTTTAGGTTTTTTATTTGGGATGGGGGCGATAAGAATTTCAGCATTGTTATCTAAGTTGGATGACGTGTCTGAAGTTTTCACCTTAAGCTTGAAAGCGCTCAAATCAAAAACTGGAATTGCAGAAAAGCAGTTGGCAAGTATGGAAAGAGAAAAGGCATTGAGGTTGGCAATTCATGAAATGCAGGCTTGTGAAAAATTGGGGATTGAGCCTCTTTTTTTTCTGGATGAAAAGTATCCTCGAAGGTTGTTGCAATGTGCGGATGCGCCAGTGGTAATTTATGTAAAAGGCCCATTGGATTTAAATGAACGCAGGGTGGTTTCCATCGTAGGAACAAGAAAAAACACAGATTATGCCAATGAAATTATACAATCTTTCACAGAGGAAATCAAACAGCCAGGGCTCATCATCGTTTCAGGGCTTGCCTTGGGCGTAGACACACTTGTTCACAAGAGTGCCTTAAAAAACAACATCCCAACCCTTGGTGTACTTGGAAATGGATTGAATAAAATCTATCCTTCCCGAAACACCTCACTCGCGAGGGAGATGATAGACCAAGGCGGAGCCCTATTAAGTGAATATCCTGTCGACTCATTACCCAATCGAGAACATTTCCCCATGCGTAACCGCATCGTGGCAGGCATGGCCGATGCGGTCGTGGTGGTTGAGAGTCAAGAAAAAGGAGGGTCAATTATCACCGCTGAATTGGCCAATGATTACAACCGAGATGTTTTTGCATTTCCAGGATCTGTGCGTCAAATGTATTCCAGTGGCTGCAACATGTTGATTCGCCGACAAAAAGCGCATTTAATTACAAATGCCTCTGAATTTCTAACCCTGATGAATTGGGCAGACGCACCGAAACCCCTTCAAAAATCATTGGCCATAGAATATTCTCCTGAAGAAAAGGAAATTGTGGACTGCTTGTCAAAATATGAATGCTTACATTTAGATCAAATGGTGCAAAAAATAGGTTTTAGTCCCTCAAAAATTCAAGCATTAACCTTTTCCTTGCTTTTAAAAAATGGCATTGTCTCACTTCCTGGAAATCGCTATTCAATTTAAAAGTAAGCTTATGATTTTGGGTATAAAGACAATCATCCCCATTGTGGCAGCAAACAGCGAAGCCAATAACACAGCCCCTGCTGCAAGGTCTTTGATTCTTCCAATCTTTGGGTCTGTTTCTGCTTTGACAAAATTGCAAAGTTCTTCGATTGAGGTATTTACAATTTCAAGACATAATACCAATGCTGAAATGAAGAGCAAAAGAAGAAATTCCAAGGTGCTTATTTCAAGTGCCCAAGACATTCCTAACATCAATAGGAAACAAAGAAGTTGAATTTTAACATTACGTCCTAAATCCCATGCCGTTCTAAGGCCTTTTAGCGCAAATCCAAAACTCTTTAGCATATCTTCTTTTTGTACAAAATTCCCATTATTTAGTTTACCTAGCTAAGCGCAATGGACATTATTTTTTTTTGCACCGTTGGAAAAGGATTTCATCTAAATTTAATAATCACTTCAAGCAACTTTTTCCATAACTTTGAGGTCACTTCGGGGTGCCTATGAAAAAAATTATAACTGTCCTTATATTCGCGTTTGTTCACTTGATGGCATTCGCACAATTACCAACCGCAGATTTTACTGCAAATCCATTAAGTATCTGTGCAGGTAGCGTCGTAACTTTCACCTCTACGTCGACCGCCAATGGGGGTGCTGCCATTAATAGTTATTCTTGGAATTTTGGGGATGGTGTTAGCGTTACAACACAAAATCCTGCTCACGTTTTTGCTTTGCCGGGTACATACACTGTCACGTTGGTTGTCACAAACACCACCGGAGGTGTAGATTCTGAAGTAAAGTCAAACTATATTACCGTTTTGCCAGCACCTACCGTAGGATTTACTTTGTCAGGCATAGGATGTACAGTTCCATTGACGGTTGGATTTACCAATACGTCCTCCGTAGGGGCTAATTTCACCTACAGTTGGAATTTTGGCAATGGTCAGAATTCTTCGCTTCAAAGCCCAGCGAATGTAACCTACAATACAGCGGGTACTTTTGGCATTCAATTGTCAGTTACGAATACCACAACAGGTTGTTCTGCAAGTTTTACCGATTCCATCGAAGTGAGTAATTTCCAAGCAGGTATTACCGCGCCGCTCACGGGATGTGTGGGTTCTCCGATTAATTTTCAAGACAACTCAACGGTAGGTGCTAACGGTTGGAATTGGAATTTTGGAGGTCAAGGAAACAGCAGTGTTCAAAACCCCTCTTTTACCTTTAATACGGCAGGTACCTATACCGTTTCTTTAAGTTCTCAAAACACCAATTCTGGGTGTGCGGGAAATACCACTCAACAGGTAACAATTCAAAATAGCATTACCCCTTCTTTCACAGGAAATCCCTTAACCAATTGTGCCCCATCTGCGGTCACTTTCGTTAATACAACAGGAGTCGCCGGCACCTACACATGGAATTTTGGAAATGGTCAAACCTTCACGGGAACCACACCACCGCCTCAGGTGTATACCAACAGTGGTCAATACAATGTTACGTTGTCGGTTAGTACAGCTTCGGGTTGTACAGGGTCTACGACACAGAACAATTATATAAACATTGTAAACATTGTTGCAGGCTTTACGGCAGACCAAACAGGGGGATGTACGCCTTTAACGGTTGACTTTTCAGATACTTCCTCTTCTCCAAATCCAGCAAATCCAATTGTCAACTGGCAATGGAATTTTGGAAATGGTCAAACTTTCACAGGAGCGAATCCTCCCAATCAAACCTATGCGCTTGGTTTGTATGATGTTACCTTGGTGGTTACATCACAATCCGGTTGTATTGATACACTTTTCATGAATGACTACATTACGGTAGGAGACATTGATTTGGTTAATTTCACTGTAAGTCCTTTGGTTACTTGTGCCAAGCAAAATGTAAACTTTACCAATACCTCTGTTATCAGTGTGCCGCATCAACCCAATGAAGTCACCTACTTGTGGGATTTTGGGGATGGGACCTCAACACAACAAAACCCTGTACATCAGTTCACGGCAGATACGGGTTATATCTCGGTTGAATTGGTAGTTGATTTTAGGGGGTGTAAAGATTCAATCACCATCGATTCAGCGGTGTATGTGTTGGCGCCTATCGCAAAGTTTACGCCTTCTTCTCAGTTGTTTTGTAATCCAGCCTCTTTACCCGTAAACGTATCCTTCACAGATATCTCCATTCATGGTGAACAACCTGACAACGTGAATATGACCTGGGAATGGGGCGATGGCACACCCAATACAAACATTGGGAATGCGGTATTGGACGGGCCCAATAATGGAAATGCCGTGCATAATTTCGCGAATTATGGTTCGTATACCGTCGAGCAAGTGATTCGAAATTTTACCACTGGCTGTAACGACAGTATTACTAAAACCATACACATATCACAAATCGCGTCTCAATTCACCATGTCAAATGACTCGGTGTGTAAAAACGATACCTTGTTGTTATTGAATTCAAGTACTTCATGGAGTACACCTCCAAGTCCACATCCGATCACCAATTGGGTTTACGCGATGGGCAATGGGCAAACGGTTTCCACGGGACCTAATCCAAGTTATGTGTATACAGCGCAAGGATTGTTTAACGTCACCCTAACCGTTACCAATAGCGTCGGATGTACTGCGCAAATCTCGCATCCAGTTAGGGTTTTGAATACTCCCTTTGGCATATTAAGTACGCAAGATGCGGTGGGTTGTTCGCCTTTCTTGGTCACCTTCGCTAACAACTCAATGAATGTAGGAAACGGAATGCCTTTGTCATACTTTGTCACTACCTTCTCCGACAACAACACATCCGTGACCACCAACAGCGTGAATCAACCCATTACCCACACTTTTACAGGTTCTGGTACTTACACAGCAACCATGGTAGCTCATGATGTTTTTGGCTGTTCTTCATCCCCATCAACGGTGCCGATTACCATAACAAAACCGATTGCTAATTTCACTTTCCCAAGTGTAGTTTGTAATTCAGACACGACACTGACTGTAAATTCCTCCTCAGGTGTTGGGACATTAACTTACGAATGGTACGTGAACAACCAGCAAGTTTCGACAAGTGCTGATACTGCATTGATCTATAACGCACCTGGAAATCTACCCGTTTCTCAATTAACAGATAATTTCACCGTTTCCTTGATAGCCATTGACTCCAATGGATGCCAAGATACCTTAACACAGTTGGTAACTGTTTCTCTTCCTCACGCCATTCCTACCTTTACTTTTTCAGGGGCAGCACAAAATGGCAATGGAGAATATACCTGTCCACCATTGTTTGGTGCCTACGTTGATTCATCACAATCCTATGGGAACCTTACTGCGTGGGACTGGCAGTTTGGAAATGGAAATTCCTCTACCCTGGAGGATCCTAGCAACACGTTTGTTTCGAATGGTGTTTTCGATTTGTATTTTCAAGTAACGGATCAATATGGTTGTATAGACGATACTACGGTTAATGATTACGTCGCCATCGGCGGACCAACCGGCAGCCCTGCTTCTGTACAGAATGCAGCAACTTGTGTACAAGGCGCAGGTTTCTTAGTACAAAATGCACAGAATGTGGACAGCTTGGTTTGGAACATGGGCGATGGAAACTATGTATACAACCAAACCAATTTTTTCTATAACTATGACACGCCTGGATCCTATGTGGCGAGCGTTACTTTGATAAGCATTGATGGGTGTGAAATCACTACGATTTTGGATACTGTAAACGTACAAGACGATGGATTGAATGCTAATTTTACAGCAACGCCAATGCTGGTTGATCAAAATGATCCTATTGTTTTTGATGACTTGTCGACTTTTGTATCAAGTCCCATCGTTTCATGGACGTGGTCTTATGGTGGGGATACCACTTTCACCGTAAACAACGGATCCAATCAAACGACTGGCTTTTCAGTGAGTGGACCGTATACAATCGTTCTCACTGTTAACGATGCGCAGGGTTGTGTTGACACCTTCTTTTTGGTGGTAAATGTCAAGGATCCTGATTTAATCATTCCAAACGTTATTACACCAAATGGAGACAATGTGAATGACGTAATGGTGTTTTCTGAGGTTTTCTTTAAATCTTACGACATTTTGATTGTCAACCGTTGGGGGGATGTTGTGTATACCCTAACCAACCAAACAGGTACTGCGATTTGGAATGCAAAGACGACCCAAGGCGAAGCGTGTACCGACGGCGTTTATTTCTATAAGTTGAAAGGTCAAATGTTGGGTGGAACCGACGTAGAAGAAGCTGGGTTTATGACTGTTATAGGTTCAAAATAGTCCTTCTTCTTTTGAGTTTTCGTATTCAATGTCAATTTCCAATTGGGTAGACGTCGACGCAGCAACGGCTAAGACATCACATCGTTCATTTTGTGGATGGCCAGCATGGCCTTTTACCCAATGAAAAGTCATTTGAAATTTCGCATGCAAAATAAGATAGCGTTTCCATAAGTCTGCATTCTTCTTTCCTTTAAAACCTTTCTTTTCCCAGCCAAAAACCCATGATTTCACAATGGAATCAATGACATATTTGGAGTCGGAGTAAACATGAATGGGGTAGGTGCTTGTGTTCACTTGTTCCAACGCGAAAATCACTGCCCAAAGCTCCATCCGGTTGTTCGTAGTCAATCGAAATCCCTTAGAAAATTCTTTACGTACATTGCCAAACTCCATAATGACCCCAAATCCTCCAGGTCCAGGGTTTCCTTTCGCAGCGCCGTCCGTATAAATTCGAATTTTTTTTTCCATACTTCTTAGGGTTTTGGATTCCGCGATTGGGTCTTTTTCATTGGAGTCGTTATTTTATCCTTGGTTGTCAACCTTTTCTTGACAATTCCAGTGGGATTGCCACCTTTTACCCGGTCGGAATTTTGTGACAAAAACGCGGTCCAAGAATTCCCATTGTTTTTGTTGTTTTCTCCGACGCCTTTGGAAAAAACATGACAGACTGCGACCGCCAACCCATCCGTTGCATCTAGGTATTTTGGCATCTCTTGAAATCCGAGCAAGTGTTGTAACATGGCAGCCACCTGTTCTTTGGACGCATTTCCATTTCCTGTTATGCTCTGTTTGATTCTCCTTGGTGCGTATTCCTCATAAGGAACATTATGGTTTAAGCTGGCCGCAATGGCTACACCTTGTGCACGACCTAATTTTAGCATCGATTGTACATTCTTTCCAAAGAAGGGAGCTTCAATGGCCATTTCGTCTGGTTTGTATTCCATAATAAGGCCATTTAATCGGTCGAGGATACGCTTGAGTTTATCTGGATGGGATTCTAACTTATGCAATTGTACGATACCGAAGTTTAGAAGAGATAATTTCCCATTGATTACCTGAATAATCCCATATCCCAGAACGGTGGTTCCAGGGTCAATTCCGAGAATTATTCTATCTTCAGCCATGGAAATGAATCGAGAGGATAAAACTACTTATTTAAACCTTAACAAGAAGTTATTCTTTCGAATTCTTTTACTCATCCTTTTAGGCTTTGTATGTTATCAACTTCAAAGGAGACTGGTTCATTTTGATGCCATTGTGCTAAAAAATCCTTTGTTATTGGTAGTTGCGATGTTACTCATTCCAATCAACTTTTTACTTGAGTTTTTGAAATTTAAAACCACCATGAACGAACGGGGAATGAACCATGTTCAATTGCTTAGGTCCTTGTTTTGCCAAGGGATCATTGTATCGTTTTTTACACCAAGTTTGTTGGCAAACAGCTTTGGAAGAATCAATTTCAGTGATTGGACAAAAAACAGTGAAATTCTGGCGGGCAGCTTGGTTCAAAACATGGCGCAGTTTGGCGTATCCATAGGTTTCGCTGCCGTCTCGTTGTTTTTTTTGGACACGGGTTCTTTTGCATTTTTGCGCTACCTCTTTATTCCGCTGGGTATCGGATGTTACCTGTTTTATTTTTTCGGTCAACATCTTTTTCGCACAGCATATTCAAAGTACTTTCAGAAATTTAAGTCCTCATTCAACTTGACTAAGGATCGTATTCCAGTGTTGTTTTATTCATTTGTAAGATACCTCGTTTTTTCTGCGCAATTTCATTTATTACTGGCTGCTTTTGGGATGGAATTCAAGTTTATCCAAATCTTCGTTTTGATGTTGAGTTATGGCATCATAACCCTATCTCCATCGATTTTGTTTGGTAAAATCGTCATCAGGGAAAGCGTGTCAGTGGCCGTATTTTGTACATTTGGTTTTCCTGCGGAATGCGTACTGGTTACTGCGTTTGCAACTTGGGTTTTTAACGTCGTGGTGCCAATGCTATTTTCACTTATTTATTTAGCCATTCGTAAATGATTTTAATGTATTTCCTTTTTTATGGTGCATTAACTTTTGGAGTGGTTGTTCTGGGGAGTTTCCGCTATCAAAAAAAACGCAACGCGAAAACCTTTGGGCGTATTCAGCTTAACGATCTTACTTTGATTGTTCCTTTTCGAAATGAGGAAGAAAACCTACCCGCATTCTTACAATGTTTGCGGAAATCTGGTTTGCTACCGAAGGAAATTATTTTTGTAAATGACCATTCTGAGGACCATAGCGTGGCAGTTGTTTTAGGCCAACAAGATCGCATTCCATTTACCATTCTGCACTTGCCTCCATCACGTTTCGGTAAAAAGCTAGCCATCCGTGAGGCTTTGGAAAGGGTAGGAACTGCCTATGTGCTTACCATGGATGCGGATGTCACTTTTAACCCAAGTTATTTTTCGAATTTGAACCAATTGCCACAAGCGGATTTGTGGATTTTACCTGTCATTCTTACTGCCAAAAACAATTGGAGGGCATTGCTCGAAGTGGACTTACATGTGATCAATGCAATCAACGTAGGTTTATATGGATGGCATCGTCCCATTATCGCCAGTGGTGCAAACCTGCTTTTTTCATTGGATGCATTTCATTCAGCAGATGATTTCTCATCTCATGCGCACATTCCAAGTGGGGATGATATTTTTTTGTTGCGAGATTTTAGAAAAGCGAAAAAAAAGGTTCGCATGATGGTTGAGCCAGCGTATGAGGTATATTCTGATCTCCCAAAGAAATTAAGTGATTTTCTTCATCAGCGTCTGCGGTGGATCGCAAAGACCGGTCGTGTAAAAGACCATTTTAGCAGTTTCCTTGGTGTTGTACAATCCCTGTTCTCCATGGCTTTTGTCGCACTGTGCATAAATGCCTTATATCAAAAAGATTTGGGGGGTTTTATGATTTTAATCTTTGGGAAATCGTTGCTTGAAATGGTTTGTTATGCCCCGTATTTCTTCAAGTTTAAAAGGTTTAGTGCTTGGTTGTTCTTTCCGGTTTTCCAATTCACTTTTCCCCTTTACAACCTCCTGCTTTTGATACTCATTCCATTTTTTACTCCCATTTGGAAAGGCAGGAACGCCAAGGCTTAAGCATACAAATCGCAAATTAAGCGTAACTTTGAATATGAAAATCCTAATGGTATGCCTTGGAAACATTTGCAGATCGCCTATGGCGGAAGGCTTGCTTAGGAAAAAAATACAGGAGCAAGGTCTTTTGGTTTCGGTTGATTCGGCTGGAACGAGCGCCCATCATATTGGACAAGCACCTGATCCAAGAATGATTGAAACGGCAAAACGAAACGGAACGGTCATCGAGGATTTAAGAGCTAGGCAATTTACTGCAAAAGATTTTTTAGATTTTGACCGAATTTTTGTCATGGACGAGCACAACCTTAAAGATGTTCTTCAATTGACCGACCAAGAGGCTTATAAAAATAAAGTTCGCCTCCTTTTATCAATTTTACCCAGCCACGGAATCAGTGCAGTGCCAGACCCTTATTACGGGAATGCTTCGGGATTTCAAAATGTTTACGATTTATTGGACATGGCTACAGATGCCGTTTTAAAAGAAATAACAAATGACTAAAAAAGGAGCGATTTGGTTGATTCCAAATACCTTGGGAGGAGAGTCTACCCATGACATCTTACCTTCCGAAGTAGGTGCAAAATTACTTTCACTTCGCCATTTTGCCGTTGAAGAAATAAAATCTGCACGTAGGCTATTGCGTAAGTTAGACCGTACTTTTCCAATAGACGACTGCGTGTTCTATCCCTTAAACAAAAGAAGTTCTGAAGCGGATGTAATGAAATGTATTTTATCGCTCTTGGAAGGCAATGACTTTGGCGTAATATCGGAAGCCGGATGCCCAGGCATAGCGGACCCTGGTGCTGAATTGGTAAGCATCGCGCATACGCAGAAAATAAGAATTCATCCTTTGGTCGGACCTTCGGCCTTTGTATTGGCACTCATGTCAAGTGGTTTTTCAGGTCAAGCTTTTTCTTTTCATGGATATTTACCTAAGGAGCGTAAAGACCGAATTAAAAAAATCAAGGATTTTGAAATGGATGCAAGGCGCACCGGTCATACGCATATTTTTATGGACACCCCTTTTCGAAACATGAATGTTTTGGAAGATTTGCTGAATGAATTGGGAGATAATTGTGAAATTTGCATTGCAGCAAACCTAACACTGCACAACGAAAACATTCAAACCATGATGGTCAAGGATTGGCGCGAAAACGCCTATGATTTGTCAAAATGTCCCGTTGTTTTTTTAATTGGTAAATCTCAATAGTTTTAAAAATGAATTTTCAGGAACAAATTTTAGCCGGAATACCTGCAATCTTACCCGATTCCAAAACCTACGACGTACGAGTAAATCACGCGCCCAAGCGAAAGGACATCTTGACCCTGGCGGAAAAAAAGTTGGCCTTACGCAATGCGTTAAGGTATTTCCCTGCCCATCTTCACGAAGAACTTGGAAGAGAATTTTGCGATGAATTGGAAACTTTCGGAAGGATTTATATGTACCGCTTCCGTCCAGATTATGACATGTTTGCACGCCCCATTTCAGAATATCCTGGTCTTTCCTTGGAAGCCAAAAGCATTATGCTAATGATCCAAAACAACTTGGACCCAAGGGTGGCACAACATCCCCACGAATTGATTACCTATGGTGGAAATGGGGCTGTTTTTCAAAATTGGGCACAATACCTTTTGACAATGCAATATTTGGCGAAAATGACAAATGAGCAAACGTTGGTGATGTATTCGGGACATCCGATGGGTTTGTTTCCTTCTCATCCGAATGCGCCAAGGGTGGTGGTGTCCAATGGGATGATGATTCCCAACCACAGTACCCCCGATGATTTAGAAAGGTTTAATGCCTTAGGGGTAACACAATATGGTCAAATGACTGCGGGCTCTTACATGTACATTGGCCCCCAAGGAATCGTGCATGGCACAACCATTACCATTTTAAATGCGTTGCGAAGGTTTGTTAAAGGCAATGCAAACAAGGGCACTAAATTGTTTGTGACTGCAGGATTGGGTGGGATGAGTGGCGCACAGCCCAAGGCGGGGAACATCGCAGGGGTCGTTAGTGTAACCGCAGAAATGAACCCCAAAGCCATTCACACACGCCACACGCAAGGTTGGGTAGATGAGGTAAGTACAGACATTTCATCGCTTTGCGAACGTGTAAAAAATGCACTTTCTACCAACGAGGTGGTTTCCATCGCCTATTTGGGAAATGTGGTGGAAGTATGGGAAGCCTTTGATGCAGCAGGTATATACATCGACTTAGGGTCAGACCAAACTTCGCTTCACAATCCTTATGCGGGTGGATATTACCCCGTAGGCCTTTCCTTTGAAGAGGCTAATGAAATGATGGCTTCAAATCCGGATGCATTCAAAAAACAAGTGCAAGATTCTTTGCGACGACATGTAGAGACCATTGGCAAGCATACCGCAAGAGGGACGTACTTTTTTGATTACGGCAATGCTTTCCTATTGGAAGCTTCCAGGGCAGGCGCCCATATTATGAAAGAAAATGGATTGGACTTTAAATACCCTTCTTATATTCAAGATATTTTGGGCCCCTTTTGCTTTGATTATGGGTTTGGACCCTTTCGTTGGGTTTGTGCCACTGGAGAGGATGACGACCTTAGGAAAACAGACCAGATTGCATGTGAAGTTTTAGAAAACATGTTGGCAAACGCGCCCGAAGAAATTCAACAACAATTGATGGATAACATTCAGTGGATCAAAGCGGCGCAAGAAAACAAAATGGTGGTAGGCTCGCAGGCGAGGATTTTATATGCCGAAGCAGAAGGAAGAATGAAAATTGCAGAAGCTTTTAATTCAGCGATAGCGAACGGAGCGATTGGACCGGTTGTCATTGGAAGAGACCATCACGATGTTTCGGGGACAGATTCACCTTTTAGGGAAACCAGTAATATCTATGACGGTTCAAGTTTTACAGCAGACATGGCCATTCATAATGTAATTGGAGACAGCTTTAGGGGCGCTACTTGGGTTTCCATCCACAACGGTGGTGGTGTCGGTTGGGGAGAAGTAATCAATGGCGGTTTTGGAATGTTACTGGATGGTTCTGACCGCGCGCGTAAAAACTTGGCGATGATGCTTCATTGGGATGTGAACAATGGAATCGCTCGGAGAAACTGGGCGCGGAACCCAAATGCCACCTTCGCAATAGAACGCGCCATGGAAATGGAACCTTTACTTCAGGTTACGATTCCAAACCTTGTAGAGGATGCCATACTGCAATCGCTTTATACAAACTAACCCCAACGGATCCATATTCTGTTGCGAAAATCGTATTTTTACCCTGTGAAAAAAGTGTATAAGTTCTTGTTGAATACATTGCCTCGACCCCTGTTGATACGATTAAGCTATGTTTTTAAGTTCTTCGCGCCTTGGTTGTACCGTGGAAATAATGTCGAATGCCCTGTATGTGAAAAATCCTTTTCGAAATTTCTTTCTTATGGTTCCGACGTTGCGCATCGAGAAAATGTATTGTGCCCCTACGACTTAACCCTGGAAAGGCACCGGTTGATGTGGCTGTATTTAAAAAACCATAGTAATTTCTTTACCGCCCAGCATTTGGATGTGCTGCACATCGCTCCTGAACAGTGTTTTATTCATAAGTTCCGTAAACAATCCAACCTAACGTACTTAACCGGTGATTTAGAATCCCCCTTGGCGGATATTCATTTTGACCTGCATCACATTCCTTTGGATGACCAAAAGTTTGACATCGTTATTTGTAACCACGTCATGGAACATGTAGAAGACCCGATTCAATGCATGAAGGAAATTTTTCGCGTGATGAAAAGTGGGGGTTGGGCGATTCTTCAGGTTCCTCAGGATATGAACAGGGAGTTTACGTATGAGGACCCCAATATTGTCACCCCGGAAGACCGAGAATTGCATTACTGGCAAAAGGATCACGTAAGGTTATTCGGAAGAGATTATCCTCAGTATTTAGAAAAAGCAGGTTTTCGGGTTGAAGCGTTCCTTCTCAAGGATCACATGCCAATTTCGAAGTTTCAACGCTACCAAATTGCCGCAGAGGAAGTTCTTTACATTGCTTTTAAAGATTAATCCATGAGAAACAGTTGGTTGGTATTGCTCCTTTTTTTGTCCTCCAGTTCATGGGCACAAAAACATACATTCTTGAACATCGCACCAAAATTTTTCAACCAGGATTTTCAACTGAACACCAATTATGTGGGATTGGATGGGGTGACCGTTACATTTGACCATTTCATGTATTACATTTCCGATGTTAAAATTATCCACGATGGCGGACAAATTCACAACGTTATTCCCTCCGTCTTCATAGCCAAACCTGACACGTTTTCATTTTATTTGGGAGAATTATCTCTTACAACCATTGAACAAATTCAATTCATGGTAGGGGTTCCACAACGCCTTAACATACAAAGTGGTGCCGAGGCACAAGACATTTCAGTGTACCCTGCTTCTCATCCATTAAGTTTTCAAAGTCCTTCCATGTATTGGGGATGGCAAGCGGGTTACATGCACATGATTGTGGGTGGATACGCCGATGGCAATAACGACCAAAATCCCGAAACCTATTTTGAAATGCACAATTTGGGAAACAACAACCAAAAGGTAGTTAACCAAAACATAGTGGCTACCCAAACCACGCCCAATCAAATTGATTTGTATATGGAATGTCACCTGGAACAATGGCTTTACGACATGCCGCTATCCACGGTAGGCATACTTCATGACCAAACGGGATTGAATGGGGAAGTTATGAAGAACATTGACAATCACCCTGTTTTTGTACAACCGTTAAACGCCGCGATAGCCGAAAACCAGCATTCCTATGCCATGTTTACATTTGATAAAGTTTTTCATTGGAAACATTTGCCAATGGGCACTACCGAAGTGTATGATTTGACAGGGGCACTTGTTTTTACACACCAACGTACCCATTCAGAAGGAAATGTAACGTTGACATTAAGCCCCGGAAATTATGTCTTCTCAGTGAAAGATTTGGAAGGAAATTTGGTAAAACATGAGGTACTCCGAATAACTGAAGAATGAAAAACCACCTATTCTTTGGCCTTTTGTTGGGTTTAGGTTGCTTTGTTTTGTCCTGTGAAACTCAGGAAATGGCAAACCATGATTACCCCTACCCAATGGACAATCCCCCCGAAACATCCAAAATAAGCCTAGGGAAAAGTCTGTTTTTTGACAAACGATTGTCCGCGGACGGTTCCATGGCCTGTGCAGATTGTCACCTCCCTCAATTTGCATTTACAGACCGTAAAAAAGTAAGCTCAGGTATTTTTGGACAAAAAACGGAAAGAAATGCACCTTCGATTTTAAACAGTGCTTTTTTACAAACGGTGATGTTCGATGCCCATTTGAAATCCTTAGAAATGCAAGTCATCGTCCCCATTCAAGAGCCAACCGAAATGGGGCATAACATGAAGACACTCATTCCATTGCTCAGAGAAATCCCAGAATACCAAGCTGCTGCACAAAAGATTTTTAACAGGGATTTTGATGCGTGGGTTCTTACACGTAGCATTGCAGCATTTGAGCGTTCCTTGCTTTCGCTTAACAGTCCATATGACTTGTATATGAAAGGACAAAAAAACGCCATGGGTAAAGATGCCCTTGCGGGAAAGGCGTTGTTTGATAATACACTGAATTGTAAATCATGTCATCCGGCACCGTATTTCACCACCTTTAAGGCTGAAAACAATGGTTTGTACGCAGTGTATGGAAAGGATAAAGGAAGGTTTCGAATTGACCTAGACTCCTCTGAAATCGGGTTTTTTAAAATTCCTTCCTTGCGAAACATTGCCCTGACGTATCCATACATGCACGACGGATCCTTGAATTCTTTAACGGATGTCTTAAAACATTACATGGAAGGAGGAAAGCATCCAAAAGGACAAAGTACACACGTTAAATCCTTCTCGCTGAGTATTACAGAGCAAAAACAAATCATTGCTTTTTTGAATGCATTAACCGATACATCTTATCTGAAAAATTTTAAATCAAAATGAGGATACAAGAAGCGTTACTTGAGCGATTGAAGGAGGAGGAAAACCTGATTTTTGAAACCATTGAATTTCAGTCACATTCGTTTTTAAAAATTCATTTTTCTGGATTGGATGGCACCCTTTACGTGACGTTGGGGCTTTCAGACCATACAATGAAAATCCCTGAAAAATATAAGGGTGAAAGCAATGTTGAGCTGTACTTTTTCACCCCCATTCATTGGGAGGCTGCTGAAAAAAACGGGGCGTTGATTACGTGGGCACTCCAAACATTGGTGAAGGCAAAAACGTATGTCATGGCAGGGAATTGGGTACTTACGGGACAAACTTTTGACCTTACGGAAGTTCCCGAGGGAAAATTTAAAGAATTGAATTTTGTCGCAATGATGCTGGTTCCTCCGCATGAGGCTAAGTTTTTATCAGAACCGATCGTTCTGGAAAATAACCAAGTTTCCTTTCGTGCCTTGGTACCGGTTTTTAAGGATGAAAAAGAATATAAAATTGCACGCGGGTTTAAAAAATTGTGGGAAAAATTTCACGAAAAACGAACCAGTGAAAAGCTCGATGAATTCAGGTTGCCGGTGGTAAAAAACAGGATTTTGTTTTGGAGGTAACAAAAAACCGCCAACACTGGGCCACTTTGTCGCTTTTATTGGTCAACTTGATCTATGGCGCTAGCCATGTTTTGGCAAAGGGCGTAATGCCAACTTACCTAAGTCCAACCGTATTTATTGTATTGAGAATTTTGGGCGCAACCTTTCTGTTTTGGTTGTTGGCATTTGTGAGCAGGCCACAAAAAATAAAAACCAAAGACCTATTTACCTTTTTGGCCTGCGGTTTTTTTGGGATTACGGTGAATCAGTTGCTTTTTTTTCATGGATTAAATTTATCCTCCCCCATGAATGCCGGGATCATCATGGCATTGAATCCAATTATGGTGGCAATTTTGTCGTTTTTCTTAATCCGTGAAGCACTTTCCTTAAGACAATGGGTAGGAATAGGGATTGGTGCTTTTGGCGCAATTGCTTTAACAGCCTTTGGATCTTCGTATCAATTTTCGGTCGAAAAAGGAGACCTATTCCTATTGGGAAATTCCCTGAGTTATGCATTTTACTTGATTTTGGTTAAACCCCTGATGAAAAAATATGACCCAATTACCGTAATCACCTGGGTGTTCACCTTTGGAAGTGTTTTTATTTTGTTGTTCCCACCTGTTTGGGAGGTTTTACCTGCGACGTCATTTCAAGGTATTCCACCCTCCGTTTGGTATAAAATCATTTTTGTAATTGTTGGGGTCACCTTTCTGACCTATCTTCTTACCGTTGTTGGGCTGAAGTATGTAAGCGCGACGATAGCCAGTGTATTCATTTATTTTCAACCCATTTTTGTGATGGTTTTTACATTCGTATTTTTTACCTTGGGTTGGAGTGAAGACTATTCTGCTTCCATTCATGTTCGTAAGATTCTGCTTATGGCAATTGTTATGGTGGGCGTATTCTTAACTTCAAAGCCGATGTCAAAACGGAAATGAGCATAAGCGTGGTTAGGTTTCTCCCCTAATTATTTCTAATTTTATGACAACAAATTTTCTTTATACAATCAAAGATGGGCTTGCTTAAATACCTTGTTTCGTTGCTACTTCTTACTGGGTGTTTTAGCCTATTTGCACAACATCAAGAAGGAATGGTCGAATATGCAATTACCGTTAAGCCTGGCGATACAACACAATACCAGAAACAACGAGCGGCTTTAATGTTTGACAGTAAAATGGCATTGCATTTCAATGACACGATGTCTCGAATGGATTTCAAAATGGGTAAGGGCATGCTGACCAGTATCATTGTAAATTTGAACCGTAAGAAAGGCCTGAGTTTAACATCTTCCTCCAAAGGTAAGTTTGCCTATTTTCTAACGGAAGATTATTTTGAACCGAAAAAAGAAGGCGAAGTCAAGGTCGAGTTGATCGACGAGAAGGCCACAATCTTGGGGTATTCTTGTAAAAAAGCCCTCATGTATGTCGATGGCATTATGACGACTTATTGGTACACCAATGATTTTACCTTAGAAATAAAAAACCAAGAAATCGTAAACAAACACATTCCTGGTTTTCCTCTAAAATACAGTACGGTAAAGGATGGCTTGTTCATGGAGTTTGAAGTTTCAAACATCCTTTTTTCTGTGAAAAATCCAGAACTTGTTTTTTCAATGGCGGTGCCAGAAGGATTCAAAATGTTGAAAAAGTAACTACGGTAGGATAATATCCAAATTTACAACCCTGTTTTTCGCATCGCTCTCCTCAAGACAAGGATTACATCTTACGATGGGATCAAATTCTCCCATGGAAACGATCTTAATGCGATCCGGTTTCACGCCCGCTTGTTGAATGATTTTAGCAACGGTTTTGGCACGTTGTTCTCCTAAATAATCATTGTATACCCACGATCCTTTGTTATCGGTTCTTCCCACAATGACAATCTTTAAGGAATCGTTCGATTGTAAAAAGGTTATGAAAGAATCCAGTTCTTTAGGTAGTTGTTTGACTGCGGATTGGTTGAAATCAAAATAAAAGGTTAAGTTTTTCAAACTGGTAAAAGTCTTTGGTTTTTCCGGAACGAGGGTGTCGACTTTAACGATTTCAGGTTTTTTTGGAAAAGCGTAACAATATAAATCATCATCACCCTTACCGCCAAATCGATTGGAACAAAACAACATGGAATCGGCTGTGATGTAATTCAATCCGAAATCATCGCTAAATCCATTTACAGGAAAAGGCAAGTGTTTGATGCTACCAAATCTTTGGTCTGAAACAATGCGGGCTTGGTAGACATCCAATCCTCCATACCCAATTCTCCCGTCGCTTGCAAAGGTTAGGATGCTGTCTCCTTGAAACAAAGGGAAAAGTTCATTCCCGGGGGTATTCAAAGATGAAACAAGTTTCGGTTCACTCCATACGTTTTCGTTGCAAAAAGATTGATACAAATTAGCTTCGATGCTGCCTTTTTTGATTCCTGTCAATACCATCCATTTCCCCTCTTTGTGCAAGGTAATTGAGGAAAATGATAAGGTGTCATTCTGGCGAAAAATGGGACTAAGTGGTCCAAAGGTACTGTCGTTTATAAACTTAGTTTGGTATAGGTTAGATGGGTGATAGCTTCCGTTTTTGTTGAACCCTTCAATGGAAACGATGGCTAATTTTGTGTCGGAAATGGAAATAGATCGAACCGTTGGATAATCAAATAAGGGTTTTTCAAATTTTATTCTTTGCAAAACTTGGCGGTCATTGATCTTGTACACTTCGGTAAAAAAATACTCTGCCTTTGTCAAATCTTTCGCACCCACCACTTTTTCATTCGAAGCGATGCCTTTTTCAACCAACAAAATTTGTGTGTTGTTATAGGTTCCAGATGTTATCTCCGCACGTGCACCATTGGTAGGATGGTTGTGAAGGTTTTCCTCAGGCCATTTTTCCCACGCCTGAATTTCATTGATTGCTTTCAAAAGTGAATCTGTGTCTCTATTTCCAGCCTTTTCTTTGTGTTTTGTAAGATAGTCTTTGGCAATTTCTGGTCGGCCCGTTGCCAATGCTGCATATCCATGGGCATAAAGAAAGAACATTTCGATTTTCGGGTCTTTTACAAGGGAATCGGTTAATGCAAAAGATTGAACAAAGTCTCCAACAGAAAAACTTGCATACGCCCATTTTTTCCGATCTTCTTGGGATAATTTTTGGGTTTTGGAATTGTTTTGAAAACCTTTCGCGGCAAGGGTATATTCATATCGATCGAAAAGCGCATTCGTTTCCGCCAAGTTTTGCGCGTAATGCAAAAAGCCACAAAACAAAAAGGAAAGAGAAAGTAAAAATCTCATTAATTTCCAGTGCTATAGATTCTATTTCGTTTTAACCAAGGGATGCTGTTTCCATTTGCGGATCCTTTGGTTGGAATCTGTAATTCTAGGAATACTTCATGTGATCCATTCGAATAGTTGGCAATTTTTGAAAGGGTATAATCGTAGGCATATCCAAATTTTAAAGGACCAACCTGTCCACCAATCAGGCCAACAACTTCCGAATTGTTTCGGTAAGAACCGCCAATCCAAAAATGTTTATTGAAAGTGAACAACAAGGAAGCATCAAATTGGTAAACCCCTGATTCTATAACCTGTCCCATAAAAACAGGTTTAATTCCAAAGTTCTTCTTAATTTGAAAGTGATACCCAGCTAGAAAGTAATAATGACGTACCAATGGATTGTGAATGGTTGAATCAAAATTGTAAAGGTCGCGACTCAATTGAACCATGTTGTGACAAGATATTCCTACAAAGGCACGGTCTTTAAAATGATAAAACACCCCTGCATTTGCATCAGGAACGAATTGGTTGTTATAACCTCTTATCACCGCTGGATCATTGTCTAAGTAAGTGTCAAGCTTGTTGATGTCAATGAAATGTTGCGTTAACGAAACCCCTAAACCAAGTCCCAACCTGTGGTCATTTTTTTTGTCCAACTGTAAATGGTATGCTCCACTGATGGTCAATCCGGTACGTCTGCTTGGCCCTGCCAAATCGTTTATTAACGTGCCCCCAATGCCCATTTTTTCAGCTATTTTCCCATGTGCTGTAATGAACTGTGTCGTAGGTGCTCCCGGAAAATTCGTCCACTGTTTTCTAAAATTGATTTGAATCGGAACGTATTCCTTCGACCCAGCGGCACCCGGGTTAAGCAGGTACTCATTAAACAAGTACTGTGAATTTAAAGAAATTTGTTGCCCATTTGCTGCGCCGATGGTACAAGCAAGAATTCCAAGGGTTATGATAAATTGTTTCATTTTAAAATGGTAATAAATCCTGTAACCGCTTGTCGGTCTAGGTAATTTAAGTTAATGATGTAATAATACGTTCCGTTGGGAAGTGGATTGCTGCGATAGGTTCCGTCCCAAGGGGTGAACACATTTTCTTGGGAATGAATAAGATTTCCCCAAATATTGAAGATCTTCATTTCAAATCCCGGATACAAATACATGTTATCGATCATCCACGCATCGTTAAAATTGTCTCCGTTCGGGGTGAAGCAGTTAACAGGTCGGATACAAGAAATTGGATTGATTGGAATCAATACAGAGTCAACTCCTGTACAGCCCAATGCATCGCTAACCGTGACCGTATAAATTTGATTGTAAAGGCTATCGTTGTTTGCGGTTGTAACGCCATTTCCCCAAGCGTAGGTGTAAGCGCCCACGCCTCCATTCCCATACGCAATTGCACTTCCATCATGTTGGTCAAGGCAAGAGATTGTTACAACGTCGAAAGTTACTGTGACAGGTTCGGGTTGGATGATGGTTATGCTGATAGAATCTTGACAATTTTTCTGGTCCGAAACCACCAAAGAGTATACGCCTGCAGCTAAATTATTTAAGTCTTCCGTTGTTTGAGCATTCGACCACAAGTACGAATAACTTGGATTTCCTCCAGTGACAGTTACATCAATTGAAGCATCGGATCCCCCATTACAAGTAACTACCGAATTTACATAAGTGATGTTGATAGAATCAGGTTGTGAAACTGTGAAAAAATACTCGTAAAAACACCCATTGGAATCGGTAATTTCAACTTGATAGGTGTCGTATGGAAAGCCATTTAAGTCTTCTGTTTGTGCCGACAATGCAAAGGTTGAATTAAACCATGTAAAGTCATAGGGAGGTGTACCGCCGGAAGTAGTCATGTCCACTATCCCATCCGATAAACCATAACAAGTTACAGGGGTTATCGTGTCATTCGTGGTTAGGGCAAGGGGTTGGATTACAAAAGCAGAATCCGCATTCGTACAACCGTTGGCATCGGTAATTACAAACGAATAACTGCCTGCCGTTAATCCTGTATTGTTTATGGTTGTATCGCCGTTCGACCACAAAATGTCAAACGGACTGCTTCCGCCTGAAACCGTCAATAAAATCTGACCGTCACTTCCATCGCGGCATTTGACGTCTTGTACGAAATAGGAGTGCGTTAATGGCGCGTTGGGTTGGGTTAGCGTGAGCGAGTCGTTGGCAACGCATCCATGTGCATCGGAAACCGTTACCGAATACATTCCTGAAGGGATTAACATCAAATCCTCTGAAGTCATTCCGTTGCTCCAAACCTGACTGTAAGGCTGCGTTCCTCCGGAAATGGTAAGGTTTATGGATCCCGTGCTGTCCCCAAAACAAAGAATGTTCACTCCGGATAAAGAAGTAGCCAACAAGGTTGGTTGACTTACCGTAAAGGTGTCACTTATCAAACATCCTTGGGCGTCTAAAACGTTAAATCCATATTGATCCGCCGGGATTGAATCCAAATCTTGCGTGTAAGCACTCAATGAATAAAGGCTGTTGTTCCAGCTGTATGTATAAGGTTGTGTTCCCCCTAGTACCGTTGTGTTAATTGATCCATCATTAAAACCAAAACAGCTCACATCCACAATGATTTGGGTAATAGACAAAGGTGCATTCGGTTGAAGCACAATGGCCGTCCCATTTAAATTACAATTGTTGGCATCGGTAAGGGTGAAACTGTAGGTTCCTGCAATCAAGTTCTGAATGGAAGCAGTATTCTGTCCACTTAACCAGTTGTATTGGTATGGCTGCGTTCCTCCTGATGCTGAAAGGGTGACCTGTCCCGTACTGTTCCCAAAACATGCGACATGTATAACAGCGGTTGAAGCACTTAAAGGAAGCAGAGGTTGAGAAATCACTTGGGACAATTGGTCGACGCATCCATTGGCATCTGTAATGACGACTGTAAAAGTATCTGCAGAAATGCCATTTAGATCTTGTTGATTAGAAATCACTTGACCTGAGGCATTGCTCCAACTGTATACATAAGGAAAACTTCCACCCCCAACACTTAGGTTGATGGATCCATCGTTGCCACCAAAACAATTTACATTGGTGAAGGTGAGGGATGATACTAAATCACTGGGTTGTGTAACTGTAGCATTGGCATTGAAAACACATCCATTGGCATCTTGTATCTGTACCGAATAGTTATCAGAGACCACATTGGGTAACGTAGCGGCGTTGATCCCAAAGACCGATTGTGAATTGTTCCAAACGTAGGAATAAGGAGCCGTTCCTCCACTCACACTTACGTTTGCAATGCCATTTGAAAAACCATAACAGCTCACATTGGTAACATTCGTTGTCGCTGAGATTGCAGCGGGTTGTGAAATGGAATAATTCGAATTTTTTGTACACCCTTTACTGTCTGTAATGGTTAATGCATAAGCCCCTGATGGCAATCCAGTAATGTCCTCATTGTTGTTTCCATTTGACCAAACAAAAGCATAGGGAGGCGTACCGCCCCAGGTCAAAACGTCTATGGTTCCGTTGGATCCTCCATAACATGATGAATTTGTAATCAATCCTTGGTTGTCCAGCGCTTGAATGGGTTGACTTAGGGTGAAGGGTGTGTTTAGGGTACAGCCATTGTTGTCCGTTAATTGGACTACATAGGTTCCCGCAAAAAGACTGTTTACGTCTTCTGTTAACGCAACCACGTTGCCAATGGCGTTGGTCCAGGAATATGTGTACGGAGCAGTACCCCCTGTGGAAGTAATGTTGATGGCCCCTGTGTTGCCATTGTAGCAGTTAACATTTGTCAAAGCGCCTGTGGTTGCCAATGGATTTGGAGCGGATACAACGAAGGCGCCATTTACAGAACAACCTGAAACATTGTCGATAACGTTTACCGTATAGGTTCCGACCGCCAAGGCGGGATTGTATGCATTGTTCACGCCATTCGACCACGACAATGAATAGTTACCACTTCCTCCAGCGATTGAAACTTGAGCCGTACCGTTGTTGAAGCCATAGCAACTCACGTTGGTTCCAGTCATGGTTAGCGAAGGACAAGGCGGTGGAGTGATTCCTGCCTGTAAGGACTGGAATAAAAACAAGGCCGTAAATAAAAGAATTTGCTTCATGTATTATCGAATGATGGTCAAAGTACCCGTAAGTTTGGTTTGTGAGATATCGTATAAATCAATGATATAATAATATACTTCAGAAGGCAATGGATTTCCACGATAACTTCCATCCCAAGGTGTGTATGTTCCTTTTGAAGAGAATAAAAGATTTCCCCACCTGTTGTAAACTTGAATCAATGCCTCTGGGTAAAGATGCATGTTATCCAATACCCATGTATCATTGTATAAATCCCCATTCGGTGTTATCGTATTCGGAGGCGTGATACAAGGCATTTCACTTTCTGCAATAACCACCGTCAATGACATGGTACACATTTGGTTGTCTGTGATGGTAATTGAATATGCACCACTCGTTAAATCCGTTAAGTCTTCATTCGTATTTCCATTGCTCCATTGGTAAGCATATGGCTGAGAACCTCCGATAACGGTTAGGGCAATGGATCCATCTGATTGGTCTACACAACTTACATTGATGGAATTAAATGAGGTTTGTATGGCCGTAGGCTGTGTCACCTCCGTAACCATTGAATCAACACAACCATTGGAGTCCATTACGATGGCAGTATAAATACCTGCAACAACATTGTTGAGGTCTTGGGTACTTTGACCATTGCTCCAATTGTAGGTGTAAGGTTGGGTTGCTCCGCTTACCGTTAGATCAACGGCTCCCGTTGAATCAGCAAAACAAAGGTTCGCTGTTGTTACGTTTGTTAAGGTAAAGTCTGTCGGTTGGGTCATGGTAACAATCGTATCAACCACACATTGATTTGCATCGGTTATTTTGAAGTAATAATCTCCAATCGCAATTGAATCTAACGTTTCACTTGGATTGTTTAGCAAGATGTTGTTTTGATTACCCCAATTGAAATAATAGGGTTGTGTACCACCGGAAATTGAATATTGAATGGTTCCATCTGTGTACCCATAACATAGGGGTTGGGTTATGGAAATGCTCAATCCTAAGCCTTGGTTGGGTTGGGAAACCACAGCGCCTGAAAACGCAGTACATCCGTTCGCATCGGTAACCGTTACAGAATAGACTCCAGCTCCTAATTGATCGATGTTCGGAGTGTTGTCTCCTGTACTCCAGACATATGTATAAGGAGAAACACCTCCATTTACCATCGTATTTACATAGCCGGTGCTGTCATTGAAACACTTAACTTCATTTGCATAGGTACTAACAGAAACCAAAGAGGCAGGTTCCAAAATAGATGTAGAATACGTCAGTGGACAACCGTTCGCATCTGTAATATTTACAGAATATCCTCCCGCAGCCAATGCGTTTACATCTTGACCTATTGCACCTGTAGACCATGCATATTGATAAGGATTCACACCACCAGTAACACTTAAATCAATTTGACCGGTTGAATTGCCCTGACACAATACATTCGTATTGTTGCTATTGGCAACCAAAGCCATTGGTTGGGTAAGGGTTGTGTTGGCAGTGGTGCTGCAACCGTTCGCATCCGTGATTTGTGTCGTGTAGGTTCCTATGGGTAAATTCGAAAGGTCTTCATTTTGTGTAGCGAAGATGAATAAATTTTGGTTGTTCCATTGTGATACATACGGTGCTGTACCTCCGGAAATGGTTGCATTAATGGAACCTGTTTGATTGCCAAAGCAATCTACCATTAGAGGTGCCAATGCCACCGATAAAGGTCCGATAGGTTGGGTTATGGTTGCATTGTTGTTTGCTGTACAACCTTTGTTATCTGTTACGGTTAATGTATAATTTCCAGCAATTCCATTTGAGAGGTTGGGGTTGACGGTGCCGTTTGACCATGCGTATGAATAAGGTGCTGAACCGCCTGAAACAGAACTTGCAATAGACCCTGTAGCATTTCCAAAACAGGCCACCGGACTTGGAGTTAATGCGATGCTTAATGCTGAATTCGGTTGTGTAAGCGTGTAGTTGTAAGTTGCAGTACAATTGGCAATGTCCGTTACAACCAATGAATAAGCACCCGCCGCCAAGTTATTCGCTTGGTTTACATTGGTACCATTGGACCAAGCATAGAGGTAAGGTGACGTTCCCCCTGTAATTTGTGGGTTGATGACACCTGTGGTTGCTCCAAAACAATTGATGTTTGTTAAAATGGGTAGCGATGAAATCGGCGCCAAGGGTTGTGTAAGGGTATTGCTCATCGTGGCAACACAACCATTGTTGTCAACCACGGTAATGGAATAGCTTCCGGCAGGAATGTTTGTGTAGTCTTGTGTGGTTACTGGAATGAGAACATTATTTGCATTGGTCCATTGATAGCTATAGTTTGCGGTACCACCTGTCACCGTGATGTCTATGGCTCCTGTAGAAGCATTGTAACAAGGAATGTTTGTCAACGCGGCGCTGAGTTGAAGGGGTGCGTTGGGTTGGGTAACGGTATAGGTTTGAATGTCTGTGCAATTGTTCGCATCGGTAATGGTTAAGGTGTAATTTCCGGCGATTACATTTACTAAATCTTCGGTAACTGCTCCATTGCTCCATTGAAATTGGTAGGGCAAAGATCCACCTTGCGTGTTCACAAAAATATCGGCGTCGCTTCCATTGAAACATGCAATGGTACCTACGGATGCGGTTTGCACGATGTCACTTGGCGCATTGATGGTTGCATTCGAGGAAGTCGTACATCCGTTGTCATCAGTGACGGTAACATTGTAGGAACCGACGGCTAAATTCGCCAAATCCTCACTGTTACTTCCATTGTTCCAATTGTAGCTATAGGGTAGGGTTCCGCCAGCAAGGGTAGCGTCAATGCTTCCATTGCTTACGCCCGTATTGCAACCCACGTCTGTTGATAGAAGCGAAACGGAAAGTGCTTGTTGTGGTTGAGTTACCGTTGCTCCGGTCAATAACTGGCAGCCATTCGCGTCAACAATTAAGGCTTCATATGCATTTGCGGTGACGTTGTTCAATGCTGCGGTTGTTGCGCCATTTGTCCATTGGTAAGAAAGTGGAAATTCAACATTGTTGAAGGTTAAACTTACCGTCCCATCGTTTCCGCCGAAACAGGCTACAGGCGTAGCAGTTCCATTTGCACTCAAGACATTCGCCGTCATACTAAACGGACTGAAAGCATAGGCTTGAAATCCTTCCAAGGCCCAAGTTTGGTTAAACCAATCGTAAGAAAAAGAACCGATGGGAATGGAAGTTTCCCAAAGTGGGCCGATGCTGTAGGTCACACCTGACCATCCAATGGCAGGAATGGTGAAAGAGGGGGTACATTGTGTAGAGGAACACCAATCAATTCCAAACCAATAGGCACCGCAAGGGTACCAGAAATCGATGCAAATGGAAGGGACATAAATGGCAGGGGTAATTTGTACGGCAGGAATTTCAAAGCCAAAAGCCAGGGCACTCATTAAAAAATCAAAACTTACGACATCATAGGTGTGGTTCGTTATTTGACCGTTTATGGTGTAGGTAGGCGTGATGTTAAGCGTTTCGAAATAACATGGAAATTGGAACTCAAGGTTATTCCCAACCGGAAAATTTATGATGCTTGAAGTGGCCCATGCGGACGCAGCATTTGTACTGGGATCAACGATGCGGTAATACACCGGGACCGGAAATTGAAAGGAAACGTAAATGGTTGGGTCAAAATTGAAACATTGGTTGTTGGTGATGTTTGCATCAAAGCTACAGTCGAAAAAATTCCATGAAACGGTTGCGATTCCAAATAGGTCCTGTTCTCCCGCGAGGTTTTCAAAAAAGACACTCACATAGGGAATATTCATCGCCCCAATTAAATCAAACACGTTAAGGTTTAAATTAAAATAGGTGGAGTCCCCACAAGCGTCCAATTCCAATCCATTGATTTCGCTGGTTGTGCTTACATAAGGAATGGTTAACGCTCCAGAAAGTCCGTAATCACCCAAGGCATCCGGAAGGTAATAAGGAAAGAATGCTTGAGAAAACAAAGGAGGGGAACCAAAAGCGGACAACATAGATACGCCATTTGCATTGATGGTAACAAGGTTGATGGTTAACAAACCTGTATTGAAAGCCGGGATGATTGGAAAGGTCCCGCAACTGAATACACAAACCGTTGCGCTCGCTGAGGCACCCAATTGGAAATACAAATCCCAAGTGGCTTCTCCCATGGAGGGATAAAAGGACTGAATATTCGCGCTTGGATCTAAGGTATAAGAAGTGTTCACTACAACGGTATCTCCTTGGTCGTAGGTGTTGTCTGATGGGGTTACGACCGTTGCATCAATCGGATAATCTACATTCACCGTTCCGGTGGTAAAACCGTGCAGTCCGATCTCACTTCCAATCACACCGGAAATGGCTCCTGACAAGGCTGCACCAAACGAAAATCCTGCGACACTTCCAATCATGGCATTGCCTGTATTGAAAGACGTATTCCAAGGAACGTCAAAAAGCGTAATGTCTTGGTCTATGGAAAAAGGCGCGAAAGAAGGACCCCACATGTTTTGGTTGGAGGTGCTAAAAGGAACGTAGTGATTTATGGTTTGTTGGGCGAACAAACTCAATGGTGACAACAATAAAAGCACCAAAAGCAGTCTAACTCTATTCATCGACTTTCATTTTGATGGATTTTACGATGGCCAAAATTTCAGGCTCTACGACCGCTTCGAACATTTGTGGAAAGGTGATACTTAACCATAAAGTATGATTCATGTCTCCGCAAAACACCATGTACCTTACGTGAAGAACTTCGCTGGTGGTAAAGGTTGATTTAAAGTATTTTCCGGGAATGCCAAGCTCAGAGGTGAAGTCTTTTTCTAACACAGGAATTAAGTTGTTTGCGGCATAAAACGCATCGGTCATCCCTGCGCAGAGTCTAATGTAATTTACATTTTCTACCATGGTCATAACCACGGAAGTCCCTGTACTGAAATGTAAGTATCCATTAAAAGCTTCAGATTTTACAAAGCCTTCAGGTACGGTGATTAATTTCAAATTCGCCGGGCATTGAGTCGGTTTCAGGTATTGGGAATTGTCAGCAGCCGAGTGTTGAATTGGCTCTTGGCCAAAAACCGCTCCGTTTGATAAGGAAAGAAAATACAGTAATGAAAATAAAAGTAAACGAAAGTACATGGTAGTAGAAAGTAATTTTTGGTAAAGATAGAACTTAACTTCGTAAGAATGAGGTTATGCTTTTGTAAATCCGATTTAACCTAAACATAATTGATTTCATTCATGAGTTCTAAAGGAGTTCCAACAATTTCAGCGATATTTGTAAACTTTACCTAAGTTTTAAAAATTCCCTATGCGCCTTTTTTTCCTTATTCTTTCCCTGATTTGTCTAAGTTCTTCCTTTGCTACAAAATTGTATTGGATTGGTGGGACGGGGAATTGGAATGCAACAAGCCATTGGTCATTGACCTCAGGAGGGCCAGCCAATGTGGTCACTCCTTCCGTGGGAGACAGTGTTTATTTTGACGGGGCTTCCGGTTTGACTGTAAGCGATACGGTTCACATAAATACAAGTGTGAATGTAAGTTTATTTGATTTTTCTTTGGCTCCCGCCGCATTTAAATTTGAATCCACACAACCCTTTATTGGCATATCTAAATCTTTGTTTGCCAACGGATTGGCTGTTTTTGTGTGGGCTGGGTATTGGGATTTTAACGTAACAACCACGGGGATAATCAGCTCCAACGGTCAGGTTTGGAGCAATGACATAAAAAAAGCAGGAGCGGGTTCTTTGACCGCAGCCAATAACATTTCTTCCACGTCTGATTTGTACCTAAATGCAGGGACCTTTGACATATCCTCAAGAACCGTTACCATTCAGAATTTTTATTCTTTAGGGGCATCGCCAAGAAGCCTTGCTGCGAATGCGAGTGTGCTGAATATAGGTGGTACTACATGGAATGTTTCCACCACAAATTTTTCCATCTCACATACGGGCGGTATCATCAACCTAAATGCAGTGGCTGCCACCAATTTCATTGGGGGTGATGTAAATTACAACGTTTTGAATGTGGTGAATGGTCCGGTCACCATCACCAATAACAATCATTTCGTCTTGTTAAAATCCTTCCCTTTAGGAAACAGCATTCAAATAGCCAATGGCGCTGTATTGTCGCTCGATTCATTGAAGGTTAACGGAAATTGTAGCAACCAGACCTTATTGCAAGCCGTTTCACCCGTTGGGTTGATTGCCGAAATCGTTAAAACTGGGCATCCCATTTTACACGCAGAAAACCTATCGATCAACCACGTTATGGCGGTTGGTGCACCTGCAATTACCTACCAAGTCGCATTGTCTGACACTACCAATTTAGCAACAAACTGGGTGTTTATAGGGAAAAAATACCACTGGATAGGAAATGGTGGGAATTACTCAAGTAATTTGCATTGGTCCTTCAGCTCAGGTGGGGCTCCGACGACCTGTTTTCCAAACAAAGCGGATTCCATTTTCTTTGATGTGTTGTCCTTTTCCCTTCCAAATCAAATGGTGACAGTTGATACCGCGGCTCATTTTGGTTACATGAACTGGGCAGGATTGAATACCCCTGCTGTCTTAAAGCTTCAAGAAGACATGTATAGCTACGGAAATGTGGTGTTAGACAACCAGGTAAGCATCACAACGGATAGCGTGTCGGTGGGATTCCTTTTTAGAAAAAATGCAACCTTGCTTTCCAATTCAGCGATTTTTAATGTGAATGTTAGTGTTGTAACCCTTTCTCCAACCGATTCCTTGACACTATTGGATGCGATGTACCTAACGGATTCTTGCAGCTTCTCAGTTTTTAATGGCGGGTTTAACTCCATGGGATACAATGCCAACTTTGGGTATTTCTCAGTAATCAATGCTTTGGCAGCAAGTGCGCAAAAAGTACGTTTTGGCGCTTCCAATATTTACATCGCCAGAAATTTTACAACTACTGGAACCTCTGCCAATTTTCAGTTTTATGCCCAGACCTCCAGAATCTACATCGGATCTCAGAGTTCAGAAAACAACTTGCTCACAAACAACCTGACCTTCAACGAAGTTATCCTAAATTTCCCCCAGTATTCCATTTCAGTAGGCCCACTGATTTTATATCAACCTCAAAAAGTTCAAGGAAATAACATCTACAATAAACTGAGGATTTTACCTGGGAGCTACATAGAATTTGAAAGCAATAAAACCCAAACAATCATTGACAGTTTGATCATGAACGGTACCTGTACCGATTCAATATATTTAACTTGTAGCAACAATGCCATTCCCGCAAAATTTGTAAAAAACACCCCAGGCAACGTAACCGCAAGTTGTGTAAACTTTAATTCTGTCGGTACCCAAGGAACGGCCACCTTTACCGCATATTTCTCGACAGTTACGGGACCGATTGCCAACACCAACAATTGGGTTTTCTCAAATACCCCAGCCATAACTGCAGGTTTTAACGTGCTGGGCCCCTATTGCTATAGTGACACCACTTTTTTTGCCAACACTTCAACGTGTTTCACCGGCAATCCAAATGACGTTTCAACCTTATGGTATTTCGGGGATGGGTCCAATACTTTTTACGCAAATCTTGGTTACGTTGGCGTACCTGTTCCTTGTACACCATGCGCAGGAGACAGTGTTATGGTGGTCAATGGCGTACCTGACACAAACGCGCACGTCTTTGCCAGTTACGGTAATTTTAATGTGATGTTGATTTCAACGTTTTCAAACAATTGTGTGGATACCGTTATAAATTCCGTTCAAATTAGCAATCCGGATATTTATGTCATGGTTTCAGATGCAGACACAACCGTTTGTCAGGGTACGTTGGTAACTTTTGACATTGGCAGTTCAAGTCCAAATAACACCTATGGTTGGTATTTAAATGGTAATTTATTAAATAGCCCTCCAACGGTGAATGATACCCTTTACCAAACCTCATCTATTGTTGACCAAGACACCCTTCAATTTGTGAGTTACGAAAATGGATGCCCAAGTTTCTTATCGCCTCAATATGTTTTTACAGTGAATCCGCTTCCTACAGCGACCATAATTTCCAATGATTTAGACAACACCATTTGTGCCCAATCCCCAATCACTTTTACAGCCTCCGGAGCGCAAGAATACAAGTTTTTGAAAAACAACGTGCCTGTTTCTGGTTTTACCGCTTCCAATACCTACACTACTTCTGGATTGGTGAATGGCGATGTCATTAAGGTCGTTGCAAAATATACCGCTACGGGCTGTGTTGACACTTCTGCAGCCATCACAATGGTTGTAAATCCTTTGCCTACCGTTACTTTAACTGAATCTTCAGGCGGAAATGTGATTTGCAGTGGTCAAAGTGTAACGTTTACAGGAAGTGGTGCAACCACTTATCAGTTCTTTAAAAACAACCTACCTGTCAGTGGCATTGGTGCCAACGTTTGGACAACCTCTAATTTAATTTCCTCGGATACCGTCGAAGTAGTTGGCTATGCCTCCACAGGGTGTTCCTCAAGTTCTGTTCAGCAACTTGGCTACATTGTAAATGCACTTCCAACTGTTTCCATGACGTTTAATGATGTAGACACTTCAATTTGTCAAGGAACCGCAGTGAATTTTTCTGCTACGGGGGGAGTTTTATATGAATTTTTTATCAATGGGGCCTCTCAAGGAAGTCCGAGTTTCGTAAATAATTTCAACACAAACGCTCTCCAAGACCAAGATTCTGTGTATGTAACCGGTGTTTTTAACGGCTGTTTAAATACAAGTAGCGTTGCCATTTTTGATGTGTTTGCAACACCAACCACTGCATTGGTATCTGATGATGTTGACGCAAGCATTTGTCAGCAAACTTTGGTGAATTTTACAGCATCAGGTGCTGCACAATACCAATTTTATGTAAACGGAATTTCCCAAGGTCCGGCAAGTCCTTCCAATTTGTTTAGCACTTCAACCCTAGCAAATGGACAAAGTGTTGTTGTGGTGGGTGCATTGAATGGCTGCCAAGTTTCTGCCTCCATCCAATTTACTGTCTTGAGCATTCCCAACGTTCCTTTGTTCTCAAACAATCCCTTAAATACCATATGTGCTGGACAATCCATTACTTTTAGCAGTGCGGGTTGCGCCAATTATCAGATCTATGTCGACAACCTACCCCAAGGGGTGCCGCAAGCGGGAAGCGCTTTCATTCCAGTTTTGTCTGTTGGCACCCATCAGATTAACATCATGGGGACCTCAGTGAATGGTTGTACCGCCATGAGTTTACCCATTACAGCACAAGTGAATCCAATTCCTGTGGTTACCTTGCAAAGCTCCGACCTGGACAATATCTTTTGCAGTGGAGACACCGTTACGATTACAGCATCCGGTGCAACTCAATACCAATTCTACATCAATGGTTTGTCACAAGGGGGATTGGGTAACCTGAATACCTTTACGTCCAATAACTTTTTAAATGGACAATCATTTGCTGTACTTGGGAATTCTCTTGGGTGTACCAGTACAAGTGCTCCGATGGTCTTCACGGTTAACCCCATTCCGAACATTACCTTAACGAGCAATGATCCGAACAATGTTTTCTGCCAAGGAGAAGCCATTACCTATGTCGCCAATGGCGCTGCCTCGTATGCCTTTTTTGTAAATGGAATTTCTCAAGGAATCGCTTCTGCAGTCAATACATTGCCAACCGTTGGTTTCGCATCAGGGTCCTACCAAATACAAGTAATAGGAACAAGCAACGGGTGTTCAAATAGCAATTCCGTGGTTGCCACCATCAATCCAAATCCAACGGTCAATTTAACCAGCAATCCATTTTCCAATGTGGTGTGTAGTGGCCTGCCCATCGCGTTTACTGCAGGTGGCGCTAATTTCTACCAATTCCAAGTGAATGGATTGAATGTGGGGAATTTCAGCGCGGTGAATCAATTTACGTCAAATAACTTGAGCAATGGCGATGTCGTAAGTGTCATAGGGACCACCAACCTTGGTTGTTCAGTGCCTGCAGTGCTTCCCGCTACCGTGGTGAATCAAACGCCAAACACGACCTTGACTTCTTCGGAGTTGGACCAAGCACTATGTCAAGGGACCAATGTGCTTTTTACCGCAGGTGGTGCGGCAACTTATCAGTTTTTTATCAATGGAGTTTCTCAAGGAGCTCCCTCGCCATTGAATACCTTCAATACGAGTACTTTGCAAGACAACGATTTGGTGCAAGTGGTCGGAAGCAATGGTCAGTGTCAAGACAATTCACAAGCCTACATGTTTAATGTTTATAGCTATCCAATTGTAAGTTTAACCAACGCAGGGGGAAATCAAATTTGTATTGGAGATTCCATTCTTGTTACAGCACTTGGGGCAAACAACTACCAATTTTTTGTAAATTCAGTACCAATGGGTCCACCGTCAATTGCCAATACCTTTGCAGGAATGGTAAGCAATGGCGACGTTGTTTCTGTAAGTGGTGAAACCTTTGGTTGTACCATACTTTCAAACGCTACCTTAACATTTACCGTTAACACCTATCCAAACATCAATAGTATTTCAAGTGACTTGGATTTGGTCATTTGCCTTAATGACTCGGTTACCTTTACTTCAACCGGAGCACAAACGTATGCTTTCCTTCAAAATGATGTGAATGTGCAGAATGGCATTCAAAACAACTTTACCACACCATACATTTTACACAACGACAGCATTTTTGTGCAAGGATTTAATGGAACATGTGCCTCTCAAATAGACACTTTTGTGTTTGTCGTAAACAGTATGAATCTTGGATTGTCAGTAACGCCGTCACCCCTGATTTGTCAAGGAACCAACGTGAGTTTTCAGGCCTCAGGTGCAGACCAATACCTGTTTAACCTAAATGGAATTAACCAAGGTAGCTTCAATGTGAACAATGCATTCGTCTCTAGCAGTTTGAATGACGGTGACTTGATTTCCTTTAATGCTTATAACCAAACAACCAATTGCTACCAAACGTATCAAGATAGCATTCAGATGGATGTCCAAATGGTCCCTGTGATTTCAGCACTAACGCCCACGACGTTTTGTGAGGGGGATTCTGTAATACTTTACGCCAATCAAGCTTTTGGAAACCAATGGGCTGTCAATGGGACAAGTGTCAATGGCAGCACCGACAGCTCCCTAGTGGTTAACGCTTCAGCGACCGTAGACTTATCTTTTCAATCAGGTGTGTTGAATCAATTGCTATCCTTTGGGTACAATGCCAACGGGATGTTTGCCAATGGAAACAACCAAAGTGATTCCATACCTACGCCTTGGAACGCAACCCTTAACCTTAAGCAGATTTCTTCGGGTTGGAAGTTCTCCTTGGGATTAACCAATTTGAATCAAGTGTACAGTTGGGGAAACAATGCAGAAGGTCAACTGGGTAATGGCACTTTTACCTCCACCAACACACCCGTTCAACTCCCGGCGATCGCAAATGCCAAGTCAATTTCAACCAGTGAATCCAGTAGCATGGTTGTAACCACCACAGGTGGAGTTTATGTTTGGGGAAACAATACCTATGGTCAGTTAGGAACGGGAAATTATTCTGTATATAACTTCCCATACTTGAACCCCACTTTGAATAACATTGACACAATCGTGGGGGGGCGACGTCACTTCCTATTGCTGCGAAACGATGGAAAGGTATTGACAGTTGGAAACAACGGTTTTGGCCAGCTTGGAAACGGATCCTTAACAACTTCTAATGTTCCAACCCTCGTGCCGGGATTGGTTGGAATAGAAAAAATTGGTGCAGGAGAATTTCATTCTTTTGCCATTGATTCCAGTGGTCGGACCTTTGTTTGGGGAAACAATGCGAGCGGTCAACTGGGTTTAGATGACCTGAACAATCGACTGGTGCCAACGGAAATGAACCTGTTAAACATTGTTCAAGTAACTGGAGGTGCAGACTTTTCGGTCTTTTTAAATGCAAATGGTCAAATGTATGCAACGGGTAAAAACAACTTTGCACAACTTGGAGTGGGAGATTTTAACGATCGCCAAATTCCTACCCTGTTGAACATCTATGGCGTAAAAAACATTTCATGCGGACAATACCACACCTTGGCGCTGAGAAACGATGGTTCTGTTTTTGGCTTTGGAAGTCATGTGGAAGGACAATTGTCAACGTTGCCTTTCAGCCTAATTCCAGCGCAAATTGACGATTTACATGGGTCCGGTTTTATTGAATGCGGTAAATCTACCAGCCATGTCATAACCACCCAAATCGCAAGTTGCCAAGCGAATTCAATAAATGTAGTCGTAAACCCTGCAGCCTTGCCCCCCCTTGTTTTTTCAAATGGGACATTGTCCACTCCAAATGTTGGGGTTTCTTACCAATGGTATTTTGGTGGACAAGAAATTTTAAACAACAATGCAGCAACCTATGCCCCAATCAACCCGGGTTATTACTCCGTAATGGTGACCTATGCCAATGGATGTTCGGTGCTGTCCTATGAATTTGCGTATAACATTCAAGGCATTCCAAATGTAGAAATCAACACAATGGAATTATCCCCAAATCCCACCCGAGACCAACTGCACATTTCTTTCAAAGAACCTATGATCTTGGGAGATTTACAGGTTTTTGATGCCTTTGGAAAAATCATTACTTCGCTTGAAATCAATGCGTTAAACACATTGGATTTGGATGTGTCTGCCTATTTACCGGGCGTTTACATCTTAAGATTTTCAAACCAAATGAGCGCACGTTTTGTGGTAATACATTAATTACCCGAAAAGTATTTCCCGTAAATTAAGTTAGCTTACTTATTTTTATCGCGAATTTACATTCTATGAACATCCATTTTCTCCCTTCAATATGCCAAGCGGTCTGCCTATTCCGGACCCATGGTATGTTAACTGTTTTGGTTTTCTTGGGAGGATTTTCCTTCGCACAAAAAAAGACCATCGACCATCACGCCTATTCCGATTGGAAGAAACTTGAAAAGACAAAAATTTCTTCAAATGGAAAATGGGTTACCTATGAAATCAATCCTTTAAAAGGCGATGGTTTTGTCTATTGGTATGACGTTGAAAACCAGAAATTAGATTCGATGTTTCAGGCCAAAGACCTTCAAATGTCCAGTCTCGGGTCGTTGATGGCATGGAGACGCACCGCGGGTTTTGATACCTTGAGAACCTGTGAGTTGAATAAAATAGATAAAAAGAAGTGGCCAAAAGATACCCTCGTGGTCTATAATTCCATTAAAGATACCCTTCGAAAAGAAGCACAAATTAAAAGATTTCAAGTGGCCGAATCTGCAGATTATTTGGCGTTTTTGAAAGAGCAAAACGATAAACCACAACCCTCAACCATTGAATCCCCAAAGAAGTGTTGGTTTCGTGGGAAGAAGAAACCGATTACCCCGACCAAGGAAATAAAATCAGACGGAACTACCTTGGTTTTGGAAAACTGGGATTATACCTTGTTTCGAGTAAACAATGCCACGGATTTCTTACTGTCGAAACAGGGTAATTTGGCCTACATCACCCAAGAAAAAGGAAAGCAAGATACCTTTAGATTATGGGTGATTTCCCCAGATGCTTTAATGCCAATCATGGTGGGCACAACAGAACGGAGCATCAAATCCCTTCAATGGAATCGTGAAGGAAATTATTTGGCGTTTTTGTATTCTTCTGATACCAATAAAGTTAAGCAATTTGAGCTGGGAATCTATAACTTGGCGTTAGATTCCTTAACTACTTTTGGCGATTCAACAACCACAAAATCCTTCGGCTTTAAGGGAGTGAATGATAAGGTACAGCCCACATTTTTTGATTATTTACCATATGTAAAATTTACGCTGAGCGATCGAGTTGTCTATCAAAAAGACACCTTGTTGGAGTCTGAAAAAGTACGGTTAGATCTATGGTCACCTTCAGACCTCACCTTACAGCCACAACAACTATTGGAGATTAAAGACGGGGATAAATCCGGAGACATTGTCGCGCTGCATTTGGCCGATTTTAAACCCATTTTGTGGTGTCCAGATTCATTGCAAGGGTCCTTTAACATTCACCGACAAAGTAATTATTCCTTGTTGTATGATAATCAACCTTATGCGGTCCAAGCGCAATGGAAAAATCCTGTATTGAACGATGTTTATCGTATAGATCTTCGAACAGGAGAGCGCATTCTGCTTAAAAAGGCAGTGGCTTACGAAGGGCATTTATCCGATAACGGGCGTTCTTTTACCTATTTTGAACCGAAACTTAAAAATCACTACCTACTTCAAATCGACCAAAACTTGAATGAAATCTGCATGACTTGTGCAGTGAAAGAACCATGGGAAGAAGACCTAAACGGCCAACCAATGGATCCAGGTCCTGCCGCCACCTATGGTTTCAATAACACCGGTGATGCCTATTACTACGCTTCCCGAGATAATGTCTATGAGTTTGATTTAAGCACGAAAAAAAATCGCTGTTTGACATTTGATGATGCTAAAAAAACAGATTGGGAATGGATTAAATGGAATTCAGACTCAACAAATGTGTCTTGGAATAGTGGGTACTTACAAGCAAGAAATCGCGAGACAAAAAAAGTATCTATTTGGAATGCAACCCCTATGTTTATTTTTAAGTTGTTTGATCGGGGTGATTACAAAGTTTTGTCTTTAACTAAAGCAAAAGATACTTCTGTGTATGTGCTTCGTCGCATGCGGGTAGATCAGTTTCCTGATGTTGAGGTCGGTGGTAACTTTGGTATTTTTAAAAGAGCCTCATGTGCAAATCCTCAACAGACTGAATACAATTGGGCGACTTCAGAACTCATTCGGTGGAAAGGTTATAATGGATTCGAGTTAGAAGGAATCGTATACAAACCGGAGAATTATGACGCCACTAAAAAATATCCGCTCTTGGTATATTATTATGAACTGAACGGGGATAATTTACATAGTTATCGTGGCCCGGCCCCTACAGCCAGTACAATCAATCCAACCGAATATGCATCGGCAGGATATGTCGTATTGATTCCAGATATTAGGTATAAACCAGGGTATCCTGCCAAAGGAGCTTATGATTGCATTATGAGTGGAACCGATTACATGCTTAAAAATTATTCGATTGATTCTATGCGAATGGGATTACAAGGACAAAGTTGGGGAGGGTATCAAACTGCCCAACTCGTTACGATGACCAATCGCTATAAGGCCGCAATGGCCGGAGCGCCCGTTAGCAACATGTTCTCCGCCTATGGAGGTATTCGATGGGGGAGTGGATTGAATCGTCAGTTTCAATATGAATCAACCCAAAGCAGAATTGGAGCAACCATGTGGGAACGCCCAGATTTGTACATAGAGAATTCGCCAATCTTTCACTTACCAAAGGTCAATACCCCCTTACTCGTAATGGCAAATGATAAAGATGGTGCTGTTCCATGGTATCAAAGCATTGAACTTTATACGGGTTTGCGAAGGTTGGGAAAACCCTGTTGGATGTTAAACTACAATGACGATGACCACAATTTGACCAAATTGCCGAATAAAATAGACCTAAGCATAAGAATGAGACAGTTTTTTGACCACTATCTTAAAGATGAACCCATGCCAATGTGGATGAAGGAAGGAATTGATGCTCGAGAAAAAGGAAAATTGAACAAATACTAAGTTGTAGAATAAATGGAAATACTTAAAAATTACATCGACGGAGGCTTTCATGCACCCCTTCAAGGAAAGTACCTTGATAATTTTGAACCCGCAACGGGAAAGGTGTATGCACAAATTCCTGATTCAGATGAAAAGGACCTCGAGACTGCTGTCCTTGCAGCCGAAAAAGCATTCCCACTGTGGTCAAACCTACCCCTAAATGAGAGAAGTGCCATCTTACTTAAACTGGCGAAAGGCATCGAAGACAGAATGGATGCATTTGTGAAGGCAGAATCCAGGGACAATGGCAAACCCGAAAAACTCGCCGCACATGTAGACATTCCACGTGCCATCTCGAATTTTCATTTTTTTGCTACGGCCATCGAACATTTCGCCTCGGAATCTCACTATATGGAACAAGTAGGAATCAATTTTACCACCCGACGTCCCATTGGCATCGTAGGATGTATTTCGCCTTGGAACCTTCCACTGTATCTTTTTTCATGGAAAATCGCCCCCGCTTTGGCCGCAGGGAATTGCGTAATTGCCAAACCCAGTGAAATCACACCTTACACAGCGTTTTTACTTGGAGAAGTGGCGACAGAAGCCGGTTTACCTCCTGGGGTTTTGAACATTGTTCACGGCCTCGGAGCCAACATTGGGAGCGCCATGGTTGCCCATCCAAAAATTAAAGCCATTTCCTTCACCGGAGGGACAACAACAGGGGAGAACATTGCGCGAATTGCCGCACCCTTGTTTAAAAAATTAAGCTTGGAACTCGGAGGAAAAAACCCAACGGTTGTTTTTCCAGATTGTGATGTCCAACAAACTGTCAATGAAGTATTTAAATCTTCTTTCTCCAACCAAGGTCAAATTTGCCTTTGTGGCTCTCGGATTTTTATCCATGCAAGCATTTATGACGCGTTTAAAGAGGCGTTTGTAAAACGTGTTAAGTCTGCAAAAACCAGTTACCCGAGTGATCCTTCCGCACAATTAGGTGCCGTAGTGTCTCATTCACACATGGAAAAAATACTTGGCTACATTGCTTTGGCTAAATCCGAAGGTGGCATTTTGTTGGCAGGCGGAAATAGAATCCACCTTGACGCCCCCCATGAAAACGGTTATTACATAGAACCTACCGTTTTTGAAAACCTGCCCAACCAATGCCGCATTAACCAAGAAGAAGTTTTTGGACCCTTGGTTACCTTGATGCCTTTCGATACCGAAGCGGAAGTAATTGGGTTGGCAAATGATACGAAATATGGCTTGGCAGCATCGGTTTGGACAAAGGACCTTAACACCGCCCATCGCGTTGCGGATCGCTTGGAAATGGGGATTGTTTGGGTTAATGCATGGCTGGTAAGAGACCTTAGAACACCCTTCGGTGGCGTGAAAGCCTCAGGGGTTGGACGAGAAGGCGGGTGGGAAGCGCTGCGGTTTTTTACAGAACCTAAAAATATAATGATAAAATACCTGTAGAAATTAAATAGATTCTACTGCAGAGATTTCTGGAACCGCTCTTTTGACGGTTTCTTCGATGCCACCTTTCAACGTTGAGTTGCGCATGGAACAATCTTGACAAGAACCTGTTAGCCTTACCTTCACAACAAAGTCAGCAGTTATTTCCACCAATTCAACGTCTCCGCCATCGTCGTTCAAAAAGGGACGAATTTGAGAAATTGCGTCCTTTACCTTTCCCTCGATGGATTTCATGTCAATCATTTTTGTTGCTTACGTCGAAAATACGCGCTACGAAGTTATGAACTAAATCTTCAAATGCCAAGGCGACCAAAGTGCCTTCTTGCAAGACTGCAGGCCTTCCCACATCGCCAGACTCTCGGATGCTTTGGATCAAAGGAATGGCTCCCATAAAATGAATGTCCATGCCTTCGGCTAAATTTTTAGCACCATCTCTACCGAAAATATAATATTTGTGGTCGGGTAGTTCCTCAGGGGTAAACCAAGCCATGTTTTCTACAATCCCTAAAATGGGAACATTCATGCCATCAACCTTAAACATGTTAATGCCTCTTTTAGCATCTGCCAACGCTACTGCTTGCGGCGTACTTATGATGACAACCCCATCCAAAGGTAAGGTTTGAACCAACGAGAGGTGTATGTCTCCAGTTCCCGGAGGTAAATCAATCAGCAAAAAATCAAGTGCGCCCCAATTTCCTTCGGTAATCATTTGTGTGAGCGCTTTTGATGCCATGGGCCCACGCCAAACCACTGCATTGTTCGGGTCGGTAAAAAATCCAATGGAAAGCAACTTCACACCATGGCTTAGGATGGGTTCAATTAAGGATTTTCCATCCACTGAAACCATGTTGGGACGCTGTCCTTCAACATCAAACATGGTTGGCATCGAAGGACCGTAAATGTCTGCGTCGATTAACCCTACCGTGTATCCTTGTTTTGCCAAACCTGCAGCTAAGTTTGCCGTTAAGGTCGACTTTCCAACCCCTCCCTTTCCAGAGGCAATGGCGACAATGTGCTTCACCTCGGGCAAGATGGTTCTACGCGTTTTTCTTTGTTCTCCACTTAAAGCTTGGACCCGACACGATACCTTAACTTCGTTTCCAAACGCATTTCTCAAGGCTGAAACAATGGTCTCTTCTAATTTTTTCCTTGCATGTAAGGCAGGATTCGTGCTGTAAACTTGAAGGGAAAGTTCGCCCTCCTGTATATCAATCTCTTGCACCAAGTTGGCACTTACAATGTCTTGCTTAGATTCTGATTCATACACATTCGATAATGCCTCAATGACTTCTGATCGGTTCATCATTTTGTTTTCAGTTTAAAAGATCGTATGGATTTAGCCATGAGTTCAACCACCTCTTTTCCATCGCCTGATTCTTTGTTTTTAAGTTCGTAATAATAATCGCCCAATTTTTTAAGTCCATACACATGATACGATATATGCTTGTATTTTGGCGTGTTGATGTTTTTTAGCAATTCCCTTTTGTAAACAATGCAATCTCCTTCATCCTTGAGGATGGTCACCTCAAAGATGTCGTTCTTTTTCAATGTCGCTTTGAATTCCTTCATTCGTTCAGAATTATCGCCCCAATCTTCTATGAACAATTCAAAGTTCGGTCCGGCAGATATTTTCCATGTAAAATCCTCGTCGTGAACAATTTTTGTCTTGAAAGACGCGCCAATGCCAGCCGTTTCATCAGGAATAAAAAGGGATGCACCTAAATCATAGTGGCTCAGATCCACTTCCATGAATTGATAATAGGAATCATCATCGCTTTGAATTTCACCAGACTTGTTGCCAGAACAACCTAGCAACAACCCGAAAGTTAAGAGGAGTCCGAGGAATTTTTTTTGCATTGTGGCTAAGAATTGTGAACGAAGATATATACTTTTGGACAAATCCAAGTTATGAATAGCAAGGCGGCCTCATTCTCCATTTTTATTTTTGCGTTTTCTATCGTTTTGGGGGCTTTTGGTGCGCATAGCCTGAGCAAGGTGGCGTCCTTAAAAATGTACAATGCTTTCGAAACGGCAGTACGTTATCAAATCTACATTGCCCTTTTTACCCTTGTCATTTCTGTTGGAGCTCAATACTTCACTTTTCGTCTCAAACCTTACCTCCTCGGGCTTTGGGGAGGATTGTTGTTGTTTTCGGGGTCCATCTATGGCCTGGTAATTTTTCACCTTTTGGGGCTTAAGGCCAGTTTCTTAGGTCCAATCACACCCATTGGCGGACTCGTGATGATTGTTTCAGCGGTATTTCTCGGAATCAAGGTTTTGAAGAGTCGGACGAGTTAAACGCATTTGAACGATTGCATTTATTGGTTTTTCTTGTGCTTTTTCCCTACAAATTGATAACTTTGCGAACCTTTAATTCCAGAATACAACATGGACAAAGTTACTTATGTAGGCAACGCGGATGTAAACGCAATCGAGTTTTTATATACTCAATACAAACAAAATCCTGACAATGTAGATGTAGGATGGAAGAAATTTTTCGAAGGATTTGAGTTCGCACAAACCTCTTATTCCCAAGGAGATGCTGTTCCAGAGAATTTTCAAAAAGAATTCAAAGTACTCAACTTGATCAATGGATATCGTACCAGGGGACACCTTTTCACGAAAACAAATCCAGTTAGGGAGCGAAGGAAGTATTCCCCAACCTTAGACATCGAGAACTTTGGATTGACTGCTTCGGATTTGACAAATGTTTTTCAAGCAGGCAGTGAGGTTGGCATCGGCCAAAGTACCCTACAAGACATCATCGCGCATCTTCAAGAAACCTATTGTGAATCCATCGGGATAGAATTCGTTTACATGCGTGATCCAGAGAGAATCTCATGGATTAAAAGCAAAATAGAAATTAAGAACCGCCCCACCTTTGATAAAAACCGCAAAAAGAAAATCTTCGCTAAACTTATCCAAGCCGCAGGTTTTGAAGCTTTTTTAGGGAAAAAATTTGTAGGTCAAAAACGCTTCTCCATCGAAGGAGGTGAGGCTTTAATACCCGCTTTGGACGCCTTGGTTGAAAAAGGTTCCGAACTTGGAATTGAGTATTTTGTAATGGGAATGGCCCACAGAGGTCGTCTAAATACGTTGGCCAATATATTTCAAAAACAACCCAGAGACATCTTCTCCGAGTTTGAAGGAAAAGAATTTGAATTTGATGCGCATTTCGATGGCGATGTTAAATACCACCAAGGTTTTACCTCGCACATTACCTTGGATAACGGGAAGCAAATGGGACTCACCCTTTCCCCAAACCCTTCACATTTAGAAGCTGTAAACACCGTCGTTGAAGGAATTTCAAGGGCAAAGATAGACCACGTCTTACATTCAGAAGATAAAATTTGTCCCGTCCTGATCCATGGAGATGCCGCCATTGCCGCCCAAGGAATCGTATACGAAACGATTCAAATGGCACAGTTAGATGGGTATAAAACAGGAGGAACCATTCACATTGTGGTAAACAACCAAGTTGGTTTTACAACCAATTACTTGGACGCAAGGTCTTCCACCTATTGTACCGACATCGCTAAAACCACCCTTTGTCCTGTATTCCATGTAAATGGGGATGACATAGAAGCGGTTTTGCAAGCCATGGAAATTGCAATTGAATACCGCCAAACTTTTAAAAGAGATGTTTTTATTGACCTCCTTTGCTATCGTAAATATGGTCACAATGAGGGCGATGAACCTAAATTTACCCAGCCGAAATTGTACGACATTATTCTCAAACACCCGAATCCCAAAGTTATTTACCAAAAACAACTGATTGAAGAAGGAAGCCTAACCGATGCAGAAGCCAAAGGAATGGAAGCAGAATACAACACCTTCCTCGAATCAGAATTTGATGCCTCACGTAAAACTGAAAAAGCCATAGTATTTGATTTCTTAAGCCTAACTTGGGAAGGTTACCGTCATGCAAATGCTACAGATTTTGAAGTGTCACCACCTACAGGCGTAACACGCGAAAAACTTTTGGCACTCGGCGAAAAATTATCCGTGCTTCCAGAGAATAAAAAATATTTCCGAAAAATCTCAAAGATCTTCGAAGACCGTTGGAACGCCATTAAAAATGACAAATTAGATTGGGGAACGGCAGAGATGTTGGCTTATGCAACCTTATTGTCAGAAGGCCACAGCGTGCGGATTTCCGGACAAGATGTGGAACGAGGAACTTTCTCGCATAGACATGCCGTAGTCATTACTGAGGATTCTGAAGAAGAAATCGAAACACTGAACCTGCTTTCAGATGACCAAGCAAAATTCTACATCTACAATTCTTTACTCTCTGAATACGGGGTACTCGGTTTTGAATATGGTTACTCCCTGGCAAATCCAAGTGGTTTGACCATTTGGGAAGCACAATTTGGAGATTTCTTTAATGGTGCGCAAATCATGATCGATCAGTTTATCTCCGCAGGAGAGGATAAATGGGCAACGCAAAGCGGACTTGTTCTTTTACTTCCACATGGCTATGAAGGCCAAGGGGCAGAACACTCCAGTGGCAGAATGGAAAGGTTCCTACAACAATGCGCCGACCTTAACATGCAAGTGGTCAACACCTCCACACCAGGAAATCACTTCCATTTGCTGAGAAGACAACTCAAACGAGATTTTAGAAAACCCTTGATCGTATTCTCTCCTAAAATGTTACTCCGTTACCCTGACGCAACGTCTACATTGGCAGAGCTCGAAACAGGCGGGTTTAAAGAAGTGTTGGATGACCCTACAGCTTCGGTTGCTCAAACGGATACCGTTGTTTTCTGTTCAGGTAAATTCTACTATGAAATGAAATTGAAAGCCAAGGAATTAGGCGTTCAAAACATGGCCTTTGTACGTGTCGAACAATTGTATCCTTTGCCCATTAAACAAATGGAAAGCATCCTTGAAAAGTACAATCCCGTGAATGTGCTGTGGGCACAAGAAGAACCCGCGAATATGGGGGCTTGGAGCTTTATGGCACTTCACCTGAAAACCATGAACCTCATCGGCATTTGTAGGGAAGCTACCGCCGCGTCCGCTGAAGGTTCCAAAAAATTACACGAAAAAAGATTGAATAAATTATTTGATTCCCTTTTTGTTTACGCCAATATTAACATTGAAAAATAACACCTATGTCAATACTTGAAATGAAGGTCCCAAGTCCGGGAGAATCCATATCTGAAGTTGAAATCGCACAATGGCTCGTCGCTGAAGGCGATTATGTGATGAAAGACCAAGCCATTGCGGAAGTGGATTCAGACAAAGCGACCCTGGAGTTGCCCGCAGAAGAAAGCGGAATCATTTCCCTTAAAGCCGCTGAAGGAGATGTAGTTAAAGTTGGACAAGTGGTATGCCTTATTGATACTTCTGCGCCCGCGCCCGCACATGTCGAAAAAACCGTAGAAGCAGCCCCAAAAGTAGAAACTGTGGTTGCAGAAGCTGCAAAACCGAATCCTGACCCTGTTAAAAGTTATGCTTCCGGTACGCCGTCTCCCGCTGCAGCCAAAATTATTTCGGAAAACAACATTCCTGCAAAACAAATTCAAGCCACCGGAAAAGATGGGCGAATTACCAAGTCGGATGCTATGAACGCAATGTCCGCTGGATTTAGTACCACCCAAATGCAAGGATGGGGAGGTACTCGAAATCAATCCAAGGAAAAAATGTCCATGCTTCGCAGAAAAATCGCCGAAAGATTGGTTGCTGTAAAAAATGAAACAGCAATGCTTACGACCTTTAATGAAGTGGACATGAAGCCGATTATGGATTTAAGAATCAAATACAAAGATGCGTTTTCAAAACACCACGCAGTCAATCTTGGTTTTATGTCCTTTTTTACAAAAGCCGTGACCGAAGCACTACATCTTTTTCCTGCTGTGAATGGTCAAATTAGTGGGAATGAAGTAATCTATCATGATTATGCTGACATCGGAATCGCTGTATCTTCCCCCAAAGGGCTTATGGTTCCTGTACTTCGAAATGCCGAAAGACTTTCACTCGCCGAAATTGAAATGGAAATTAAAAGATTGGCAGTTAAAGCCAGGGATGGAAAAATTACCCCAGAGGACATGACAGGCGGAACATTTACCATCACTAATGGTGGTGTTTTCGGTTCCATGCTCTCAACGCCAATCATTAACCCACCACAGTCTGCCATTCTCGGAATGCATAACATCGTTGAAAGACCCGTGGCCATAAATGGGAAAGTTGAAATCAGACCGATTATGTACGTAGCGCTTTCCTATGATCACAGAATAATCGATGGTAAAGAATCAGTTGGGTTCTTGGTAAAGGTCAAAGAAATGCTCGAACAACCAGAAAAAATGCTTTTCGGGTCTAAAGACCCCATTCAAGTTCTGTTAGGATTGTAATCATAAACTTAGGTTTAAAACAAAATCATGGCGAAAATTAGAAAACAAGATGCGCTCGATTATCATTCGATGGGTAGACCAGGGAAAATTGAAGTAGTTCCTACCAAACCCTATTCTTCGCAACGAGACCTATCCTTGGCCTATTCTCCAGGGGTAGCCGAACCTTGTCTAAAAATTGCAGAGAATAAAGACGACGTTTATAAGTATACAAGCAAATCAAATTTGGTCGCAGTAATCTCAAATGGCACAGCTGTTTTAGGCCTTGGCGACATCGGACCATTGGCATCAAAGCCAGTAATGGAAGGAAAAGGACTCCTTTTCAAAATCTTTGCAGACATCGATGTTTTTGACATTGAAGTAGACGCCAAAGATCCAGAGCTTTTCATTCAAACAGTAAAAGCCATTGCTCCTACTTTTGGAGGAATCAATTTGGAGGACATCAAAGCACCTGAAGCGTTTGAAATTGAACGCAGATTGAAAGAAGAATTGGACATTCCAATTATGCACGATGACCAACATGGTACCGCAATCATATCCGCTGCAGCATTGCTTAATGCCTTGGAATTGGCAAGAAAAAGAATCGATAGGGTAAAAATCGTTGTCTCAGGCGCGGGAGCAGCTGCCCTTTCCTGTGCTAAATTGTATGTATCACTCGGCGCGAAAGTTTCCAATATTTTCATGTATGACTCTAAAGGCCTTATGCATGCTGAACGTACAGATTTGGATGAAATGAAAACGTACTACGCAACCCATAAAAAAGACATTCCATTTGACACGGTTTTTAAAGGTGCGGACGTCTTTTTGGGCTTGTCAAAAGGAGGGTTGGTGACCAAAGAAATGATAAAAAAAATGGCGAAGGATCCCATCGTATTTGCGTTGGCCAATCCAGATCCAGAAATTTCTTACAAAGAAGCGACCTCGGTTCGAAAAGACATCATTATGGCAACGGGGCGTTCAGACCATCCGAATCAGGTCAATAACGTTTTGGGTTTTCCTTACATTTTTAGAGGTGCCCTTGATGTTCGTGCGACTACCATCAATGAGGAGATGAAGTTGGCTGCCGTAAAAGCAATTGCCTCTCTTGCCAAAGAAACCATCCCGGAAGAGGTGATCGAAGCCTATGGTGAAAAAAACATTTCCTTTGGAAGAGATCAAATTATCCCAAAACCCCTCGACCCAAGACTTATTTACTATGTAGCACCCGCCGTAGCCAAAGCCGCCATTGATTCGGGTGTGGCAAAGAATCCAATCAAAGATTGGCAGAAATATGAAGAAGAACTCAAAGCGAGGTTAGGACTGGATAACAAACTGGTAAGAAACATTACCACCAAAGCACAAAGTAATCCCAAAACCGTTGTGTTTGCCGAAGCAGACAATGTCAAAATCCTTAAGGCGGCGCAAGTGGCGTATGAAGATGGTGTAGCCTTCCCAATTTTATTAGGGGATGTGGATACAATCAACCATCTGATGGAAGAATATGGCGTTGAAATGCCCGATGTAACCATTATTGACCCCAAAGCAGAAACAGAAGAAGAAAGAAGACTGGCCTTTGGAAAAGAATTCTTCGAACGCAGAAAAAGAAAAGGTCTAACCGAATTTGAAGCCGTTAAATTAATGCGCGAAAGAAACCACTTCGGTGCAATGATGGTCGATTTAGGAATGGCCGACGCAATGATTACAGGTTTAACCCGCAGCTATAGGTCCTCAGTACGGCCCCTTCTTCAAATCATTGGATTGGAAAAAGATGTAAAAACCGTTTCAGGTATGTACATCCTGAATACCAAAAGAGGCCCAATGTTCCTTGCCGATACCACGGTTAACTTAAACCCTAGCGCACAACAAATCGCGGAAATCACAACCAATGTGGCCAAAACCATTCGCAAGCTAAGAATGCAACCAAAAATTGCACTTTTGAGTTACTCGAATTTCGGTTCCTCCCCAGGTCCTGATGCCGATAAAATGGCAGAAGCGGTAAAAATTCTTCACGAAGAACAACCCAACCTGATCGTGGATGGTGAAGTACAAGCAAACTTTGCATTGAATTCAGAATTGTTAAACGAGAAATTTCCGTTTTCCTCCCTCGTTAACAAAGAAGTCAATACCCTTATCTTTCCAAATTTGTCTGCGGGAAATATTTCCTATAAATTGCTGCAGCAAATGACAGACAGTGATGCCATCGGACCGATTTTAATCGGTTTGAGGAAATCAATCCATGTGGTACAACTTGGCGCCTCTGTTCGTGAAATAATAAACATGGTAAAGGTTGCGGTCGTCGATGCGCAAAACAAATAAACATGATCGCACAGTTACAAGGTAAATTGATAGAGAAAAATCCAACAGAAGTAGTGCTGGATTGCGGTGGAATTGGTTACGAAGTGAAAATTTCTTTGAACACCTTTTCTTCGATTGGAAGTGATGAGCATTTGAAACTGTTTACCCGATTGATTGTTCGCGAAGATGCCCACATCCTCTATGGATTTTCTTCCAAAGAAGAAAGAGAAATGTTCAATCATTTAATTTCTGTTTCCGGAATTGGACCCAACATCGCCATGATTATGCTGTCCTCTCTCGTGCCTGCCGAAATTGCTCATGCCATTCAATCTGAAGATGTTGTAACCATACAACGCGTTAAAGGAATTGGTGCGAAAACAGCACAACGCGTTATCATTGACCTAAAAGGAAAAGTCCTTAAATACACCGAAGTTTCTCAAAATATTTCCGCTGTAAACAATACGAATCGTTTTGATGCGTTAACGGCCCTGGTTTCTTTAGGATTCGACCGAAAAACCACAGAAAAAGCCTTGGAGAAAATAGATTCAGGGGAAGAATCTGTGGAAGTTTTAATTAAAGAGGCTCTAAAAGTTTTATAGTGAACAATGAGATAAGAAATATTCTTTCTAAGAAATGGGTGTTGGGTTTACTTGGAACCCTCATGCCTGTTTTTGTGATGATTTCTTTTGCGCAAAATGGTCCAAAACTACCCTTTCCATTTGGGAATTCATACAACACTTTTCAAAACGAACAATATCCATTCGACCTGGGAGACCCTTCCTCGTTAAATCAAACCATTGAATACGATCCGACCACAGGTCATTATGTATTTAAACAAACATTGGGTGAAGGATTGCTTTTTCGAAATCCGACCTCAATGTCGATGCAAGATTACCTGAATTATAAAAACACACAGTTTCAAGACCAAAATTGGGAACAACAAATTGAAGAAGAATCCGTAGTTGGACGCTCCTTTGAGTTACCTATTAAAATTGGAAGTAAGGTTTTTGAAAGTATTTTTGGTTCCGGTGAAATCGTCATTCGCCCGCAAGGAAATGTAGAAGTACAATTGGGAGTAAACCATTCGAGGTATGACAACCCAATCCTTCCTATGAAACAACGGAACATTACCCGTTTTGATTTTCAACAGAACATTAACATGGACATCGTAGGGCAAATTGGTACCCGATTAAAAATAGGCGCTAAATACAATACCCAAGCAGCCTTCGATTTTGAAAACATTTCTAAGTTAGAACACACTGGGGACGAGGACCAAATCATCCAAAAAATCGCACTCGGAATGGTGAATTTAGATTTGCCTACGTCCTTAATTCAAGGTTCACAAACGCTGTTCGGAGCGAAAACCCAATTGAAGTTTGGCAGGTCTACCTTCGATTTGATTTTGGCTCAGTCTAAAGGAAAAAGGCAAGAAATCAACATCGCTGGCAAATCACAAGTGCAAAAGTTTGAATTGACAGCAGATAATTATGAAGCAAACCGGCACTATTTCCTAAACCTTTTTCACCAACAAAATTATGACTCGGCCATGGCAAATCTGCCAATGGTCAATGCCACCCGTTACATCACACGAATTGAAGTTTGGGTTACCAACAGAACAAACAATACCGAAAACACCCGAAACATCGTGGCTTTTTCCGACTTAGGAGAAGGTAAAGCACAAAATTGTCAAGGAAATCCAGGTGGATTCGTTTCCGCAGTGGATCCTGATAATTCTGCAAATGGCCTCTACAATTGGGCAGCCAATCAACCCCTTATTCGCGGATTCGCCAATGCCGTCAGTGTCCTGAATACCCAAGTATCCACTCCAGGTCCTTTTCAACAAGCCAAAGACTACGAAAAGGTTGAGAATGCCAGAAAGTTAACAGACCAAGAATACACCTACAACGCATTATTGGGATACATTTCACTCAATAACCCACTTAACAACGATGAGGTTTTGGCCGTTTCCTACGAATATACCTATCGAGGTCAAACCTATCAAATAGGGGAGTTCTCGACCGACGGGGCAAGTGGGCAACAAGCGCTGATCCTAAAACTTATCAAACCAACCATTACGAGTCCACAGAATAAGATCTGGGACCTCATGATGAAAAATGTCTATTCCATTGGGGCCTATCAGGTAGACCAAACTGGATTTAAAGTGGACATTTATTATAACAATCCTTCCACAAGTGTTCCCCTTCCCGTGTTTCCAATGGCAGGATTGGATGATAAACAAATTGTCACCCTCCTCGATATGGATAAAATCAACCAAAACAACCAACCTTTCTCGGATGGTGTATTTGATTATGTCCCCTTAATTGTCAATGGCGCCAAGGTTGAAAATGGAGGAACCATCAACAGGAAAAATGGCCGGATTTATTTTACCACCGTGGAACCTTTTGGGAAAACACTCGCAAAAAGAATGCTTGAAATAGGCGTTCCACAGCAAACCATCAATGGCATCGCGTTTTATGAATTGTATGATTCAACCAAAACAGCAGCGCAGCAAATCCCAAGTAAAAACAGATTTATTTTTAAAGGAGAATTCCAATCTTCTGTAAGTTCAGACATCCCCCTAAACGCATTGAATGTTCCACAAGGTGCCGTTTCTGTTACCGCAGGCGGGATAAAACTTACCGAAAATGTTGACTATACCGTAGACTATAACTTGGGTCGCGTGAAAATCCTGAATACCGGAATTCTTGAATCAAATACTCCGATTAAAATTTCAATTGAAAGCAATTCCGTTTTTGGATTTCAGGCCCGCTCCATGATGGGTGGACATTACCAATACCGTTTGAATGACAAAATGAAATTCGGAGCGACATGGGTAAGAATGTCTGAAAGACCGGTCACCCAAAAAGTAGATTTTGGCAGTGAACCTTTTAAAAATAATATCTTGGGTGCTGATTTTAGCATTCGTACGGATGTTCCCTTCCTGACAAAATTAGTTGACCTTCTGCCCGTCATCTCAACCAACCAAATGTCAACTTTCTCGCTTAATGGGGAAGTAGCATATTTGATTCCGGGCCAACCCAAAGTCATCAATAAGTCTGGAACCTCTTATGTAGATGATTTTGAAGCCAGTCAAAGCTCCATCGACTTGAAATCTGCAACCGCTTGGCGTTTGGCCTCCATCCCTCAAGGGCAACCCGACCTGTTTCCCGAAGCGTCATCTTCCACACTCAGCGCTGGATTCAAAAGGTCAAAAATGGCCTGGTACTGCATCGACCCCCTGTTTTATCAAAGCAATAACCTTACCCCTCAACACATAAAGCAAGACGCAACCATGCTCGCTGACAGTCGAATGAGGTTGGTCAATCAAGTGGATATCTTTCCAAACCAGCAATTGCAATATGGATCCATTCCCAACATTACCGTTTTTGACCTCTTTTATTACCCCAAAGAACGGGGAATGTACAATTATGACACTACCAATACCGTAGACACCTCAGGATACTTTACCAATCCAGAAAACCGATGGGGAGGTGTAATGCGTTCGTTGGCTACCAATGATTTTGAAACTGCCAATGTCGAGTTTATTCAGTTTTGGGTGTTGGATCCTTTCAATCAAGATGCTGAAAATTCGGATTCTTCAAGCCTTATGAACGGTGGAGATTTGTATTTTAACCTTGGGAACGTCTCCGAAGATGTGATTCCGGATTCTAGAAAAGAATATGAAAATGGAATACCTCCACTCGGACCAAGCATCACCGACAATGTGGATACAACTGTATGGGCGCGCGTTTCAAATGAACAAGTAGTCGTCAATGCCTTTGATACAGATCCAGCGGCTCGTTTAAACCAAGACATCGGTTTGGATGGTTGGAATGACACCGACGAACAATCTGCGTATGCTAATTTTGTGAGTTGGGTTCAAAACAATCCAAATTTATCGTCAGGAGCAAAAGCAAGAATGATTCAAGATCCATCCAATGATGATTATAATTATTATTTAGATGACAATTTTGATGCTTCAAATGCAGATATTCTTGAACGATACAAACGCTACAATGGGATGGAAGGAAACTCTCCAACCACCAATATGTCCGACACAGCCAATTCAGCTGGTTACCCCACTCAAGCCACCAACATGCCGGATCTTGAGGACATCAACCAAGACAATAACCTTTCAGAATCTGAAGCTTATTTCCAGTATAAAATGAGCATCCGACCTGGAGACATGGTTGTAGGCAAAAATTTTATTACCAATGTTCAAGTGTATAACAGTGGGAATAAAACTGAAAAATGGTACCAAGTAAAAATTCCATTGAAAGAATTCCAAAAAAAGGTCAACGGTATCCAAGATTTTAGGTCCATTCGCTTCATGCGAATTTTCATGAAGGACTTTGACGAACAAATTCAAATGCGTTTTGCGCGTTTAGAGTTGATTCGTGGCGAATGGAGAAGATACTATGATGACCTTACCCAACCGGGCATTAGCGTTCAACCCGATCCAAATCTTACCACCTTTAACATCGCGGCCGTGAATGTTGAGGAAAACGACCAGCGTACACCTATAAAATATGAAGTTCCTCCAGGAATTACGCGTGAAATCGACCCTTCCCAAACCTACCAACGACAAATGAACGAACAATCATTGGTTTTGGACATTTGTAACCTTCAGGAGGGGGATGCCCGCGCAGCCTATAAAAATGTAGTCTTCGATGTGAGAACCTACAAAAAACTGAAAATGTTTGTCCATGCCGAAGAGGTAAATCCAATGATACCTCTCAATGACAAAGAAGTGACAATGTTTGTACGACTTGGAACCGATTTCGTAGACAACTACTACGAATACGAACTTCCATTGTATAAAACGCAATGGGGTGCAATTTCTCCAGATGACATTTGGCCTTCAATGAATGACATCGAAATTGTTTTCGACCACTTGCTTGATTTAAAAAAGGAACGAAACAAAAAGTTGGAAGATGGAACAGCTGGGGTATCAAACCTTTTTGAATATGCAAAAAATGACCCCGCAAATGCTGACCGTAAAATTAAAGTGAAAGGATCCCCAAATCTACAATCCATTAAAACCATTATGATTGGTGTTAGAAATCCACTCCAATCAGATCCCAACAACACTTGGCCAGATGACGGGCAAGCAGAATGCGTAAATGTTTGGGTAAATGAATTAAGACTCACCGATTTTGTGAGCAATGGGGGAGGCGCCGCAGTCGGGCAAGCCCAATTGCAAGTAGCTGATTTCGCAACCGTCTCCGCTTCAGGAAATTACTCAGGGATTAATTGGGGCTCCGTTGAAAGCCGTGTGCAGGAACGTCAGCGTAATGCCAAAATGGGCATTGATATGAATTCAAACGTCCAATTAGGTCAGTTTTTTGGCAAACAAGCCAAGGTATCCCTTCCTTTCTTCTATGGCTATTCCTTGAGCATCATCAATCCTGAATATGACCCATTCAATCCAGATATCAAATTGGCAGATTATGACATTGCAACCCGCAAGGAAAGAGCAAAACTCGGTCAAGATTTCAATGAAAGAAAATCATATAATTTCACCAATGTAAGAAAAGAAGCCAAAGCCGGCGCTAAACCTGCCTTTTGGAGGGTGTCAAATTGGTCGGCTAGTTATGCTTATTCAGAAAATTTGAAACGAGATTTTAATACCAACTACGACCGAACTAAAAACTACACGGGAGCGCTAAACTATAACTATACCTTCGCTGGAAAACCGATAGAGCCTTTCAAGAAATGGAAACCGGTACAAAAATCAAAATGGCTTGCCTTGGTCAAGGACATGAATTTCTACCTGATGCCGAAAAACATAACCTTCACGAATGAACTCTTACGTCTTTACAATGAACGCCAAGTAAGGAACAACTTGGTTCCAAATTATGAATTCACTCCAGTATTTTTGAAAAAATTCGATTGGGTTAGGAATTACAGCATTGGCTACGACCTCACCAAAAACCTTAAAACTTCCTTTACCGCAACGAATAAATCCATTTTTGTTGAAGGAAACAAACGCGTAGATCGTAAACAAGATGTCATGGCCTTTCAAGAGTTTAAGGACAGCATTCGATCTCAAATGAGTTCTTTTGGTCGAACCATGGATTACAGCCAAAATGTAAATGTTAGCTATACCGTTCCATTTGACAAATTCCCGCTCACGGATTGGATCACATTGAACGCAAAATATACAGGTACATACAATTGGCAACGCGCTCCGTTAGCGCAAACAGATTTTGGAAATACCATCCAAAACAACCGTAGCATCAACTTGACTTCACAGGCGAATTTTGTAACGTTATACAATAAAATACCCCTCTTTAAGAAAATTCTCTCCGATGGCAGAAATTCCAGAGGCGCCTTGAATGGAAAAGACAACCAAGGAGGCAAGCCTAACCCAGGAGGCAATAAAAAAGTGGAGGAAAAGGCACCTGAGCCTCCTAAACCCGTTGAAGAAATGACCAAGAAAGAACGTAGAAAATGGGAGAAAGTCCTTCGGAAATTTGAACGTAAGAAAAAGAAAGAGTTGCGAAGACAAAAGAAAGTGAATCCAGCAGTAGGTTTCTTGGCAAGGTTAACGATGACCGTAAGGAATGTATCTGGGACCTATACTGTAAATGACGGGACCATTTTACCGGGTTTTAATCAAGAATCCAGTGTCTTAGGGATGAACGCCAACAACCTCTCTATGGCAGGTTTCGTTTTTGGAAAACAAGGTACCGATGTTTGGGGAAGAGGAAATGGCTATAACATTGCTGAACAATCTGTAGACAACGGTTGGCTAATCCAAAATGAAAACTTAAACAAACAGTTTGCAACCACCCACTCAACAACGTTAAATCTTAGGGGAACCTTAGAACCGTTGAAGGACCTCAATATTGAGATGAAGTTAAACCGTAATTATGGCCTGAACAGTGGATCATTCTTCAGGTGGAATGAGACCTCCCAACAGTTTGAAGGACAAAGTAAATTTGAAACGGCGAACTTAACCTACTCCACCATTACGTGGGGTACTGCATTCATTCGCGACAACAAAGACAAATCTTCAGCTGTGTTTAACCAAATGTTGGCCAATAGACAAAGTGTATCCCAATTGGTAGGTGCTTCCAATCCCAATTCGTCTATGCTGCCCTCAGGTTTTTATGACGGATATTCAGGAAGTCAACAAGAAGTTGTCATTGGATCTTTCCTCACAGCCTATGGAAACAGTAAAGTCAATGAGAAAAACATCAACCCAATCAAAAACATGCCTCTGCCAAACTGGAGCATAACCTATAACGGATTGTCTAAAATGAACTTCGCTAAAAAATTCGTTAAATCCTTTGTCCTTCGACATGGGTACAATTCTACCATTACCATGAATGGAATGCAATCCAACATGAGCGCCACCGTAGATGCCAACGGCAACCCAACAGCACTTGACATCAATAACAATATCATTTCTGAACGTCAAGTTCAAAACATTACCATAAGTGAACAGTTTTCACCGCTCATCGGAATGGATGCTACTTGGACCATTCTAGGAAAGGCACTGACAACAAAATTTGAATATAAAAAGGACCGTCAAGCGACCCTTTCCTTAAATAACAATCAAATTACAGAGGTTAAATCGGATGAAATAGTGATTGGGATGCAAACCAAAATTGTTAAAGTTAAATTGATTAAAAAATTACCAGCGAACGATTTGAATGCGGGAATCAATTTCTCTTTCCGAGACAATTCTACACTCATTCGCAAAGTTGTGGAGAACACCAACCAAGGTACGGCAGGTCAACAAATCATTTCCTTCAAATTGAACATTGACTACAACCTTACACAGAACCTAACGATGTCCTATTTCTACGACCAAAATTTGAATACACCCAAAGTGGCTACCAGTTATCCAACCGGAAACATTAACACAGGGATCAAGCTTAGGTTTAATTTGGCAGGCGTTCAATAATGACAGTTCGTGTTGCCACGCCAAGTGATGTACTTGCCATTCATGAAATGATTGTCGAATTAGCCATCTTTGAGCGAGAAGAGTATGCGGTAATTAATACACCAGAATCCTTACATAAAGATCTTTTTGAACGCCAGATATGTCACGCATGGATAGCTGAAGTGGATCAAAATCCAGTTGCCTTTGCTTTGTATTACTTTGGTTATTCTACCTGGAAGGGCCCCATTCTTTACCTTGAGGATTTGTATGTAAAAGAAACGCATCGCAAGAGTGGAATCGGGCAGGTTCTCTTCAACAAGGTGGTTGAAATCGCGAAAGAGGCTGGGGTGAAAAGAATGGATTGGCAGGTTCTTGCGTGGAATGCATCCGCCATAGCCTTCTACCAAAAAAACAAATCAATTTTAGATGATGAATGGATCAATGGCAGGTTGTTTTTTGAGTAAGCTGATTCTTTTTTTAGTTTTATTTCCTCAAACTGACCTCGCTCAAACGCTCGAAGATTCCATTCCAATGAATCAAATTCGTGTATTGGCATCGCACAACAGTTACAAAGTGAAGCCCTCGAAAAACACGTATTCCTTTGTAAATAGATTTTCTAAATTTTTGAGTGAAGACAATCAGCCGTACCAGTTGAATTATGGTCACTTACCAATTAGTGAACAATTCGAGAACTATAACATCCGAGGTTTGGAATTGGATGTATACAATGATCCAAAAGGAGGACTTTATTACAAGCATCCATTGAATCTTTTTGTTAAAAAACAAAAAGTTAAGCAATCCTCCGATTCTTTGTTGCGTAAACCCGGTTTTAAGTTGCTTCACATTCCTGACATCGATTATGAGACACATTACCAAACCTTGGAAATGGCGCTTGAAGAAATTGGTCAATGGAGCTTGCAAAACCCATCGCATGCGCCCATATTTGTCAACATTGAGCTTAAGGGAAGTTCTTTAGCGGATGAAGCGCCGATTTTACGAATTTTTGGGTGTAAAAAAGCGATCCCATTTGACAAAAGGGCACTGCAACAGATGGATTCCCTATTCGGAAGTATGCTTCCCACCTTGTTTAAGGCATCTGATTTTCGCATGGACTATCGTTCAAATCAGGAACGAATATCAAAAGCCGGATGGCCCCAATTGTATGCGTTGCGTGGAAAAGTTTTTGTGATTGTCCAAGGAAATGGCTTGTCTCTGTATCCTTCAGAAAAGGCAAATGCGTTTAAGTATTCAGATCCAACAGATGAAAATGGTGTATTTGTTCTCGTGGACAACCCGCTAGGCAATGAAAAACAAATTTTTGAACTCAGCATGAATCATATGATACGCACACGAACAGACGCAGGAACCATTGAAGCACGCAAAAACGACTACCATCGGCTCTTATCTGCCATGAAAAGCGGTGCCCAAATTTTATCTACAGATTATTATCAACAGGATCCAGAAATAGGAAAATTTTGTATTCCGTTTTACGGTTTTATCAAATAATCTTATCGTTTACGGACGAATGGAAGGGAACAATTTTCTGTTGTCTACCACTTCAGCTTTCTTGCGCAATGCACCCATTAAAAGCCCTTGGATGTTTCCTTTCATCATGGTGGTCAGTTGGTCTTTTTCTTCTTTGTAGTTCGCTACAGAAGGTGCTTTTTCAGTTTTGACCACTCGGATGACGTAGACGCCAGACTTTCCTTGCAATGGCAAAGTAGTTTGACCGTTTTTCACAAATCCAGAAAACAATGCCCCGACAATTTCAGGTTCGAAACCAGCATTGCCGATCGCAGGATTTGCAAAGGTAATTTGTGCCTGTTCTACAACCGTATTTCCTTTCTTCGCCAACGTTTGAAGATTTTTTGTTTTTGCCATTTGGTTCATTAAACGCTTGGCTTTTTTGTTCTCGATGATTTCTTTTTTCAAACGCTCTCTGATGTCTTCCAATTCAGGCTCGCCTTTTTCACGAATGGCAGATACCATGGCGATTACATATTTGTCTTTGTCGCGTAAAGGTGCCGTAATAACATTCCCCACTTCAACATCTTCATTAAAGGCAAGCTCCAACAAACGTTCGGTTGCATTGGGTGTTGTCATCCCAAGAATCTTCGGATCGTTGTCCTCCAATCTAATGGCTCTTGCAAAGTATTTCGATTTACTTGCCAAAGTATCAAAAGCAGCGATTTTTTTGCTGATGTCATCAATCTTAGAGATTTTTTGATCGATTTTGTAAAGTAAATTATTGGCTTCGCTTTCCATGTTTTCAATGGTTAATTCCGAAGGTTTGAAGGTTTTAACCACCGTTGCGAATATTGGAAATTTATTTGGATCTCTTTCCAAGACTTCCATGATGTGGTAACCAAATTCCGTTTTCACAATGCTGATTTTTCCAATGGGTGCATTTGCACAATAAGAACCGAATTCCTTCACCATGTCGCCTTCTAAGAAATCCGCGTATTCTCCCCCTTTGTCTTTTGACCCTGGATCTTCGCTGTATTTAGCAACCATCATTGCAAAATTATCTTTGTTAATGATCTTCAGGATTGAATCGGCGGTAGCTTTCTTTTTGGCAAGTACGGCGGCGTCCTTAGATCCATTGAATGAGATTAGCAAGTGTCTTGCTTTTAGTTTTGCAGGCGAAAAACCTAATAGTTTTGACAAATAGAATTTATCCCCCACGCGATACGGACCAACCAATTGTCCAACTGGGGTTAATTTTATAATTGTATCATAGTCCATTGGGTAAGTCATGTACTGATTTGCCTTAGGGTGACCTTCTGGAACGGCAATTCCCCTCGCTCCGGGTTGGTACATTTTCATCTCACTTTCATTCATGATGATCAGCGAGTCGTTTTTTGACGCTATGAAATCTGTACGAAGCTTGGCAATCAATTTATTAAAAGCTAAAGTGTCCGTTTTAGAAGGTCTGATGGCGATGTCAAATACTTTTAATTCTCTGTTCGATGTACGGTTCCAAAATTTCTTATCTCCTTTGTGCTCGTCGTAATAGGCTTCAATCTCTTCGTCTGTTACCTTGATTTCTGCGTCGTTGATTTCGGAGTATTTCCTTTGAACAAAAGAAATGGTTTTGGTTTCTTTTTTTGCCTTGTATTCTTCTTTCGCTTCCAATTGTGTAACATATATTCCTTGGCTTACCAATGCGAAGTATTTTTCATTTTTTCGACGGTCCATGAAATACTTTTTAGTCCCTTCCCATTGTGATTTACCTTTGGCGTCTTTAGCAGATTTCAATTGGTTAAGCGTTTGCTGTAATTTTTGTCGACCCGTTTGCATGGATTGTTCGGAAATGGCACCTGTCAAAGAATCCACAAAAAACTGATTGAGGTCTTGTAAAACGCTGAAACCATCCGTTGCCATTAAATAGGAATTGAATTCGTTGTCGCTAACTTCCAAATTTAAAGATTGGTGTTCACTGAAAAGCAAGGTGGAATCCACCATGAAATTCCAGGCTTTATCATTTGCAGCATTGAGGTCCTCATCGGTAAACTCTTTTCCCTCCTTTGCTTTTTGGTCTTTGTCTTGAAGCTGTACACGCTCGCTGAGTTTGTTGTACACATCGATGTTTACTTTATCCCCATCCACTAATCCAATCCCATATTTCCCTCCTGAGGAGCCGAACATGCTTTTGTAATTTTCCAATATGAATGCAATCATAGCAAGTCCTACGATTCCTACCAATAACCAAGATTTTTCTCTAATTTTTCCAATGATTGCCATACGACCTAAAAATTTAAGTTGCGAATTTACAAATTACTAGGAACTATAAAAAGCACATTTCGAAATAACCCTGCTTTATTTCCCTCCGCCTTTTACTTTGTTGCTTTCTTTTGCTGGAGGTTCTTGTCCAGGTTGGGGTACAACCGGGCTTGGAACGATTTCCGCTGGCTTTTTGGGGTCAACCGTGGGTGCAGCCGCAGGTGTTGGTTTTGCGGGAGCAGGCGCTGGTTTTGCAGGTGCAGGGTTTACTGGCGCAGGGGCCGGTTTTGCAGGGGCCGGCGTTGGTGTTACAGGTGCAGGTTTAGCAGGTGTTGGGTTGTTTTTACCATCCGTATTTGAAGGTACTTTTCCCCCTGAATTATTGGGTTGCCCATCGCCTTGGTTTGCGTTGTTCCCAAAACCTTGTCCTTGGTTGTTTGGCGCTATAGAGCCTCCATTGTTGTTGGGGTTTTGGTTGTTTGCAACGTAATTGATTACAAAGGACTCTTGGTCGCGACCACAGCCAGTGTTAACATTCACTTGGAAGTTGTTCGGTCCGGCTTGCAGAATAACAGGTAAATTCATGCTGCTTCCCGCTAAGGTCATCCCCGTTAAAGACGTTCCGTTTTGAGAAAGCGAAATTTGATTGGTATTGTTTACGTTTTGTAAATCCAAGCTAATAACAAAGGCGGCGGATGTTACATTTAGGCTGGCAACATTGGGATTCACAAGAACAATGGTTGGGGCTTTACATCGTGTAATGGTATACGTTTTCGAATCCGTACCACACGTATTGGTTGCCGTTACGATAAGGGTGGTTAAGCCCTCGCTTAAGTTTACATTTTGGCTGATGAATCCATTGTTTGCATTGATTCCATTGACAATATTTCCGTTTTTCGTTACTTGTAACGTTGTGTTGGCGTCAAAGCCACCGATGTTAACCGTTATCAATACGGAAGCGCTTTCTGTAGTACCTCCCGAGGGAACGCTTCCTGAAATCTGTACATCCGGTGCGTTACAATTGCTAAAATAAACATTGGTGTTTTCGATGTCGGAACCACAATTATTCATGACCGACAATACAAAGGCATTCGATCCTGGTTGTAAGGTGACATTGGCAGTAAGTGTCTCGTTGTTCAGTTCGTAATTCACATTGGTTCCGTTAAAAGAAAATGAAATTCCTTCTGTATTGTCAAGGTGTGCAATGCTTGCAGAGTACACATAGTTTCCGTCGCTCGCATTGGTAGGCGAACTTACCGTAATTACCGGAACCTGGCAGTGATCATATGTGATTTGTGCTGTTTTGGTTTGGGTCCCACAAGGATTGGTAACGGTCACTTTAACCGAATTGCTGCCATTGGCTAAGGATAGATTTGCAAACAAAACGCCATTTGAATAACTAAAATTCTGAATTGGAAGGTCATTTAGCGTTAAGGAAATCCCTTGCATGGTTGGCATATTGGAAATTGTTGCAGTGAAAGGATAGATTCCTTGGCTTACGGTTTCATTAAGATTTTGAATGGCAATGGAGGGTGAAATGCAATTTTGATACGTTACCCTAAGGTCTGTTTGATCCACACCACACGCATTTTGTCCAGCCAAAGCGATGTTGTTTGCGCCAGGCTGTAAACTTAAAACAGCGGTTAAGGTGGTTCCAACCAAGGTGAAATTATTTACAGGCATACCGTTTAGGGTAAGGTTTACTTGGGGCGCACTCAGGTTTTGCACGGTTGCATTTAAAATAAAGTTTGGAGTGATTTGAGTGGTATTGTTTGGATTGGTGATGGCAAGGTTTGGAGCCGTACAATTTTGAAGGGTAACTTGTATAGATTTTGTGTCAGTGCCACAAGCGTTTGTGGCTGATAACATAAGGGTGTTCAATCCATTTTGAAGGTTGCAATTTGCACTGACGTTGTTGTTTGCGAAAGTTACCTGGGTGATTTGGCCGTTCACCAAAAGGGAAATTCCTTGGGCTGAGTTTACGTTTTGAATGTTCGCATTGAATGAAAATCCAGCCGATGTAACGGTTTGACCATTTGCAGATAGAATGGAAACCATCGGCGAATTACAAGTACTTAAGTTCAATGTAGTTGCCTTTTGATCCACCCCACAACCGTTGTTTACATGGATTAGAAAAGTATTGATTCCATTAGTCAAGGTTACGTTGGCACTTAGTAAACCATTCAAAAGTGAAAAGTTTGTTATTGGATTTCCATTGAGAGTTAAACTCACTTCATTGGCATTCGTCACATTGGCGAGCATGGCTTTAAAATTGAAATCGGCAACGGCAACGGTCGAACCAGCAGTTGTTGGGTTTTGAATAACCACTGTTGGGGCTTTGCATGGAATGAAATTCACCACGGTAGATTTTACATCCGAGCCACATGTGTTGGTTGCGGAAAGTGAAAGTGAATTCGATCCATTCTGTAAAGCAAGTGCCGCAGTAAGGGTTCCATTTACAAAAGTGAAAGGACTTCCAATGCCATTAACCAATAAAGAGAGTTGATTGGATGAAGCGATGTTTTGAATGTTGGCTGTAAGGTTTAAAACACCTGATTGGACGTTGGTTGGAAATGGATTTGGACTTGTCAATGTTATGACCGGAGCGATACATGCATCATAAAAAACCACAAGGTTGGACAAATCCCTTCCACAGTTGTTGTTTGCGGAGATTTGAAAACGATTGTTACCGGCCACAAGCGTCACATTTGCTGTTAAATTACCATTGTTAAAGGCAAATGGAATGGACAAATCATTTTGAAACAATTTAATTTCAGATGCATTTTGACAATTTAGTACCTGGGCAGAAATTGTAAGCGCTGCTTGATTTGTGGACGAGTTTAATTGTACAGGATTGGTTGGAATGATCGAAGGAACCAAGCATTGTTTGAAGGTGATGTCAAAGTTCTCTACATCCTTTCCACATTTGTTTGCTACCGAAATACTGAAATTATTCAATCCTGGAGATAATGCTACACTTGCAGTAAGCAATCCGTTGTTGAATTGAAAAGGTTTGACCGCACCGTTTACTTTGAGGGTGATTTCTGAAGAATTGTTCACATTGCTTAAACCACTTTGAATTACATAGGTGGATTGATTCACGGTAATCCCTGAAGCAACTGGCTGCATCAAGCTGATTTGTGGCGCAATGCAGTTGTTGTAGTTTACGCTTAATGATTTTGTTTGTGTACCGCAGGCATTGGTCACAATAATTTCAAAGGCATTGATGCCTGGATTCAGTGTGGTAATGGCTGTAATGCTTCCATTCAGAAAGGTAAATGGAATGGTGTTTCCATTCTGTTTCAATTGGATGCCTTGAGCATTGCCTACTTGCGTGCAATTCGCTGAAAAGACATAAGAGGCATTGGTAACGGTTTCAGTAAGGGAATTGATCGTTACAGTAGGTGAAATACAGTTGTCGTAAAATAAATTTACCGTTTCGATGTCAACGCCACAATTATTGCTAGATGTCAAGGTAATTATGTTTGCCCCAGGACTTAGATTAAAACCATAATCAACGATGCCTGTGGATGCGTTGTAGGTGTAGCTTGTGATGATTTTGTTGTTTACACTCAAACTGAGGTTGCTTTGGTATTGGGTTTTGAATTTCAGGCTGTAATAAGCTTTGGTTACCGTAAGTGAGTTTACATTCGGGTTTTGCAAGGTAATCACAGGTGCTTGGCATTGTTGGTAGGTGATGGAAACAACCACAGACTCTGACCCACATCTGTTTGTCCCGTTCACGGTAAGGGTATTGTTTCCGTTAACCAAGGTCACTGGAATTTCAAGCACATCATTTACCCATAAGAAGGAATTCAAGGTTTGGCCATTCAACAAAATGTTAAAATCATTTCGCGTAAAAAAACCAAGGGTATTTATTTTGATTTTTTGGGCAGCAATACTAACCGTTGTTCCGCTGTTGGAAGGGTTTACCAGTTGCAGTTGAGGTGTGGTGCAATTGTCATAAATGATTTCGGCTGTGGAATAAACACTTCCACATGGGTTTGTCGCTTCGATTTTCAGTGTGTTTTTTCCTGGGATAAGGTTGAGAATGGCCTGAAGTACATGGTTGGTTGCGTTGTAGGAAAAATTTGAAATACGCGTACCATTGAGCCAAACGGATATGTCGTTATTGCTGCTATTTTCGACAAGAGCACTCAAATTAAAAATGGATTGACGAGTGGTTTGCGTGGAATTGTTTGATGGGCTCGTAAGCTGAATGATTGGGAATTTACAATCGTTGTATGTAATTTCTATGGTTTCAGAAACTGAACCGCAATCATTTTGGGCGAAGAGTGTAAAGGTGTTTATCCCTGGCGTCAACGGTAAGGTCGCACTGATTTGATGATTGTTAGTGTTCAATTGGCATGGAATGACATTGCCTAAACGATCTTTTAGTTGAACTTGACTTTGTGAGCTCAGTTGAGTAGATCCAGCAATAAGCAGGTAAGTGGCTTGATTTGTAACGATTGTTTTCTCCTTGATACCTAGCGTAGGAACGATGCAATTTGTTGTAAAGTTATTGATGTTATTGTTGCTGTTTACCGTCTCCTCCACAGGTCTTTTTTCGTGTTTGTTGAATCGGAATTGAAGAAATGCTGAAGTATAATGGTACCAATCATTTCGCTGGCGATTGGTTAAGGAAGAAAAACCATCAAATTGATCAGAACCAGTGAAAGTGGTTTTGTGCTCCAATCCAATGGCGAATTTTGAACCTACATTGTACGCAAGTCCAATCCCTAGGCTTGGCATCCACTTGGCTGTCCATGTGTTTTCTAGTTTTGATTCATATACCCCGTCCAGTGTACTTGTGATCGCATTTGAAAGGTTCCCATTGGCAAGCAAGGTTGGGTAATCATAATAAGCCGTGTCGCTTCGTAAGTCGCCATAGCTTTGTTTCCATGTTACCCCAAAACCACCGAAAATGTATGGGTCCCAGCCTGTGCGCTCTGCAAAACGATTGGCATGCAATACCAATTCAATCGCCAAGCGATTTACTTCGGTATTGAAATTATTGACGACCATGTTACCGGAATCTTGGTAATAATTGAGGATTGTCCCCTGATAATTGGTTAAATCGGTTGTATCTAGATCTTGTCCGTACCAATTTCCATGTAAAAATCTCCCACGAATGTCAAAACTGATGCGGTTCCCATAATTCCAATTGTAGGATTTTCCCAAGGTTAATCCCCAACCAGCATTGGTTTGGTTTTTAACGTCTGTGCAGCTCCATGTTGCCCCAGCGTTTAATCCTAAAAACCATTTGGACGTATGGTCATAATCTAACCTTTGTGCTTTAGCCGATTGTAGAAATGAAAACAAGACAAGGGAAAGGAGTAGTATTTTTCGCATGGTGATGAGGTGTTAATTTCTTTATCAAGGCCTATAATAGTGCCAAAATTCGCAAAAAATTCGGTAGTTTGCATTCGGTATGCGTTTAATTTACAGACAATTAATCATTAGCCCATTGAAAAACAGCAAGTTATGCGTATTGTGAGAACGGGTGTTATTGTTTTGTTAATGGTCATTAATGCGGCTGCTTTAAAGGCTCAAGTAGCTGTTCAATGCTTACCCGTGGACGATACGGTGTGTTTGGGCGCCAATTTTTCGTGCATGGCATTGGCAACCAATTGCAATGGAAACCTTAATTACGAGTGGTGGGTTAACGGCGACTCGATTGGGTTTGGTTCACTTTCAGTTTTGAACTTGACAGCGGTAGACAATCCGACAAACGTAATGGTTGTCGCGCACTGTGATGAAAATGGCACGCTCAGCTATGACACCGCCAACGTTTTGGTTCACGTAATCACCCCGATTTTATATGCAGGACCTGACCAAACCATCGATTCTGGGAATGTCGTAACCCTTCAAGCAACGGGGAACGTTATGCAAGTGCAATGGTTTCCAAGTTTTTTGATGGATCCATCTAACAATTTTACGGTGTATAGCATTCCTTCAACTACCACCACCTACATGGTACAAGGAAGTGTGGGTGGATGTGTCGCAACTGATTATGTAACTGTATTTCTGAAAAATGTACTGCGTGTACCAAATACATTTTCTCCGAATGAGGATGGAACAAATGAGACCTGGATCATTCCTGGAATTGAAAATTACCCGAAAAACAAGATGACGGTCATGAATCGATTTGGATTTATTCTTTATGAAAGCAGTCCATACAACGACATCAATGCATGGTCGGGAATTTGGTCGGATAAACCATTGCCTGAAGGCGCCTATTATTACATTTTGGACTTAGGCACGGGCAGCGTGAAAAAAGGGATAATTTGCATTGTGAGATGAGAAAGTTGAGCTTACTTATTTTGGGTATTTGGTTCACCTTGTCGGTATACGCGCAGCAAGCGCCAAATTGGGCATGGCATTCGATGAACTGGGCCGGTATCAATCCTTCTCACCATGGGTTAAATCAATATGTAGAAGCAAGTTTGGGTTTTCGCCGGCAATGGGTTGGTTTTTCGGGAGCTCCAACGGTTCTCAACGCGACACTTTCCATTCCATTCAACGAACGTAAAAGTGATGCCGCAATGTTTGGCGTTGGGCTAAATACGAACATAGAAAAAAACGGTCCTTTTACCTTTTCAAGTGCATCTTTAGAAGGTGCGATAAACTTGAAAACGAATAAGGAAAATAGGTTAAGCGTGGGTATGGGCATGGGATTCACCCAGGTTGGGTACGATCCAAATTGGGTTGAGACCAATCAACCCGATGTAATCATTTCAAAATTTTCTACCAATGCATATCCGCTGCTAAAATTGGGAATGAGTTTTCGAACAAAAAAAGCACTTTACGGATTGTATGCAACCGATTTGACCCCCTCGAAATGGAAAGAAGTTGGGGTGAGTTCAGCTTTAAGAACCGAATGGGGGGGCTATTTTCGGTACCTTGTCCAATTGCGAGAGGATTGGTTTTTACTCCCTACCATAAAGGTCTCCGAGGTATATAAGACCCCGCTAAATTATGAGGTTATGTTGAGGTTAAATTACAATTACCGGTTTCAGGTTTGGATGGGTACACTTAATTTGAACGCAGTTCAGTTGGGAATTGGTTGTAGGATAAAGGAGATTTTCTCGGTAAATTATATGTTTGAAAAAACGAGATCAGGTTCAAAAAGTGTGTTCTTAAATTCGCATTCTGTGGGCGTTAAATGCATCTTAAACAACCACGGAGCAATCCTAAAAAAACAACAGTTGCTGCTGGACTGATTTGGAAAATGCTAAATTTTAGCTTAACTTTGCAGAAACATTGAAAGTTTGATTTTGGTAGTCAGTGATAACCAACTTAAATTTTTAAAGAATCGCAAAAGTTTCTAACCTAAAGATACATTGCGGGGTAGAGTCCGCCACGGCGGAGCAGCTCAAGGGGTTCATAACCCGAAATTGAAATAAAGCAATGAAAGATACATTGCGGGGTGGAGCAGTTGGCAGCTCGTCGGGCTCATAACCCGAAGGTCATCGGTTCGAGTCCGGTCCCCGCTACTAAGAAAAGCCAGTCGCCGCCGCCGCGGACGACTGGCTTTTTGTATTTTTAACGCATGAAACTTTTGTTTTTCATATTCAATTTCTAGTCATGTAAATCTAATTCGATGGTATAATGCTCATTATAAAAAGAAAGATCCTTTTTTTTATCCTAACTTTCACACTACAAACACCCATTATTTTAGGTCAATTACAAAATAACAATTGGGTATTCGGATATGGTGCTGGGGTCGATTTTTCAGGTCCAATCCCAGTAGGTTCGAGCAATGCAGCCATCAACTCAAATGAATCTACGGCAAGTGTATCAAATCCTTCCACGGGACAATTGCTTTTCTATACTGATGGGAGAAAAGTATGGAATGTCAACAATCAGGTTATGCCAAATGGTTCAAATCTATTGGGTGGATTTTTTAATTCATGCACCCAGGGAGCGTTGATCGTGCCTTTTCCTGATAATGACCAACGTTATTATTTGTTTACATTGGAAGAGCTGGAAGGGCAATCCGTTAATCCGTTTACTGACAATGGATTAAGATACAGTATCGTAGACATGACCCTTAATGGAGGTCTTGGAGATGTACAAGTTGCATCTGTGAATACACCCCTGGCAAATGACTTGACCGAAAAATTGATTGTTATTAGAAGTGACGAAATACAAGGGTTTTGGGTCATTGCGCATAAAAAGAGTGCGAATGAATTTTTAGCTTGGAAAATTGATGTTTGCGGTATAAGTGCACAACCTGTTGTAAGTGCAGTAGGGTCATTTTTTTCGGGTGCTCCCTTCGGGGCGACTGAAGCTTGGTCAGGAGCAATGGATGCATCCCCGGATGGAAATCGGATCGGAATGCCTGTGGACTGGAGTGACCGCCTAGAATTTTTCGATTTCAACAAGACAACTGGGGTTGTAAGTAATCCTTTGACAGTAAGTGTTTTAGATGATTCAAACCCTCCTTTTCTCAGAAAGTACGGCGCTTGTTTTTCTCCCGATGGCTCAAAATTTTACTATACAAATATGAATTCTGTGTATCAATTAGACCTGAGTACCTATACTTCGGCCGCCATAGCTTCTTCAATTACCTTGATTTATTCTCCCCTGCTTGAACCCAACATTAACTATTGTTTTCAAATCGAAGAAGCCCCAAACAATAGATTGTATGTTGCCATAGGAAATACCGCAAGGTTGGATGAAATCTCAAATCCTAATTTATTGGGGTTAGGTTGTGGTTACGTAGTAAATGCCGTCAGTTTCAGTCCTGCAACATGTCAACTCGGTTTGCCTGCTCAAGTTCCACTTGGGGGCTTTTCGGCTAACTCAACCATAATATTTCTTCCTGATTCGTGTTTGCAAAGCGATATTTCATTTTCTGTTGCAACAGCATTACCGATTAACCAAATAAATTGGAATTTTGGTGATCCAAATGCTGGAGCAAGCAATATTTCTTCCTCTCTAAACCCAAGTCATCTATTTTCTGAAACAGGAACGTATCAAATTATAGCTTTTGTTGAATTTGATTGTTATACAGATACCGTTTCTCAGAATATAACTGTGGTTGATTGCTCGGATAGCATAATACCGATTCAACCATTTGAATTTCCTAATGTCATTACACCCAATGGAGATGGTAATAACGATCTTTTTGAAATTGAAAATTTACCCGAAAACACAGAAGTAATTATTCTAAATCGCTGGGGGAATGTCGTTTTTTCCTCAATTAACTATCAGAATAATTGGGACGGTAAAGATGCATTAGGAAATGAGCTGGTGGATGGGGTTTATACGTATAAATACAAAACCAAAGATGCTAAAATTGGTCATGGGTTTGTGCATTTAGTGAGGTAATTCTTTGCAATCCATCCCACAGCAGCTTATCATCGTACGATTAGACGGATTGTTTTCATTGAATCTAAATCCGAGCCATGTGTTACCATTACCCTGAAACCTATTGAGTCTTTACGTTGGCGGCTTGTTTACTCTTCTTCCAAAAACTGAATTTGTTCTTCCCTTTCTACAGTGATACCGGGGACTCCGTTTTTGTCCAGTTCAACCCTTCCCTTCACCGTTATGTATTTTCCGAAGAGATCAACCTCGGGTTTATAACTAAAATTTTTACGTCCATCCTTCCAAATCATCACAGAAAAGATTTGCTTAGGAAAAGACTGGTCTAAGTTTAGAAAAGTAGCTTCAGATTTTGCAGAAAACTTTGCACTCACGACCTTTCCTACAATCGTACACGTTGAGCCTACCTTAGAAAGGGCCTGTTCGGTATTGAAGAATCCTTTCGGTAGTTCAAGGGCGTTCAAAGGTTCTACATCGTTTGAATTCGTTTGTGTTTTCCAATCATTGAAATCGGCTCGTGATTCAATTTTACGTTCCATGCTGTCCGATAAATTTGGAAAAAAATCTAACCCTGTCAATTTTTCTATGCTGTCGATACTTACCACATATGCGCTGGGACGATTTTCACATTTTCGGTTGGGCATCAAAAAGGCCATTCCACGAGGGGTTTCCATGGATAAATCAGCAACCACCTTGTAGTGACAGTCTGGGATCTTAACTTGATGAACCGAGTTTTCAACCGTTTTTAACGAACCTGTAATGATCGGAGCGGTAAGTACATACAATGTTTTTTTCTCAGCGTCCACGATTTTACGAACCAATCCTTCAATTTCTGCCCATGACTCACGATTGAATTGTGGCCTTTGGGGGGTCATGTTGCTGTAAAAATAAGTCTCACTCAAACCAATGGGTGACCACTTAAAATCTGCAGAGGGAACTAAATGTCCACGGTCAAAACCAAAGCCTTTAAAAATTTCTGTACCGTCTTTCCGTGGTTCTCGCGTAAAATAATCGCGTTCGTCAGAAGAACCGCAGGATACGGCAGTATCGGGACGAAAATCATTGGTTCTCGACACATTTCCGAAGGTAATGTCGGGGGTAACGACGTGGAATGTCCAAGCGGGCATCTTGTTTTCGCAATCGAAACCAATGGCGTAGCCAGAATGTTTAACAATTTCAAGGCTTTTTTTTGCGACGGGAAAACCAGGAACCTGTAACAAATCCATACACTGGGCTAATTTAAGCAGTTCAATATCCGCCGAAATCGCACCCATTTTCACTTTCAGATTTTTTAACTCCGCTTCTTTTTGCTCGAGCTGGGTTTGCGCAATCATCGACGTAGTAAACCCCATAAAAATCAATAACCACTTCATAGGGTAAAAGTACGAATTAACCCCATGGTAGGGCATAAGAAAGATGCAATTGAAGAAAAATCTCTTTTGTATACGTTAGCATTTTTTTTACATTTTTCAACGAATGCGAGGGCGATTTCGGCAGATGATGGGCAAAAAGTGTTTCATCATAAAGATCGTAATGTGATAATGGCTTTGAGCCGTGTAATTCAAGCCAAGAATAAAGCTACATTCAATTCTTACTTAAGCAATAACTTCTTGATCTCTTCTGTCAACCGTTCCTTATTATTGGGTCCAACGCCCAAGGAAACGTATTGAATGATTCCATCTTGATTGATAATGATGCTCGTAGGGTAGCCACTTACATTGAATAATTTTGCAGTTTGTTGACTTTCAGGAACGATTTTGTAATCGAAGGGGGTTGTTTTTAAAAACTTTTTGAGTTGTTTCTTTTGATTCGTCGCAAGCCCTAAAAAGACGACGTCTTCTTTTTTAAACATCTTATAAATTTCATTTAATTCTGGGATTTCCATTACGCAGGGTTTGCATTCCACAAACCAAAAATTCAATACAATTACTTTTCCTTTTAGTGCTGAGGATTGGAATACTTTTCCTTTGATGTCTGTTATTTCATAGGATGGCATTTGGGTTCCAATTAATACACTTTGTTCTTCTGGCATACCTTGTTGCATCCGCTGCATCATTGTTTTTTCTTGGTCGGTTGCCTTTCGCATAACGAATGCTTTGACCGCCTTGGTTTTGTCCAGATAGGGTTCTGGAACGTAGGCATTTGACATCATGAGGTTCATGAATTGAGAGGCGTCAATTGGATTGAAATTCTCGTCATAAATCGTTGTTGCCGTTGGGTCAAGCATTAAGGGCGTGTTGGCATTAATATCGCCCGGACCGGCCTTCGAAAGACCCATTAGCGCCAATGGATTTTTTGTTGTGGAGTCGCTCAGGGTTTGTTGCGCAAGACTACTCCCAGTAAAACATAAGAGTAATATGCTAACAATGAGACTGTTTTTTTTAGTTAAGAAGGTCATGTGAGGGTTATATTGTTATGGTTAAAGATATAAAAACCTGACAATCTCTGTGATTAATCGTTTAATCATTCCACATAAAATCTTTAGGAAAATGTTGCGGATTGTTCCTTACATATTCCATCCATTCCGGCCAAGTGATGGTCCGGTTTTTAATTTCAACGTCCCCATTCGCATACACAATGAAGTTTGTGTTGCTCCCCTCGTTATAGAAGGTCATCTCGCTATAACAAGGTGTCATTCCCACGATGTCAATTCGTTGGGTTACTGGCCGTAAATGTACCCTTAAATCATTACTCTTTTCGCCGTCTCGGCTATATTGCACCCGAACAAAGTTCCAATGTTCTTTAAATACGAACGAAAGCATGGATGGATGAATAAAGTCTGTTACCATCAGTTCCACTTCGTAATTCCCGTTCTCCATGCCGAGTAGTTTCCACGTGTAACCCAAGCTATCCAATAAGGCTTTAAGGGCTTTTACGCTGGGATGTGAATTATTGTCTTCATTAAATTTTGGATAATATACTTGAGGCAGTTGAAGCCATACCCGCACCACTTCGGTTTCTTGATAATCTGCGCTATACTTCATGGAATCCAAATAGCAATTAAATGCATACAACCAATACGCCATGGAATCTCGGGTTTGATTTAATGCCTTGATCGAAGTAGAATCTTGGTACGTTTTGTAGTATAATATATGGTTCGCTCGGTTACGCCATGTTTTTTGTTTTGCTTTAGGGATTAAATCAGCTAAGTTGCCCTTTTGGACTGTGTTATCACACCCTTCGACATAGGTTTGGTCTTTAATGACAAGGTCTTTATCTTTTTTTTCAACGAAACGACCATGGCGAAGTCCGTTCTTATAGGTAGCACTGATGGAATGTCCACTCAAGGTATCTTTTAGTTCAACACTTCCATTTAACTGGTTGTTTGAATACGTTAACAGTTCATATCGATCCCCTGAATGGTTAAATCGTTCCTTGGTTTGATGGCGGTTATTGATGGTTGTTTGTTCCTTGATTTGTCCGTTCCCATAATACAAGCGTTGACTCTGTTGATTTGTATGGAACGATGATGACCCAACGGTTTCGGAGCTAAGCGTTCCAAGGATATTCCACAGTTTTTGCATGGAAAAATGCACCGTATCTTTCCAATAGGCAATATTTAATCTTTCCATCTGTCCGTTTCGGAAGTAACTTACATAGGCCGTATCAGAATATTTTTGAGAACACTCCTTCAATTGGCCATTTTCATACCATTGTTTTTCAAAAATTCGATAGTCGGTGTTGTTCCAATTCATTTGGGAACCGTTATTAAATACTACGTATCGTATTAATTTCCCCTCCGTGGACCAATCTTGCAAGATTCCCTGATTTTTTTGATCGATTGCTTTGGAGTGAATTAATTGTCCTGCCGCATTGTATTCTTTTTCCCAAACCGGCGCAAAGGGATTGTTTGCTCGTTGCGTATAAATTGATTCTTTTACGAGTCTGCCTTGGTCATCCCACTGACGCCAAAGGCTGTCCTTGATGTTGTCTCGATATGATCCCGATTCGTAAATTTTACCATTGTAGTGAAAATGTGTCCACAGCCCATCTGGATTACCTTCCTTGTATTGCCCTTGCGTTCTGATTTTTCCATTATCGTGGTATTCCGTATACGTGCCGTGCAGTAAGTGTTGGGCATCTTGGTCATAGAAGCTCAACTTATCATACGATTCTTCTTTAACCAATACTCCCTTGTCATTGTACCATGTATGTTTACCGTAGGGTACAATTAGGCTTGAATAACCAAAATCATCAACGGTATGAGGGGGATGGTCCTTTCGGTTGAAGGAGTCAATTTCACTGAATCGAATGAAAGCGTACTCATGGATGAAGCGCAGTTTTCCGTTAATATGAAATTCTGTACTCTTGTAGCGGCGGCGACCATTTTGGTCTTTGTAGAATTCCCAGTGTATCATTAAGATACCTTGTTCATTAAATTGTTTTAATTCTCCAATAGGTTTCCCTTTTTTTGCTTGATGATTTAATGTGGTTCGTGTACGTGGGGTAAATTTCCCATCGTTGTAATGGTTTAATTCTTCAGAGATGATATGACCGTTTTGAAAAACTCTTTTTTCATAGATCTGCGTGCCATCTGTTCGTTCACAAACACCTTCTCTAATGGATTGGTCATTGTTGTAGTAGGTGGAAAATAAGTAATGCCCACCTTTTTTGTTGTAGTAATCAAAGGTGCAATCTTGTGCAAAGATTCCAGGGCACAAAAAAAGAAGAAGAATAAACAGACAAGCCGATTTCATAGCGAAGGATAAATATACAACAATCGAATGGGTATACTTTGGATGGAAGGAAACGTTCAACTGAGGTCGCTTGCTTTTTATGTAAGCAAATTGCTGAATTGTTGTAGCCCTGAACAAGCAGATTAAGTAGGTTCCTTAAATCAAATTAAACATTACATTTTCTTAACAATGTATAGTCAAGGTAACTTAAAATGAATCACCAACTTTGCAGCGAAAATTATGCTGACTCTCTTTATTTCTACCTGTATTTCGCTATTTTCACTGATTAATCCGCTCAGTGCAATGCCTGTTTTTATTTCGCTAACCTCAGGTTATCCGAAGGACCACCTCATGCGTACCGTTCGTCGAACTTCTATTTATGTGGTTTTGGTTTGTTTGGTTTCGTTTTTATTTGGGGAGTTCGTACTGAATTTCTTTGGCGTATCCATTCATGCGCTTAAAATTGCAGGTGGTATTATCATTTCTAGGTCAGGATTTTTACTTTTAAATGCGCAACACAAAAAAGATGTAGAGGGGGCGGTTGAGGAAGAGTCTCGTTTAAAGGAAGACATTTCTTTCAGCCCTCTGGCGATGCCTTTGTTGGCCGGTCCGGGATCCATTTCTCTTTTGATTAATTTATCGCTTCAAACGGAACATTGGGTAGATAAATCCGCTGTCATTGGTGCGATATTGGCCGTGTGTGCCGGAATTTATGGAACCTTGCTTTCAGCACCGTTTCTTTTGAAATACATTGGACAAGGTGGGCTTAGAACCCTTTCTAAAATAATGGGGCTTATCGTATTATCGATTGGCATTCAAATGATTGTCGCAAGCGGTAGAAACTTGTTTTTAGCTGGGATTTAGAGTTCTTCAAAATCGTCAAATTCTTCAGGCTCTATTTTCTTCTTTGGTCTTTTCACAATCCAAAAAAGTGCAGAAACAAACCTCAGGATGGTTCCAATTACGAAGAAGAGTCCCGAAATTCGAAAAACCCATCCCAACAAAGGCACAGATAGTAAGTAATGTGTTTTGGTATAAAACCATTCAGTGGTTGCGCTGTCTAACATTTTGGGGTAAAAAAGCCAAATCAGGGTGACCAATAATGAAGAAAATGCAATGGACCATTCCAGTTTTACATTGGTTTTTACACGCGCTTGCATGTTCGAATTGATCTTCACCTTAAACCTAGAATTTTCATTTTTTATGCTTCGAATCATATACAGAAAATAGGCTAACAAGGAGACGGTCAGAGAGGTATTGAATGCCAAAGACCCTTCTTGCATAAGGTTGAATTTCAACACAAGCGTCCCCAAAAAGAGCGATTTCAGCAGTTTCAGGATGTATTTTGAGGGCACCCTAATTTTTAACGGAAGTACCAGTTTAATGAGCAACTCAATCCAAAACCATAGAAAGGCAAATCCTGCGAACACTACGCCAAGATGAAAGAGCAAGGAAAGTACTTTCATTACCTGGGAAGAATTTGAAATTCCATGTAGGACTTAGGGGCTGGAGCCGCTGTTTGTGGGTTGAAGTCTAGGCTTAGCACCCTTCCTTCTGTCCTTCGGTTAAGTTGATTCAGATATTCAAATAAGGCTGTATTTTCCTTTTTACCATTGATAAATTCTTCTGTGAGTTTCACATACGATTGGGTGCTTGGATCGTACCAGTTCGCCGGTTCTGATTCCCCTTTCCCGATGGGAACAATCCTTCTTGGGTCAATGTGAAGGTCATTTACCAAATAAATATAACATGATTTCGCACGGTTCTCTGAAAGGATTTGGTTGAGTTCAAGGTCACCACGGGCATCGGTGTGGGAAATCAATTCAATGGTTAATTTGGGGTAGTCCTGTAAAAGTTTGGCAACGGAAGCGAGTGAATCATAGCTATTAACGGTAGAGTCATTGACAAACGACCACTTGTTAAAGGCATATTGAATGTTTGGAAAACGGATCAGGTTTTGTTCTTTTGCGGGCGGTTCATTGAGTGTGAAAGTCAACTGGACTTTCTGCCCAATGGAATCCAGAATGGTTAGTTTGTATTCTCCTTTTCGGGCATTGGAAAGGTCTTGCGTAGTGAGACCATTCGACCAGGTGTATTTGTAGGGTGGAATACCCGAAGTAATGGTGATGTCCACTTCGCCATCATTTCCTTGAAATTCGCTAACGTCTTTTTGGCTGCTTGTGTAGGTTAACTTGGGTGGGGCAATCGCCCAAGCGTTCCAGATGTCCAAGTCCTTTCCTTCGCGGTTGCTTGACCACATCGCTTTGTTGTTTTTCAGTGAAAAATATGCATCGAAGTATGGGGTGTTTATCGTTTTCCCGAGGTTCATTGGTTTGGTCCAATTGTTCCATTTCCCTTTACGGACACTGTAATAGATGTCGGCGTCCCCAAATCCCTTGAAGCCATTGCTTGAAAAAAACAGGGTGTCATTTCCTGCGGTAAGGAACGGAGAGATTTCGAAACCAGGACTGTTGATTGCTGCGCCTAAATGTTCGGGAATCGACCAGCCCTCTGATGATTTTAAGGCATAGTAAAGGTCTTCTTCACCCTCGCTATCTGAGCCTTCGTACGAAAATATCAAAACGGTTTGGTCCTCCGAAAGGAAGTAACTTACGTATTTCCCATCAATGTCCAAATCGGGAATAGGCATTCGACTTGACATACCCCAAAGGGTATCCTTGGGTTTTTTGGTGGAAACTGAAATCCCTTTTTTCGTATCCTTTTCATTCCCATACGCCGTCAACAAATACAGGATTTGTTCTGAGCTGTCTTTTGGGTTGATTTTTTCGCAAATAACCCCATTGTTCAGTTTGTTATTGAACTGGGCCATTGGTTTTGGTTTATTCCATTGGTCTTTTTCCTTTTTGGAAGTCCAGATGTCTTGGTCATAAATACCCCCCACATTGTTTGGGTCGAAAGTTCGCACGAAATACAACAAGGAATCATTAGGACTCAAGACAGGATTGCTTTCATCGGCGGAAGAATTGATCATCGACCCCATTCTTTGTGGCAGGGTGAAATCATAAATTTGACCTTGAACGATGCCTGCGCAAGCGACCATAAAAACCAATGCCAGTAGCTTAGAAACCATAACTCAAATATATTTCATGACCACCATTGCTGAATTTATTGATTCGATTCGTTGAAAAATCAATGGCGTAACCAATTTTTAAGTTGTCAGAGACCTCCATCCCCGCCATGATTCCTGCGGATGCATTGTATTGATAATTAATGCCAAACCAAAAAATATAATTGATGGTTGCAACCGTACTTAATTCAATGGAAATGGGGGCGGGTGACATTTTTTTGACAATAAGAACAGGTTGAATGTCTAAACCACTTGAGATGGCAAAGGTCCTGCCCAACATCGCGTTGAAATGCATTCTTTGGTCGAAAAAGGAGGTTTGTTTTACAAAACCATTGGGAACCCCACCATGTTGTACCGAAACGGAGAAAAAGCTTTTCTTGCTGGAAAGTGTAAGCCCTGCTGCAGAGGTCATTTCCATTGAGCGTTGGTTATTGGCGGTAAATTCATCGTAGGTCATGTCTCCTCCGGCGTAAGGCATTTGTACATCTTGAACATTTAAAACCTTGCCCAAGCTTGGGTTAAACGAATTGTTTCTAAGTCCCAAACGCAATCCAATGGTCGCCTTCCAGTTTGTTTGAATCGGGATGCTCAGCGCATAACTCCCATTTACTTCAAGGTATTTAAAAGCACCGTAGTTGTCTGAGATCACTTGTCCACCAACGATGTGTTTGAGTACCAAACTTTTCCTTTTTTGCACAGGGGTGAAATCCTTCTGAATTCTGCTTCCTGGGTTAAAAATGGTTTTTGGTTTCTTCTTTACTTGGTATTGGCCATAGACGGCGATGGTTTTGGGTTCATACCCAAATCCCAACATTTGCCATTTTCCAATCAACGAGACATAATTTTGTTTCTGTAATCCCATCGCCGATGGATTGTACAATGAAGGACTTTGCGCAATTTGTCTGAACTGCGGCAATTGCTGTCCCCATAATGCTTGCGACAAAACACAGAGGGTAAATACACAAATGATTTGCTTCATGGTTTCCTTAGGATTGAGATTACACCATTCACAGGTTCAATGCTTCCATCTTCTGCTTTTTCTAGGATGAAATAATAACTACCGACAGGTAAATCTTTTCCGTTTAGCTTACCGTCCCAAGGGCTTTCATTGTAATGTCCAGTTTTCGAAGTAAATAAGATGTCTCCCCAACGGTTATAAATTTTAACTTGGTTTAAGGGAAATTTCGCATCCAGTCCTACAATTTGCCAAACATCATTGTCTCCATCATTGTCAGGGGTAAAGGCCGTTGGAATGATGAAGTTACACGCTTCGATTTCTACGTAAAATGAAAGGGGAGCCCCAATACATCCATTCACGGTCTGGGCGACATAATACGTGGCGGCGGAGTCATTTGAAGCATAAAATTGATTCCCACTCTCAAGCCATTGGGTTAAACCGGCATCAGCATACCAGTTGATGGTTCCCATCGGATTTGGGTTGGCAATTGAAATTACACCAACGGGTTCATTGGCACAGAAGACCGTTTCTCCCATCAAAATAGGCAGGGCAGGGATCGCCAAGCTGTCCAAAGTCAAACTGCCCGTAATGTCATTGAAACAATACACATCTTCCAAGGAATCTAAGAAGTAAACGCCTTGTGAATTTCCAAGGTATAAGGGCGAAGTATTTCCTGTTATATTCGTTTCGATTCCGTTGATCGTGTAGTTTAATGAATAAGGCGCCGTTCCCGATACGAATAGAAGTACCGAATCAAAACTTTGCAAACCACAATCGTACAGTCCACCGGTTAGGCTTGAAAAACTTGGCAAAGGACGTATGGTCAATACAAAAGTGTCTTTTGCAACCACACTGCAAAGATTGGTTGAATAAATCACTTGGTAAATTCCGGGATTAGAGCCATTTCCATTCACCATTCCATTCAGTGGGTTTAAGTTGACTCCACCTGGAATGGCATTATACGTTCCGTTGGTTGGAATCCCCGCTGCCAGCGAAGGCATTACGCTCCCACCATTTGGACAAAGGTTATTGGGATAAGTGAGCCCGAGGTTTGGATTTCCCGTGAGTACGACCACATGGGCAACATTCGAACACGACCTTAGCGTACTAAAGGAAATGTCATCAATTGCAAAATTATTTCCATTGGCACCTTGATTAAGGTCGGTAAGGGTCAAGGTACACAGGGTGTCTTGACCTGCATTCCATGAATACGTGAACATTTGCCAACTGCATGTGGTAGAGGTGAGGGTATCTATGCCAAGCGTAACGCCGTTTATGTCGCTGTGAAGAATTGCGGGGCTGTTTGCAGATAAGGATTGGGCAAAATAACGAAAGGTGTAAGTGGTATTGGGTTGAACCGCAAGGGTTTGTTTCCAAACAGGTAAGTTACCGAAAGTAGAACCATCCACTACGAGCATGTAACCCGTTCCGTTTCCCAAGGTGTGGTCAACACAACTGGAAAAACTTGGCTCCCAAAAATTCGCGTTGGTGGTAATGCCAAAAGCCCCTTGCATGGCCGTTGGATTGTTGGGCGTTAAGAAATTCAACTCACTGTAAAACCCGGATTGGTTTGCTTCAAAATTACCGTTGGTGACCAAATTAAAGTTTAAGTCATTGGTAGAAACCAAATATTCCGTGCTTTGGTTCGGGCTTACATTCACCGTATCGTTGATTGGGTTGAGTAACAAAGGGTCCGAGGGCGTTGCCATCCAAATGTAATTGGTGTTGGTCCCTCCAGAGACGGTAAGTTGTACATTGTTGTTGGGACAAATTACGGTGTCCAAGGGATCCACCGTTAAAAAATCATTTGGATAGATTACTTCATTTGTTAAGTTAACGGTTTGATTGTTTGCATCGGTAACCTGAAGGGCGTAGTTTCCGGACGGTAACTGGGTAAAGACACCATCGTTGTTGGTCAGTGCGTAGCCCATTCCTGTGAGTTGATAGGTGTAGGGCGGTGTCCCACCCATCGCATACCCGATGAAAACCCCACTTAGGGAATCACTGCAATTGGGACGTGTGTGTGATGCGGTTGCAGTTAAAGGGCCTCCAATGGGCATGAGCGTTATGTCATCTACGGCAAAATCATTTCCAAGGCTAGCGCTGTTTGCATCGTACATGGAGATGTTGACACAGGTATTTGTGGCGTCCAACGCATATGCATACGATTGCCAACCGTTATTGGGAAGCGGTGCTAAGGAGGATGCGTTTAAAAATTGAATGTTTGTTGCGTTGGTGAAATTTGCTTGCACATCTGCTTGTGTGATGGGGTTACTCACCAGTGAAGAGACCGAATGCAACCAATACGTAAAAAGGTATGTTTGTCCAACGCTGAGGTTGCAAATGCCTCCGCCAGCGTTTCCTGCTACCCAAAAAGGAAGGTTGCCGTTTTGGTTGCTTCCGTCGACGACAAGCATTTTTCCATTCCCACTTGTGTGGTCAGAAAGGGATAAAAACAAGCCGTTGTTAAAATTTTGCGGATCATTGGTGACGGTCATTTCTCCGGGTGCAGACATTCCTGACAAGGGTGGAGATTGAAAGACATACCCAAGTCCATTCACAAATCCATTTCCGGTTCCGCCAAACTCAAAATTTCCATTGGACACAAAATTTTGCCCGAAGAAAATTGGGAAAACGAAGAAATTCAATGAAAGGAAATACAGGAATTTCATGGCCTTAAAGTTAATTTTTATTGGCTTAGAAATGAGCGGAAAAGAAAATTGTTGTTTATTTTTTTACCAACGCTTTAGTCCATGCAGGAACAAGGAGGGTCAATTAGGATTTTACAATGCTTGAAATCGTCCTTGATTTTACGGTGAAACACATGTCCATACATCACGCCACGCAAGTCAAGGGATTTTAATGCCGGTAAAGTTTTTAGCTGGTTGGAAATCGAAACGATGGCATTGTCGTAAAAATCTATGGTTTCAAGTTTCTGACAATAGGTGATTTCATCGGGAATCATTTCAATTTGGTTCGATGCGAAGCTTAGGTTGGTTAAGGAAGTGAGTGTAAATACGACATAAGGAATGGCTTTCAGTTTATTATGTGCCAAGTTCAGGGACCTTAAGTTTTGAAAAACCGAAAGTGAATCTCCAAGCATTTCAATTTTATTCTTGGACAAATTCAAATCTGTAAGGTTCTTACAACGGTAGATTTCCGTAGGCAGGGAAGTCAGGTGATTTTTGCTTAAATCAATTTTGAAAACGCTGTCTTTGTTCGCGGTTGCCAACGAACTTAAGGTGTAAACTTTGTCTTTCTGTGCAATGCAAACAACGCTAAACCAAAGAAAACAAATCGCGAATGTTTTTTTCATCTAGGGCCAATTGATTTTTTAATGCGGGCAGGTCTGCAAATTTAACTTCTTCTCTCACTTTACGAAGGAAATGGACCTTTAATGTCTTTCCGTAAATATCGGAATTGAAGTCGAATAAATGAACTTCCAGTGCACGTTTCAACGTTTTCTCTACCGTCGGTCGGAAGCCGATGTTCATCATTCCTCTATGAATTTCACCAAGATGTTCTACTTCAACCGCATAAACGCCATTTGCAGGGATCAATTTGTCGGGATTTTGGATTGCGAGGTTCGCCGTTGGATAGCCTAAGGTCCTACCCAATTGGTTTCCCAACACCACCTCTCCTTGTAAAAAATAAGCGTAACCCAATAACTCTTTCGCAAGCCCGACCTCGCCCATTGCCAGGGCATTTCTGATTTTGGATGAACTCACCACCACTTCGTCTATTTCTTCAGCACTTATTTCTGATACGATCCTGTTCATAGGAAGTAAAACCTCCTTCAATAACTGCATGTTTCCTTCCCGTTTATTGCCAAATTGATGGTCATGGCCAATCACAATTTCACCAATATTTAGGTGGTCAATTAAGTATTCCTGTATGAAATCAAGGGCGCTTTTAGAGGCAAACGCTTGGTTAAAAGGAATGACGAGCATGTAATCTAAGCCCAATTTTTTCAGCAATTCGGCTTTTTCCTCCAAGGTGCTCAAAAGGGGTACAGAATCACCCATTAATACTTTACGTGGATGGTTATCGAAGGTGATTAAGATGCTTTTTCGATGGGATTCTCTTGCTTTATCAATGATTCTACGAATGATTTTTTGGTGACCCAAATGCACACCATCGTAGGTCCCAATGGTAACAATGGGATGTACTAAGTTTTTCAGTACTGAAATATCGTGAACAACCTCCATAACTTGCCTGCAAAAGTAAGGAATCCATGGGAATGCCATTTGGATTTAATGATTTCAATTATCTTCGGCAAAAATTACCATCATGCGATTAAAAGTTATAACCCTCTTGTTTTTAATGCTAACGTCATGGCTACGGGCAGATGAGGGAATGTTAATTCCTATGCTGATCAAGGCTTTTGAGTCGGATATGCAAGCAAAAGGCATGAAGCTCACGGCAGTACAAATTTACAGTGTAAACCAAGCAAGTATCAAAGATGCCATCTTTCAGTTTGGAGGGGGCTGTACCGCAGAATTGGTTTCAGGTCAAGGACTGCTTTTAACCAATCACCACTGTGGGTATTCGCAAATACAATCGCATTCAAGCTTAACGAATGATTATTTGAAAAATGGATTTTGGGCCAAAACCAAAACAGACGAATTGTTGAATCCCGGTTTGACGGCAACGCGGATTGTACGCATTGAAGACTTAACAGACGCGGTACTCAAAAACGCGAAGGACAAATCGGATGTGGCGACCATTGCATTGAACATATCAAACCTTGTGAAAAAGGCCATTGAAGGCACGCATTACGAAGCAGAAATTAAGGCATTTGACTACGGGAACGCTTATTATTTAATGGTGAAGGAAGTGTTTAAGGACATCCGTTTTGTAGGTACACCACCCAACGCAATTGGCAAATTTGGTGGGGATACCGATAACTGGGTATGGCCAAGACATACGGGAGATTTTTCTGTTTTCAGGGTATATGCCGGTAAGGACAACAAGCCAGCGGCTTATGCGCCAGAAAACATACCTTACGTTCCTTTACATTTTTTACCCATTTCTTTCCAAAACAGGGAAGAAGGAGATTTTACAATGGTCTATGGTTTTCCGGGTGTAACCGAACAACATGTGGTTTCTGAATACTTGAAATTTATCATCGAAAAAGAACGGCCTGCAAGGATTGACATGCGTGACCACAGTTTGGAAATCATTGACAACGGGATGAAATCATCAGACCTCATTCGCATTCAATATGCGGCAAAACAAGCTTCCATCGCAAACGCTTGGAAAAAATGGATGGGTCAAGTGGAAGGGCTCAAAAATCGGGGGGCATTGGACGAAAAGCGTGCCCAAGAAAAGGAATATACAAGCCGGGCGGCGGGCAAGGATGAATGGAAAAAATATGCAGAGGCCCTGGTAAACCTGAATGCCCTTGTGGGTAAAAATTCCCAAACAGAATTTGAATATGCCATGGGAATTGAATATTTCATGGTGGGACCTGAGTATTTTAAATTGCTAAAAGCTACCAATGAATTGACGACAAATTATGCAGGGTTTGACGAGAAAAAACGAAAGGAAGAAGTTGAAAAAGTAAAAAACAGAGCCAAAGGATTTTTCAAAAATTACAATGCCAATGTCGATAAAAACATTTTCAGGAGCCTGACAGAAAAATACATGACCTACACGGATACCACCCTGGAACTAACATCCGCGCAATGGGATCAATTAACTGAACAAATCTATACAAAGTCAATTTTTACAGATTCAGTAAGGTTTTATTCGTTCCTGAAAAAGCTCTCTTCAAAATCTGCCAAAACCCTACAAAAAGACAAGGGATATCTTCACTATTTCAAATTGTATCCTGCCTTTGAAACGAATACCATTCCTGCGTACAAATCTTACCAAACCGAATCAAACCGACTGATGCAAATCTATGTTGAAGGAAAATACGTCATGTTCCCAGATAAAGCCCACTGGCCCGATGCGAATTCAACCCTTAGGATAACGTATGGAAAACTCGAGGGATCTCAGCCGGTTGATGGGATGAAGTACAAGGAACACACGACCTTGGAGGGCATTATGGCAAAAAACCGAACGGGAAATTCAGATTTTGAAATCACACCGAGACTTCGAACGCTTGCTGAATCAAAAAACTATGGGCCTTATGCTCAAGAGGGGGAATTGTGGGTATGTTTTACAGGGTCAAACCATACAACTGGAGGGAATTCAGGTTCGCCCGTATTGGATAAAAATGGACATCTGATGGGGTTAAACTTCGACAGATCCTGGGAAAGTACAATGAGCGATTTCATGTTTGATCCGGCGCGATGCAGAAACATTGTAGTCGACATTCGCTATGTTTTGTGGGTGATGGACATCTATGCCGGTGCGAAGCATTTGGTGGATGAAATGACACTAATCAAAGATTAAATTATATTTGCGGTAGATAAACCTACTTTTTAACCTTTTTCAATGAAAAATATCCTTTTCATCGTTCTTTTAAGTTTTTCTTTTCAATTTCTAGCGAACAAATCCTTGTTGGTGTTAAATCCAGTCACCAAAAGAATTGAAGGAAATTTGGTAGACTATAAAACCAAAAATCCTGCGGAGAAGGTAAAACTTATCTTGATATCGGAAGATAAAAAAGTGTTTAAAGCGGAAACAAACGGCGATGGTAAATTTGTATTTAAAAATGTCCCAATTGGAACGTCAACCCTGATGATCAAGGACAAAGATTATCGCAACGATACCCTTAAGGTTTTTCAAACCAACCCAGGAGAACACCTTATTCATTATTCATTTAGTACCAAAGAACCTTTTACGGCCAATTTAAAAGTCACATGGATGTTCAATTGGGGGGATCGAACCGTGTATAAAAATGGAAAGAAAATCATCCAAGAACATTACTACTCACACCTCACGGCGAAAATTGTTTTGATCATCTATGGTGTTTGTTTGGTCTTGATTTTCTTCTACAGCGTCATCCAACTTAATTTGGCCATTGCCTACCGAAAGTCTAAACGCAGAAAGAAGTTGCCGATGCCACACTTTGACATTGAAAACGCACCCAAGGTAACCATTCAGTTGCCCATGTACAATGAATTGTATGTTGCCGAAAGAATCATTGAATCCGCTTCAAAATTATCCTATCCTTTGGATAAATTACACATCCAAGTGTTGGATGATTCTACCGATGAAACCAAGGATATCATTGCGAAAAAAGTGGCGGAAATTGCAGCCAAAGGAATCAACATTAAGCACATTCACAGAACGGACCGCACAGGATACAAAGCAGGGGCGTTGGACGCTGCCATGGATCAAGTCGAAGGAGAATTTATTGCCATTTTTGATGCGGATTTTGTCCCGGATGAGAATTTCTTGCTTCGCACCATGCCTTATTTCGGCAATGAAAACATTGGCGTTGTGCAAACACGTTGGGGACATCTCAATAAGAAATATTCTTTGTTGACGGAACTTCAAGCTTTTGGATTAAACGGCCATTTTGCCATCGAACAGGAGGGAAGGAATTCTTCTGGACATTTTATAAATTTCAATGGTACGGCAGGAATTTGGAGGAAAAAGTGCATCGAAGATGCTGGGGGTTGGGAACATGATACCATCACGGAAGACTTAGACCTAAGCTACAGGGCACAAATGAAAGGGTGGAAGTTTAAATATTTAGAAGAGGTAGAATCTCCGGCAGAATTACCCATCACCATGTCCGCGCTGAAAAGTCAACAACACAGATGGATGAAAGGAGGGGCGGAGTGCTTTATTAAAATGAGACGACGTTTACTGACTTCACCTGGGGTTAAGTTCTCTGACAGGGTGCATGGCTTTGCCCATTTATTCAACTCAACCGTTTTTGTCTTTATCCTTATTCTCTCCATCTTGAGCATGGTGATTTTGCACATCAAAGACTCCTTTTCAGACTTGAATTACTTTATCCAGTTTGGTGCGTTTTTCCTTTCGAGTTCAGTGTTTTTGGCGTTCTATTATTGGACCTCATACCGAGATAAAACAGGTAAATTCTTCTCGGATCTTTTTCACTTTATCGCAAGGTTCATTCAGTTTCTTACGGTTTCCATGGCACTTTCCCTTAGCAATGCGGTCGCTGTGATTGAGGGCTACCTCCGAATCAAAAGTTCTTTTGTGAGAACCCCTAAATTCAATGTGGCACAAAAAGACGAATTTACAGGGAATAAATACGACAAGAAAAGCCTCTCCATCATCAATTTGGCAGAAGGATTTTTTATGTTAGCATTTGGATTTACAGCGGTTAATCGACTGATTCACGGTGATTTGGGCATGGTGCCTTTCCACCTGATGTTGGCCATCGGGTATGGTGTTGTTTTCTTTAGTACCCTGAATGAAGTGCGTACAAAAAGATAATCCCTGTTCGACATGAAGGTGAAAATCCTAACCATAGGAAAAACATCCTTTCCCGCATTGGTGGAAATGGAAAATGAATACCAGAAACGCCTCAAGCATTACATACCCTTGGAACGATTGGATCTTCCGGATGTAAAAAATGCACGTTCCCTGTCCCACGAACAAATCAAGGTAAAAGAAGGAGAATTGTTTCTCACAAAAATTAATGACGATGATACCCTTGTTCTATTAGATGAGCATGGTAAATTGATGGATTCCGTAGGTTTTTCAAATTTTATTGGGTCACGCCAAGATTCAAGTACAAAGTCTTTGGTATTTTGCATTGGAGGTGCATTTGGATTTTCAGATGCGGTGAAATCACGCGCCAACGAACTTGTTTCCCTTTCCAAGATGACTTTCTCGCATCAGTTGGTGAGAACGATTTTCCTAGAACAGCTGTACCGCGCTTGCACAATACGAAAAGGAGAAAAGTACCACCACAGTTAAGGAATCACTATCTTTGATTTGTGAATCAATTCGATGGACTTTTTTCCCTGACTGACCTTTTTAGCGTCGTGCTTTGGCTGATCCTTCTGGTTTTTTTGGTCCGATTCATAAAAGCAAGGTTCCCGAGCGAGAAATTATCCAAGTATTTTTATCCAGGCTTGGCTTTTAAAATAGGAATGGCCTTGGTGTTTTCTGTGGTATACCTATTTATCCTAGATGGCGGTGATGTTTTAGCTTACTGGGAAAGTGCGGGCTGTTTAAACCGTTTGTTTTTGTCCAATCCTTCTGGATATTTGGATGAAGTATTTAATTCGAATAAACTCCTAGGAATTACTTACCATTTCAACCACGAAACAGGTTATCCACCCGGGTGGATCTGGAGAGAATTAGAAGCATGGAATGCGGCCAAATTGATTTCCTTAATTTCCATCCTATCGTTTAACAGCTTTTGGGCAGCTACGTTGATCATTGCTACGGTAGCTTTCTCAATTTCTTGGGTGCTTTCAGTTTGGCTTTCTGACCATGAATCGTTTTCCGAAAAGTCCATAGCTTTTGCGTTCCTGTTTTTTCCTTCGGTCGCATTTTGGTCCTCCGGTATTAACAAAGACACCATCATCTACATTTCCGCTTTGTATACCATTTACCTGCTTTTTTCGATCTTAAAAGATTACTCGAAATGGCCCGTTCGACGAATTTTCTTCATCCTGATTTCCTTGTACATCCTCTATTATTTAAGGCATTTCATTGCCATCGCCATCGTTATCCCATTTGGACTCGCATTGGCTACACGTTATGGCAATTCCTTACGTGGGAAAGGTTTTGTTCGGATAGTATTCATTTCTTTTGTTTATGTGGCCGCATTGATATCTTTATATTTTTTGTTCAATGCCTCCCAAACACAAGCCTTAATTGCGGAAGCACAAATTACCCAATCTGATTTCAGCAACAACCCACTTTATACCGGTGCACGATATGAATTGGCGCAGACAGATGCATCCTTGGTAAGTTTTATATCCATTTTCCCAAGCGCCTTGTTTGTTTCACTTTACAGGCCTTTCATCACGGAATCTTTAAGTGTCAACTTTATCATGAATGGCATTGAAAGTTTGTTGCTTATTTTTTATTCCCTAACCTACCTGTTTAACCGTAAACTGGTTGCCAATGTTAATAAACTTTTCACCAGTGAATTTGGGGTTTATGCACTTGTTTTTGTCATGATTGTTGGTTTTATGGCTGGGTATACATCCATTCTTTTCGGGGTTTTGGTGCGCATTCGATCGATTGTTTTACCTTTCTTTTTTCTCGTTCTGTCGTATCGGACATCTAACAAAAATTTAAGCGAATAAACCATGTGTGGACTTTCAGGCATCATTGACCTTACAGGAACTTCTAACGAAGCGATTTTGTTAAATATGGGAACCGCTTTATCCCATCGTGGCCCTGACTTTGGAAATCAATTTTCACAGCAGGTAGGTTCCGTTTACGTAGGAATGGCACATCGAAGGCTCTCCGTAATTGACACCTCAGAGAACAGTCATCAACCCATGCATTGGGAACACCTAACCTTGGTTTACAATGGAGAGATTTACAATTTCAACGAGATTAAAAATCTGCTCAAAGACAAAGGGCATCAATTTACCACTGGATCGGACACCGAGGTAATCCTTCATGCATTTGGCGAATGGGGACCTGATTTTATTCATAAGTGTAAAGGGATGTTTATCATTTGCCTCTACGATCGAAACAAACAGGCGTTTTACATATTTAGGGATCGTGTGGGTGTTAAACCCCTGTATTATTACCTCCATAACGGGCTGTTTTTGTTTGCCTCTGAGCTGAAAAGTTTTCACCAACACCCGGGTTTTGTCAAAGAAATTTGTTTTCAAGGTCTTGCTCGTTTTATGCAATATGGCAATGTCCCAGCGCCTTTGTCCATCTTCAAAAACACCTTCAAATTGATGCCAGGTACTTTCATGAAAATAAAGGTGGAAACGTTGCGAATGGACCTTGAAACCTATTGGAAAGTAGATTCTTTTTACCAAGCACCAAAATTAAATTTGGGTTTCGAAGAAGCCAAAGAAAAAACAAAAACCCTTCTCGAAGCTTCTGTGCTCGCACGCATGGTCTCTGATGTCCCCGTTGGTTTGTTTTTGTCCAGTGGTTACGACAGCACCACTACCGCAGCCATCCTTCAGCAGCATCAAACTTCCCCTCTTAAAACCTATACAGTATCGGTTCCGAACATTGGACTAAACGAAGGGCCTAAAGCAAAGCAAATCGCATCCTTTTTGGGGTGTGATCACACCGAAATTTCTTGCGAAGTAACTGAAGCGATTGACATCATTGACCAATTGCCCACGCTGTTCGACGAACCTTTTGGTGACAGCAGTGCGATTCCAACTTTCTTGGTTGCCAAGTATGCGCAAAAGGAAATAAAGGTTGCCTTAAGCGCAGATGGGGGAGATGAAATTTTTGGGGGTTACAATCGGTATCAGTATTATTTTAAAATCCCTCAGGTTCTTAAAAACATTCCAAAACCACTCGGAAAGGCCATCGCGTTCGGCATAAAACAGTCTCTTCCCATCCTCAGTAAGGTTGCAATCAATGAATTGAGCATTCAACGACTCTCTAAATTTTCAGGGTTGTTCTCCGATTTTTCAACCGATCATTACCTGGATTCCATGACCAAAGCCATCCAAGATGATGCATTGCATCTCTACCTGAAGTCCTTTGAAGTCCCGTTGGAAATGCAAAAACTAAGCGGTTTATCTTCTCCTTTAAGTGAATTGATGTGGAACGATTTCACCAACTACCTTCCCAACGACATTCTTCATAAAGTTGACCGCGCTACGATGGCCGTCGGTTTGGAAGGCAGAGAGCCCTTTTTAGATCATGAACTGATTGCTTTCATGGCGCAAATTCCAGATGCGTTTAAATGCAACGCAAATGAAACCAAGATTTTGCTTAAATCCATCTCCCATGACATGGTCCCAAAAAACCTATTGGAAGGTCCCAAAAAAGGGTTTGCCATTCCGATTAATGAATGGATGAGAACAAAATTAAGCGATCACTTAAAACAATTTTCGGAAACGGATTTTCTTGTGAAACAAGGAATTTTTAACCCGCCCATCCTACAAAAAATGATTCAGTCCTTCCTCAATGGAAACAATGGAGAGGGATTGAAAACGTGGTATTTTCTAACTTTTCAAATGTGGTATTCAAAATGGATGTAAACAGAACACTTTCCTTTCAAAAACATGAATTAACCTTCAAAATTCCGGGTGGTACCAGCAGAGGGGTGATGCACAAGAAGAAACTGTGGTTGCTTTCCTTACAAGATAATGGGAACATTGGCATCGGAGAATGCAGCATCATAGAAGGACTTTCCCCGGATTATGAAAATGACCAGCAGTATGAAAAAGAGTTGACAGATTTTGTAATTGCATTCCTACAGGTGAAGGAACCTTTGGTTACCTTGTACGAAAACCTTACGCATTTTTTCCCCAAACTGTTAAAATTCCCTTCCCTCTGTTTTGGAATAGAGGGGGCAATTTTAGACCTATTGTCCTCAACGAAAGGGGTGCTTTTTGACAATTCTTTTACCCAAGGTAAACGTTCCATCCCGATCAATGGGCTCATTTGGATGGGAACCATCGAATTTATGAATGCCCAAACCCAACGAAAACTTGACGAAGGATATTCGGTCCTGAAATATAAAATCGGCACCATGGATTGGGACGCCGAATTGAAGATGCTAACCGATTTACGGGCTCGCTTCCCGAAGGAAAAACTCACCGTGCGCGTAGATGCCAATGGAGCATTTAAGCGGTCAAATGTGTTTGATGTCCTCGAAGCTTTACGCAATTTAGACGTCCACTCCATCGAACAACCTTCTGGCGTTTCAGACCCTCTGCTTTTGGCAGAATTGGCGACTTTAAACATCGTCCCCATTGCCCTCGACGAATCTTTAATTGGATGTTCAGGCATTGAATCCAAAACCAAACTGTTGGAAACGATTAAACCTCAATACATTATTTTAAAACCAAGTTTACATGGAGGCATCCGCGGTGCACAAGAATGGATACAATTGGCTGAAAGTTTAGGGATAGGGTGGTGGCTAACCTCGGCTTTAGAATCGAATGTTGGTTTGAATGTTATTGCGCAGCTTGCAGGAGCCTACTCCGATTTACTGCCTCAAGGTTTGGGTACAGGCGGGGTGTTTGAGACAAATTTCCCAACGAATTTAGACCTAAGAAGCGGAGAAATGTGGTATGCTATTTCTTAGCACATGATTCGACCTCGTCACACCGGGAATATACATAATCGTGTAACATCCATTGCGCAGCCAGGACAAGTTGACTGTAATTTTGGGAGTTGTTTCCAAAACTTGCAGCGCTGGTCACCCACATTTTTTGGATCAACTCTTTTGAACCTGCTTGTGGATTAATTCGGGAGACCACCGCAGCAACATTTTGAGCTCCGGCATGATAGACATGCATGACCAACAATCGAAACCAAAGGTCATTTTCCGAATAACTTAATCCATATTGGCTTACTATTTTTTTTGCCGAAGGGATGCATGAAGTTTTGATGAGCTGGCTCGCGGCATACGCACTTCGATCAAAAAGGGCGCGTTCATCTTTCGTAGCATTCACAATCAAACCGTAATTTTTTGCAACAGAAGGCATCAGCTGAAACGGTCCATATGCACCACTCACAGATTTTTTAAGTTGGGCAGGGCTTTCGATTAACAATATGGCTTGTGCATACCAAGGGTCAACATGATTGTTTTCAAATGCCTCAATTCCTTTCCCCAAGGAAGGATACACTTCATTAAAACGATAGAAGTCACTTTTACCGGTCGTAATGTAAATGTTTTCGTTCGAATCCAATCCATTCGCTTTCCGGATGTCCTTTTTGTACATCTCCTTTTCAATTTCAGATTTTGAATGCCAAGCCTTGATACTCATTTGATCTACAATCAATCTGTTTTTGGCAACGTTTACCAAACAAGTATCCGGAGATAAAGTCATGATTCGTTTCCAAAATTTTGGTTGTGGTAACTCTGTCCACCGGTCCTCAAACAAGGCGTCTGCACCCATGATCGTGTTTAAGGTACTTTTTGTTTTTACCCTAATTTGTTCGTGGGACCAACTTTGACCTAGCGTGTTAAACAAAGGGATACTTAAAACCATGGAGAGAATGACAATTCCTTTTTTTTGCATGGGTGAATTTACAGATTATTTGTCACCTCACTTTTCTTATCCACGGTATTTACAAACATTGCTTTTTTAATCCTTAACTTTGAAAATGTCCGTATTTCGAAAGATTGCCATATTTCCTTTTCTATTGTTGGTGAAAGGTTATCAGTATTTAATTTCGCCCTTATTTCCTCCCAGTTGCAGGTTTACACCCACGTGTTCCACCTACATGATTGAATCTTTAAAAGAATGGGGATTGATCAAAGGCACATGGTTAGGATTGCGTAGAATTTCAAAATGCCATCCCTGGGGTGGCCATGGTCACGACCCCGTTCCTAAAAGGAAGCCGACTCTTTGATTTCCCAACCCCGCTGCTCCAACACAGATACAATTGAGACCAAGTCAAATACCGAAGGTGAAATGTCGGCTAAATTCTTGAAAATGAGTTGGTTGTTCTGGTGTTTGTAGACTGCCTCAAGGGGAAAATGAAAATCAATCTGATCTTTTGGCTCGCTCAAAAATTCAAACCATTTGGTTAAGAGTCGAATGGATTCATTGCTTGAAACAGGAAAGTCCTCCCTACGTACGGAAGAAACAAAATGTATTTTTTTTCTTGCCCTTGAAAACAAGACGTTCAACCTTTTCCGACCACTTTCTAAATTCAATGGACCAAAACGCATTTCGAATTTACCAAGTGCATTTTTACCGTACCCAAACGCCACGATGATCTCATCACATTCATCCCCTTGCACCTGTTCCAAGGTTTTCATAAACATAAGGCCTTTTTCCATACGCTCCGCAAGCACAACACGCTCCTCCCAACTGAACTTTTTCATCAGGGCTTGTAATTGCTTTTCAGAAAAAGTAACCACCCCGATTTTTGATTCCCCCACCGTCAATGCCTGTCTTACCAGCTTGGCCACCGCTTCATTTTCGACATCATTCTCGCCGTTTTCAAACATTCCATCCTTGATGTAATGCCAGAAAAGGGAGGGTTTCTTGGGGTAAGAAGGGAAAGCGATCAACGAATCATTGTAAAAATACCGATTGGAAAAGGCAATAAGTTCAGGTTGTTCAGCGCGGTAATGAAACCTTAATTGAAAATTCGCCAGGTAATATGCGCTGTGGTCTAACAATGAAACCTGCTCCAACGCACCCGTCTGAAAAAACTGAATTGGCGGCATTTGCTGAGAATCTCCAGAAACAAGTATTTTCTCACTCCGGAACATTGCCCCCAAAGCATTTGAAAGCGGTATCTGACTCGCTTCATCAAAAATGCCGTAATCGAAGAGTTGTGGTTCCAAAGGAAAGTCCTCTGCCAATTGCAACGGGCTGCTTAACCAAACAGGTTTTAAAACTTGGATCCAGTGCCTTGCATCTCCCATCATCAACATTCGAATACTAGGGAAGTTTCGCTGCCGATTAAACGCTTTGACCAATATTCGCTTTCCTTGAACCAAAATCCGTTTGAAGTCCTTTTCTTCTGGCGTTAATTTATGATTCGGTTTTCCCATCAAGTCGTGGTATGCCTCGAATTTTTGCTTCCTTTTTGATTCAATGGCTTCCGCAAAAGACAGCGATGCTTGGTGAAAAGTCCCTCCCAATACGCTTGTGCGAAGGAGCATTCCCTCCCGTGCAAAACTTTCAAAGGAAGGGTGTGCCATGACAAATTGCGACCATGTGCTCGACACGATGGCTTGTGCTAACTTGTCTTTTTTCTGATGGTGTCGAAACGATTGACGCAGGACAGGGGGCAATGAATCCCATGTTTTTAGGTGTTTTATCCCATCGTTAAAATTGGCTAAAAAGGAAAGCAACAAAGCATGTGGATTGTGATTTTCTTCCCAGAAATAATGTGTTTTTAATTCATGAAATAAGGCGTTTAAGTCAGAAAAGTGTGTGCGGTAAAACTGTATTTCTTGCGTGGAAAAAGCGTGGAAAATTTTAAAATTTTCTGAGTCGTACATCGCCTTGAAGGCATTGAAAAGCGGGAGTTCTGTTGCCGTATCTAAAAATCCTAAGGTTAGAAATTCTTGGTCAACCGAGTGTTGCATTTTTAAGAGGTCATGGTAGATGACGGTTTTCTTCATCAAAGGGACCAAATCTACTTCGGGGGTTCTTAGCCATGTTTTACGCAACTTGACCTTCTTAAAGGAGGATAAAAATCCAGTTTGTTGAAATGCCCCAGTTAAAAAGGTGAGCTCCGAGAAGGAAGGGATTTTTTTCCATGCGGAGGAATCTGCATTAAACGCCTCGATTTCCAAAGCTATTTTTGCTTTTTTTCGTTGAAGTTTTTCAATCTTACTCGATTTTGGAATCCATGCAAGGCACTTTTGAGCGTGCTCGGAACCATAGGTATGAACCAATTGTGCATGCATAAACTTTGTGCGAAGACCTGAAAAACTAGAGTCCGTTAATTTTAAGTCTTCCAAGCGTTTGATGCTTTTTTCTGTACGCGCCAGAATGCCCTCATATGCCAAAGAAAGATTCCCGTTAAATTGTAAAAAGGAAAGTGAAACCAGTAAAGATTCGGGTAGGGATGCTAAAGCTTTTTGAGATTCGTGCCAAAGGTCAAACGACGGCAGTCCGGAAACAAATGTGTGCTTGTCCTTCAGGTTGATTGCCGAGATTTCTAAGAAAGCTTTTGGGCTTAGTTTACCAATTAGGCCTTCTTGATGATAAGTGGTCAGAAGGTTTTGGGTTTTCTGTAAGTCAAATTCGAAGTTGGATTCCTTGTATTGGGGATTGGTTTTTTCTTCAAGCTTTTTCCAAGTGTGTTCAATGGATTTAACCACACTTTTTGAACTTGCTTCAACCGGTTTTAAGATGCAAAAATCATCCAATCCAATGGATTTTAGTTTTGCGAAAATCACTTCCAAGGCTTGCTTTTTTTGTGCACAAACCAGCACCTTTTTTTGGTCGAATAGGGCTTTGCCTACAAGGTTACCAATCACTTGTGATTTCCCAGTGCCTGGCGGACCTTGTACGACTGTGTGGCCTTGATATGCAGCATTCAATGCTTGGTTTTGGGATCCGTCTATACCGAACAAATACCCACTTGGTATTTTGATTTTTGTGGGAGAACCCATTTCGTCGGAAAACAGGAAGGACAGTTTTTTCCCTTTTTCGTTTTCCAAAAGACCGGAAATATCCTTCAACAGTGCATAACGAAAGGGATGGAAATTCCCAAGGTATTTCACGTCTGGCTCGAAATGAAGTCCCTCTTGCTGCAACCACGCTGTCCAAAAGGATTTAGGGTCTTCATCTGTGGGCAATACCTCCTTTTCGAACATGGTTGTCAAAAAGGGATTCACAAAACAGGTTTCCTCAGCTACCGTCCACCGTACCTCATCCTTTACGACCGAGGTGGTAGGGGTAACGTAATACAAGAAAACAGGGCAAACAATCTCCTTGTCTTTATAGATGGTTTTAAGAACGCCTTCACTCAGGCATAACGGATGAATGCCTTGGTTTTGCTCAAATTTATGGGCTTCCTTGATCAGTTTTTGAAGGTCGCTGTTCAGCGTTTGTTGTTCTCCTTGCCATGGAAATACGGCGTCTTCATTTAGGTTTACCAATAAATCATTGGAACGAAATGCCTTTAATTCATTCGCCAAGAGGTTGAGCTCTTCAATAAAGTCAAATTCTTCTTTCACCGGGTTAAAGATACTAGCGTTTTTATTTCCATTCGTTTTTGTCGTAATTTTAACCAGCCAAATTTTAACTATGAAACCTAGGATTCTCATCGCCCTTTTGTGTTTATACACTTCTTCTTTTGCACAAATCACTGTTTCAGTGAATGATTTCGCTACCGCAGGTGATACCGTTCGCATCAGTCAAACAACGGGCGGCGCATTGGATTTTGCCACCACAGGTGCCAATGTTACCTGGGACTTCAGCAGTTTAACCCCAACTTCACAATACCTGAAACAATACAACCCCATCGGGTTTGCTTCCATTCTTGTTTTTACAACCTACGGTCCTTTGGCATCGACCAATTATAAAGCAACCTATTTCAATCCAACGAACGATTTGCCATTGGCACAACTTTCCCAGTTTTTACCGGTTACCCTTAGTGATTTAAATCAATACACAAAAAGGATGGCTGATTCTATAACCTCGCTTGGTTACTCAATCAGTGTAAACGGCCAAGGCGTGCCTTTTAAATCAGACACCATTGAAACCAGGTACAAATTGCCTTTGTCATACAACGATAATCATTTTTCTAGAGGGTATACCTACATAGATTTGAACCCAGTCATCGATTTTAAAATCAAACAATACCGTCAACGTTCGACTTCTGTAGATGGATGGGGAACCTTAATTACGCCGAAAGGAACCTTTCAAACCTTGCGGTTGAGGCATGACATCTCAGAAATCGATTCCGTTTACCAAACGTTTTTTGGGGCGGGAACATGGTTTGGCACTCCCCCTACACAAACAACAGAATATGAGTGGTTTGCAAATGGTGAAAAAGAATGGTTGCTAAAAGCCATTGAAGTGAATGGAACCATCAATTCCGTTGAGTATCAACAAGACTATTTGGGATTGGACGCAGGACTGGATGAAGCAAAATTAGTTGTTACCATGGGCCCAAATCCTGTAACAAACGCAGTGTTTATACAATCAGAGACCGAAATTCAAGAAATCACTCTGGTCGACCCATCTGGTAAAGAAGTGTTGAAAAAATCCTTTAAAGGTGAAAACAATGCATCGTTGGATTTATCTGACGTGGCAGCCGGAAGCTACCAATTGCGAATTAAGGCATCAGGTGATTTCAAAGTTATTAGCCTTATCAAATTGTAATCGATACCTTTGCGTCGGCAAATCAGTCTATCGCTCTCTCGTTTTTACGGGAGGGAGGAAAGTCCGGGCAGCGCAGAGCATCGTACTTCCTAACGGGAAGGGTTCCTTTTAGGGATACAGAAAGTGCCGCAGAAAATAAACTACCTCAGCAAGCTTGCTTCGTTGGGGAAAAGGTGAAAAGGGGAGGTAAGAGCTCACCGCTCCTGCAGTGATGGAGGAGGCAGGGTAAACCTTACGAGCTGAAAGACCATGTATACCAAGTATGTCATTGACATTAAGGGCTGCTCGCCCGATCTTGGAGGGTAGGTCGATTGACGCTGATGGTGACGTCAGTGCTAGATAAATGATAGACAGCGAGATCACGTGTGATCGAGTGTACAGAACCCGGCTTATGATTTGCCTTTTTTTATCTGTACAAATGAAGAAATCCTTGGTGAAAGTCCTTCTTTCCAGAAAAACCTTCTACTTCAAATTGGTAGAAATATACCCCCTCATCGGCAAGCTTTCCGTTTGAGGTTCCATCCCAAGTAATTGAACCCAGTGTAAGAATTGCCATCACATTTCCCCATCGGTTTAATATCACACCTTGAAGATTCTTGTACCCTACTAAATTCAAATCGAATACGTCATTCACATTGTCCCCATTGGGCGTGATGACGTTAATGGGTTCAATCACAGATTCAGGTCCGTAAACAATGACTTGGTTGGTCGCTGATCCCACACATGGACCATTGTTTGCCGTTAAGGTAACATTGTAAACCCCTGACAAAGCATACGTATTAAGGGGATTGGCCATATTTGAGGAATTCCCATCGCCAAAGTTCCATTGATACCCTTGAGCAAGGCTGCCCGTGTATTGATACTGTACGTCATTTCCATTCACAACAGATCCGAAGGAAACATTTGGTGTAGGAATCAATGTAACCACAAGTGTATCGCAAGCACTGCAAGCGCCTACCGTTCCACAAACAATGTAATTCCCGCTGACAACAGGCATAAAGGAAACCCCATTCACAACACCATTATTCCAAACATAGGTGTTGGCACCATTTGCAGTTAAAACAAGTGTTTGACCCGAACAAAGGGTAGTGTCATTTCCTGCAAATACACCAATGGAGTTGATCGTAATGTCAACATTCGCGTTGGTTGCACACCCTGCATTGCTAGGCGTAAATGTGTACGTTGTAGTTCCAATTGCCAAAGTATTGACCATCGGTGGATTCCATGTGCCATTGATTCCATTTAAAGAAGTTCCAGGTAAATTTGGAGCGACCTCATTTAAACAATAGGGACCTAGCACATTGAAATTTGGCTGGATACTGTCTACAATTTGTATTTGTAATATGTTGGTGTCTCCACATTGACCCACATTGGGAATGAAGGTGTAAACCGTACTGCCGATGTTGGAAGTGTTCACTACAGGCGGTATCCATGTACCACTGATTCCATTCGCAGAGGTGTTGGGAAGATTTGGGACATTTGTGTTTAAACAAAACGGACCTTGTGGGTTGAAAACAGGCAACACTTGGTTGTCTACATTTATCGTTAACATAGCAGTATCCCCACACTGTCCAGCTGAAGGCGTGAAAACATAATTGGAATTTCCCATCACAACTGTATTGATCACCGGCGGATTCCACGTTCCGTTGATTCCATTGTTCGAAATGTTGGGCAAAATACCAGGAGCGGAATTTACACAATAAGGACCCATTGCGGTGAAAGTTGGATTTACTGAATTGGTCGTGTTAACGGTTAGCGTTGCGTTACTCGCACATTGTCCTGCCGCAGGCGTAAAGGTGTATGTGGCATTTCCAACCACACTCGTATTGATTACCGGTGGATTCCACGTTCCGTTGATTCCGTTGTTCGAAGCATTGGGCAAAATTCCCGGGACACCATTCAAACAGTAAGGACCCATTGCGGTGAACGTCGGGTTGATGGAGTTGGTCGTGTTAACGGTTAGCGTTGCGTTGCTCGCACACTGTCCTGCCGCAGGCGTAAAGGTGTAAGTCGCATTTCCAACCACACTCGTATTGATTATCGGTGGATTCCATGTTCCGTTGATTCCGTTGTTCGAAGCATTGGGCAAAATTCCCGGAACACCATTCAAACAGTACGGACCCATTGCGGTGAACGTTGGGTTGATGGAGTTGGTCGTGTTAACGGTTAGCGTGGCGTTGCTCGCACACTGTCCTGCCGCAGGCGTAAAGGTGTAAGTCGCATTTCCAACCACACTCGTATTGATCACCGGCGGATTCCACGTTCCGTTGATTCCGTTGTTCGAAGCATTGGGCAAAATTCCCGGGACACCATTCAAACAGTAAGGTCCCATTGCGGTGAAAGTTGGATTCACTGAATTGGTCGTGTTAACGGTTAGCGTGGCGTTGCTCGCACACTGTCCTGCCGCAGGCGTAAAGGTGTAAGTCGCATTTCCAACCACACCCGTATTGATCAGCGGCGGATTCCATGTTCCGTTGATTCCGTTGTTCGAAGCATTGGGCAAAATTCCGGGGACACCATTTAAACAATAGGGTCCCATAGCCGAGAACGAAGGAACCACAGGGATCCCATTGTCAATGATTTGTACGCTGTCGTTAATGGTACAAGCCCCAGACCCAACTTGCACATAATACCAACCTGCACAGAGATTCGAAACCGATGCGGTGGCACCAATGTTTTGACCAAGGGCATTGGTCCATTGATAGGTGTACCCGGCTCCTCCTGTCGGCGCTGCGTTAACGGACCCATTGCATGCACAAAGACTGTTTACAGCTGAGGGATTGGCCAATAGGGGTTGAAAGGGGGAGCAGTTATTGGTGAGTGAATTAATGTATGCGATGTTATTCGCATTGTTTCCAGCTCCGGGTGTGTCTCCGCCTGCAGAAGAAGCACTGGACCAATTGCCTTGAAGAAAAGGGTTGTTGGTGTTGCTGTTGAAATAATAAGTGGTACCTGTGGCAGGACCAACAAAATAAATGATTGTATTGCTTGAATTGTTTCCCCAGCTTACAGCAAACGCTGGGATGTTGGTATTAAGCGGTGAGTAAATTTGATACGAATCGCCACCATTTGCCATTCCTGTGGTCGTCCAAATTCCCCCTGGGGTCCATCCAGCGAAAGGATAAACCAAAGGCGAAGCGGCAGAAGGATTGTTGACATTTACCTCTATTAAGCCCGAGGATGCAGGAATGACCAACCTACAATTTCCATCAGCCATGCTCACATCATTTCCGGGCAAAGATGCATTGATGTCGCCATCATTGTAAACGACGATTAGCGTTCCCACAGGGATGCAAGACCAAAAGGCACTGTTTGAAAAACGCAAAGCCCCCTGTGCCAATCCCACACCTGACGTATTGCCTGGTGTAAAGTAGCTGTTGTTGTCGTCAAAAATCCACCCCCGCATGTCTAAACAAGTGGCATTTTGTTGACAAGGATTTATTACCCCGGTTGGTACAACCAAAAATTCAACAAATTCTTTCGCACCCGATGGACCTTGGCTTAATTCATTGATGATCAATGTTTGGGAAAAATAAAAAAACGGAAAGGCAAGAACAAAAGAAAAAAGAACAATTTGCTTTATTTTGATTGCCATGTGGAGATGTTTTACACTACAAAGTTATAATTTTGAATGTGAAGTCCTTTGGATTTTATTTGAGATGACACGATGCGACCATAACTTTACGCTAACTTAATTTTTACATCATCTATGACGGCAATGGAGGGGTTGAAGGTCCAGCTAATGAAACATTCTGACGGCATACGCGCGACACAGATGGAAGCATATTTAAAAAACAAGTTTCCATTTTATGGCGTGATGAGCACACCGCGAAAAACCATATTAAAAAATTGGAAAGAAGAATTTACGCAGGACATCTCACCCGCTACCAAAAGAGATTGGGTCATGCAAATGTGGGATGCGGATCCACGTGAATATCAATTACTGGCAATTGATTGGATGATTCATTGGCCTGTCAAAGAAATTGAGATCAATGACATACAACTCTTGGAGACGTTGATCACTGAAAAATCTTGGTGGGATTCCGTCGATTCATTGGCCAGCCACATGGTGGGTAAGTTTGCGAAGAAATTTCCAAAACAGATGGATGAAGTATTGAAACAGTGGGAAAACCATGATTCTTTTTGGATTCATCGAACCTGCCTTATTTACCAACTTAAATTCAAAGAAACCACAGATTTAGAGCGCTTAAAATACTACATTGGTAAATTTAAAAGCAATAAAGAATTTTTCATTCAGAAGGCCATTGGTTGGTCGCTTCGCGAAGTTTCTAAATGGAATCCTCATTGGGTGAAGCAGACAGTTTTGGAGGAAGAGCTTAAAGGTTTGGCTTACCGCGAAGCGATGAAATATGTCTTAGTATAATTTCTTTCCGTAATTTTAGCAAATGCAAATGAGATTGCTCCCCTTTTCCCTCCTTTTTGTTGCTGCGGTATTTCACTTCTTTTTATTGGGTCAACAACGTCCTTTAAATGGAATTCAAGAAACCAAAGGGAATAAATACGCCCTTACCCATGTTGATGTCTATGTCAATCCTGGAGAAAAAATTGAAAATGCTACCCTCTTAATCGAAGACCAAAAAATCAAGGAAATCGGAAAATGGATTGCTGTACCAAAAGATTATGTCGAAGTGAACCGTCAAGGGATGACCGTTTTGCCGGCATTCATAGAATTGTATACAGATTTAGGTGTGCAAAAAGCAAGCTCAAACTACCACAGTAATTATCCGCAAATTGAAACTTCGAAAAATGGAGATGGCTATTGGAACGAAGCGATTCACCCTGAAACAAGGGCCATTGGTATATTGAACATCGAAGCGAAACAAAAAACAGAGTGGCAACAAATAGGGTTTGGTTTTATGGTTCCACATCAAATGGATGGAATTGTTCGAGGCACCGCACCCTTGGTGTCTTTGTCCGAAAACGAGATTTTTGAGTCAACCTTAGCAACAGACATTGCATCTTACTATTCCTTTTCCAAAGGGGTTTCTAAACAATCTTACCCTTCCTCACTGATGGGTTCCATCGCCTTACTCAGACAAGGATTTTACGATTTGAAATATTTTCAAAATCACCCAGAAGCTTCCATGGGTAAAGTTTGCATGCAAGCGTGGTCGCAGCAAGAAAAGAGTGTCCATTTTTTCAAAATAGATGACAAATGGGATGTTTACAGAGCGAACAACATTGCTAAAGAGTTTTCTACGCCCTTTATTTACATTACCTCGGGAAATGATTACGCAGTTGCGGAAAAGATTCGGACCTTAAACCCCCGCTTGGTTGTGCCAATTAATTTCCCTAAGCCGTTTAACATTGCAGATCCTTATGTCGCACGAAACATACCCCTGAGCGATTTAAAACATTGGGAATTGGCACCCTACAATTTCCGCATCTTAATTGAAAACCAAATTCCTGTTGCCATTACATCCTTTGGTACCCCTGCTTCAGACTTTTGGAAAAACATTCGAAAAATGATTCAATTGGGAACCAATCCCATGGATGTTTTAGCCGGTTTAACCTTAACGCCAGCAACTTTCCTCAACCAATCGTCCAACATGGGGTCTCTCGACACAGGGAAATTTGCAAGTTTTACAATCTTTTCAAAAGATCCGTTTTTGTTCGAAGCAGAAACGATTGAATCTTGGCAATTGGGCCAACCCATCACACTGAAAATCCCTCCCGCACAGAATGTTCTTGGCAATTTTAACCTTACCCTTAACGACCTTAAATTGATGCTTCAACTTTCAGGAGATCCAATCAAACCGGCCGCCAAGTTGACAATGTATAAGGAGTTTTGGGATAAAAAATTAAAGATATTTAAGCAAGATTCTTCCATTTGCAATGTCACCTTTTCACTGCTCGATAAAGATGTTTCCATGCAATTCACGCTGCCCGACAATCCTGGGTTGTCCTATTTGCTACATGGGAAAATCAACGGAAATGGAGGCGTTTGGGAAGGCGATGTGCGCTATCCAGATGGTACTTGGGGACAATGGGCAGCCATTCGAAGGTTTAAAGCAAAAGACACCACCCAGGTTGCAAAGAAAGTCACCCACGAAATTCCAAACATTTGGCTTCCAAACATGGCCTTTGGTCATCAAAATTCGCTCCCGAACACACCCCTTGTTTTTGAAAACGTCACCATTTGGACCAATGAAACCTATGGGATCATTGAGAGTGGATATGTTTGTACTGAAAACGGGAAAATTACCTACGTTGGCAAAAACAGAATTGGCTTTCCGGCCGGCGCGAAATTCGTGAATGGAAAAGGCTTACACCTAACTTCAGGCATCATTGATGAACATTCGCACATCGCCATCGCAAGAGGCGTAAATGAAGGTGGGCAGGTAGTTTCTGCCGAGGTAAGCATTTCAGATGTTGTGAGTCCGGACGACATTTCCATCTACAGGCAATTGGCAGGAGGAGTCACTGCAGCCCAACTTCTTCATGGATCTGCCAATGTCATTGGAGGTCAATCCGCATTGATAAAACTTCGTTGGGGAAGATCTCCCGAGGAAATGAAAATTGACAATGCACCCGGATTTATAAAATTTGCACTGGGCGAAAATGTGAAACAATCCAATTGGGGTGACCACAGCGTAGTGCGTTTTCCCCAAACCAGAATGGGCGTTGAACAAGTGCTGTACGATGCGTTTTATCGTGCAAAAAAGTATAAACTAGAATGGGATAATTACCGAAACTGTGTTCAGTGCACGCCTATAAACATGCCGAGAAAAGACCTTGAACTGGAAACCCTCAATGAAATTTTGGAAGGCAAAAGAAACATTACCTGTCATTCCTATGTGCAAAGCGAAATTAACATGCTAATGAAAGTGGCGGATTCCATGGGTTTTAAAGTCAACACGTTTACCCATATCCTTGAAGGCTATAAAGTTGCGGATAAAATGGCTGCGCATGGCGCAGGGGGTTCTACTTTCGCAGATTGGTGGGCCTACAAATTTGAGGTGAACGAAGCCATTCCCTACAACGCCGCTTTGATGAATGAAATGGGTGTTGTTGTGGCCATAAATTCCGATGATGCGGAAATGGGAAGACGGTTAAACCAGGAGGCAGCCAAAACCATAAAGTATGGGGGGGTTGATGAGATTGAAGCGTGGAAAATGGTTACCTTGAATCCTGCCAAACTGCTACACTTGGACAATCGCATGGGAAGTGTCAAAGAAGGAAAAGATGCAGACTTAGTTCTCTGGTCATCCAATCCGCTTTCCATTGAAGCAAAAGTACTTATGAATGTCATCGACGGCCAAATATATTACAGCATCGAAAATGACGCATTGCTTCAAAAACAAAATGAAACTGAAAAAATGAGAATTATCTCGAAAATGCTCGCGAAAGACATTCAAATGGAACCCAAACAACCTTTTTTCAAAAGAAAACCCAAACATTTCCATTGTGATACCATGGGCGAAGAAGGCTCTGAATTAGAAAATTTACATTGATGCAAAGGTTAACACTGCTCTTTACCGCCATTTGTGCATCCTGCTTTATGTTGAATGCCCAGAGAATCTTAATCGTGAATGGATTTTTACATCCCGTTGTCGGACAAGAAATTTCAAATGCACTGATCGAAATAGAAAAGGGGAAAATCATTGGCATTAAGAACGCTTTGGCCAATTCCTACAATCCAAAGGATTGGGATACCGTAATCGATGCCAATGGCCAGCATATTTATCCAGCATTCGTTGCTGCTAACAGCACTCTTGGCCTTACCGAAATTGAAGCAGTAAGGGCTTCCAATGATTACAATGATGTCGGAACCTTTAACCCTCATCTCAGAACCCAAATTGCGTTTAACGTTGAGTCCAAAGTATTGGAAACGGCCAAAACCAATGGCGTACTCATCGTACAATCCACCCCAAGAGGAGGTATAATTTCTGGTTCCTCATCCATAATGTTCAGCGGTGGGTGGAATTGGGAGGATGCTACGATTCTTGCCAATGACGGAATACATGTGCATTTACCGCAAACAACCACGGGAGGTGGCTGGTGGGCAGAACCTTCGGCAAAAGGAATCAATGATTCATACCATTCGGAGTGGCAAAAAATCAACGTTTTCTTTGCGCTAGCCTTGGCTTATGCAAATTCAGAAAACCCCACGTTCGATCAGCGACTCGAAGCGATGAAAAATTGTTTTAAAGGCACAAAACGAGTGTATTTTTATGCCGATGACATTCAACAAATAATAGATGTTATTGATTTTGCGCAAACGTTAAAACTTCCATTCCCCGTAATCGTGGGAGGAAATGATGCTTATTTGGTGGGTCAGCGTTTAGTTGATTCACATATTCCCATCATGTTACAGCGTTTGCACCGCTTGCCGGAAAGAGAAGAAGACCCCGTTGATTTACCCTATAGATTACCTGCCATGCTGTCAAAAATGGGCGTGCCTTTTTGCTTGCAAAATGATGGGGGCATGGAAGCCATGAATGCCCGAAACCTTCCTTTTGTGGCTGGTACTTCAATGGCCTATGGATTGAGTGAGGAAGAAGCGCTAAAAGCCATCACATTGTCTCCTTGTGAAATCATGGGGATTGACGCAATGTATGGATCACTGGAAATAGGAAAATCTGCAACACTCTTTATTTCAAAAGGTCCCGCCTTGGAAATGAAAACCAATAACGTAACAACCATTTTACTACATGGAGTATTGCAGAATTCACATAACTTTCAAGAACAATTGTACTTGAAATACCAACAAAAGTATTCTGTTACTAAACCTTAGAAAGGTAAATCGTCCGCTTCTTTCGAATCGTCGTTGCTTCCTTCAGAAGTACTTCCAGCAGATGGAATGCCGAAATCACTTGGAGAAGGCGCGCCGGAATCAGATTGAGATTTTTCAATTCTCCAGGCCTCTAAAGAGTTGAAATACTTAACCTCTCCTTGTGGACTTGTCCATTCTCTCCCACGTAGGTTAAAATTCACATCCACCGTCTCGTTTACCTGAAAAGAATCAAGAAGGGAACATTTGTCTTGGGTCACTTGAAAAATAATATGTTGTGGATAATTTCCTGCCTCTGTAACCACAAATTCACGCTTTGAAAAAGTTTCTGTGATTTTTTGGGTTGGGTGAATGAGTTTAATGCTAACTCCTTTTAATTGATGACTCATAATAAAAATTTAATTGTTAAAACTGAGAAGCACTAACCATGCTTCTTTTAAATTATTGTTTGCTAAAAATTCTTTTGCACGCTCGTGAAGCTGTTTTTCCAAAGATTTCGGGTCCTCTGACAACGAAATAAATAAATCGCTTAGTGATAAAAGTTTGTATTCATTCACCTCTGTTTCATCAGGTAAACATTCAATCCCAGCCAATTGCGCTAATTCGTTTTTATCAAACACCTCGCTCGCTAAAACATCCTTAGGCAAGGCATCAAAACCAATCCCTATGGTTGTTAAGGGCTTGGAAATTTCAAACATACTTTCAGCATCTGCGCGACAATACCAATCTCCCCCCATCCTGGCTACCAAATCTATTTTTGTCGCGTCAATCATCCCCGATTCATCTAAGATGTCGTGTGATATGTGCATTTTTAATACCTCGCAAATTACCAAATTCCCTGCGCCCCCTTCATGTCCGAGTTCAATGACCTCATTTACCCTGCATTCAAAGTGAACGGGTGATTCTTTTACCCGAAATGGACTCACTTTGTCAGACCTAAGCGCCGTTAATCCTGCCTTTTCAAATTCGTTTATTCCTGCCGCATAAGGTGAACTTGCCAGGCTAACTTGCTCCACAATCGGGTAGTTTACTACGTTAATCACAACCTCGGGAATTCCTTTCACATTGTTATAGGTGTCCTTGGTGATGTTTGTTCTTCCAGACCTCGCCGGAGAAAATATCAATATCGGTGGATTTGCACTGAAAACATTGAAAAAACTAAAAGGAGCCAAGTTGGGGTTCCCCTCCGCGTCTATGGTAGAAGCCAATGCAATGGGTCGAGGACCAATGGCGCCTAGCAGATAATGATGTAGCTTAGGTACAGGTATTTCCTTTGGATCGATTTCTAACATACTTCTGCAAATTTAAAAACAAAACCGAGTTCGAATCCGGATTGAATTTTTCTTATCCACAATTTCAATTATTTTTAACGCGGATTAATCCAACTAAAAAATGAGAAACCTCTTGATTTTTTTCTTTGTTTGTGCCTCCTTGCTTAAGGTTTTTGCTCAAAATGCGAGAGACGACAAAGGTAAAAAACAAGGCCATTGGGTGGTTAAAGGAAAAGATAAGCCGAGCTTGGGTTACGCCTCAGATAAAATCATTGAAGAAGGAAATTATGTGCACGGCAGAAAATCTGGGGTGTGGATCAAATACCATAAAGATGGTCACACCGCAAAATTAAAAGGAGAATACGTTGACAATCGTCCCATGGGACAATACAGCCGTTATTTTTCAAACGGAAAACTTAAGGAAAAGGGCACGTTTGGAAATGAAACCTACAGCAATGAACTCATAAGGTACCACAAGAATGGAAAGATTGCTTTCATTGCTAAATTCGACGACAAGGGGAACGAGACAGGTGTGATCAAACATTTTTACCCAAATGGCAACCTACAAGCTCAATTTCAACTGAAAAATGGAGAAGTCGATGGCGTAGTTTCGCAATACTATGAAAATGGAACCCTAAAATCTTCCTACAATATCAGCAATGGAAAAATAACGGAGACCCTTCAAAAACCTGCAAATAAAAAAACAGATAATTATTCCGAACCAGAACATTCGGACCTGCCTCCGAAGGTTGAAAATCCGATTACCAAAGGGGTTACTTTTTTTCCTGAAGGATACAATAAGGTGTATAACGAAAATGATGAAATTTGGCTTGACGGGAATTTTCGAAACGGCAATTTATGGGATGGTAAGGTATTCAGTTATGGTGAGGATGGATTATTGAGAAAAGTTAAGATATTTAAAGAAGGTAAATTTCATTCATACAGTCAATTTTAAATTATGAAAGCATATGTATTTCCGGGCCAAGGGGCCCAATTCAGTGGTATGGGAAAAGATTTATATGATCAAGTTCCTTTGGCAAAAAAAATGTTTCAACAAGCCAATGAAATATTGGGTTTTGACATCGCTGCCATCATGTTCACAGGAAGTGATGAGGATTTGAAACAAACCAAAGTTACCCAACCTGCCATCTTCTTGCATTCAACAATTTTGGCAGCTTGTTTAGGCGATTCCTTCAAGCCAGATTGTGTAGCAGGGCATTCACTTGGTGAGTTTTCTGCCCTGGTAGCTAACCAAACACTTCTATTTGAAGATGGACTCAAACTGGTTAGCGCGCGCGCCTTGGCCATGCAAAAGGCATGTGAAAAAACGCCGTCAACCATGGCCGCTATTTTAGGACTCGAAGATCACATCGTCGAAGAAATTTGTGCAAAAACACAGGGGATTGTAGTACCTGCAAATTATAACTGCCCCGGACAACTTGTGATCTCAGGAGACCTCCTTGCGGTTGAACACGCCTGTGCAGCCTTACTTGAAGCCGGGGCAAAAAGAGCACTCCTTTTACCCGTCGGTGGTGCTTTCCATTCCCCGCTAATGGAGCCAGCTAAAAATGAATTGTCATCTGCCATTGAGGCAACCACCTTTCATCAACCAATCTGCCCCGTTTACCAGAATGTAACCGCCTTGCCTGTTTCAAATCCAATGGAAATCAAGGAAAATTTACTCACCCAATTGACAGCGCCTGTAAAGTGGACGCAAATCATGTTGCAAATGGAAAAAGAAGGGATATCCGAAGTGATTGAAGTGGGCCCGGGAAAAGTGCTGCAGGGATTATTCAAAAAAATAAACAGAGACATGCCTACATCTTCCGCTTCCATTGTTTAGGAAATTGATAAATAAACGTTAACTTAACGTCAACTAAAATCAATTTTTATGAAAAATACACTCTTACTCGCCCTCGTGTTACTCTGGATGAATAACGCTTTTTCTCAATCTTCGACCGGTGATGTCATTGGCACCGTACTGGACGCAGATTCAAAGAAACCCATGGAATTTGTGAAAGCAATTGTTTGGGACAACGATAAGAAATACCAAGCAATGACCGATGTTGATGGACGATTTAGAATTACGGCAATTCCTTCGGGAAACTATAATGTCTTTCTCGTTTACGGCCGCGATACATCCAAAAGATTCCCTGTAGATGTCCCCATTGATGCGTATGGAAACATTGGCACCGTGGATTTTAATCCTGCAGGAATTGTTAAAGATGAAATTGTCGTTAAAGAGAAATTGAAGCTTAGAATGGGCGAACTTCCTATGCCAGAATTGACCGAAAAGGACATCAAACACAATCCAAATAAATTTAGTATTGCCACCTTGGCCACTCAAATGTCTTCTGAAATTAAAATGGCCGATGATGGCGAATTAATCTTCAGAGGTGCACGAAAAGGCGATATGATTTATGTCGTGGATGGCGTTAAGTTAAATGAGGTATACAATGTTCCAAGTTGTTCAATCAAACGGATGATGGTCTACACAGGTGGACTTCCAGCTAAATATGGAGATACCTTAGGAGGTGCAATCGTAGTTGAAACACTTGGTTATTTTGATTTGCTACGTCAAAATCAATAATTAATATTCGACCTCCCAAAGAAACAATCCTCTTGCAGGAACCGATACGGCCGCCTCTTGGCGGCTTTTTTTATGAATAATTTCAGCAAGTTCAGGTAAACTCAACTTGCCTAATCCAACCTCAACCAATGTTCCAACCATGGCACGCACCATATTCCGCAGGAATCGGTTCGCGCAGACCTCGAAAACATAATCGGTTTCGGTTTCGGTCCAAAATGCATGATAAACGGTGCATAATGTAGTTTTGACGTCTGAATGTGCTTTGGCAAAAGAAGCAAAATCTTGATTTCCAAGGAGCATCTCACTTGCCTTATTCATGTTTGTAACGTCCAAAGGTAGGGGCATAACCCAACGGTATCGATCCAAAAATGGACTTTTCTCCTTGCTGATAAAATACCTGTAGGTGCGTCTGGTTGCATCAAACCTGGCGTGACGAAAGCCTGCCAAAGGCAAAAGGGCATGTATTTTAATATCCGATGGCAACATCTTATTCATCCGATACACCAAATTTCCAACCCTGCTTTCATCCAGCGTAAAATGTATATAAAATCGATGGGCATGAACCCCCGCATCCGTTCTGCCACAACCAATGATTTCTACGGGTGTATTTGCGTTAATTTGCGTTAGGACTTGTTGAATCATTCCTTGCACGGTGGGTGTTTCTGGTTGAATTTGCCACCCGGCATAGGATGTGCCGTCAAAGGATAATTCCATGAAAATATTGGATTCTGTCATGACCGCAAATTTCTATAAATAAATATCAAAAGCAACGCAATGGGATCAATTTCGTTCAATAATGTAGCGTAAAACCTATTAAAATTTGAATATTAATGTAACTTTACGTGACCGTAGTTGGTATATACTTTTGACTATAAAATAACCCATGATAGGTAAAATTACGCTTTTCCTACTTCTTTCCATTTTTTCAAGTGCCCTTTCGGCCCAATGTTTAACAGCACCTTCCATTGATTCACTTGACCAACCCACTTGTACAAATCAATATGGGGTGGTGTTTTTGTCGGGATTGCCATCAACTGGTTGGACTGTAAATTCAGTTCCCGCAGGGTTTACGCAATCTGGCGTAGGAACCATTGCAGCGATCACGGGGTTAACACCGGGAACGGCGTTTTCATTTACCTACACGAATCCATCCGTTCCTTGTACATCGCCAGCAACCTTTGTAATTAACATTAATGCCGTACCCAGCGTACCAGCAACGCCCATCGCTGGTCAGGTTACACAACCTACCTGTGTTTTGGCAACCGGTGCCGTGGCAATCTCGAATTTACCAAGTACAGGAGGTTGGACCATCACCGCTACAGGAAACAGTCCTGTCTCCACATCGACATTGAATGGCGTAGGAACCACCACCTCATTCTCAGGTTTACCCGTAAACTCATACACTTTTACGGTGACTTCTTTGTCCACTGGTTGTACCTCCGCAAGCTCAAACACAGTTTTTGTAAATCCACCGATTAACCCTGCGACTCCAATCGTTGGAGCGATTTTGCAGCCGAATTGTGCCTCCCCAACAGGATCCGTTTCCTTGAGCGGTTTACCTGCTGTTGGAAGTTGGGTATTACATATTCTTCCTGGAAATACCACTCAAAATGGTACGGGAACAACGGCAGTGGTACCAAATTTAACCGCAAGTACCTCTTATACTTTTTATGTGGTCAATGCGGCAAGCTGTTCTTCTGCAGTTAGCGCTCCAGCGGTGATTTCACCTACGCTCTCCATTCCCTCTATTCCATCGGCAATTTTAACACAACCAACTTGTCCAATTCCAACAGGAACCTTGAATGTAACAAGCCCACTTGGTGCTACCTTTGTATATGCTGTCAATGGGGGAGCCTATCAAGCCGCTCCAACTTTTGCAGGATTGACCGGTGGAAATTATACGCTATCTGTACAAAACTCAGTTTCTGGTTGTATTACCCAAAACCCTGCGGCATACATAATTAATCCCACGCCCGTTGCACCAGTAATCTCCATCCTCTATGTGGATAGCGTTTCATGTTTTGGACTTTCCAATGGGGGGGCAGCTGTGCAAATTGATTCTTTAGGGACGCCTCCTTTCGTTTTCTCTTGGTCGCCTATGGGAGGAACAAATGATACCGTTACGGGGTTGCCAATTGGGAATTATAACATCGTGGTTGTAGATGCTGCGAATTGTGTTGTGGTGCAAGGATTTAGTATTTTTCAACCCACTGCGCTTTCGATTGTTGGGGATTCAACACCGATTGATTGTGCATCAGGCGTTTTAGGAACCATGGATGTAACGGTGTCTGGTGGAACAGGTGCTTACAATTACCTCTGGACAAATGGAAATACCACAGACAGCATTTCAAACCTGAATATCGGAACCTATGGGGTGAATGTAAGTGATGC
>Ga0209444_10000005_pt1 | contig 130415 bp, 123 predicted proteins | sample LauGreFaBDMM15DN_2_FD_188215 | JGI IMG/M metagenome (GOLD analysis project Ga0209444, IMG submission 188215) | Freshwater lake microbial communities from Lake Michigan, USA - Fa13.BD.MM15.DN (SPAdes) (version 2) | ecosystem: Environmental > Aquatic > Freshwater > Lake | place: Lake Michigan... | reverse complement strand
AATCCGTACAATCCCATAACATTATGCCTAAAATTTCTGAAAAAGCACTTGTAGTTCCCGCCTCACCGATACGAAAATTGGTACCTTTTGCAGAAGCTGCAAAAAAAGCAGGTAAAACCGTATTTCACTTAAACATCGGTCAACCAGACATTGAAACCCCTGAGGCAGCTTTGAAAGCCATTCACAATTTTAAGGATAAAGTACTGGAATACAGCCATTCAGCAGGAAATGAAAGCTACCGAATAAAATTGGCGGCAAGCTACCAAAAACAAGGCATTCCAGTAAATATGGAAGACATCCTCATCACCACAGGGGGTTCTGAGGCCTTGATTTTTGCCATGTTGTGTACCTGTAACCCGGGAGATGAAATCATCATTCCGGAACCTTTTTACGCCAATTACACCAGTTTCGCTGTGATCGCTGGCGTCAAAGTAATCCCCGTAACCTCCAAAATAGAAAATGGTTTTGCGCTCCCTCCGATTGAGGAGATTGCAATGAAGATCACCCCACGTACGAAGGGCATTGTCATTTGCAACCCAGGAAATCCTACCGGTTACCTTTATTCCAAAACCGAATTGGAAATGTTGGGTGAAATGGTCAAAAAGCACGACTTGTTTCTTTTTGCCGATGAAGTATACCGGGAGTTTTGTTACGATGGTGCGGTACCACATTCTGTACTAAACCTTCAAGGATTAAGCGAGCATGTCATCATGATTGACTCTGTCTCAAAACGATATTCTATGTGCGGTGCGCGCATTGGCGCATTGGTAAGTAAAAACAAGGAAGTGATGGCTGCAGCCCTTAAATTTGGTCAAGCGCGCTTATCCCCTCCGACCATTGACCAAGTAGCAGCAGAAGCCGCCTTGGATACGCCACAAAGTTATTTTGACAATGTCATTCAGGAATATGTCGAAAGAAGAAACATCATGGTTGACGGCTTGAATTCCATTCCAGGCGTATATTGTCCCAAACCCAGCGGCGCGTTTTATTGCGTAGCTCGTTTTCCAGTAGCAGATGCAGAGAAATTTTGTATTTGGTTACTCCAATCCTTTGAATTTGAAGGTCAAACCGTTATGATGGCACCAGCCAACGGATTTTATTCGAGTAAAAATGCTGGGAAAAATGAAGTTCGCATTGCCTATGTCTTGAATCAAGACTCCCTAAAAAAATCAGTGGAATGCCTTCGTCATGCGCTGGAACAGTACCCGGAAAGAATACAATGAGCGACGTAGAAGCATACATCGAAGCGCTGGAACTCAGCGAGAGAAAAGATGCTTTTTTGCAATTCAGGGATGCTATTTTGGCAGCACTTCCCGAAGGATTTGAAGAGGCAATGAATTACGGAATGATTGGATACGTTGTGCCCCATCGCCTTTACCCAAAGGGTTACCATTGCAGTCCAGAACTCCCCTTGCCATTCGCCAACCTTGTTTTACGAAAGGACATCATTACGTTCTACCATATGGGGCTTTATGCGGATCCTGCGATGCTTTCATGGTTTGAAAAGGAATTCGTTGAATTGACGGGTAAAAAACCCGACATGGGAAAAAGCTGCATTCGATTTAAGAAGACCACTTCGATTCCGTTTCAATTAATTGGCTCCTTGATGCAGAAGATTTCTCCCGAACAGTGGATTGAGCAATACGAGGCTGCGTTTTTGAAGAAGTGAGAAGCTTATTCATCCCCACATCACACATTGATTTCTTGCGAATTCATTTAAACAAATTGTATATTCGTAAATACGCAACAAACCTACGCATGTGCAACCGAAATCGGAATTTTTGAGGAAGGTTTATGGCTTGTATAAACTAGTTATACGGCATTTTAAAAAACGACACAAAAAGAGTGGGACAACTTGAGGTCGCAATTACGACCTCAAGTTGGGGAGGTCAAATCAAAGAAAACCGTTTAATCAAAAACTCCATGACAAAAAAATTCCCTCCAAAATGGAGGGAATTCACATAATACATTCTTATTGAATATCTTACTTTTCCTTTTTGTGTAACAAAAACTTATACGTCAATTCACCGTTATTGTTGATCAAGTAGTTACTAACATACTCCCAACCGTTGGCATCCATGAAGTTCAATGCATCAATCATGCTGTTAAACGCTGCATTCTTCCCTGCAGTGTTTTTAATGGCTTGCTGCTTCCAAGAGAAATCTTGTCCGTAATCCACAAATACTTTTATTTTAGTTAGGCTAAGTAATTTCGCTTGACCTACCAATTCAACATACTTAATGTCTAAATCATTGATATTGGTACCATCTACCACTACTTGTGCACCAGCTCCAAAGGACATCAGTCCAAACGCAAATGCGGCAATCATTTTTTTCATAAATTTTAATTTAAAGGTTAGTTACAAAGATAAAAATTATACTCTCCTAAGATTTTGAATAATCTATTTTTTTTTTAGAATTTAGGTGAAGCTAAATTCTCTATCCTAATCCCTGCCGATGTATTTTCTGTATTCCATTTTATTGGAATCAAAGGTCATTTTGGTAGACAAACTGGACGCATTGTCATAATCAAAAAGTCTATCAGAAAGGAATTTCGCAACGTCCAACTTGTTATCGTCAAAGCTGTATAAATCCAAAATTTGTAAGGCATCTTTTGAATTCAAACATTTATTTCTCAACGACAACTTTACTGCTTCAACGCGGTCGTCTTCAAATGACAAATCTTTAAGCTCCGTAAGCAAGGGCTGAACATCATAAAATTGATTGGTACAATTCAACCTACCGTTGTTCATAGCCGTGTTGGTTGGTGTCACCGTACTCGTCACATTGTTCGTTTGGTTGTTGAAGTTGGCATTCCCACCATTCGTAGTGGTAGTGGTCGTAGTGGTCGTAATCGTAGTGTTCGTCGAATTGGTAGTGTTGGTGGTATTCGTTCCTGTGCTTGTCGCATTCGTGTTCACATTCACATTTGCATTGGGACGTGTGTTTGAAGGATTGTTCACGTTTGTGTTCACATTCATGTTAACCCCTCCGTTTGGAAGCGTGTTTTGTTGGGTTCCGTTTACGTTGACATTCATGTTTACATTTTGTGCATTGGGATCTACCATTTCGCCATTCATGTTCATGTTCACATTCATATTGATGTTTTGACCATTCGTTGGGTCTGTTACAGAAATATTTCCATTGCCGTTGCCATTGTTGGTAGGATTTGTCTGCACGGGCTCAGGGGTCGTTGCATTGAATTGTATTCCTACGCTTCCATTTCCGTTTCCATTTCCATTGGAAGTATTGCCACCCACCGGAGATGTTTCAGTTGCTATTGTTTGTGTAGTGGTGGTCGTGGTCGTGGTAACGGCATCAGAAAAAACCGCCGTATTGTCCGGTCGATACGTAACACCACCTTGTGCAACGCCTGTGGTTGGTACCATGCTCACCATTTGGAGCTTTCCAACCCCCTTTTTAAAAGTCACCTTGGTGGTAATGTCTTGTGCGCTTTCCAAAAAGAAATTCTTATCGATGTCTTTTGTCTTGTTGTCTTCAAAAATCAATTTAACAGAATAGCCACCGTTTTTGATTCCGCTTACCACAACATTGGTTTGTGCTAAGGAATTTTGCTTAATGCCATTCAGGATTAAATAAAACTTTTGGCCGCCATTGTTAAAAACGGTTAAGTTACTTTGGGCAAAGACAAACAGGGAAGTCAACATTCCCCCGATCAATAGCATTGTTCTCATGGTTTGAAAAATTTAGTACTTAAAATTTGCTCGTTAAAATTACCACTTATTTGAATTAGATACATCCCTTCAGGTAAATCTTTAACAGAAATGCCATCCTTTGAAAGGAATCCCTCCAGTAATTTTTGTCCTAGGTTTGACCCGCAGGAACGCCAATGTTTCCGGTGACCAAGTAGGGACTGTTCCCTGTTGTCCATGTCCCCGAAACATTTCCACTTACATTGGTTTGTGCATGCAGAAAAACACAGAGAAAACAAGACAACAGAAGTATGGAAAAACGCATAATATTAGTTTAATCCGATAAAGGTAAATTATTTCTATAAGATTTCTAATTTCGCAACATGCCTTACGTGATTGTAGATGTTGAAACCACCGGTGGAAGTCCAAAACACTCCAAGATTACGGAAATTGCGATGTATAAGTACGACGGAGAAAAAATCATTGATGAATTCGTTACCCTTCTCAATCCAGAACAATCCATTCCTGAATTTATCGTAAGGCTTACGGGAATCACAGATAAGATGGTTGAGACCGCACCTAAGTTTTACGAAGTTGCGAAACCGATTTTAGCGTTTTTCGAAGGTTGTACGTTTGTCGCACACAACGTTTCTTTTGACTATGGAATGTTGCGAAATGAATTTCGCGCCTTGGGCTACGACTTTCGACTCCCCCATTTGTGCACCGTTCGTGCCACGCGCATCGTGCTGCCAGGCTACCCATCCTACAGCTTAGGGAAAATTACACAGTCCTTAGGCATTGAAATTCAAGGACGGCACCGCGCAGGAGGCGATGCATTGGCTACCGCAAAATTGTTTGACATCATCTATCACAAGGACCCGAATAACCTTCAGAATTTCATCCAAAAGGAAGTCAACCCACAGAAAATCCACCCGAATTTATCCATCGAAATTATTGATGAATTGCCAAACAAGGCAGGAATTTATAAGTTTTTCAATGAATTTAACCAACTGATTTACATCGGAAAAAGCAAAACCATTAAAAAACGAGTGGAGCAACACCTTCGAAACGTACTCACTCCAAAAGGTACGATGATGATCCAAGAAATTGCACATGTGGATTATGAACTTACGGGATCCGAGTTGATTGCCATGTTACTGGAAAGCGAATTGATCAAACTTCACAAGCCAAAATTCAACCGTCAACTTAGAAAAACCATTTTTACCTACGGTCTGTTTGACGAACCCGATGAACAAGGTTACCTTGCCCTGAAACTCGGACTTACCTCAAAAAATACCTCGAATCCGATTACCTATTTCAATTCCAGAAAGGAAGCCCACGAATTCATTCGCAACAAAGGGGATCAATTTGGATTGTGTCAAAAAATAAATGGAGTCTACCCCACTTCTGATGCTTGTTTCAAGCATTCAATCCAAGAATGTGACGGCGCTTGCATCGGTGCTGAAGGCCCTGAATCCTACAATCAAAAAGTGAATCAACTGATTCAATCCATGCATTTTTCAGATGCTTCCTTTTACATCTTAGACAAAGGCCGAACGAAGATTGAAAAAAGCATTGTTTGGATTGAAAACGGCGTGTACCAAGGCCATGGCTATGCCCCTCACCACTTCCACGGTTCTCAGGTACAGCAATGGAAAAGATTTATTGACAAAAAGGAAGAAAACAGGGACATCAAATCCATTGTCAACCTGTACCTTCGTAAGGGCGAAGGCTTCAAAATAATAGACTTATGACGGGCACACTCACATTTTTGGGCACAGGGACTTCACAAGGTGTTCCTTTATTGGCTTGTCAGTGTGAGGTTTGTCTATCCACCGACCCAAAAGACAAGCGGCTTCGTACCAGCGCGCTTATTGCCATTGGGAATCGCAAGATCTGTATAGATTCGGGTCCGGATTTTAGGATGCAAATGTTGCGTGAAGGAATTTCAGATTTGGATGCCATTGTATTCACCCATGCGCACCGCGACCACATTTCTGGGTTGGATGATGTTCGGGCATACAACTACAAACACGACCGCGCAATGCCCATCTATGCAGAGGCGGAAGTCATCCACGCCATTAAATCAAATTTCAGCTACATCTTCGAAAGCGACTACCCAGGGATTCCAAAATTGGACATCAGGGAAATAACCGACGCGCCTTTTGAAATCTTCGAAATCCCTTTTCAACCGATACCTGTCATGCACCTTGAGTTGCTGGTTTTTGGGTATCGTGTAGGCAACTTGGCCTATATTACCGATGCTAAAACCGTTCCTTACGCCTCAAAAAAAGGATTGGCGCAATTGGATACCCTAATCATCAATTGTTTACACGAACCTTCACATGTTTCGCATTTCAACCTCGAAGAAGCATTGGCATTTATCGCAGAAATCAAACCCAAAAGGACCTACCTCACACACATGTCACATTTGTTTGGAAAACACCCTGACATCCTTGCCAAACTTCCTGCAAATGTATTCCCTGCCTACGACGGACTTCAAATCAACTTTGAACTTTAATAATAAGCCGGATTGAAATTCGATATATTTATTAGTTTTGTTGGGTATGAGACCCCAAAATATTAATGTTCGCAAACTCATTGGTGATAAAAACCCCAAACTCTTAAAGAGGCTTCCAAGGTTTGTTCTTAAATATTTAGAGCGCATTCTTCACCAAGATGAAATCAATGATTTTCTGGAAAGAAAAGGACACCTAAAAAACCAAGCATTTTGTGAGGCGCTGGTTGAATACCTCGAAATTGACGTCAAATTCCAGGGCATGGAAAAAATTCCCAAGGAAGGTCCCGTGATTATTGTCATGAACCACCCGTTGGGAGGGGTTGACGGGGTTGCTTTCATCGCAGCGCTAAAAGAACACCGAACGGATTTGGTGTTTTTAGTGAACGACCTCCTGTTGAATGTTACGCCTTGTAAAGATTTGTTTGTAGGTGTTAATAAACATGGAAAAAACGAGAGCAGTGTGCGCATGAGTATTTCTGAAATGTTTCATTCTGACAAAGCCATTTGCATCTTTCCCTTTGGGATGGTGAGCAGGGTACAAAATGGAAAGGTCGTTGATTTGGAATGGAAACGAACGTTTGTAACCTATGCAAGAACCACCGGACATCCTGTGATCCCCATCCACATTGAGGGACGTCTTTCGCCGTTTTTCTATCGCCTGTTTAAGTTTAGAACGTTTTTTGGCATCAAAATGAACCTAGAAATGTTGTACCTAGCAGACGAGCTTTACAAACAACGCGGCAAAGCCATTTCCTTCACCGTAGGAAATCCAATCTATGTTTCTAAGTTGACAAACGGTCAAACAGAACATGAAAAAGCACAAGAAATCAAAGACATTCTATACCAAATCCCATTGCAATCATGAAAGAAATCATTTCAGCCATTCCCAAGGATGTGCTTAAATCAGAACTGCAAGCAGTCGGCATGATCCGTACAACGCGCAAAGGAGAAAATGAAATTTACATCGTAAACATCCTCAATGCACCCAACGTCATCCAAGAAATTGGTCGCCTGCGGGAAATCACCTTTAGGGCTTCAGGCGGAGGAACAGGAGAAGAAGTCGATTTAGATGACTTTGATTTAGGTACACATTTTTATGAGCAACTCATCGTATGGTCACCCGAAGACGAGGAAATCATTGGCGGATACCGTTATGTGAAGTGCTTGAAATCCATGGATGAACTTGGACACATTCATCTTTCCACTGCGCATTATTTCGATTTTTCTGAGAAATTCATAAAAGCGTACCTCCCCTACACCATTGAATTGGGAAGAAGTTGGGTACAGCCAAATTTTCAACCTTCCATCAATCCCAGAAAAGGCTTGTTTGCCTTGGATAACATTTGGGATGGATTGGGTGTACTTGTGAGAGAAAACCCAGAAATCAAGTATTTCTTTGGAAAAGTTACGATGTACCCGAATTACAATACCGAAAGCAGGGACTTCTTGCTGCATTTTATGCACACCTACTTTCCGGATACAGAAAAACTAATGACTCCTAAACATCCTTTGGAACAAAACTACGACAGAAAATACGTGGATGCCCAATTGGCAGGGTTGGACTTTAAGGATGGGTTTAAAGTCTTGAACGGCCACGTGCGGGAAAACGGAGAATTTATCCCACCCTTGGTGAACATTTACATGAACCTATCTCCTACCATGAAAACCTTCGGAACGGCCGTAAACCCAGAATTTGGAGGCGTAGAAGAAACCGGAATCTTGGTAATCATCGACGACATTTTTGAAGAAAAAAAGGAACGCCACATGGCGTATTGAGCCCTTCACCGCAACCAATCGTATTTCAACAAAAGCTCATCGAGGTTGGCAATGCCTGATTTTTTGAGGATCCTTTGCTTCAATCGTCCGATGGTAACATCCACATGTGCGACATTCAGCAACCTGGAAATGCTCACAGAGGAGCGCCCGTAATAATATTTCATTTTCAAAATCAAAGCGTCGCGTTTGCTTAAATGACCCAGCAGGTCTGACATGGCATCGAAATAATTAGGCTCCCCCATTTGTCGGTCTGTTGCGTAGGAATCATCGGAAAAAATGCTTCGAACGAAGGTGGTTTTCTCCTCAGAAACGAAATGAATGGCTCTTTTTCTGTTCTTTTTTCGCAACATTGATATGCAGAAGTTAGAAACCACTGTTTTCAGCCATGCCTTTGTACTGAATAAATCTATTTCCTCCGAATATTTGGTTTTTAGGATGCTGTAAAGGTGAATGCAAAATTCTTGGTACACATCGTTCACCTCATCGCCTTCAAATTTCAATCGAATTTGTTGGATAAAAAATCCTTGGTATCGGTTCAGTATTTCGGTAAAAAGGACATCTATGATTCGCTTTTCGTTCATCTTGAATGGATTTTGTGCGCACCCTTCCCACACAGGTATTCAACATCTACATTTGGGATTTCGCGGTTTTCAAGGCCGTATACAAGTGCTTCAAGATTGGGTTCAAATGTTTCAAAAAATGCCACCGGATTTCTGGCGAGAACCGTCGGAATTTCCTTTCTCTTCAATTCCAAAATGAGCGATGAAAGCTCCTTTCGCATGTCCAAGGCGGACATTCCAACAGGATAGATAAAAACACATCCGATTAAAGCCGAAGCATCCATCAGTGCGCGAAGTGTAGCGTTCACACACAATTCTGAAGGATCGCCAAAAACAATACAACCTTCGTTGGGCAAGGCTTCATGTAACATGGATTGAATGGCCAATTTCAAGGTTGGAATTTCATAGGCATCCAAAAAGATTTTTTGAAGAGCATCTAAACGCAAAACAGCCATCGAATTGTCGTGTATGGAGGCATTTTCAAAGGTTAAGGAATGTCTGTGGGCAATTCCATTTTCCTCGTTCAAGATTTTAGCATGTTGGCCTACAAAGAGAACATTCATTTTTTATTTGTTTAATTGAAATCTAAGCAAAAATAGCCATCCAATGGTGGAAATTATACAATTTTACTGTTATTTTGCCGTTGACCCACGCCGAATGAAAAAAACCGCAATCCTATTCTTGTGTCTCGTATTTTTGAGTCAGCTCCATGCACAACAAGGTGGGAATCACGTATTTTCTTTCCTGAATTTACCTACAGGGGCTCGTTCTGCAGCACTTGGCGGGCATTCATCCGCCACAGCAGACCAAACCTTAGACTTTGCCATTGCGAACCCTTCTTTGGCAAATGAACAAATGGTTGGGCATTTTTCCCTTCAGCAATCTTTGCTTCCAGCGGGAATTACCTACGGAAACTTGGCGACGGCTTTGCCTTTAGGAAAAGGCATCCTACTTCCATACATTCGCTATGTTTCCTACGGAAAATTTCAAGGTTACGATGCGGTGGGAAATCTCACACAAACGTTTACTGCCTTTGATTTTCAAGCGGGGGCTTCCTTTGCCCTCAAATTAAATCCCTCTTTTCAACTGGGTGCGGGCGCAAGCATCATTGGGTCCTATTTAGAATCGTATTCCGCTTATGGCGTTTGCGGTAATTTTGGCATTCAGTACCACCATCCAAACGAACTGTTTCAGGCGACCTTGTTTGCAAAAAACATAGGGGTTCAATTAAAGGGTTACACGAGTGGGAACCTTTGGAATCCTTTGCCACTGGAAATTCAAGGGAGTGCAAGCATTAAGCTCAAACATGCACCCTTTCGCTTCACGCTTATCGCACAACACTTAAACCAATGGAAAATTGGGTACTACGACCCGCGCATTTTACCCACCTTGGATCCTTTAACGGGAGATACCATTGCAGCGCCCACGGTAGGATTCGGTGAACAATTGGCACGGCATTTTGCCCTTCAAACTGAATTGATAACCAAGGGGGTATTTCAGATGAGGTTGGGCTTTGATTTTCAAAGAAGACAAGAATTAAAATTGCAAGAAAAACCAGGGCTTGCTGGATTTTCCATGGGCTTAGGCTTAAATTTCAGAAAGTTCAGAATCGACTACGGATTTATGATCTATTCGAAGGCAGGCATGAGCAATTCATTGGGAATAAGCAGTAAACTGATGAATTGGAAAGCCAAGACTTAGGCATTTACAAACTGAAGCACTTCGACTTTAGTAACACCTTTTAACTTCGTTAACGTTTCTTCAAGGTTCACCAAAACACCATTTTCCGTAGGAAGCACTCCCGGTTTATTGGAAAGTACAAAATGGTATGTTTGGGATGAATTCACATCTTTCAATGTGGTTTCGAAACACATGGTGATTCCAATCGCAATGGCGAGGTTTCTGGAGGAAATTTTGCCTTGGGCATAAGACCCTGGATCGGAAATTTCCATCGTTGAAAGGGTTATTCCAACGCGATGGAGTAAATCTTTCTTCTCAGAGACTGAAAACTCACCAAAACACGGCATCATTCGAAGGATTTCAAATGTATCGTTTTGGTTAAGTGCAATGCGTTGCTTCGGGTTGTTTCTATGGCGCAGCAAATGCAACCAAAACCTAATCATTACGGCTAAAATTACGGTGGTTAAAATTCCAACGCATTTGGCGATAACAACGAGGTCAAGAAGAATGAAAACAGGTATTGAGATGAGTGCTGAAAAGAAAAAAATCAACCAAGGAACAAAACGAAAGGAGGGTTTCGAATTCACTGTGGGTTTATTTTTTTTCAGAAATCCATTTGTCATTAAACATCTCACCGCGAATGATTACGGTTTTTGTCCTTGTGTAATCCTCAGCAGCGATGATCATTTGCTCTCTTGTATCTCTTCGAATCAGTATGGATGCAGTTCCTGGTGTCTTTATTTCTATATAAAAACCATTTCTCAATCGAGCTGGTTTTGTTGGTGGTCTTCCCATTAAATCTAAAATTAGTTTCTAAATGTAAACATATCATTCTATTAAAGGTTTGCTTTTGTGAATTTTTATGAATTGATGTCCTAAATTTTCTTATTGGTTACTGCTTTAAAAACCTTAATTTTGCGCATGATTTCGCTGGAAAAAGTTGGTTATTTTTTGCCCCAAGGCTATCTTTTTTCAGAGGTAAGTCTTCAAATCAACAAAGGCGACAAAGTCGGGTTGGTTGGGAAAAACGGTGCAGGAAAGTCTACCCTCATGCGATTGCTTACCCATCAAATCAGCCCGTCAGAAGGTCAAATTCACGTTCCCAAGGGTGTTAGGATAGGATTCTTAACACAGGACATTAAAATCGAGACAACCTATACTGTTTTTGAATATTTGGATACTTCCAATGAGATTTTATTCAAGCTAAAAACACGTTTGGAGGAAATCAATGAGTTGCTGATCACGCGAACAGATTATGAAACGCAAAGCTACCTAGACTTACTTGACGAGTTGTCGGATTGCAACGAAGCATTTCAAGTTCACGATGGCTACAACTGGGAAGAGAAAATCATTTCCACACTGGAAGGATTGGGTTTTTCAAAAGAGGAAATCCTTAGACCCCTTTCAACTTTTTCTGGGGGATGGAAAATGCGCGCCGAATTGGCTAAAATCCTCGTGAACGAACCGGACATATTGCTTTTGGATGAGCCTACCAATCACCTGGACATCATTTCGATTGCGTGGTTGGAGACCTACCTTCAAAAATTTGCAGGAGCCGTGGTCCTTATTTCGCATGACCGATTGTTCCTCGACAACATTACCAAAAGGACTTTGGATATTTCCATGGGAAGAATCATGGATTACCCTTTTGGATTCAGTAAGTACAAACTTCGTCGCGTTGAAGAAATGGAGCGGTTGGAACAAGCAAAAAAACAACAAGACAAAGACATCAAGCAGGCTGAAATCTTAATCGAAAAATTCAGAGCCAAGCAATCCAAGGCGGCATTCGCACAATCGTTGATCAAAAAACTTGACAAAACTGAACGCATTGAGATTGAACGTGACGACTACAGTGGGATGCGCGTGCGTTTCCCCTTAAGTGTTCAACCGGGTAAGTGGGTATTGAATTTAGAGAATGTCACCAAATCCTATGACAAGAAATTGTTTGAAGACATTTCTATTTCCGTAGGAAAAGGTGAGAAAATTGCATTGTTAGGTCCCAATGGTGTCGGAAAATCCACGCTGCTCAAAGTCATTTTAAAGCAGATTGAATTTACAGGATCAGTTGAGTATGGGCACAATGTTTCGATTGGTTATTTTGCGCAAGACCAAGCAGAAAAGTTAGATAGAAATTTAAGTATTTTCGATACAGTTGACAACGTAGCAATCGGAGAAATACGCAAAAGCATCCGCAGTCTATTGGGTTCCTTTTTGTTTACAGGGGATGACATTCACAAAAAAGTGGGCGTACTTTCTGGGGGTGAACGAACACGCTTGGCCTTGTGTCAGATGTTGTTAAGTCCCTCCAACTTTTTAATTCTGGATGAGCCGACCAATCACTTAGACATTCCATCCAAAGAATTATTGAAAAATGCATTGATTCATTACGAGGGTGCCTTTTTGATTGTATCACATGACCGGGAATTCTTATCGGGATTAACGAACCGGATTTGGGACATCGAAAACCGTAACCTAAAGATTCACCACTTCGAATTGGATGAGTACCTAAAATACAAAACCCAATCTTCAAGTTCTCAAAAACCTGAGAAAAAGGTTGAAGTTAAAGTCAAACCAGAACCGGTTGAAATCAAGAAACCAGAGAACCGTGAAAACACCAAAAAACTTCAAAAGACCGAAAAGCAGATTGAAGATACGGAGACCCAGATTGCTACCATTGAAAGCCAATTAGCGGACATAAACTACAACGACCCAAACTATCACGTGTTGTTGAATGAATATAACACGCTCAAAGCGACCCTTGATGGTCTAATGGAAGCTTGGGAAGCGCTGGCCGAATAGGGAGAAAATCATCCATTTCCCGTTTAAGGGGGAAACAAGGGAATTATTTAGCGAAAAAGATTGATAAAATTACCTTAGGATTAACCTCCCCCTTCGAAGGGGGGATCAAGAAGTTATTTAACTGAGAAAAATTACTAAGATTGCTACATCACCGGAGCGATAATGTGCGATGCTTAGGCAATCTGAAAAATTTCAGCTTTATTGACCAATGAACACCCTAATCCTTCTTTTCAATAAACCTAAGCACCTTCTTTCCATGGCGATGGTGAACGGCATATGCGGTTAAATCAAAGGCAAAAAGAAAGGACCCTTGAAGGATTAATCCGTTACCAAAACCGTTTAATTGGTAGGCCTTGGTTTGATTGTTAAGCGCCATGTTGCGCAATAAAAACCCAACGGAAATATAGGCAATATCCAAACCAGAATTAAATAAGAAGATCCGCTCTGTTTTCTTTTGTACGGTAAGGGTTTGAGACAAGCTTAGCACCCGCTTTGTATTGTGGGCGCGCAAATAACCTGGGATTGCTAGTCCTAAATTCACCGTATTCCACATGACATTCATTTGATGAAAGGCTTTAAGCTCGGGTTGTTGAGCCGTGGCCCAGCCTATGGTTCCTGCGGTAATATTTGCACCTGCCCATGTACCCAAGCTTAGCATTAATCCTTGATCCCGTTTTAGACGAGCTTGATTAAAGGCATTTAGGTCCTGTGCTTGTGCAAGGAACGAGGCAAGGAAGAATGTAAAAAAGAGGAGTTTCATGAGACTTAAACAAGGAATGGCCAATTTAGTTGGTTGAAAAAGCCAAGAAAATTTAGAACAAACCTAATCCCTAAGCAATCAACCATGAGATTACCCGTATCTTCTGGCTTTACGTCGCTTCGCTTTACGCATTCTGCGAACGTCCTTTTTCATTTTCTTGCGCATCGGTTTGCTTTGGTGCTTGAGATGCATTTTATAAGCCCTCTCTACGCCTTTTCGCTTCTTTTTTTGTTCCTTGTCGTATTTTTTCCATGCGGTACTTCGCATGTTGTTTTCCTTTTTTTGTTGTGATTTTGCGGTATTGCATCCCATGTATAAGATGGAAAGCAGTAGGTAGAAGATCAGAATGCTGTGCTTAGGTATGGGCATATTTTCTACATTTGCAATATGTTTCAACGCTTGCTTTTTTTAATGGTTACCACTGTCCTCCTTTTCGGATGTCGTAAAAACAACCAAAACCCCGTACCGAACATCCCTTTAGACATTACCATCGACATAAATTTGCCAAGTTACATTGCTCTTCAAGGGGTGGGTAGCTATGCTTACGTGAATGGAGGATCCCGAGGCATCATCGTTTATAGAAAATCATTGGGCGAATTTGTCGCCTTCGACCGGCATTCCCCTGCGGATCCCAATGGGACCTGCCCACTCCCACTCTACCCAGACAATGCGAATTTTTTACAATTGAAGGATTCATGCAACAACGCTTCCTTTTCATTGTACGATGGCGCTCCCATTAGCAATTCAGAATTTGGATTGAGGCAATACGCAACCCAATTCAACGGTACTAATCTTTTAAGAATTTACAACTAGGATGAACGAAATCAAAGTTACCATCATCGACAGGGAAGGGGTTTCACACGAACTCACGGGACCTACAGACATGAACATGAACATCATGGAACTGTGCAAGGCCTATGACCTTCCTGTATTGGGCGAATGTGGTGGCATGGCGATGTGCGCAACTTGTCAATGCTACCTTGAATCAGATACCGAATTAGCCCCTCAGGGCGATGCTGAGTTAGACATGCTTGACCAAGCATTTTATGTAAAACCAAACAGCAGGTTAGGATGTCAAATTCATTTGGATGATTCCATCGATGGCATTGTGCTTCGATTGGCACCAGAAGATTTGTAAATCACCCTTTTTTCGGGAGAAGACAAACCGGTATCGGGAGCATTTTATGCCTGTTTACACTATTAAATTTGCGAAAAATAGCCAATACTTCTTTTTCACGTTGGTTTAAAACGGATTCATCGCCAACGAAATCCATGGCCCATTCCAACTCTGGATAACTTGCCCCCAATTGTGCTTCATCGGTGCGATCTTCTCCCCACAGGCCATCGGTAGGTTTAGCCTCTATGATTTCTTGTGATACACCTAAGGTCTTGGCTAGGTTCCAAACTTGGGTTTTTGTTAGGTCTGCGATGGGACTTAAATCTACGCCACCGTCGCCATATTTTGTAAAAAACCCAACGCCAAAATCTTCCACTTTGTTTCCGGTTCCTACCACCAAAGATAGGTTTGCTTGGGCAAAAGCGTAGAGGGTTGTCATCCGTAAACGTGCCCTGGCATTGGCCATTACCAATTCGTTAGAAGCAACATGGCTGGGTAAATTCGAGCTAAAACATGTGAAGGATTCTGTCAAATCGCACTCAACAACCTCAACATTTGAAAAACGCGCTTTCAGGGTTTCACAATGGTTATGGGCCCGGACAAGTTGGTCTTTTTGCTGAAGAATGGGCATGCTAACGAGAAGGGTTTTTTTGTTGGTCATGGCACAAAGGGTCGACGTTACTGCAGAATCCACCCCTCCTGAAATCCCAATTACAAAACCTTTTTGATTCGCCTTTTCACAATAGGAATGAAGCCAATCAACAATAAACGCTGCTTCTTGTTCCAATTAGAATAAAATAGAAACTTTAAGGATCAATTGATTTTGTTTGGCACGTGGGTAGAAATAGGTCCCATCTGCTTCATACAAAGTGAAGTTATCCCCAATTGCCCTAAAATGCAAAGGTGTTAAACCATAGTAGAATCCAAGTTCTGGAACCAGGGAAGTGGAACCAATAAAATTCCATTCTGCACCCGCTGAAAAACCTACTGAACCCCTATAAAAAAAGTTCTCACCAAAAGACTTCATATTGGTATTTTCTTTGGCTGTAGTCACTTGAACGGCTCCTACTTGGGTCACATCAAAACCATTGTCTGTAATTTTTTGTGATATTAGAAAACTGTTTCGAAGTCCGAACTTCCCGAAGAATTTCCAATCCCCTACAGCCTCGGTACGAAACAACATCATCAAAGGAATGGAAACAGAAACATTGCTCATTTTTCGGTCTCTCAATAAAAATTCAGTTCCTCCTACTTGTCCTTTGTTAAAAATTTGCGTGTCGTCGTAGCGATAGAATACAGAATCTGATGAAAAAGCATAATTCAATTTGGTAAAATCAAACTCAAAACCTGTAGCCAATCCCAAATTTGGAGCACTTTTAAAACTGGTATGGATGGCCATTCCAATGGAAAGATCATGGTTAAAGCTTTCTTTTTCCATGTGATTGTCTAACACATTCACCATATTGATTCCAAAATTCCCGGTCATACCTGCTTGCATGGTCCTCTTTTCTGTTGCTTGTGCTGAAACGGTGAGGGTTGTGCTTACGGCAAGGATAAGGGCAAGACAAAAAGAATATACTTTTTTCATAAGGTGTATTATTGTATTAATTTTGAGAAATAAAAATAATACTAATCCATGGATTTTTGGAGATATGCTTTCATTTTTCTTTCATGCCTTGTCTTCTTACCTTCCTGTGATTCGAATTCGTATGATGTCGATGTCTCCGATGTTCAATTAGGCCTTACATTTTACAATACAGATTCACTGTTATCGCATGCTCGCCCGGGTGATTATGTTAAAACAAGGAATGTGTTAATGCAGCAGGACCAAGAAATCACCCGATACCTTTTCGGATATTGCTATGGCATTCGTTTGAAACCGGATGGGCCATTTCAACAAGAAGTTCAATCCTATTATTCCAATGCCTATATCCAGAAACTGGAGAAGGAAATCGCAACGAAATTCAAAGGTGAAAAAAGAAAGGAAGCAGGGCTAAAAACTGCCTTTTTACATTTAAAATATCATTTTCCCAAAGGAAAGTTTCCCTCTAAAATCCATTTTGTAAATTCCCGTTTTACGGCATCGGTATTTTGTACAGAAACCTCTGTTGCCATTGGATTGGAACGTTATCTTGGCGCAAAAAACCCTTGCATCAAGGAATTGCCTAACCAACCCTTTTACAGCTGGATTAAGGAAGGAATGGAGTCGGACTATTTACAGCGCGATGTTGTCTTGGGTTGGTTATCTACGCATTACATAGCGGAAACCAATGAGAATTTTGCCAGTGAAATGATAAGATGGGGCAAATTGCTTTTTATTACCAAGGCATGTCTACCGGACCATCCTGAGCACAGTCTGTTTCGGTATACCAAAAAAGACCACCAGTATGCAATTACGCACGAACGTGCTTTGTGGCAGTTTTTAATAGATGAACAATTGCTATACAACTCCGGAGAAGACCCAAAACAAAGCCTTTTGAAAGATGGACCCTTTTCGATGGGATTGCCTGCTGAAAGTCCCGATCGCATGGGTCAGTTTTTAGGCTACCAAATCGTTTCTCAATACATGGAAGACAACGATGTCTCCCTAAAACAGTTGATCAATACGCCGTATTTGAAAATCCTTCAATCTTATAAACCGAAGAAAAAGTAAACACAACCCATGACAAGAAATTCTACCATTGAATTAAGCATTGATTTGGACGGAAACAATGTACCTGAAAAAATACACTGGACAGCCGCAGACAGCAATGCAAAAAACCAAGAATCAAAGGCATTTATGCTTTCTCTTTGGGATAAAAACGAGCAAAACACTTTGAGAATCGACCTATGGACACCTGAAATGACGGTTGATGAAATGAAGCAGTTTTTTCATCAAACCTTATTAACGATGGCAGATACGTTTGAAAAAGCCACAGGCGAACATTTGATTTGTGAAGACCTCAAGGATTATTGCTACCATTTCGCCCAAAAAATGAACCTACTGCCTACGGAATGATTGTCTTACACCGAATGCCCAACACACACAGCGAACCGATTCAATATTTTTTAAAGGACGGTATCTTGGTGAACGATTTTATTGGGAAGCAAATACACCTCAAATTCACCGGGAACATTTACTGTCGCGCTTGTTCGAAAATCACCAAAAAATCTTTTGGCGAAGGGTTTTGTTACCCTTGTTTTTCCAACGCACCTGAGGCGAGTCCCTGCATCATTCATCCGGAATTGTGCGAGGCGCATTTAGGCAGGGGTCGCGATTTAGCGTATGAAGAGAAAAACCACAACCAACCTCACGTCGTGTACCTAGCCGCTACAGATAAAGTAAAAGTGGGCGTAACGCGAGCTACGCAAATCCCTACGCGATGGATAGACCAAGGCGCAAGGGAAGCAATCATCTTGGCTGCAACACCCAATCGATATTTGGCCGGAGTCATTGAAGTTGCACTGAAGGAAATGTTCAGCGATGTCACCAATTGGCAAAACATGTTGAGAGACCTACAACCCAATGCCATTGATTTGGTTCAAGAAAAATGGGAGCTGTTGGAACATTTACCCGAAGACATTGGACAATACTTCACGGAAGACGAAACGATTTTTGAATTCCACTATCCCGTTGACACCTATCCAGAAAATGTAAAGGCAATCAACCTTGACAAAATGAATGAAATTCAAGGAACCTTGACAGGCATACGGGGACAATATTTATACATCGACCATCAAAATGTTTTCAATGTTCGGAGGCATACGGGATACGAAATAGAATGGAAATAATATGAGGGCACAGATTCATCGATTTTTGGACATTTTCTATCCTTTGTTCCGACGGTTTTTGGACAAAACAACCTATTACTACGCGGTTGCAGGTTCAACAAATTTGGCGTTGGGGTGGGTCTTGTTTTATACATTCGACCATTGGATTTTCCCTAACAAAACCGTTTGGATTCCAATTCTTAATCACTCCATTCACAGTTACACAGTCATTGCCGCGCTCTGCGGTTTATTCAGCTTCTTGTTCGGCTTTATCATGATGCGCTTTGTGGTTTTTGTTGAAAGCCAACTGAAAGGACATGTTCAATTTTTCCGTTATGGTTTAAGCGCCTTGATTTCCGCTACGGTGAATTGGTTATTGATTAAACTTATGGTGGATACTTTTGACTGGAACGCATCGCTTTGCAATGTGTTTGCCTCGGTGGTCGTGGTGACCATTAGCTATTTTTTACAGCGAAAGTTTTCGTTTAAATAACTCCCGTTCCTCGGGATTTCAAATCCCGAGGAACGGGAAGGATTCGTTCAGGTGCGGGTTAAAACCCGCACCTGAATGAATTTTATTCGCAAAATCAAACAGACCTATAAACCTCATCTAACTGTTTTCCAACGGCTTCGTAGCTAAAATGTGTAAGGGCATATGTCCTCAATGCGCTGGCATCGAAAGTTTTTCCATCCAAAATTGCCCGCATGGCTTCTGCCAGTTGTGCTTCATTTCCCCGTTCCACCAAGATGCCATTGCTTTCGTTCGCAAATTCTGGAATGCCATTCACCGCTGTCGTTATCACCGGAACGCCTGACATCCATGCTTCTGGAATTACACATGGAAAATTCTCAAAATTGCTAAACAAAACCAAGGCCTTGCAGTTTCGCAGGAACGAGGCAACCTCTTCCGTACTTTTCGTTCCATGAAAAAACACCACGCGATCTAACATCCCCAGGGATTTTGCAAGTTTACGTGCATCGGACACATCTCCATCACTGATGATGTGAAATTCAAAATCCGTTCGCGTTTCCGCAAGAAGATTTACTGCGCGCAACATTCCCAACACATTCTTTGCAGGCTCGAAGGCCGTGGAGATGTGCACCAGGCGATTCAAGTGTGGTGAATTTTCACCTATTGTAAAAACTTCTTCATGAACGACATTGGGGAGTACCTGATAACTTGCCCCAGACAAAGCTTTAATTCGCTCCCCGAGGTTTGCACTGACCGGAAGAATCATTTTTGCCCGTCGAAATACAGGAATCATTCGCTTCACCATCCACTTTGGATAGGCATTTGGCCCCTGATGTAAACCGCTAGAATGTTCCGTAATCACCATGGGAATGCCTTGAAAAAACTTTTTCACCCTCAAACCCAATGGAAAGACCACGTTTACATGAATGACATCCGGTTGACCGAATAAATTACGATGGGTTTCAACCCCCAGCGCCATCGCTTTTCGCCATTGAAAAAACTGTACAATTTTTTTGAAAACGCCTCTGTTTTTTGGATAAAACACACGCAATTCGACTATGCCATTTCGTTCTGTTCGATCCACGAACCTACTTCCTCCATCCGTTGCATGCAGAGAAAGGGTGGTAACCTTGTTAAACTTCCCCGCAGCTTCTGCATGTTTTTGAATGAAATTACCCAAAGTGGGGTGATTGGGACTCGGATACCACGAACAAAGAAAAAGGATATTTAACGGGCGTTGCATTACACCAAGGTCTTGGAAAAAACTTCAAAAACCTGCTGTAAAGCAAAATCAATTTCTGATTGGGTGTTAAACCTAGAGAAAGAAAACCGCGCATTGGGTCTGCTCATGTCTGCACCAATGCCTTCCAACACATGAGAACCCTTCGCTGCGCCTGAAGAACACGCACTGCCTCCGCTAACCGCTACGCCTTTCAAATCTAAGGTAAACAATAACATGGACGCTTTGTCAATGACAGGAAAGGAGACGTTAAGTACGGTATACAAAGAACCTTCTGGGGTAACATCGCCATGGAAATCAAGGGTGTCAAAGTGACTTTTCAATTTTTCCATCATATAGCTTTTGATTCCCTGCACATGGGCTTGATGGGCTGCTAAATCAGCGTAGGCTAAATCCATGGCCTTGGAAAGCCCCACGATTCCCGCAATGTTTTCTGTTCCTCCTCGGATGCCTCGTTCTTGGGCGCCTCCTAAAATTTGTGCTTTCGTGCGAATTTTCTTGTTAACATACAAAAACCCAATGCCCTTGGGCCCATGAAATTTATGGGCAGAACAGATGAGGAAATCTATTTTTAACTCCTGTAAATTAAAGGCATAATGTCCCATGGTTTGGACCGTATCGGAATGAAAATAGGCTCCATAATAAGCGCACAACTCCGACACTTTTTCCATCGGAATCAGGGTAGCAATTTCATTGTTGGCGTGCATTAAGGAAACCAAGGTTGGTATTTCCTGTTTAAGGAGTTCCTCCAATTCATTCAAATCGATGTGACCTTGTCGATCGACAGAGAGGTAAACCAACTCCAAATCGTGTTTTTCGCGGAGCATTTCTACCGTATGACCTACGGCATGATGTTCAAGTACCGTTGAGATGATTCTTTTTACCCCCAATTCATTCACTGCAATGTGACAGGCCAAATTATCTGCTTCGGTTCCGCCAGAAGTAAAATAAATTTCGGAAGGTTGGCAATGTAAATGTTTCGCTACGTTTCTTCGCGCAGTCTCAATGAGCGCCTTGGTCTCGCGTCCAAAGGAATGACTTGAAGACGGATTTCCAAATTGATGGGTTAAAACCTCACACATGGTTTCAGCAACTTCCTTAGCGACAGGGGTGGTTGCTGCATTGTCCAAATATACCCGCATATTCTACTTTTCGCGAAGATACGAATTACCTTTGCATAAAATTGATACTTTCGCAATATGATAAGGATTGGAACTTTCATTTGTTTACTCACCCTGACAGGCGTTTTTTACGCCCAAAACAACGATAAACTTAACAGCAGTGGGATGCTTACGATTGGCATTCGTTCCACGCTAAGCGCTTTCAACGACCAACAAAATGAAATGCCAGGAAAAGGCATCGGCGGACATGCCCGTTTGAGGTTGTCAAAAAAAATAAACACCGATTGGTTTTTCGATTACATCACCAGTGACATCCTGAACTATGCGCATCGTACCGATTACCATATTGGTTGGAGTGTCCTATACTATCCACTTTCAGAATTAAAGTGTTACCGAATACAACAGACCAAATACAAACCCCTTTTCCGTCCTTACGTGGTTGCAGGGCATTGCTTCGATTACTCATTGATTCAAGACAAGGCTGACATTAACCATTTTGCCGAGCGCTGGAGCTCAGCTGTACAAGCCGGACTTGGAACCCATTTCGAAATCACCCCGAGGTTCGACGTATCCTTAACAGCGCAGTACATGTTCCATTTGGGAAATCACATTCACATCGATTATGACTTTGACACACAGGTTTTGGAATTTCATGAAGAAAAAGGTGCGCTTCAATCTGGACATTTGTTAATCAACCTAAGTTTGAACTACAAAATCGCGAAATTATGGGGAAGAAAATAATTTTTGTTCTACTGTGGATTCCTTGTTTTGCCCTCGGTCAAACAACAAATGCAGACGAAAGACCTCTGAATTTTGGCCCCTCTTTGTTAAAAGCTTCAGCAACCATTGCCCCCACCCGATTCTACAAAATTTATTCAAGTGCTGCCATGCTCAATGGTTATTTGGAATACGTCTTGGAAGACCGCATCAGTGTCCGCGGGGAAGTTTTTCAGTTCATGCCCAACATTGCAAACCTTAAATTCCAAGCTGTAAACATCCCAAGAAATTATACGGGTATTCATGCAGGTTTCGGTTATCACATTGGCAAGCGAAACTGGAAACACTCCATTCACCTTGAGCCGGGCGTAAGCATCACGGAAATCGCACAAGACAATTACAACATTTCCTATAAATGGTCCGCAAACCCTGCATTGCTTGTGAAGGTTGGTACCTGTTTATACGTTTCCCGCTTCTTTGATTTTTTTGCAGAAATAAACTGGAGTGACAGCTATGTGCGGAACAATCCTGCTACCTCTGTATCCATGGCCCAAGTCGGCATCAGTGCGGGATTGGGATTTCACCTACTGACCAAAACAAAAAAATAACTTCCCATGCAAAACATTCGAAAAATCTCCCTGGTCTTTTTTCTGATTCCCATTGTTTTCTGTCATTGCAGCTCCGTGACCTCTGCACCGAAAAAACAAACTGCCAAGCCTCAGGTTCCTGCGACAGAAAAAGCACTTTTTTCCTTTGACCCATGCGACAGCCTAAAGTTTATCCAAACCGAAAATTTAAAGGCAAGTGGAGGCACCAAATCTGTGGTATTCAGTAAAAACATGGAATTCCTTTATGCCATGAACCTCGAAGGGATGTCTGTGATGGAATGTGACCAAAAGTCGAGACAAATCAAACGCATTTTTAAATTCAAAGCCACCCCTGGGACGGGTTGGGATTATGATTCGAACAAACCCATTTCATCTTATGAAGAAAAACCTGTGGAAGCTTTTTTATCACACCACGACAGTATTTTATGGGTATCTCTTCACAATGCGGAAGGAATAGTACCCATTCACTTGTATGATTACCAACATAAACCCATGGCGAAAAGCGACAAATGCGTCTATGTTCAAAATGCCGACGGGAAAAACATGGATACGATTTATGTTCCCATCATAAAAACAGGAAAAACCCCAAAGGTTATCGCGTGTACCTCAGACGACCGTTTTCTTTTGGTGAGCAATTGGCACTCCTACAATGTGAGTGTTTTGGAAATGAATGGCGGGAAATACCCCTATGCCCAATTAAAGACGAACATTGCTGTACCCAGCATACCCCGAGGAATGGTCATCGATGAGAAAACGAACAAAACCTACGTTGCGATCATGGGCGGATCCACCATTTCGGTGATTGACAACAAAACATGGACCTTGTCTGGGGAGATTAAAGTAGCCTCAAATCCACGACATATTTTACAGGACAATTCCGCTCGACTTTTTGTTTCTTTCAATTCGTTGGCGAAGGTAGGATGCGTAAATCCTGCGAATGGTGAAACCTTGTTCACAACAAACACCGCAGCGCAACCTAGGACCATGGCATTATCCAAAGACAATGCGTATTTGTTTGTCACTTGTTACCAAGGAAACGAACTTCAAGTGTTTAAAATCATGGCTGATCGTTTTGTACTCGTGAACAAAATCAGTTGTCCAGGAAAGCCTGTTGGCGTTGACATTTATGAAAACAACGATGCAATTGAAGCATGGGTGTGTTCCTATGATACAGGAATTATTTCTGTGAATCGCTTCAAGAAAATGCGCTAGACCTGTCTGTGGGATTTATGCATTTTTACAAGTCGCTTGTACCTGTGTAACACCTGTCTTGGCAATTGCATTGAATCCGCCAATTACATCTGTCACCTCTTGAAAACCCCTAGATTTCAGAATAGAAGCTGCAATCATGCTGCGGTAACCGCCTGCACAAAACAGGGTTAAGTTTTTCCCTCTTGGAAAGGCATCCATTTGGTCATTGATAAAATCCAAAGGCACATTGGAAACTTCAGGCAAGTGCGCCGATGAATATTCTCCGGGTTTTCGCACATCGATAGAAACAGCGTCCTTGTTGTTACTATTGACAAATTCTTCTGCAGTGAATCGCTTTACGGTATCAAACTCACCTTTCCAAGATTCAAATCCTCCCGCCAAATACCCAATCACTTGATCATATCCTACGCGGGCCAAACGTTGAACCGTTTCTTGTTCCTTTCCAGTTTCTGTGACCAAAAGAATTTTTTGCGCAACATCGGGAATCAACGCGCCAACCCACGGTGCAAACTGTCCTTCCAAACCGATGAAAATACTTCCAGGTATAAAACCTTCGGAAAAGGCCGATGCCGAACGTGTGTCAAGGATTAGGGCATCCGAAGCGAGGGTTGTGAATTCAAGGGCCGACAGTGGTTGAAGGCCTCTTTTCATCACCACATCAATGGAATCGTATCCTTTCTTGTTCAGCGCGACATTTTGCGCAAAATAATTTGGTGGGGGAAGCAAACCATCGGTAACCTCCAAGATAAATGCTTCCCGCGTCATGTCTTGACGCAGCGCATAATTGTTTTGTTTTTGATTTCCCAGGGTATCATGGGTTTGCTTTGACATGTTCTTTCCGCAAGCACTGCCAGCGCCATGGGCAGGATAAATGACTAAATCATCCGACAAGGTCATGATTTTATTTCGCAATGAATCATAGAGTAACCCTGCCAATTCATCTTGTGTCATTGAAGCCGCTTTCTGCGCCAAATCAGGTCTACCTACATCCCCAATAAACAACGTATCGCCGGAGAATAAGCATTGTTCTTTCCCATCCGCATCGATCAGGAGGTAACATGTCGATTCAAGGGTATGACCGGGGGTATGAAGCACGCGTATTTTTGCATTTCCGAAGGAAAGTTCTTCCCCATCCTTTGCGGCGTAAAAATCAAAATCTGGATGCGCATTGGGACCAAACACGATGGCAGCGCCTGTTTCTTTTGCCAAATCAACATGTCCCGAAACGAAATCAGCATGGAAATGGGTTTCAAAAATGTATTTGATTTTGACATTATCGGCTTTAGCACGTTCCGTGTAAGGTTTTGTTTCTCGAAGTGGATCGATCACAATGGCTTCGTTTCCGGAAATAACATAATAGGCACCTTGTGCCAAACATCCAGTGTAAATTTGTTCTATTTTCATACTTATCCTTTTAAAATGGTGCTAAACAACACGTAAATACCAACCGCTAACACAAAAAAACCAAAAGTTCTTTTCAATGCTTCCCCCTTCATAAACCTTTGCAAATATACACCGATTAGCATTCCTATGCTCGCAGACAACCCCATAAACAAAAGCGAATTTGTTTCCAATTGCGGCATGTTTTTAAAGCCCAGAAGAAAAGCCAAGGTAGCATTTATAAAAATCAATACAAGCGAAGTTCCCACTGCTTTTTTCATTTCCAAGCCTTGGTAAATCACTAAAAACGGAATGATTAAAAAACCTCCCCCCACGCTGATGGTCGCCGTAAATGAACCCACCAAAACACCTTGTAAAACAAACAAAACATCGCGCTTATTCTCCACGTTAGGAACTCCCTCTTTTGGTTTTGCAATCATTTTTAAAGATGCCATCACCATCAGGATCACGAACAGAAACAAAGAGCCAATGTCTTTGGTGAAATGAAATCCCCACAACGTAAACCAATCCAAAGGAACCAAAGGAAGCAAGAGATACTTTGTTACCACAACCCCTATGACCGAGGGAATCCCAAAAAACAACAAGGATTTAAGGTCTACGCGACGATGGTAAAACGACAGTAAACTTCCCCAAAAGGAGGAAATGGCAACCACGAACAATGCTTGAAAAAAGGCCATTTCGGTTGACAGCCCAAAAAATGTGAGCAAAATGGGTATCGTTAAGATGGATCCCCCACTCCCTATCAATCCTAAGGAAATCCCTACAAAAACCAAAAGTATAAATCCCGCTATTATCACGAGACAAAGTTGCGAATTAAAACCCGATTGAAAGCAACCCGTGTTACAAAGCAGAATGAACAAAATGAAATCGAAAAGGTTATAGGATTATGTCGATGAAAATTACTTCCCGAAACGAATACGACGGCCTAGAGAAACGTTTTAAAACGACCTTTTTCAATAGCATTGCAGGAGTGAAGAACGCCTGTTTGGTCGCTACGAAATCCGCAGATGAAAAAACAAACCTGGCCATTTTCAACTCATTGGTTCACATCGGAGCGAACCCACCCTTGCTTGGACTGGTTTTTCGTCCTGACAGCGTAGAACGCCACAGCTTAGAAAACATCCTGTCAACGGAATTCTTTACCATAAACTTGATTGACCAAAGTTTCATTGCCCAAGCGCATCAAACCTCTGCAAGGTATACACGCGAAGAATCGGAATTTATTGAAACGGGACTGCAAGAGGGACATATCGAAGCCTTTACTGTTCCTTTCGTATTGAATGCCCAGGTTTCTTTCGGAATGAAATTCAGGGAAAAATTAGAGGTAACCTCGAATGGGACGCAGATACTCATAGGAGAAGTCGAATGGATGAGGTATCCGGATGAAATCGTCGCACCTGATGGTTTTGCGGACCTTACGAAACTGGGTATTGTTGGCACCCTGGGGCTGGACGCCTACCTTGATGTAAAATTAATTACGCGGTTTTCTTACGCAAAACCCAAGCTTCCGCTTCAAAGAAAAACATAGGAAAGTAAGCTTTAATGCTTATAACGATTGCCAAAGCACTTCAAAATCAATTCATAAACAATCGAATCGCTTGCGATAATTTGGTGCGAATCTGTGTACGGTCAATGATGAAATCCAAAAAGCCATGCTCGAGTAAAAACTCTGCTTTTTGAAATCCGTCGGGAAGGTCTCTTCCAATGGTTTCTTTCACGACCCTAGGTCCAGCAAAGGCAATGAGTGCCCCCGGCTCTGCGATGTTAATGTCACCGAGCATGGCAAACGAAGCCGTTACCCCTCCTGTTGTTGGATCCGTTAAATAGGAAACATAAGGCAACTTCGCTTCTGCCAACTGACCCAATTTCCCTGAAACCTTCGCCATTTGCATTAAGGAATATCCAGCCTCCATCATTCTCGCTCCGCCTGATTTGGAAATGATCATAAAAGGTGCCTTCAGACGTATCGCTTCGTCAATGGCCCGTGAAATCTTTTCTCCCATTACGCTTCCCATGGAACCGCCAATGAAACCAAAATCCATGGCAGCAATGACCAAAGGATTGCCATCCAACTGTCCTTTCGCGGTGCGAATGGCGTCTTTTAAACCTGTGTTTTTTTGCGTGGCTTTTAGGCGGTCTACGTATTTTTTCGTGTCTTCAAATTGCAATGGATCTCCAGAAACCAAATCCTGATCAAGCATTTCGAATTTCTTATCATCAAAAATAATCTCAAAATAACTTAACGCATCGATTCTTTCGTGATGGGAACAACGTTCGCAAACGAAATTGTTTTTGGCTAAATCATTTACAATGTATAAAGTCTTACAATTTGAACACTGCGTCCAATAACCATCAGGCGTTTCCTTTTTGTCGTTCGTGGAAGTTGTAATTCCTTCCTTTTTTCTTTTAAACCAACTCATATTAAGCTAAGGTATTGATGTTGTTCAAGTCCGAAAAAGATTGCGTTAATCTTTTGATAAAAGTCTTTTCCCCTTCACGAAGCCACTTTCTTGGGTCATAGTACTTCTTGTTGGGTTTGTCATGCCCTTCTGGATTTCCAATTTGGGATTTAAGGTATTCAATGTTCCCTGTAACGTAATCCCTCACCCCTTCGGTAAATGCATATTGAAGGTCTGTGTCGATGTTCATTTTGATAACTCCGTAGGTGATTGCTTCTCGTATTTCCGTTAATGAAGACCCCGAACCGCCATGAAAAACAAAATCTACTGGATTCGGCTCCGAATTGTACTTTGCTTGAATAAAATCTTGCGAATTTTTAAGGATCTCAGGTTTCAAGATGACATTTCCCGGTTTGTATACGCCGTGTACATTTCCAAATGCTGCAGCAATCGTAAAGCGAGGAGAAATTTTTAACAATTCTTCGTAGGCATAGGCGACTTCTTCTGGTTGGGTATACAATTTCGAGCTGTCCACATTGGAATTGTCCACACCATCCTCTTCCCCTCCGGTGATCCCTAATTCGATTTCCAAGGTCATTCCTATCTTCGACATCCGGGTTAAATAGGCTTTGCAGATTTCTATGTTTTCATGGATGGGTTCCTCTGACAAATCCAACATGTGTGAACTGTACAAGGGTCTGCCTGTTTCTTGAAAGAATTTTTCCCCCGCATCCAATAATCCATCAATCCACGGCAATAGGTTTTTCGCACAGTGGTCCGTATGTAGAATCACAACTGCACCGTATGCTTTTGCGAGCTCATGAATGTGCTTTGCCCCAGAAATCCCTCCGAGAATGGCTGCTTGCTCGTTTTCATTGGAGAGTCCTTTGCCTGCAAAAAAATGTGCTCCGCCATTGGAAAACTGAATAATCACAGGTGAATTTAATTTCGCTGCGGTTTCAATAACTGCGTTCACGGTAGAGGTACTCGTTACATTTACAGCAGGTAAGGCAAAACCTTTTTCTTTCGCCAAAGCAAAAATGCTTTGAACCTCATCGCCGGAGGCTACGCCTGGTTGGATCATATTTGACATAAATTTTCGTGTTGTAGGTGGTCAAAATTAAAAAAATACAACGAATTAAAAACATTAACAATATCAAAGGATGATTTGCGTTAGGTTCAAAAAATTAGCGTATGACCAAAAAGTACAAAAACAACAAGAAGGGTATTAAATTAAAAGGAAACAATCCTCCAGACAATCTGATCAACTTTTTACTGAATTACAGCAATTCGTTGGAAACGGTAAAAACCAAAATCACCACCTCCGTAGTACACAAAAATTAATCAAAGGGCATTTGCCCTTTTTTTGTGCCCAAAACTGTAATTTTAGTCCATGAAACCACACGTTTTACTTTGGACGTTCCTCTTAAACCTCACCGTTTTCGGACAGAACGCCTCGAATTGCCCGATCCTTCCAACCCCCGTAACCTACATTTCCACAGGGGACAGCATCCAATTTAATGCGTTGGGATTTGACTCCAGCTCAACCCCTTCCTTTATTTCAACTGCCATTTTTGACGTTGCCAAGCTGTATCAAACAGAATTGGTCACTGCCTACAAAGACTTCGGTTTTGTAACGTTTCATCCATTGTTAGGGGGCTATCCGAACGCGTATTCGATCAATGTTTCCAAAACTGGCATTCGGATTCAGTATACCAGCGAGGCCTCTTGTTTTTATGCCCTTCACTCATTGATGCAATTGGTCACAAAAAAGGAGGATGAACCTTATTACGCTGTTCCAACTTGTTTTGTAAAAGATTACCCAAAATACAATTGGCGCGGGATGCATTTAGATGTTTCAAGGCATTTTTTCTCGGTCGATGAAGTCAAGAAATACCTCGACTTGATGTCGCTCTATAAATTCAACGTTTTCCATTGGCATTTAACGGATGACCAAGGTTGGCGCATTGAAATCAAAAAATATCCAAAGCTTACAACCATTGGCGCCTGGCGAGACAGCACGGTAGAAAACCACTTTTCGACCTACCCGCGGACGTACAACAAACAACTTTATGGTGGTTTTTACACCCAGGAAGAAATCAAAGAAATTGTCCAATATGCCCAAGCGCGCTACATCAACATCGTTCCAGAAATTGAAATGCCAGGACACGCCAGGGCCGCTTTGGCTGCCTACCCAGCACTCTCATGTACAGGAAAACAACAAGGCGTAGAAGGATTGTGGGGGGTTTTCGACGATGTTTTTTGTGCCAAAGATTCAAGCATACTTTTCTTGCAGGATGTGCTTTCTGAAGTAGTCGACTTGTTTCCGGGACCCTTTGTACACATAGGTGGAGACGAAGCCCCAAAAACCCGCTGGGAGAAATGCCCCAATTGTCAAAAGGTGATTGCAGACAACCACCTCAAAAACGAACATGAGCTTCAAAGTTATTTTATCAAAAGGATGGACAGTTTCCTTACTTCCAAAGGAAAAAAACTCATTGGGTGGGATGAAATTTTAGAAGGAGGACTTTCTCCAAATGCTGCAGTTATGTCTTGGAGAGGAATGGAAGGAGGCATTGAAGCCGCTAAACAAGGCCACTATGTAGTCATGTCACCTGGGTCTCATTGTTATTTTGACCATTACCAAAGCAAATCGTCCTCGGAACCCTTAGCCATTGGTGGTTACACCCCACTTCAAAAAGTGTATGAATTTTCTCCAATTTCCCCTGAAATGACTACGACTCAGGCAGGTTATGTGATGGGCGGTCAAGCGAATTTGTGGACGGAATACATTTCCAGTTTTGACCAGCTGACGTATATGGCTTACCCAAGGGCAATCGCACTCAGTCAAGCCCTTTGGTGTACACAAAAACCTCCTTATGCAGAATTCGAAAAAACACTGAGAAATTACCACATCATTGACCTCTTGATGAATCCCAATTTGGACGTTTACCCTTGTTTAGATTTCATGACGCCGCATCCTTTTTTCAAAAGATTTTCCAACGGCATCCAACTGAGGTTTAATTTTCCCGATACGAGCGAAGCTGTTGTTTTGGTATCAAACTTTGCTTCTGCTGACTCAAAATGGATGGCACAGGGAGACAGCCTTCTCATTCCACGCCAAACGTCAAAAATAGAACCCATTCACATCACTTACTTCTCTGTATGCTGCGCGGATTCTTTCGATATCGTTCCACACAAAGCGATGGGTTGTGAGGTGAATTTTATAACACCCCCCAGTAAACAATACAACCCGGGCTCCCTGGTTTTGGTGGATGGACAAAAAGCAGCACGTCCTTGGAGAGGATTTCAGTGGGTCGGATTTGACACCAGCCAAGTGGAATTTCAAATTACCTTACCCACCCGCCAAAAGCTAAAAAAGGTCACTTTGAATTTTCTTTATGAACCTAATTCTTGGATTTACCTTCCCCTAACCGCGACCATTTCAACAAAATCGAACGACCGAATTAAGGTGAAATCTTACAAAATCTCTGGTGAAACAACGGATTGTAAATTCAAGACGCGTGCGAAATACATCACCATTCGAATCAAAGGAGAAGCAAGCATTCCCGTAAACCAACCAGGAGCAGGAAATACACCCTGGATTTTTATGGATGAAGTAACCGTAGAATAAACAGGGAAAAGGTTTTTTTTCTCCAAACCATTTAACGCTTCAGATGTTGTATTTTTGTCGAAAATTCATACCATGCGAAATTGGGTTTCTATTAAATCCTACACGGATATAACATTTGATTTTTTTCAGGGGATTGCAAAAATCACCATTAACAGACCCCACGTTTACAATGCGTTCCGTCCGGAAACCAACATGGAGATGCTGGACGCCATGAACATTTGCAGGGAGCGTAATGACATCAACGTCGTTGTCTTAACCGGCGCTGGCGACAAAGCATTCTGCTCTGGAGGCGACCAAAATGTCAAAGGAATTGGCGGATACATCTCTGAAAATGGCGTACCAAGGTTAAATGTGTTAGACCTTCACAAAGCCATTCGCTCACTCCCTAAACCAGTCATTGCGATGGTAAATGGCTATGCCATTGGTGGTGGACATGTGCTTCATGTTGTTTGCGACCTTACGATTGCCTCTGAAAATGCCATCTTTGGTCAAACCGGACCTAAGGTTGGGAGCTTTGACGGAGGATTTGGATCTTCCTTCCTCGCGAGACATGTAGGACAAAAGAAAGCCCGAGAAATTTGGTTTTTGTGCAATCAATATACAGCAGAAGAAGCTGAGAAAATGGGCATGGTGAATAAAGTTGTGCCGCTTGCTGAACTTGAAAATACCACGGTGGAATGGTGCAACACCATCATGAAAAGAAGCCCCTTGGCCATTCGAATGATTAAGCGTTCCATGAATGCCGAATTAGATGGTCAACATGGATTAATGGAGCTTGCTGGTGATGCTACCTTGCTTTATTATTTGACCAATGAAGCCCAAGAAGGAAAAAATGCCTTCCTCGAAAAAAGAGACCCTGATTTTCAACAATACCCAAAATTCCCTTAAGATGTCTGTTCGAAACTTAGAACCCAAAGCGCTTTGGAACCATTTTGCTGATTTAAATGCCGTTCCACGTCCCTCCAAAAAAGAAACTGAAGTCCGTACGTTCATGTTGAATTTCGGACGTTCACTTGGACTGGAAACCCTTGAAGATGCCATTGGAAATGTGATCATTAAGAAATCTGGAACCACTGGAATGGAAAACCATCCTGCCGTAATCCTACAATCGCATTTGGACATGGTGCATCAGAAAAATGAAACCACCGAATTCGACTTTTCTACCCAAGGGATAGAAATGTTGGTCGAAGGAGATTGGGTAAGGGCCAACGGAACCACCTTAGGCGCAGACAATGGGATTGGCGTCGCCGCAATCATGGCCGTTTTCTCTTCCAAAGACATCGCACACCCACCCTTGGAAGCCTTGTTTACGATTGACGAAGAAACAGGAATGACGGGAGCGAAAGAACTGGATGGCAAACTGTTAAATGGTACCATTTTATTGAACTTGGACACCGAAGATGACGATGAATTGTCCATAGGATGCGCCGGAGGAATCGATACAAACACTAGTTACACATACACGCAAGTTGCGAAAAATGAAAATTGGGTTCCAATAGAAATTAAGTTACGTGGTTTATTGGGAGGTCATTCCGGAATGGACATCGATAAAGGCCGTGGAAATGCCAATAAATGGATGGCGCGACTTCTTTGGGAAATACGCAATGGACAAGATTTTCAATTGCTCTCGTTCGACGGTGGAAGCCTTCGAAATGCAATACCTCGGGAAGCAACTTGCGTCATTGCTACGCCAAACAAGGAATTAACGCTTCAAATCTTGTCGCACTTCAACGAAACCTTAACCCAGGAATACCACTCCATTGAACCTGACTTTAGCTTCACTTCACAAATCATAGACACCACCCTTTCTGCTGTAGAGACAACAGACCGCGATCAAATAATCAATTTGCTTTGTGGCATTCAAAATGGTGTATACCGCATGAGTCCAGACATTCAAGGATTGGTTGAAGCATCCTCCAGTTTGGCACGGGTAATCATAAAAAACGGAAGTTTCACCACACAATCCCTCCAAAGGAGTTCAGTGGAATCTACCAAAAAAGAAATTTGTATGACCATGCGCAGCGCCTTTGAGAATGCCCATTGCGCGGTTGAACATACAGGTGATTATCCAGGATGGAAACCCAATGCTGAGTCAAAAATATTAAAGGTGATGGAAGCCCTTTACCACGATATTTTTAAACAAGCACCAAAAGTAAAAGCCTGCCACGCAGGACTCGAATGTGGGATTTTAGGAAAACACCTCCCCGGCGTTGATATGATTTCTTTCGGACCTAACATACGTGCAGCGCACTCACCAGACGAAAAAGTTCAGATTTCTTCGGTTCAAAAATTCTGGGAGTTTTACTTAAAAACACTTCAAAACATCCCCTTAGCTTAATTCTTTATGCCACACCTTTTGAATACCGTCGACGAAGCCATTGAGGACTTAAAACAAGGTAAAATAATCATTGTTGTTGATGATGAAGATCGGGAAAATGAAGGTGATTTTTTAACTTCAGCGCGAAATGCAACGCCTGACGTAATCAATTTTATGGCGACACACGGACGCGGACTTATTTGTGCGCCCCTAAGCGAAGAACGCTGTGATGAACTCGGATTGGAAATGATGGTACGAAACAATTCTGCCGCCTACGAAACCCCTTTTACCGTAAGCATAGACTTGATTGGTCATGGTTGCACCACCGGTATTTCTGCCAGCGATCGATCTAAAACCATATTGGCGCTGATTGACCCCAATACAAGACCTGAAGAACTTGGAAAACCAGGGCATATTTTCCCCCTACGTGCAAGAAAAGGGGGCGTGCTTAGGCGTGCTGGACATACAGAAGCAGCGGTTGATTTGTCTCGCATGGCAGGACATGAAGAGGTCGGTGTAATTGTCGAGATACTCAATGAGGATGGGACCATGGCACGCTTACCAGAATTGCTAGAAATCGCAAAAAAATTCTCCCTAAAAATCATTTCAATCGAAGAACTTATCAAGTACCGAATTGCCAATGAAAAACATGTAGAAAAAATTGTTGATGTTAAAATGCCTACCGAATTTGGTGACTTTCAACTTCATGCATACAAAGATAAAAATACAGACCAAGACCATTTGGTACTCACAAAAGGCACATGGGAAAAAGAAGAACCCATCCTTGTTCGTGTACATTCTTCTTGCCTAACAGGCGATGTTTTTGGATCTTGTCGCTGTGACTGTGGTCCGCAATTGCACAAGGCAATGGAAATGATTGACAAAGCGGGAAAAGGAATTATTGTCTATTTAAATCAAGAAGGAAGAGGCATCGGGCTGGGAAATAAACTCAAAGCCTACAAACTTCAAGAAAATGGATACGATACCATCGACGCAAACATAGAGCTGGGATTCAAACCTGACGAAAGAGACTATGGCATTGGAGCCCAACTCATCCGAGAGTTTGGAATCACAAAAATTCGACTGATGTCTAACAACCCCAAGAAAAGAACAGGGTTGACAGGCTATGGCTTAGAAATCGTAGAAAACATCCCCTTGGAAATCAAAAGCAATGTCCACAATGAATCGTACCTTAGAACCAAACGAGACAAAATGGACCATGACTTAAATTTTGAAAAATAATGCTAAGCGTTAAAGGGTTAACCAAAAATTACGGCGAATTACAAATATTAAAAGGCATTGACTTAACCGTATCGGAAGGGGAAATTGTTTCCATCGTGGGTTCTTCTGGCGCTGGAAAAACTACCTTATTGCAGATTTTAGGGACCCTTGACAGACCCGACAAAGGAACCTTCAGTTTGAACGGCATTGCTCCCTTTTCATTAGACGCGAACGGATTGGCAAAATTTCGCAATGAAAACATAGGATTTGTATTTCAATTCCACCAATTGCTCCCAGAATTTGATGCGTGTGAAAACATTATGATTCCCGCAATGATCAAAGGACTGAACAAAAAAGAAGCCCAACAAAAAGCCATGGAATTGCTAGAAACGGTTGGACTCGAATCCCGTGCGAAACACCGTCCCAACCAACTTTCAGGAGGAGAACAACAGAGAATAGCGGTATGCAGAGCCTTGGTGAATCGCCCAAAAGTCATTTTAGCTGACGAACCTTCGGGGAACCTGGATTCAAAAAATGCAGAATCGTTAACGGACCTGTTTTTCAAATTGCGGGAAGACTATCAGCAAACCTTTGTCATTGTTACCCATAATTTAGCATTGGCGGAAAAAGCCGACCGAATGTTACAAATGCAAGATGGAAGATTTCTCTGATCCGAACGCACTTGCTGATTTCCTACAGTCCAAAGCGTCTCAATTTGAACATCCAGACTTCATTGAAAACGATCCGATTTCCATTCCCCATCAATACCAAAGGAAGGAAGACATCGAAATAATGGGATTGATGGTAGCTACCATAGCATGGGGAAATCGCATATCCATTCTCAAAAGCGGAAAAAAACTCCAAGAAATATTTGGGGAATCTCCTTACGATTTCGTCATGAATCACGATTTGAATAGAGAGATAAACTTTGTCCACAGAACCTTTCAAGGAAAAGATTTGGCATTTTTTATTCGCGGATTGCGACACACCTACCAACAAGGCGGATTGGAGTTGGCCTTTAAAAACAGCGGTGAAAATAAAGGAATGGTAGACCGTATTGCAAATTTCAGAAAGCAGATGCTCACAGTGGAACACCCGCAACGCTGCGAAAAACACATTTCAAACCCATTGAAAAATGCTTCCTGTAAACGCCTCAATATGTATCTCCGTTGGATGGTGAGGTCTGCAGCAAAAGGAGTGGACTTCGGTATCTGGAAAAGCATTTCTCCGGCCGAACTTTACATTCCATTGGATGTTCACACAGGGAATGTGGCGCGCAAACTTGGGATTTTAGAAAGGACACAAAACGACTGGAAGTCCAATGTTTTACTTATTGAATACTTCAAAACACTTGATCCATTGGACCCCGCTAAATTTGATTTCGCACTCTTTGGATTGGGTGCCATGGAAAAATTCTAAAACACCAAGTTCTCTTCCAATAAGATCTTTTCTACTTCACGAGATACAGAGTCAATCATTTCCTTTCTGACCTTTCCTTTGTTATAATAGGTAAACAACTCCTCACAATATGAAAACTGGTATTTACCATTCTTCCAGGTATAAACCACATGATAGGCTTCGTCATATTCATCCAATCGAAAGCGCATTACGATGTCGTCATAATCCGAATTTGGAACATCCCTCCGTCCAATGATGTACCCCTTAAATTTATTTACACTCACCCATTTTCCTCCCTCTTTCTCAAACACCAAGGTTCTCCGAATTGGAAATTTCGCACCCGGATCCGTGTAGGCAATGCCATTGACTAGGATCATACAACTTTCGGATAATTTCTTTTTATGGTTAAGTGGAAAGAACCTAAAATACTTTGGTGAACATGCACCCAGCTCATCGCCCACGCGTGTTGTATCGCAAATACCCAATTCAGCCAAAATTTTATATTCTTGACCTTCTGTAAATTTATTGGTTCTGAAATTCGTTGAAATTTCTTCAGTTACAACTTTTTTAACGGGGTTATCCTTCTTTTTTACGGTTGACTTTCTGAACATCAGAATTGCCATAATCCCGAAACACAGTAAACCAAATACCATGAAAAGAAAGCTTTTTCTTTGGTAGAATTTTTTCTCGGGTGTATTTATATTATTCTCCATGGTCAATGGTATTTGTTAAAGATTTGTGATGCCATTTCTGTAGCGGTATTGAAAGCGTCTAAATCAATTCCCGTTGCGAGTTCCTGTTCTTTTGCAACCTGCAATACGTTCTCTGTAGCCATATTTCCTGTCAATGCATTTGTAGCCATAGGACACCCCCCAATTCCGAGGATGGCTGAGTCAAAATTGCGACAACCTGCACGGTACGCTGCATCAAAAATAGCGGTTGATTTTTCAGGCAAAACATGTAAATGTGCAGAAATTTCTACGTCTGGTAATGCATTGCTTAGGGCGCCAAACAAATCAAAAACCAAAGCGGGCTCGGCGCATCCTATGGTGTCTGAAAGTGCAAAATGCCTAATCCCTAAAGTCTCAAACAAGGATTGCGCATGATCTACCACCAATGAAGGAGACCAAGGTTCCCCATACGGATTCCCAAATCCCATGGAGAGGTACAACATCATTTCGCGTTTTTCTTGATGAATCAGGTCTACCATCGTTCGCAATTTTTTCTTTGCTTCAGCAATGGTCGCATTGGTATTTCTTCGTTGAAATTCTTCAGAAATCGAAAAAGGAAAGCCCAAGAAAGCAATCTGGTTAAACGCCAAAGCGGTCTCCACCCCTCGCTCGTTGGCAACTATCGCCAATAATTTAGTTTTCCCATCCAAATGAAGGTGAGGAAGTACTTCAGAAGTGTCTGCCAATTGTGGAATTGCCTTCGGAGAAACAAAACTACCGAAATCCAACTTATCGAATCCACAGGCAAGCAATGCGTTCAAGTAATCAACTTTTAATTCTGTTGGAATGAAATCATGAATGCCTTGCATAGCATCGCGCGGACATTCTGTAAGAAACACTTTGTTACTTAGCATGATTGATCAATGCTTTTTTAATGTTTTTTATAAGGTTGGGGCCTTCATAGACAAAACCGGTGTAAAGCTGAACCAACGATGCGCCTGCCTCTAGTTTCTCCATAGCGTCTTTCGCACTGTGGATCCCTCCTACGCCGATGATCGGAAGTTTTCCTTGGGTTTTTGAATGAATGTATCGAATCACTTCTGTAGATCTTTCTGAAACAGGTTTCCCCGATAAGCCACCCGCACCTATCTCTGCAACAACACTTGGATCCGTTTTCAGTCCACTCCTCGAAAGGGTGGTATTGGTGGCAATGATTCCATCGAGTTTGGTTTCAATGGACATCGTTATGATATCATCTAACTGCGAATTGCTTAAATCAGGTGCGATCTTCAATAGAATGGGCTTCGGATTTTCATAACCATGATTGAGTGCTTGAAGCGCCAAAATCAATTTTGTAAGCGGCTCCTTTTCTTGAAGTTCTCTCAAGTTGGCAGTGTTTGGGGAAGAAACATTAATGGCGAAATAATCAACATAAGGAAAAAGTTCCGCAAAACAATAGAGGTAGTCTTCGGTCGCACTTTCATTCGGGGTCCACTTATTTTTACCTATGTTCCCGCCGATAATCACCTTGAAATCCGAACGACTTTTTAGCCTTTCAACAGCATTCAAAGCGCCCTTATTGTTAAATCCCATGCGGTTGACAATGGCCTCGTCCTTTTTCAACCGAAACAAACGAGGTTTGTCATTCCCATCCTGGGGTTTTGGGGTAACTGTACCAATTTCAATGAAACCAAAACCCAGATTCCCCATCTCCTCATAACAATAGGCATCTTTATCAAAACCCGCAGCCAACCCTATTGGATTTGAAAATTTCAACCCAAAAAGCTCGCGTTCCAACAGTGGATTTTCAATGGAATAATGACTTTTCACCCAACGATTTAACAAGGGGGTTTTAAAAACCAATTTGAGGGAGGATACAACTAAATGGTGCGCTTTTTCAGCTGAAAATAGAAAGAGAATTTTTCTTAGTAAGGAATACATTGAATTTTTTAACGTATTCTTACTCCTTTTGCACCGCCTATATTTTTAATGCGTTGACGGCCATAATCCTTGTAAGTCAAGTTTTTGATAAAAACGATGTTCAAGTGATAATACGCATCTGTTTGCTTTTTGTCGCCACGTTGGTACCCAGCCCCAAACCAATTAAAACCAGGCCCTGCGGTCACCGATTGGTCAGAAGGATTGGATAAGTATTGGGCAATTGGACCATCCAAGGAGGCAGGGTCGGCATAAACGGTAGACACATCGTCAAGGTAATCCGTAAAAGCGATCACGTAACTCGCTTCAATCCCCATTCTCCAAGACGTACCTAAGCCAAAACGAAAACCAAATCCGAGTGGAACTGACAAGGCAATCGGTAAATAAGGTTTTGCCTGTCCTTCCGTTTTAAGTGGGCGTAGGCTAACCCAATCCCCTTGATATTTTCCTTTTGGATTAAAATAGGTTCCACCAATTCCTCCAAAGATATAATATTGTTGGTTCCGAACCTTTCCTTGCATTTCGCCAGGACGGCTATAAGTCGGGGAAAAGCGCTCAACAGAGAAAAGAATGTATTCGATTCGCTGGTGCAATTCAAACATGTTGCTTTTGAAATTTAAATTTCTTGCTTTACGAATGGGTTCTTCAGAAAGTGCATCATCACCTTTAACATTTACTAAATTCAAAGTAGTGGTGGTGGCAAATTTTGGGTGAAAACGATAACGGTAACCAACGCCAACTGTATAGCTTACGGAAGGCCAATCCCAGTCATAAAGACTGTAATCATGACCATACGAATCAGCGCCTCCTAAGTCTCCTGTAAACTGGGTAGCACCCACAGTAAAATTCAACTCTTTCTTATTCAAAGACCAATTTTTTTGTGAGTTGAAATTGATGTTTTGAGCTACCAAGGTGTAGACGTTTACCGACATCAATGCAAACAAGAAGAAAAATTTCAGTGTATTCTTTGACATGTTGCTAAAGTAAATAAAATTTTTCTAACACCCTTAATTTTAAGGTAATATTCTATGAATAGGCGGCTATGAAATAAAAAAGCCCTGCCAAACTTGAAAAACCCATAGCCCCATAAAACCAGGGGCTATAAAGTAAATTCTTTTTCGGCAAAGCTGAAAGTATGTAATTAAAATCTTGTCTTTTTGCGATTTCCGCTTTGGAGGGTTGCGTACGATTTACTAGAATTTTTATCATAGCTTTTATTTTAGAGGGTTGTGTTGGGCATATAATGCTTTTAATTTTATCAGGGCTCTGAAGGTTTTAACCTTCGCATTGTTTTCTGTAAGTTCCAAAATCTCGCCCATTTCTCGAAAGGATCTTTTTTCAAAAAACCGCATTTCGATCAGCTGAAGTTGCTTGTCCTTTAGCAAAGGAAGAACTTTTAGAAGGATCTCACGCTTGTGCTCGTTTTCATCAATGCTAAACTCCTCCATGACCCTCCCGATTTGTACGGAATCGATGCTAATGGTTCGTTTTGCTTTTTTGTCGCGAAAGGATTGGTATAACTCGCTTTTCGCAATCCTAAACAACCAAGAAGAGAAAGGTACACCTCGATACTCATATTTCGGTAAATTGATGATCGCTTTCACAAAAACACATGAAGTGATGTCATAAGCGGCTTCTTCCTCATCCACCCTTTTGAAAACATACCTAAAAATTGCATCGTGGTATTTTTTATACAACGGGGCAAAGTGAGCTGGGTTTTGCTTTGCACGTTCGATGAGGATCATATCATCTTCTGGCTTCGACGAAAATTGGAAATTCGAGAGATTCGGAGTCATAACAAATAGATTTAAGGGGTGAAACAATCAGGCTTGCAGTCCTGTTATTTTCCCAAACGCCTTTATGCTATTTAGGTAACAAAAAACTTTTAAAAAATTAAAAAGTAATTCTCAATTGTAGGACTAAGTCGGATTTTCTGCTGCCATTGATTTGTTCGGCTCCAGAACTGATAACGGATCTATTGTTGTATAAAAATACGCCATACCTTACCCAAAGATCGCAGTGACGAAGGAAGGAATACCTCACGAGAAGGTATGCCCTACTTCCTTGATAATAATAGGCTGGAACAGCAAAAACGTACAAAGCATTGTTCTCGAAGGAATACAACCTTGTGTCATAACTGTCGGTATCAAAAAGTGCGTAGCGAAGTGCCAAATCGATGGGGGAACTTTTTGGCTTCCACAACAAATCTTGCGTGAAAATCATCCCTTTTTGAAAACCTTTGCTATCACTTTGAATGGTTACCATTTCAAATCTACTTTTAAAAGTAAAAGCTTCGTTGATTACATAAGACAAGTTGAAACGATAATTTCGCTGCAGGTTCGGTTCAATCGGCGTAACCGCTCCTGCATAATTTGAGGCATTGTTTTCGCGTACTTGTTGACGGAATCGAAAGTAAATCTCAAATATTTTGTTTGGTTTATAGATGGGTTGAATTAAAAATTCATGGCCCTGGCTCGGTGCATCCACTCCGTATTTTAACCACGGAAACTTAAACAAATCAACATAACCGTTCATACTCCAAGCCGTCTTGAATTTCATTTTAAACCCAGCGTACAATCCCCGTTCATTTTGGGTATTACTGCCTTCTGAAAATCCTGCATTGTAAAACGAATAATAATCCCTTTGATAATCTCGATAGACCAATCCAAAGCTCATTCTCGAATCCAATGAAATCAGGGCACCGTGCATCATCGCCCAACCCGAATTCATCCCACTTAAATTATCGTTATACGCTTTCGAAACTTCACCAAAAATGGCCACATTCTTATAGTTGTAGGAATAATCCATGCCAAAATTCAAATGATGTTGTCCCCTAAAATCAAACTGATTGTAGATTTTCATATCTTTCAAATACGGCTTATCATAACCTTGGTAAACGCCCGACAGTCCTGCTTTAAACAGTCCTTGGTGGTACGTCAAGTTTGCGCCAGCGATGTTTTCACGTAAGCCATTCATTTTGGAAATCTCACGGTTGGTTCGGTGAAGTCCTGACAAATCCAGTGTGGAAATGAATTCCAAATCGTTGTAAATTGAATCTGCCACGGTTGATGCATCTACTTTTTTTGATGACGCAAATAGCAAGGCACCAAAGCGTTTGTATGCCAAATCAACGGCTACCCCTCGCATAAAACGACTTTCGTCAACAGACGTATAGGCTTTTAATGGAATGGCTGTTCTTTTTGCGGTAGCTATGTCTTGGGTTTTACCAAAAGCATAACTTGACCAAAAAGTTATTCCTTGACCAATCTGAACTTGATAATCTCCCAAAGCCACACTGCGTATGTACTTTCCTCCTTTAAAAAAAACATGAGCAGAGTAAAAATCAAACCCTTTTTTTTGGGCGCCTTTGAAAAATTGTTCCCCTGCGTCTTTCTCAGCGGTAACCCCTACGCTAATGTTGGTTTTGTACGTGTACCTAAACCTCGAATAGTAGCGATCGCCATTTCCGTAGTAATAATTATTGCTGATGGCTTGCACAGAATCAGGCACATTGTCATACGCCTGTTTATGCTCCATCATCGGTTGATACCTTAAAAAAGTCTCAAATTTACCCTGCTCCAAAGCTTCTTTAAAAGTGATGTGAATGTTGTCTAATTTATCATCAACCTTCACAAAGGGCCTTACGAGCTCTATGGTTTCAAGATCCCAATACGACAAAGATTGAAGTTCATAAATGGTGATGTATTTTCCAAATAGCTTTCGATGCAGTACAAGGTCACTGATTTGAATACTGGTTAAAAGCCCAAGTTCTTCCAATTCAGTTCCTTCTGTAAAATTTAAGTTAATGGGATGCTCATAGTAATAACTTAGCTGCTCAAGAAATGTGGTCAAATCAATTTCCTCAGATTGATACAATTCAGAAATAAACTCGATTCTTTGTTGAATAATTTCGGATTTATCTTGTGCAAACGATTGAAAGGTCCAACCCAATAGAAAAATGATTACAATGGCTGCCCTTGTCATTTTTTCAATTGATAGGTAAAGGAAACATTGGGTGACCACCCTAACTTTTGGTTATAGGCAGTACCGAAATCCAAGAGAAATTGATTCTTGAAAGCATAACCAAAGCCTACATTCATTTCGATTGGACTTGTCGCAAAACCTGTACGAATTGCAAATTTATCGGCGGGTAGGTATTCTATCCCCGCTTTTGCTCGAATGGGATAGTCAATGTTTTTCTCTGCTTCTCCTGCCACCAATAATTTTTTAGAAAAACGATACGAAGTGCCCAACCTCATGACCGTAGTCAAACGATCTTCTTGATAGTCACTTAATTTTGTTCGGGTGAAATTGACGACTGCGAATCCAACATTCCAAACCGGTGTGATTTGCGCCAACAATCCCGCTTCTCCCGTCGCATTCCAAGAAACACCATACCCTTGAGGCAAACGCAATTGATGCATGTTCATTTGTACACCAAGACAAAACAGTTCGGAAAGTTTCAAACTGTACCCCATTCCCACTTTCATAGACCTAAATTGGGTATATCCAAAACTTTGCATCCCTGCGGAAACCACCCCTTTTTTCAATGGAACGGCTACAGAAAATGATTGCGATTGTAGTTCTTTCAGTAAAAATCTGTTTTCATAGGCGATTCCAATTCCCCATTTTTCCATTTTTGCCAAGGCCGCTGGATTGTGGTGATAAGACCATACATCGGTCAAGGTCACAGAGGCATCTGCCATTGAGCGCGAACGACTTCCAACCGGTTGCCATCCTTGTCCAAACACGAAAGAAGAAGAGACCAAACCTACAATTGAAACCAACAACCTAATTTTCATCTTACCTTGTTTTTTATACGATTACAATGTACCAACGACTTGAATTTCTTCTCATAAAAAAACCAATTGAGGCCATTGTTAAAACTGCGTGCATAGATAGTTTTTTTATTTGAATTTGAAGACAATTGCAAAGAATCATAATCAAAATTTAACGCGATTGTCATGGTGTCTCCGTTGGAATCGATGGTCCCAATGCGATAATTGGTCAATTCACAATTGTCATGTTGGAAGTGGTTTTTAAACACGGAATCCCCAGAGGAAAGCAGATGATCAACCACACAAGGATGGGTAAGTGAAGTCTCTAACAACCTGAGATGCTTGTTGTAGGCATTAACATATTGTACAATGTCTCGGTTTAATGACTTTTCTTGGTTCGCATTTAAGCCACACGCTCCCGTAAGAAGCAGTAAAATTACAATCCAAATAAAATGAAGTTTGGCCATAGTCGCGACAAATTTACATTTTTTATTAGCGCAGTGCCCCATCCGATTTCAGCAATGAAATGGTTATATTTGAGCCTAAGATTATGAAAAAATGATACGTGAAGTTTGGGAAAATAAGGTTCAAAAGGAGTTAAAAACGACCGAATCAAAAATTTTTACAGATCCCATTGAAGGCATTTCCTGGGAATACAAAAACAACAACCCAACCGAACATTTTGTAGATTTTAAAAGCTTTGGTTCGACAAGAAACCCATGGAAATTGGCAAGTTACCATGTCGTTGAAAATGCAAAAAAGAGCAACCAAGAAATCCTAAACGACTTAAATTTCGGTTCAGAGGTTCTCATGGTAACTTGGGAAAATGGCCAAACCGACTTAGACGTATTGTTTGAAGGCGTTGCTTTCCAATACATCCAAACCTTTGTTGAAGCTGACTCTGAAGAAGCGCAAACGGCCTTAAAACAATGGATTGAAAAAAGGAACCCATCCAATTTCAAAATCTTAACCAACCCCAATGCACACACTACAGAATCCATGTCCTCAACGTTAAAATTAGATGGTTTCGATGGTTATTCAGCTGGTGCAAATGGTCAAACAGAAATAAGTTGGATGTTACATCAATTTGAAGTTTTGCTTCGTCAAAATTCAACAGACTCTGTCCTCTTTGAAATTGGAATCGGAGAAAACACCTTCATGGAAATCGCTAAATTCAAATCCTTACAAGTCCTAATTGAATGTTTAAAGGTAAAATACGATAAACCTAATTTCAACACCCTTCTCTGTGCAAAAACAGGCTGGAGGAACAAATCACTGAAGGATGTCAATACAAATCAATTGCGACATACCAACGAAGCATTGGTTGCCATCCTCTCCGGTGTGGATATGCTTTGCATTACCCCTTATGATTTTCAAAACATAACAGGTCCATCCGAATTCTCTCGACGTATGGCAATGAATGTCTCAAACCTATTAAAGGAAGAAGCACACCTTGACCTGTATGACCAAATAACTGAGGGGAGTTACATCATTGATTACCTTACCCAACAAATGTGCGACCTTGTTTGGGATAAATTAGACCGCTTGGCATCGCTTGAAAAACCTGAAGATCAAGTGGTCGAATGGATTCAAGAAACCGTAACAAAACGAACACTTGGCCTTGACAACAACGATACAAAAATGATTGGCATCAATTGCTTCTTGAGTGATTCGAACGATGTTCCAACGAGAAAGTCACCCCATTCCAAACTAGGGATTCCATATTACTTCTACGAAAACATTGCCTTATGAACAAAGCACATTGGAGTGATTTTGTAAAATCAGTCCCAAAAAGTGAATTTAAACAAAGTGAGATTGATGGGATTCAAATTCCTTATTATCCACCAACCCTGGCGATTGAAGATTGTTTTTCTGGGGTTGAACCCTTTCGCAGAGGACCCTATGCCTCAATGTATACCTCAAAACCATGGACCATTCGACAATATGCAGGATTTTCTACAGCCAAGGAATCCAATGCTTTTTATAAAAGAAATTTATTAAACGGACAAAAAGGACTTTCAGTCGCTTTTGATTTACCAACCCATCGGGGTTATGATTCGGACCATCCAAGGGTAAAAGGAGATGTTGGAAAAGCAGGTGTAGCCATTGATTCCATTGAGGATATGAAAATGTTGTTCGATGGAATTCCACTTCATGAAATGTCGGTTTCCATGACCATGAACGGTGCGGTTATCCCCATCTTGGCTTTCTACATTGCTACGGCTTTGGAACAGGGTGCAGATTTGACTTCCTTAACCGGCACGATTCAAAATGACATCCTTAAAGAATTCATGGTACGCAATACCTACATCTACCCTCCTGCTCCGTCGATGCGCATCATTGCTGATATTTTCGGATATACGTCGCGTTTTATGCCAAAATTTAACAGCATCTCCATTTCGGGTTACCACATGCACGAAGCGGGCGCGAACGCAGCACAAGAACTTGCCTATACCCTATCCGATGGAATGGCATATTTGCAAACTGGAATTGCTTCCGGATTAAGTGTTGATGATTTTGCGCCAAGGTTGAGTTTCTTTTGGGCGATTGGAATGAACTTCCCGATCGAAATTGCAAAGTTACGCGCCGCCAGGGAGCTTTGGTCGGAGATTGTTTCTAAATTCAATCCTCAGAATACAAAATCAAAAATTCTACGAGCCCATTGTCAAACGTCTGGGTGGTCGCTCACAGAACAAGACCCATTCAACAACATTACCCGAACTTGTCTTGAGGCATTGGCTGCCGTTTTGGGAGGTACCCAATCCTTACATACCAATTCACTGGATGAAGCCATCGCCCTACCTACAGATTTTTCCGCAAGAATTGCCAGAAACACCCAGTTATTCATTCAACTCGAAACAGGGATCACACAGTTTATTGATCCATTTGGCGGCAGTAAGCACATTGAACACCTCACGCAGGAACTGATTCATGAATCGAAAAAATTGATGGCTGAAATAGAAGAAATGGGTGGGATGACACAAGCCATTTCAACCGGACTGCCCAAATTAAGGATCGAAGAAACCTCAGCGAAAAAACAAGCAAGAATAGATGCGGAAATGGAAGTCATTGTTGGCGTGAATCGGTTCGTAACAGAACAAACTTCAGAAATGGATCTCCTTGAAGTTGATAATGACATGGTAAGGCTGGAACAGACTGAAAAGTTAGCGCGCATTAAAAACGAGCGAGATTCCCAAAAAGCAGAAAATCTATTAAACAAACTGGAAGCGGCAGCGAGAAATTCGGATAATTTACTCGAAATCGCCGTTGAATGCGCATTGGCCAGATGTACATTGGGTGAAATTTCTTTTGCCATGGAGAAGGTTTTTGGAAGGTATGAAGCCAACATTAAGACCATCTCAGGGGTTTATAAAACACACGCCATGCTAGATAAAGATTTTAATGAAGCCAGAAAATTAAGTTCTGAGTTTGCAACATTAGAAGGACGTCAACCTAGAATTTTGATTGCAAAAATGGGACAAGACGGCCACGACCGAGGCGCCAAAATCATTGCAACCGCGTTTGCAGACATTGGTTTTGATGTAGATATGGGACCCTTGTTTCAAACCCCAGAAGAAGTTGTAAAACAAGCCATTGAAAATGATGTTCACATCGTTGGGGTATCTTCCCTAGCCGCCGGACATAAAACGTTAGTTCCAGAACTCATCCAACTTTTAAAACAACAGAATCGGGGTGACATACTCGTTGTGGTGGGTGGAGTGATCCCTAAAAATGACTATGATTTCTTATACAAAACCGGTGTTTTTGGCATTTATGGTCCTGGCTCCAAACTGTCCGTTGCAGCCTGTGAAATATTGACACTGCTCATAAAAAGTCACAATTAAATTGTAACTTCGGCATAAAATTTGAAAAAAGCGGGCAAAATTTATATAAAATGAAGCATTCCTTAATCCTTTTCTGCTTAACAGTTACCAGTTTCTTCTTCGCGCAAAACGTAACTTTTACAGCGAGCAAACGCTTGGTCGTACCCGTATTAAACAATGAGGTAAAACCAGAAAACATTGTTGAACTCGTAAACACTTCTAAACTTACTTCGAAAGGAGCAAAAACATATACATGGACCGTAAACGGAAGCGTTGAACCAGGAAAAGGTTGGGACTTCGTCAAAGGAACCAATAAAAACGCTGAAAAAATTAAAATCACTTTCAATAAATTGGGTAATTATACCATTGGATTAAACATCGTTGAGAAAAATGGTGAAGAAGAAAATGAGTATTCTGCTGAAATGGAAGATTTAATTTCAGTTCGAAGCGTATTCCCTGAACTGGCTGCTTTATATGCTCAAAAACCAAAACCCAACTATGTGAAATTGGTTGAAAAAGCCTCTGAGTATGTTGCAAAACCAAAGTTTGCAAATGACCCCACTCCAAATTTATTTTTATCCAAAGGATTTTTAGGATTGGTAAAAACAGGCAATTCAGACCCTCGATTTGAGTCTGCTTTCGAGGATGCAGTTGCAAGTTTTGCTGCTGCAAAAGAATTAGACAAAAACGGCGTAATCTATGACGACGAACATCAAAAATACTTAAGCGAGTTAGAAACCTATTTGCTCACTGAAAACATTGAAGTTTTTGTAGACGAGGACAGTAAAAACTCAGATGCCATGGACCAACTTGCCGAAGCTGTTGATTTTTACAGTCAAGTGACGTTGGCACCCATCTCCAGTAAGTTTTTAGAAGCTTATTTGAAATTCAACATGAAGGACACAAAAGGTGCGAACTTAATTTTCACTACGGAAATCCCGAAATTGAAAAAGTACAAAAAACTAGACGAAGAAACTCCCTACGGAGAAAAATTTACCGATGAAAACGGAAAAGAGTTCATTATGTCTACGGTTGATTTGAAAGTGCTTAAAATGGGTGTGAAAAAAGTTGCCTTATTGATGAAGACAAGGGATGGTGGCAAACCATTTAAAGCATGTGAATTGCTAGAGGCCGTTGAACCATGGCTCATCGACGATAAGGATTTTGCAAGTTTCTATTCCACAGAGTTTAAAAGTTGTACGGAAAAGTGATTTCAACAATTACTTATGCATAAGAAAACCATCGATTACCGATGGTTTTTTGCTTTTTACCTACTTTCGTTTCATGAAATTTCCTAAAATACTAAAAAACAAGTTTACCATCACAGGAATCATTTTCATGATTTACATGTTGTTCTTAGATGACAGCGACATTTTTACCATTGTAACCAACCTTAACAAGCGAAAGGCACTGGTTGCGCAGAACGTTGAAATGAAGCAAAAATTAACCGAAACCCGATCCATTTTGAAAGACCTTTATAAAATTGATTATTTGGAATCTTACGCCAGAACGAATAAATTTTTCAAAAAACAAGACGAGGAAATCTTTGTGATCATCCCAAAGAACATTCCTTAGTTTCGAATTTTCACTTGGTAACTGGGGAAGTAATACCCTAAAATCTGAAGATAAGAATATCCCAACTTTGACATTCGCATTGCGCCCTCTTGACACAATCCAACACCGTGTCCGTATCCCCTTCCTTCCAAAACCACCTCGTCACCACTTTGATCAACGTTAAAGAATGACGATTTTAACCCAAAATGCTCTCGTATGTCACGCATAGGCATGCCATAACCCGGGTGTATTAGAAATGCGGTACGGCCATCGCTGGACCAATCATACAACCTGGTTTGACTTAAAGAATCATCAATTGGGTAATGATATTTACCCAATAGAAACTGCGTCCATTCGGACTTCGTGATTTTTTTTGTCCACTTTGCTTGTTGTGAATAAATACAAAAGGTATCCTTAAAGGATTCCAATCCCGGAATTTCTTCATTCCAAACCTGAATTGGATTGCAAGTTTGTCCACCGCAATTTGCGCTGAAAAATGTGGGAGCCAACAAAGTGTCGTTGAGGGTTAAAATGATGTTTTTTGTCAACGCAACTGCAGAATCAATTAGGTTACTTCCATTCCGTTTATGCAAATATGCTTGACAATGTACTTGATTACAGAGGTTATACCCATCCTTTGCATGCTTATTCCATGCCTTTAAGGCAAAGGTTCGGCTGATGATCGATTGAACCTTGTAGTATTCAAGTTTTTGCGCCGTACCAGACTCCGATTCCACAACACCTTCCAAATAGGTGTCGAGGTTAATGGCGTTCACGATTTTAAGGTAGTTACCGGCATTGGAAACCTCAAAGTCACCTTCAAATGCCCTCGACTTAAGTACCGGTGAAATCCCTGTAAACTCAATGGATTTATTATATTCAGTGGCCACCAATTGAATCCTTTCGTAACCAGAGTAACGCTGACCTTGAAAAATCACTTCCACTTTTTTTGAGGGTAAAGCAATCGCTTCAAAGAATCCAAAATGATCAATCGTTCCTATGTAGGTGGAATCGACAATAAGATGGTAAGAAGTGGTTGCATTCGCAAATTTGACACGTTTCAACTTATTGTTGGGAAACATCCCCACATGAATATCCTGTGAAAAAGAATGAAAAGCGAAACAAAAAAACCAGGTAATGACAAATAAGTAGCGGAACATAGGAACCTTTACTGATGGCCGGAATAAAAGGTTTCAATCATTTTGGAAGCAATCCGTTTACTTGCCCCAGAATTTCCCAATGCAGAAATGAGCGCTTTGTAACCAGACGCTACTTTTTCACGTCCCATATCACCCCGCTTCAAAGCATTCAGTTCAAATGCCATCCGAGATTCATTGCATTCCTCTTGAATAAGTTCACATACCAATGCTTGATTCATAATTAAGTTCACCAAAGAAATGTATTTTACTTTGATTAATCTTTTTGCAATTTGGTAGGAAAAGTTACTGCTTTTGTAACAAACTACTTGTGGCACTTCAAACAATGCTGTCTCCAGGGTAGCGGTGCCGCTCGTAACCAAAGCCAACTCCGATATGTTTAAGATGTCGTAGGTTTTATGATAGATAAATGCTATGCTTTCGTCTTGAAATTTCTCAAAGAATTCGAGGTCAATTTGACTCGAACATGCCACGACAATCTGGTATTCAGGAAAATGCTGTGCAGCTGCAAGCATCACAGGCAGTTTTCGCTTTACTTCTTGCATTCTGCTTCCGGGCAAAATGGCCAATACGGGTTTGTCAAATTGCAAAGGGGTGCGATTTTGAGACCTGAAGTTCACAATTTCATCCAACAGCGGGTGGCCTTCGTAATGCACCAACATGCCGTGTTTGGCATAAAACTCAGATTCAAAAGGGAGTATACAAAACATGTGGTCTACACATTCCTTAATCTTTTTCACCCTTCCCTCCTTCCACGCCCAAATCTGTGGTGAGATGTAATAAATAACTTTGATATGGTTCGCCTTTGCCCATTTGGCAATTCGTAAATTAAATCCAGGAAAATCGACCAATACGACCGCATCGGCTCGAAATTCGGTTATTTGTTGCTTACACAACTTGATGTTTTTTAGGATGGTCCGAAGGTTCATGATTACTTCGATAAATCCCATAAAGGAGAGTGTTTTGATGTCTTTCAAGATTGGGACGCCCAAGGCTTCTAACTTGTTTCCACCCCATGCACAGAATTCAAAATCGTTGTTTTGCGCGCGCCACTGAGTTACGAGGTTGGCGGCATGTAAATCCCCAGAAGCTTCTCCACAAATAATAAAAACCCTTTTCGGTTCCATTAAAAAATATTCACGTAAATGGCATAAGGCACCATCGATAAGGTTGCTAAAATAATACCCCTCGTTACTTCATATTGCTCACGGTTGAGGAAAAAATAAAACCAGAATAGGTTGGGAATGAAGGACAAGGAAAGGTATTTACTGGTGTACCTCGCATCTGTGATGAACTGTTCCCAGAAAAATTCAAAATCATATGAAAAAGACAACGCCATAATCCACAATACCAATGGCAAACAAACTGCGGGGGTTAAAATACCGATTACGAAGCCTAAAAAATGTTCTTTCGTCAATGTCATAAATTCCAAGATTTAATTTGTTCCAAAGCATTGTAATTTGTAAGGTCAAAATGGGTAGGAACAATGCTAATGTATCCATCCTGTAACGCATGTAAGTCTGAATTGGGTACAGGGTTTACCTCATCAAACGCGCCCGTCAACCAAAAATAAGGCCTTCCAAACTGATCTTCCCTGCGGTCAAAGCGATCCGCCCAAAAAGCATGTGCCTGAACGCAAACTTTTACCCCTTTGATGTTGTGTTTAAGCCCATCAGGGATGTTTACATTTAAGCAGGTATTCTTCGGAAGTCCCTCTTGGAGAACCTTTTCAATGATGTTTTTAATGAAAGGAAAACCATGCGAAAAATCTGCTTCAGGATCAAAATTCGAAAGAGAAAATCCAATGGATGGCAAACCTTCCATAGCCCCTTCTATCGCAGCCGACATCGTGCCGGAGTAAAGTACATTGGTCGAAGAATTCTCACCATGATTGATGCCTGATAAGACAACATCCGGTTTCCGTTTAAGGATTTCATAGATGGCAATTTTCACACAATCCACCGGGGTACCAGAACAAGAATAGGCCTCAACGCCAGGGAAAATATCTATTTTGTTGATTCGGATTGGGTCACTCAAGGTAATGGCATGTCCCATCCCTGATTGCGGTTTGTCTGGAGCCACGACGATTACCCTACCCAACTGTTTTGCTACTGAAACCAAAGCGTGAATTCCTTTGGCGTTTACACTGTCGTCGTTCGTTACAAGTATTAATTTCTCTTCATTTGCCATTGGAACAAAAATAATCATATTTGGGTGTCCTTCATTACTTTTGTGGATAAAGAAATCGCAATGAAATTGTTACAGCCCCATCAAACTTTAGCTTTTTGTCACGCACCTGTGTGCGCCATGCGCAAGGAAACCACCGACCAATCAGAGATGATTTCACAACTTACCTTTGGGGAAACCGTCAGCGTCTTAGGCCAAGAATCGCATTGGATTCACGTTCAAAGTTTTACCGATGGCTATGTTGGATTTGTTGACCGAAGGCATTTACTCGGATTAACGCAAAAAGAAATTCAAAAGTGGCACGATGAACGCGTTGTTTCAACCGCTTTTCTCACGAAACTTTCAACGCCTTGGGGCATTGAAAACATACCTTCCGGTTCGTATATTACCGATTCACAGGAATTTGCAATTGGAAGCCATTCATTCCAACAGTCGTCCATTTTTCCAAATAAACAAGGATTGGAACTCGCTTATGAACTTGTGAATGTTCCTTATTTGTGGGGAGGAAAAACTTCGTTCGGCATGGATTGTTCGGGACTGACACAACTGTTTTATCATTCGCTTGGATATAAACTTCCACGCGATTCCGCAGACCAAATGGATGCGGGTACCAATATCTCATGGGAGGATCGCAGGGAAGGTGACCTGGTTTTTTTCCAAAATGCGTTGGGAAAAATCATTCATGTGGGCATTTTTTTAAAGAATGATAAAATTCTTCATGCTTCCGGAAGGGTGAGAATCGACGCACTTGTTGAAAAAAACATTTGGAATGAGGAACTCAGCGAAATCACCCATACCTTCCATTCTGTTCAACGTTACCTTACTTTCTGAGGAAAATTTAAGATATTTGTAAAAATTCATTCCATGCGAATATTGGTCACGGGAGGTGCAGGTTTCATTGGCAGTCATTTGGTTGAACGTTTGGTCAAGGATGGCTATGAGGTGGTCGTTCTCGACAATTTACTGAATGGTAATAAAATTCCAGCATTTCTTCAAAGCAAAATAACCTTCATCGAAGGGGACGTCCGAAACCGGGATTTGGTAATGGAATGTGCTAAAGGCGTTTCGGTTGTGTACCATTTTGCAGCCGTTTTAGGCGTTGATGTCGTTGCGGATCATCCTGTTGAAACCATGGACGTAGAAGTCATCGGTACAAGAAACGTAATTGAAGCGGTGCACACGCATCAGGTTAAGCAATTGTTTTATGCCTCCACGAGTGGTATTTACAGCCACAGCGCAATTGTTCAAACGGCATTGACCGAAGATGTCTTGGTAGACCCAAGAACCTCTTACGCCATGGCAAAAAGGTATAATGAAATTTTTCTGGCCAGTCATTTTGAAGAAAAGGGAGTAAATACCATCGCCTTAAGGTTTTTCAATGTGTATGGGGGAAATCAAGACAATCGAATGGTCATTCCAAGGTTTTTTGAACAAGCAATGTCCAACCAACCCATAACGGTTTTCGGAAATGGAAACCAGACCCGGGATTTCACCTACATTGATGATGTAATTGAAGCCTGCATTCGTTTGATGAAAATTGATGGGTTTCACATTGTAAACATTGCCAACGAAACGGAGTGGACAGTGAATGAATTGGCTCAACAGATTGTGGCATTAACGGATTCAAAATCTGAAATAAAATACATCGATGCCCCTAAAAAAAGATATGATTATGAAGTTGAGCGTAGAATTGGTAATTCTGAAAAACTATTCAAACTCATCGACTTCAAACCACAGACTACGCTGGAATCAGGTCTTAATGAAATCAACAAAATAATCCATGCATAACATGAAAAATGACCAAGTACTTTTTGATTTAATCAACGAAGAAAAACACCGTCAAACTTTTGGAATCGAATTGATTGCCTCTGAAAACTACGTTAGCAATGAGGTTATGGAAGCAATGGGAAGTATTCTCACCAACAAATACGCTGAAGGATTGCCAGGAAAAAGATATTACGGAGGTTGCGAAGTCGTAGATAAAATTGAACAATTAGCCATTGACAGACTTTGCAAAGTATTTGGAGCTACGTGGGCAAATGTACAACCCCACTCTGGAGCCCAAGCGAATGCAGCTGTGTTTCTGGCGTGCCTAAAACCCGGTGATAAAATCCTTGGATTCAACCTTTCCCATGGCGGACATCTCACGCATGGTTCTCCTGTGAATTTCTCCGGGAAGTTATACCAACCTTTCTTCTATGGAGTGCTTGAGCACTCTGGTTTGATTGATTATGACGCAATGGAGGCAACCGCCTTGAAAGAAAAGCCGAAAATGATCATTTGTGGTGCAAGTGCCTACACCCGTGATTGGGATTACCAAAGAATTAGAAACATAGCTGACCAAATTGGCGCATTGGTGTTGGCAGACATCTCCCATCCTGCAGGATTAATCGCCACAAAATTGCTAAACGATCCCTTGGAACATTGCCACATCATTACAACGACTACACATAAAACCCTTCGGGGACCAAGGGGTGGGGTGATCATGTTGCGAAACAATTTCGAGAATCCTTTTGGCTTACGTTGGAACAATGGAAATTTAAAATCCATGACTGCATTGTTAGATGCCGCTGTATTCCCAGGCATTCAAGGAGGACCTTTGGAACATGTCATCGCAGCGAAAGCCGTTGCATTTGGGGAGGCACTAAAACCTGAATTCACTACCTACATGAAACAAGTGAAAGAAAATGCCCGTGTAATGGCCAATGAATTCATGAAACTTGGATACAACATTGTTTCTGGAGGCACGGATAACCATAGCATGTTGATTGATTTACGGAACAAAGGAATCACGGGGAAAGATGCAGAAAATGCCTTGGTAAAAGCAGACATCACAGTTAATAAAAACATGGTCCCTTACGATACCGAATCTCCTTTTGTAACCTCAGGTATTCGAATTGGTACGCCTGCCATTACTTCAAGGGGGGTAAAAGAAAATGAAATCCTTACGATGGTTGGACTGATTGACCGGGCGATGATGGCAAAAAGCAAGGAGGAGGAAATTTCAGAAATCCGCACTACTGTAAATGCACTGATGTCTGAAAAGCCTTTATTTACTTGGTAAGCGTCCTAAGACTTTGAAGGCAAGGGCTTAAACCCATGTTTTACGATGGACACACTCTCTTTTCCAATTCCAATGATGGAAACAATGTTCAATGGGAATTCCAACAGTACGTGTGTGAAGCTCAAGAAAAACAATACGCTGAGTCCTAGGCTGTAATCGTATATGTAGAATCCACAAGCGGCTAACCATAAGACAATTACCAAAATAAAACGCACTTTAGAAACCTTGTGCCATCGAATCACTTCTGTTTTACTGAACCAATTCAAATAGTGATAGAGGTATGCAAACGCAATGAAACGCATCAACATTATACCTGTGGTCGAATTAAAAATCAGGTTCCAGAACACATTCTTCTTAAACCCTGCAATTTTACTCACCTCGAGTTCCTTCATGTAATAAGGATTCTGGGTATCCCGAATTAAAAAAGGTTTATTCATCATCGTTTTCACAGAATCTTTAAAAGCCTTTTTTTGAAGGGGAGTGGCATTAGCATCTTTACTGAGCACGTCATTGATGTACATTTTATTGGTGTAAATGGGCTGTTCACCTATGTCAAAATGGTCCATGATGCTTGCATTGGTATTGAAAAACCCATTTCCTTTGGCGTAGTAAGCATCCTCGCCATATTTAGTCAAATGTGTGTTTTTCGTGTCGACGGGAAGGTAAAACACCAATAGGATGGGAAATACCACAAAACCAACCATTTGCCAAAGTCCTGATTTACTTCTTGCCTTAAGCGCCCCAAACAGCATGAACAAACCTGTAAAAACATACACATGGATGAGGGTTGGAACCAAGGACGTAAGGGCAAAAACAGTGGTACTCGCTTGGTTTTCAGTTGCATTTTCAGGGCTTAACCAACCGTTGATGAAAACATAAATCAATAAGATCGAAACGATTTTTACAAAGAGGTTTTTCACCAAAGCAAAAAGAATCGAAGAAATCAATGCAAAAACCAGCAATTTGTCAAACATGTTCATTTCAACAAACTTCGTATACATTTCAGATTCATAACCAAAATCCCCAGAGAAAGCAGCGAAGGACAAGGCAATGCCAATGATCAGTAGCACCAAAAAGTCATACTTACCTTTGGCAAAATAATTTCGGTCGTGCAACCAACTTATTTCCGTAAGGTAATGTAAGGGTCCTAAAAAAGCATAGGCAAAAAGGAAGGTTTCAAAGGGCATCACAAAAGCGAGAATTGCTGTGATGAACATTAAACCAAGGTTCAAATAACTTATCTTATCCTCTTTTAAAAGCTTCATACCGTGAATTTCTTCAAAAATATGAAAATATCCAGTCGTTTAAGCAGAAAAACATCATTCAAATCCATTCTTTAACGCGACTTTTTTTATGCTTTTTGAGATTGCAATTCCTAAATCATCCTCCTTTGAAGTATTGTTTTTCAGTTTTTCAGTTTCAATGTATTTTTCTCTTTCCACTGAAAGTTTGGTGATTTCAGCTTGGATATTGCTTCTTTCAAGTTTTTTATCACTTACGTACTTCTGTATTTCTTCTTTTGATTTGCCTTTTAGCTCTGCAGGTAATTCTTCGGGTTCCAATTTAAATATTCGGGTTGAATCCGCATTTACAGCATCTACCAAATCCCAATCTGTATTCTTGTAATTCGCACTCGACTTTGCCTTTGTTCGTTCAATTAAAACCTCCTCATTGAGCGTGGAAGCGTTCTCGTCTTGGTTTTTTTGTTCCAATTTCTTTGCAAAACCCTTTTCACCAAAGGAAACATAGGTCCCGTTTAATTTTGTATTGCACTCTTGGATTTGCTGGTCGTAAGGCGTTGAAATGTATTGAATGGCTTTGTCGCTGTTAATGTTAAAATAATCACCTCCCGAACAGGTTGCTCCGTCTTTCCAGAATGTGTTCACGCCTTCGGTATAATCTCCACAAAAAATGGTGCTAACAATAACCCCCTTGTTTTTGGCCGCGGCACATGCTTCAGTGTAGGAAATCGGTCCTTGGTTAAAGGGTTCATTTCCCGCGATAAAAATCATTTTTAAATCTTCGTTGTCTTTTGACCATTGAAGATCCGCAAGTGACTTTTGTATTACCGCCCCACAAAATTCATCTCCACCATTGGTTGACAATCCAAACAACTTGGCTGAAACCAAATCCAAATCTTGTGTGAAGTCCATTTGCTTTCGAATCCAATAATCTTTGGCATTTAAAGATTGGTTTCCGTAATCATACATCGCAATTTCAAGCTGCGGCTGTATACCTTGGTAGGTCAATTTTGAAGTTTCGTTCACGATAGACCAAATCTTTGACTTGGCTTGATTAATCAATCCATCCATGCTGTTGGAAGTATCGAAAAGGATGACCAGTTGAATTTTACGTTTTGGCGCGATTTGCGCATTTGATAAGAAGATTGAAAAAGTAAAAAAGGCGAAGAAAATTTTTTTCATGGTAATTTTTTTCTTGCCTTACATGCCTTACCCTTTTTGGTTCATATTTGAAGAGAAATAATGCAAAGCCATTTCATATCCTTTGAGTCCGAAACCGAAAATCGTACCTACACAGACAGGTGAAAGAAGCGATTCGTGGCGAAAACTTTCCCGAGCAGAAACATTGGAAATGTGTACTTCCACTACCGGAATCGAGAGTGCAGAAATGCAATCACGCAGCGCAACACTGGTATGGGTATAGCCACCCGCATTGAAAACAATGCCATCTGCATCGCTTTTTTGCAAAAAATCTATCAATTCCCCTTCAATGTTTGATTGAAAATCTCTCAACACACAATCTGACGTGGATTTCAATTTTTGAAAGTAGACATTCCAAGTTTCAAAACCGTATATATTTGTCTCACGTTGTCCGAGCAAGTTTAGGTTTGGACCGTTAACAATTTCAATTTTCATAACGCATGGATTGGGACCGCTATATTAGGGAATTTGTTTCATACCTTAAAATTGAAAAAGGTTTGGCGGAAAACTCATCGATGGCTTATGAACAAGACATTCAGAAGTTAAAATCGTATGCTTTGGAACAAGAGAAATCTCCAATAGAAATCACATATTCCGACTTAAAATCTTTCATTGCTTTGTTATTTGACCTGGGTTTAAGTGCCAGAAGCCAAGCCAGAATCATCTCTGGCATCAAACAATTTTATCACTTTTTGCGCATAGAAATCGCTTTAAAAGTTGATCCAAGCGAGTTGTTAGAGCAACCCAAAATAGGCAGAAAACTTCCTGAAGTCTTAACGGTTGCTGAAATTGATGCCCTCATCGCCTCCATTGACGTATCCAAACCCGAAGGACATCGAAACCGCGCAATCATCGAAACTTTATACAGTTGTGGTTTACGGGTAAGTGAATTGGTTGAACTACGCATTTCGGAACTGTTTTTTGAAGAAGGATTTATTCGGGTGATTGGAAAGGGAAATAAACAACGGTTGGTTCCTGTCAGTAAAAGCGTTGAAACGGCTGTTTCGTGGTACATGGTGCATCAACGTAAGAAGTTGGACATCAAAAAAGGGGAGGAAAACATTGTGTTTTTAAACCGAAGAGGAAGCCGGCTCACCCGAGAAATGATATTCACCATTATCAAACAAGCAGCTATTGCCACAGGTTTGAAACGAAAAATATCCCCACACACCTTCAGACACTCCTTTGCTACACATCTTTTGGAGGGAGGCGCAAATTTAAGGGCAATACAGGAAATGTTGGGACATGCGTCTATAACGACAACAGAAATATACACTCACCTCGACCAAAGATTTCTTCGTGAGGCCATTTTGACCCATCACCCCCGAAATTATTAATAGGAGAATAGTTTACCAAGGGTTTCTTTAAACCTCGTTTGAGGTAAAAACTGTTCCTCCAATTGGGCTGCAAAGGGAACAGGCGTGTCCAGTGAACCTACGCGCATGACGGGCGCATCCAAACTTTCAAAACAATGTTCATTGATAAGCGAGGCAATTTCACCCCCTAAACCACCGAACAGGCAATCTTCATGAAGTATCAATGCTTTACCGGTTTTCCGAACGGAAGTGTAAATTGTTTCGGTGTCCAAAGGCAACAAGGTACATAAATCGATGATTTCTAGATCCATTCCCGATGTTTCCTTCTCATCCAAGGCCCAATGAACGCCTAATCCGTAAGTCACAATGGTTATCGCATTTCCATTTGAAGCCACTTTCGCCTTTCCAATTTCCATATTGAAATACCCTTCTGGCACCAAGGATTTTACGCTTCGGTACAATCCCTTATGCTCAAAAAACAAAAATGGATTTGGATCATCTATGGCTGCAATCAACAATGCTTTTGCGTCACTTGGATTGGAAGGGTAAACGACTTTCAAGCCTGGCGTGTGAGTAAACCATGCTTCATTGCTTTGGGAATGAAAAGGTCCAGCTGCTGTACCTGCGCCTGTTGGCATTCTAACAACAACGTCCGCATTTTGTCCCCATCGCCAGTGAATCTTCGCGAGGTTGTTAACTATTTGATTGAAACCACAGGTAACGAAATCGGCAAATTGCATCTCCATTACAGCCTTCATCCCTGAAATGGAAAGTCCCAAAGCAGCACCAACAATGGCCGACTCACAAAGGGGTGTATTTCGCACCCTGTCTTTTCCAAAACGATCCACAAAACCTTCGGTAACCTTAAAAGCACCTCCATATTCCGCGATGTCCTGTCCCATTAAAACCAGGTTAGGATGTTTTTCCATTCCAAGAATCAAAGCCTCTTGGATGGCGTCTATGAATCTTAATTCTTTGGTTGGACCCGCAGGATGGCAAGGAATAAATTCAGAGGGTGCAAAAAGGTCAGAAACTTCCGCTTGTACATTGGGTACGATGTCGGGCTCAGCATTTGCTTCGTCAAATGAAACCTTAATGTGTTCCTTAAATTCTGCTTTGATGGCATCCATTTGTTCGATCGAAAGGACATTTTCTGCTGCTAAAAACTGAGCGAAGTTTTCCACGGGATCCTTCTCTTCCCAAATTTCCTGCAGCCCATCCGGGTAGTATTTTGTTCCTGAAGCTTCTTCATGTCCTCGCATGCGAAAAGACATCAACTCAACAAGGTAAGGCTTAGGATTTTCGCGAATTTCAATAGCAATCTTACGAATAACACGTATTACTTCAAGAATATTATTCCCATCCACTTGAACGGCTTCCATTCCATATCCGATGCCTTTGTCAACAAATTGTTTGCACCTAAACTGTTCAGCTGACGGAGTAGAGAGGCCCCATGCATTGTTTTCTACGCAAAAAATAACAGGAAGGTCCCAAACGGCAGCGACATTCAGTGCTTCATGGAAATCTCCTTCTGACGCACCTCCATCACCAGAAAAAACCAAGGTAGCTTTTTGTGACGCTTTGAGTTTTTGCGCCAAAGCGATGCCATCCGCGATGCCTAATTGAGGCCCCAAGTGGGAAATCATACCTACCAAATGATGTTCGATAGATCCAAAGTGAAAAGAGCGGTCTCTTCCTTTCGTAAACCCATTCATTTTGCCTTGGAATTGGGAGAACAAACGATTCAGGGGAATTTGACGTGTGGTAAAAACACCGAGATTTCTATGCATTGGAAGGATAAACTCATCCTTTTCCAAGGCATAGGAACAGCCGACAGAAATTCCTTCTTGTCCCCATCCAGAAAACCATTTTGTGATTTTCCCTTGACGCAACAATATGAGCATTTTTTCTTCAATCAATCTCGGCAGAAGGATTGCTTTGTAGATTTCCAACAATTCAGCATCAGAAAAGCCTGTCTTATCAAATGCTATGGTATATTTTTTATCGCGAACCAAAGGATATAAATTAAATAAATACAATAAAAAAAACCCACCGAAGTGGGTTCAAAAATCATGTGCTTAGACCAAACCTTGGTCAATCATCGCGTCTGCAACTTTCACAAAACCGGCAATGTTGGCACCTTTAACGTAATCGATGTATCCATCCTCTTGTTTTCCATATTTCGAACAAGCCTCATGAATTGAAACCATAATTCCATGAAGTTTTTGATCAACTTCTTCAGCAGACCAAGACATTCTTAATGAATTTTGCGACATTTCCAATCCAGAGGTTGCAACACCACCTGCGTTGGATGCTTTACCTGGCGCGAAGAGTACCTTAGCTTTTTGGAATTCGGTAATGGCTTCAGGTGTAGAAGGCATGTTTGCTCCTTCAGCGATGCAAATCACACCGTTGTTAACCAAATGCTTTGCTTCTTCACCATTCAATTCATTTTGGGTTGCACAAGGCAAAGCGATGTCAACCTTAACCTCCCAAGGTCTTTTTCCTGCAATAAATTTAGCACTTGAAAATTTGTCTGCATACTCAGCGATACGTCCCCTGCGTACATTTTTCAAATCCATAATGAAAGCTAATTTCTCTGCGTCTATTCCGTCAGTATCCACAATGTATCCTGAAGAATCTGACATTGTGAGTACTTTCGCTCCCAACTCTGTTGCTTTCTCACAGGCGTATTGCGCTACATTTCCTGAACCAGAGATGGCTACCATTTTACCTTTAAAGGAATCGTTTTTTGTAGCAAGCATTTCTTGAGCGAAATATACCGTTCCGTATCCTGTTGCTTCAGGTCTGATCAAAGATCCTCCCCAGTTGCGAGCTTTACCTGTCAAAACACCAGTAAATTCGTTGCGAATACGTTTGTATTGACCAAACATGTAACCAATTTCTCTTCCACCTACACCGATGTCACCTGCTGGTACATCTGTATCTGCTCCGATGTGGCGACACAATTCTGTCATAAAAGATTGACAAAATTTCATTACCTCATTGTCTGATTTCCCTTTGGGATCAAAATCAGAACCTCCTTTACCACCACCCATAGGCAATGTGGTTAAAGAGTTTTTGAAAATTTGTTCAAAACCTAAAAATTTCAAAATGGATAAGTTCACAGAAGGGTGAAAACGCAAACCACCTTTATATGGTCCAATCGCGGAGTTGAATTCCACACGATATCCTCTGTTCACTTGAACATTCCCTTGGTCATCTAACCATGGAACGCGAAATAAAATGGTGCGCTCTGGCTCAATAATTCTTTCAAGTATTTTGTGTGTTTTATACTTCGGATGTGCTTCCGTAAATGGAATAATGGCCTCGGCTACCTCGTGAACAGCTTGAAGAAACTCAGGCTCATGCCCGTTTTTTGCCTTTACAGAATCCATGAAGGCATCGATTTGACTTTGATAATTGCTCGACATAAAAGAATTTTTTAATTGGACAAATGTAGACAAGTTTTCGAGTAGTGGAATGTTTTTTTTTCAACAATTAGTGACTCAACAAAGGTGATGTTAACCTTTAGTTAATGTTATCTTATGGCTTTTTTAATACCAATAAAGCCAACCTAAAAGATCAAAAAGTCGTAATTGATAAATAAATAACGGAAAGTAAACATTGTGATGTTGAAAATTCCCTTTTTATTAATAAACTTTGTCCCCAGCTAGAAAACCCAACTTATGCAAAGATTTTTACTTTTCCTTCTAACCACTCTTTCCATTTCCACCCTTCACTCCCAAAACAATGCGGGTTGTCCCAATGCGAATTTCAGCATGGGAAATTTCAATAACTGGCAAGGTTTTACTGGAAATTATTGGAATCCAGCGAGTGGAATGGGTATTGTTGCTGGCAGGCATACCATCATGACTGGTGCGGGAGTTGACCCTTTTTCATGTGGTGGTTTACCCGTCGTTCCCCCAGGAAGCACCTCATCTGCACGGTTAGGAAATTCTAACACTGGAGCGGAAGGCGAGCAATTAAAATATACCATGACCGTAACGCCTCAAAATGCTTTATTTATTTATAAATATGCGTGTGTACTTGAAGACCCAGGTCATCCACCAAATGCACAACCAGTTTTTACAATGCGTTTGTTAGATCAAGGTGGTTCTCAAATAGGGGGTAATTGCGGCATTTATACGGTGTATGCCGGTCAAGCTGGACAAAATTTTCAGACCTGCGGGGGAGTTAAATGGCTTCCATGGACCATTGTTGGAGTAAACCTTTCGGCGTACATGGGACAACAAGTAACTGTCGAGTTTACTACGAAGGACTGTGATTACTCAGGGCACTTTGGTTATGCCTATGTTGTTGCGGACTGCATGCCCTTGATTTTAGACTTAGATTATTGCTTTGGTTCACCCAACATAAACATCTCTGGCCCGGCTGGTTTCCAAAGCTACAGCTGGTCCAACGGTGCTAACACACAAGGAATTTCGGTTCCTGCGGCTACAGCCTTACCGACCTACACTGTAACCATGCAATCGTTTTCAAACCAAGGAAACTGTACTGTGGCTTTAACGGCATCCGCAATACCAACAACCGTTCAAAATAATTTTACCGTAACGCAAGCTTGCCCATGGGCTTTAACACAATTCAACAGCACACCAACCATATTACCAACCAGTATCAATGGCGTTGCATTAGCCAACGGCGGTGCGGCTTCTTGGTTTTGGAATTTTGGGGATGGAAGTACCCTAAACGGAAACAATCCTGCAGTCCACCAAAACCCAACGCATATTTATCAAAACCCTGGTACCTATACCGTAACACACGTCGTATATACCCAGGCAGGATGTTTAGATACCGCAGTGCAAACCATTCAGGTGCTTCCTCCACCTGTGATAAATTTCACTTTTAACAATGCTTGTGTAGGCGCTACTGTAAATACCGTTAACCAAACACAAGACCCAAACTTGGCAGCAGTTACATATCAATGGATTTGGGGAGACAATACTGCAAACAGCACAACAACCAATGCGACACACACGTATCAAAACGCAGGAACTTTTCAACTCGGACTTGCAGCTACGAATGTAGGTGGGTGTACCGATACCTTGTATCAAGCGGTAACGATTTATCCATTACCTCCTGTGAATGCTGGAAACGATGTATCGATTTGTCCAGGAACTACAATCCAACTTACGGCTACAGGTGCCACAACTTACACTTGGGAAACAGGTACGGCTAACGGTGGAAATTACACTCCTTTAGTCAATGAGACGCTAACAGTAACAGGTATTGGGAACAACAATTGTGTCAACCAAGATTCAATGAACATTACACTCTATCCAAATGCAGTTGTCAATGCGGGACCTGACGTTAGTTTATGTTTAGGAAGTTCAACTACCCTTACTGCAACTGGTTCAAATACCTATCAATGGAACAATGGAATCATTAATGGGCAAACATTTACGCCTCCATTAGGGGTTACAACCAACATCGTTATTGGAACTTCTGTAGATGGATGTACGAATACGGACACAATGATTCTGACCATTTGGTCAAACCCATCATTGAATGCAGGGCCGAATCAAATAGTTTGCGAAGGCGACTCTACCGTATTAACTGCGACAGGCGCTGTGACTTATCAGTGGACTGGAGGTGTTACCAATAATGTTTACTTTGTGCCTCAAACAACTGGATTGTGGATCGTTTCAGGAATTGACTCAAATGGTTGTAATGGAATTGATACGTTAACCATCACCATTCCTCAGCCCACGGTCTTCGCAGGCAACGACACAAGCATCTGTCCTGGATTTAGCATTCCTTTAAATGCAACTTTGTCAAATACATATCAATGGATAACAAATACGGTAAACGGAAATCAATTTACACCACAAAACAGCCAAGCAATTTCGGTTATTGGTTTTGACGTGAACCTATGTCCCGCCTATGACACATTGCTCGTAACAGTATTTCCAACACCCATCGTAAATGCTGGACCAGACATTCAAGTCTGTTCGGGTACCTCGGTCACAATTACAGGAAGCGGGGTAAATACGTATGTTTGGAACAACGGATTAACTAATGGTCAAACATTTACACCACCGGTTGGCATTGTTAATTACACCGTTACCGGAACTGATATTAATGGTTGTATTGATACAGACATCATGCAATTAACGGTATGGGCGAATCCGATTGTGAATGCAGGAGCCAGTCAAAACATTTGCGAAGGAGCCCCCACTACTGTTTCTGGTTCTGGCGCGAACACATATGTTTGGAACAACAATGTTCAAAACGGTGTTTCTTTTATTCCTTTGGTAAACAATACGTATAATGTGGTAGGTACAGATCTTAATGGTTGTATTGGCGCGGACAGTTTAATCATCAACATTGAACCAGCCTCAATTCCATCCTTTAGTGCCCCGATCTTGGAAGGATGTAATCCATTTACAGTCAATTTAACGAATACATCCACTGGTACGCCATACACGAACGCGCAATGGGACATGGGAAATGGTTCTATTTTCAATTCTATGTCGCCTGTGATTTACACGTACAACCAAGCAGGTTGCTATGATGTAGAACTGACTTTAACTACCGCATTGGGTTGTGTTTGGGATACCATGGTTCCCAATTATTTTTGTGACCGCCCCCTTCCGATTGCTGATTTCTTACCAAACCCAGCTTTGCTAACGGATTTAGAAAACATGAGCACCATGCTTAACAACAGTTCCGGTGCGTCATTCTATGTTTGGGATTTTGGAGATGGCATAGGAACATCCACAGAGTTTGAACCAAGTTATTTTTTCCCAAATGATCAAACCGCCAATTTTTTAGTGAGCCTTATTGCCATTACAAATTATGGATGTTTAGATACAGCGATGATGGTTGTCACACTAAACGAAACCCAACTCCTGTTTGTTCCGAACACCTTTACCCCAGATGGAAATGAATACAATCAAAACTGGTTTCCTGTAATTACCGCTGCATTCGATCCATACGATTATCAATGCTACATTTATAACCGTTGGGGTGAGTTAATCTGGGAGAATCACAATCACCTTACAGGGTGGGACGGAAAACGTTTGAATGGAAAGGATATTGAAGAAGGTATTTATACTTGGAAAATTATTCTTAAATCTCCATACAAAGACGAAAGAAAAGTATTCACAGGACATGTAACTTTATTAAGATAATGTTCCTATTCTGTAGAGAATTTGTTAAATTTGGCCTACACCCAAAGCAACGCGTAAGGGATTTACAACGTATTGGGTCGCAACCTTAATTTAGCCATATGAAGTTTCAGAATACGATTGTAATAAGTTTGTTTCTTTTTTTGATTGGAATTCAATCCTATACACAAGGTCAAATTGTTTTATGCTTGGGTCAAGATGCGAATGTTTGTCCGGGGCAAACGGTAACCATAAACAACTGTAATGCGGGAAATTTAAACGTTGCGGGGATCTACCTCAACACTCCCACAAATGTAAATTTATCAGACGACAGCTGGTCAGGTGCTGTAAACATTGGATTTCCTTTTAGTTTCTATGGTCAAAATTACAATCAATGTGTCATTGGTTCTAACGGATTGATTTCATTTAACCTGGCAAATGCCAACGGTTATTGTCCATGGTCTTTGGGTGGCGTGCCCCCCCTTCCCACTGCTTCTTTCCCGTCTGCACGAAATTCAATCATGCTAACGTATCAAGACATCAACCCTTCGTTGGGTGGTCAAATTCAATATCAAACGATTGGCGCAGCTCCCAATAGAAGGTTTGTAGTCCTTTACAAAAACATCATGATGTTTAGCTGTACACAACAGTGTAATTACATGGCCATCGTTCTTTATGAAACTACTAATGTTTTTGAACTTCACATCGGAAACAAACCGATTTGTGCCGGTTGGAACAGTGGGTTAGCGATCCAAGGATCGGAAAACAATCCGATGACAGTTGCGCACATTACGCCAGGAAGAAACAATACCGTTTGGGGTGCAAATCAAGATTCAAGAAGATTTACGCCAACGGCCCCGAACAATACCAACAATTATGCAATTGCCCAAATACCCTATCTATTGGTTTCAAGTCCGGGAACCAATTTTTTGTGGGCAAACACACTCGGACAAACTTTCCCTTACAACAATGGTGTTTTGGTAGTTAACAATGTACCCGCTCCTGGTCCAACAGGATATTTCTTGTCTGGATCAGCTTGCAATACAAGCATTGGGTCTATTACCAATGATACCACATGGTTAACGATTGGTGGGGCTGCTGTAAATGTCTCGGTGACCAATGACATTTGTTCACAAGGTGTTGGTTCCGTTACCGCCACGCCAGCCGCAGGAAGCCCTCCTTTTACCTACACATGGACTCCCAACATTGGAAACACTCAAACCGTAAACAATCTTGTTGCAGGAACCTATACTGTTAATGTTGTGGATGCAAGCGGATGTCCTGCCACAGGAACCGGCATTGTGGGTGACAATCCAGCCTCTTACACCAGTTCATCCACCTTGATTTCTTGTCCAGGTGGGAACAATGGAACAGCCACAGCAAACATGATTCCAGCCGCTGCCGGAACAACCTACCTTTGGAGCAATGGTCAAACCACACAAACCGCAACAGGATTGGTAGCAGGAATGTACATTTGCACGCTTGCCTCTCCTTCTGGTTGCACTGATACTGTTATGGTGAATGTAACAGAAATACCTGGAATGGTTCTGAATCTAACCAATGTCATCGATGCCAGCTGTAACAGCATTTCAAACGGAAGCGCTACCGTGAATGTGACCCAAGGTACAGCACCGTATTTCTATCAATGGACGGGTTCTATTTCAACAAGCAATACCGCAAATGATTTAGGTGCAGGTCCTCATACCGTAACCGTTACAGACGTTAATGGCTGTGTACAAACCATCAGTTTCAATATAAACGAACCTCCTCCATTGAGCATCGTAAGCATGACACAAGACACTATGATTTGTCCAGAATCTTCAATTACATTGACAGCGCTTGGCACAGGTGGATCCTCTGCCTACATCTACAGCTGGGTAGATAATTTTGGAAATACTTTTGGTCCCGGAAGTTCCGTACTTGTGGATCCGGCAACTTCCCCCACGCAATATTGCCTTACTCTGTCTGAACAATGTGGGTCTCCTACTACGCAACAGTGCATGACCATTACATTTCCTGAACCCATTCTTCCAAGTTGCGCTCCTGACGTACCCATTTTATGTATGCCGGGGAGTTTTACATTCTCCAACACATCCGGAAATGCAAATGAAATAGCCAGTACGGTTTATTCATTTTCCAATGGTGACAATTATACCGTTGCGGGCACACAAAATTTCTCTAACACCTTTGCCTATCCTGGATTTTACAGTGTAAACATGACGGCTACCTCAATTTACGGGTGCGTATACACTGGCAGTGTTCAAGACATCGTTGAAGTAACTCCATTGCCAACTGCAGACTTCGTTTTATCGAGAAACCCAGTTACCTGGTTTGAAACATCAGTACAAGCCAATGACAATTCACAAGGGAACATCGTAAATTGGAACTGGACAAGCCAAGGTGCCGAAAGCATTACCAGCAATGGAATGAATGCTATGTTTACTTTTCCGCAAGGGGTTGTTGGGACTTACATGTTAAACTTAACTGTTACCACTGCACAAGGTTGCTCCGATTCAGTTTCATTGCCATTGCAAGTGATTCCGGACATTGTATTTTATGTACCGAATACCTTTACGCCTGACAACGACGAACACAACCAAACGTGGAAATTTTATGTGGAAGGTATTGACCAAATGGGCTTTCATTTAACCGTTTATAATCGCTGGGGAGAAACCATCTGGGAAACCTATGATTCTACATCAGAATGGGACGGAAAATATGGTGATAAATCAGTTGAACCAGGAATTTACACATGGACCGTTTGGTATAAAGACCGTGACAGCGATGGTAAAAAGACTAAATCTGGATACGTTCAAATCTTAAGATAATTATGAAAAACCTTTACTTTCTCATTCTAATTTCTGTTGCCCTAAGTGCTTGTGATGTTATCGATTTATCTAAACTTCCAACCTCAGCGCCTGCAACGGTAACGAAACCTCAATTGACGAATGATGAAGTTATTCAAGGATTAAAAGAAGCTTTGAATGTTGGCATAAAAAACGCCATTGATTCTTCTTCTATTGTAGATGGATTTTTGAAGAACAAAGACATCCGACTTCCCTTCCCTCCTGACGCCATTAAAGTTAAGGATAAAGCGATTGCTTTGGGTATGCAGAACCAAGTAGATAAATTTGAGACCACCTTAAATAAAGCCGCAGAGGAAGCTGTAAAAGAAGCTTTGCCAATTTTTAAAGAGGCCATTTTGGGTATGTCCATACAAGATGGATTTTCAATTTTGAAAGGAGGAGATGGCGCTGCTACAAAATTTTTGAAGGATAACACCACTGCCAATCTGAAAACAGCTTTTTTACCGAAGGTTAAAGCCGCAACTTCAAAGGTGCAACTTACAAATTATTGGAACCCAATTATTACCAAATACAATACAGTAACTGCTTTGTCCGGCGGTGAAAAAATCAATCCAGACTTGGATGCTTATGTAACAGAATTGGCTATTCAAGGTCTTTTCAAGATGGTTGAAAAGGAAGAGAATAAAATTCGGAAGGATCCTGTTGCTCGGGTGACCGATCTGTTAAGCAAAGTATTCGGCAGTCTATAGTCCCCTTCTACTTGAAACATTTTCCCCCTACAGAATTGGCTTTAAATGCTTGTCAGCAAGTATATCATTTAGGGTTGTCGCCTGAGGATATTGCCGACACCATTTTATTGGTTGGTGACCAAGACAGGGTCTCTTTAATTTCCGATTTTTTTGATGAGATCACTCATAAAAGCAATCACAGAGAATTTGTTTGCCACACAGGTATCTATCATGGCAAAAGAATCAGCGCATTGTCAACGGGAATTGGTACAGACAACATCGATATTACGGTTAATGAACTCGATGCCTTGGTCAACATTGATTTACAGAATCGTACTGAAATCGCTGAAAAAAAGAAACTTAAACTGATACGCATAGGGACTTGCGGAATCTTGCAACCACAAATACCCATTCACAGCTACATCGTTTCTTCTCATGCCTTTGGTTTAGACAACGTTGCTCATTTCTACGACATTGATTTTTTAGACCACGAGGTCTTTATGAACGATAAGCTGAAAACATTTTTAAATCTTCCAGAACGCATCAGTCCATACTTTGTATCTGCAGACCCTTCATTGACCTACCTACTTATGAGCGACCGTGCTTTTCCGGGCATTACGATTACAAGTTCTGGTTTCTACGGTCCACAAGGAAGACAATTGCGACTCAATACAAAAATCGCCGACATCCAAATGAAATCACAGTATTTCGAGGAAAATTCTCTAAGGCTTATGAACTTTGAAATGGAAAGTTCTGCGTTATTCGCATTAGGAAGAGCCTTAGGTCATCAGTGCGCAACCATTTGCTTGGGTGTGGCTAATCGTCCTACAGAAACATTTTCAGATGGTTACAAGGAGCATATGCAGGGTTTGATAGCATATGTATTGGACCGTATTTAAGGCGCTAGGTATTTATCTAGGGTAATGTGTAGATTCAACCCTCGAAGTTCTTGACCTTGTGCCACAATTTCCCCTTTACCATTGACAAGGAAAGCACTTGGGATACTGTACACACCATATCTTTCTGAGACTTTTCCGTCGGCATCCAATCCATGGTAACTCCAATTCATTTGATCGGATTGAATGGCAGATTTCCAAGCTGCTTCGTCTTTATCAAGCGAAACACTAAAAACCACCAATCCTTTTCCTTCCAAGAATTTTCTGTTTTTGTATTTTGAATAGGCCTCAACGACGTTGGGAATTTCCTTTCTACAGGGTCCGCACCAAGATGCCCAAAAATCAATGAGAACATATTTCCCTTTCAATTTGGACAATTTTATTTTTTTTCCTTTGTGGGACACCAAGCTAATTTCGGGTGCTTTTCCTTTAGGCGGTGACGATACTTCTTTTTGGTTGAAACAAAATGCAGCACAAAGAATGACGGCAAGCATCATAAAAGGAAGGAAAATTGTTTTGTTTTTCATCATCCAATTCTTCTGATGTCGGCACCAATGTTATTGAGACGTATTTCAATGTCTTGGTATCCGCGGTCAATTTGTTCAATGTTATGGATTACGCTTTTTCCTTTGGCGGACAAGGCAGCAATTAGGAGTGAAACCCCCGCACGAATGTCAGGTGAGGTCATTGAAATTCCACGCAATTGAAACTCTCGATTCAAACCAATTACGGTCGCACGGTGTGGATCGCAAAGGATGATTTGTGCGCCCATGTCAATTAATTTATCGACAAAAAACAACCTTGACTCGAACATTTTTTGGTGAATCAACACAGAACCTTTGGCTTGGGTTGCAATGACAAGGATGATGGACAATAAATCTGGGGTAAATCCTGGCCATGGCGCATCGTAAACGGTAAGGATGGAGCCATCAATAAACGTATCAATTTCGTAATTTTCTTGTGCAGGAATGTAGATGTCATCCCCTCGTCTTTCGAGCTTAACACCCAGACGTTTAAACACATTCGGGATAATCCCCAAGTTGTCCCAACTCACGTCTTTAATGGTGATTTCAGATTGTGTCATGGCAGCCAATCCAATAAAACTTCCAATTTCGATCATATCGGGAAGAATTCTATGAAAGCAACCTTTAAGTTCAGACACACCTTCAATGTGAAGTAAGTTGGAACCAATGCCTTCTATTTTTGCGCCCATCGAATTCAACATCTTACATAACTGCTGAATATAGGGTTCACAAGCCGCATTGTAGAAAGTCGTTTTACCTTTCGCCATAACAGCAGCCATGAGTATGTTCGCTGTACCCGTTACAGAAGCCTCGTCCAAATGGATGTAGGTTCCTTTCAAGTGTTTTGCTTCGATGGAATAAAAATGTTCTCCCGCGTCGTAGTTAAATTTTGCGCCAAGCAAGGTGAAACCTTCAAAATGGGTATCTAGCCTTCTTCGACCAATTTTATCTCCCCCTGGTTTTGGGATAAAACCTTTCCCAAAGCGTGCGAGCAGAGGGCCAACAATCATAATAGAACCGCGAAGCGAGGAGGCTCTTTTCTTAAAATCCTCCGTTTCTAGGTAACTTAAATCAATTTCTTTGGCTTGAAAAATATAGGTTCCTTTCTCGACTTTCTCCACCTTCACACCCATGGTTTGGAGCAAACCAATGAGTTTATTAACATCGACAATATCGGGTACGTTGGAAATTGTGACTTTTTCGGAAGTTAACAAAGGAGCACAAAGAACTTGAAGTGCTTCATTTTTTGCGCCTTGAGGATAAAGGTCCCCTTTTAGTGGTTTTCCACCATAAATTTCAAAAGATGCCATTACTTTTTAAATTTTTTCTTTTGTTTTTGTTTAAAATTCTTGTTGTATTTTTTGTTGTTATTGTTGTTACCTATACCCATTGACCTTAACAGGGTATTGGTGTTGACCAATTCATCCGGATTATCCAATACCAAATCGCCATGGGAAAGCTCTCTTAAATGTTCGGTTATGACTTGGTTTTCAACGGTATCATTGTTATGAGAAAGGTATTGTTTCTTCATAAAATTCGCCATGGTATTTTTCAAGTAGTTACGTTCATCTGGATCGGTAACCAATGTAGAAGATTCCAAGATGTTTTGGGTATATTTCCCATAATGCCCGTAGCGAATCTTGCTTTTGGGGTAGCTCATGATTTTAGGTCGCTCATTGAGCACTTCAGGTTTTGGAATTTCGTAGGGGGAATCCACATCGAGTTTAAAATCTGACATTACAAACAAGTGCGTCCAAAGTTTGTGTCTAAAATCATCCACATCACGAAGATGGGGATTGAGTTGACCCATTACTTCAATAATGGCTTGGGCGGCTCGGTTTCGTTCTTTTTTTTCTTGAATTTCCATTGCATGTGCAATCATATTCTGAACATTCCTTCCGTATTCTGGAAGGATAAGCCTTCCTCTTGTTGTATTGTATTCCATTAATTTTCTTCGATTTTCAACCCTAATGCGTTCATGTAAATATCCCGAGCATCGTCGATAAATCCAAACGGCATTTCATCAATTTGGAGTTTCCCTTTGGTCACATGTCCTAACAAAGTTATGTTAACTCCGCTACTTACCATAAATTCTATGAAACTTTCTTCGGTTTCATCAGAGAGTGTCACCACTACCCTGCCCTGTCCTTCGCCAAACAAGAATGCATCCATGCGAATTTCTGAATCTGTAACGATGTCAAATCCAAGTCCGCGGGGGAGTGACATTTCTACCAAGGTGACGAAAAGTCCTCCATCCGAAACATCGTGTGCAGCATTGATCAGTTTGTCTTTTATCAAAGTTTGCACGGCTTGCTGCATTTGAAATTCCTCTTCCAAATTGAAATAAGGAGCGGGTGTATTTTTTACCCCATGATAGGTCGCTAAATATTCTGAAGAGGCAATGTCGTCGTTGTATTCACCAATAAGGAAAATCAAGTCACCCTTCTCCTTAAAATCCAGGGTCATTTTATTGGTTTTATCGGCCAAAATGCCAATCATCCCAATGGTTGGGGTTGGAAAAACGGGAACCTCCTTGCCATTGCTCACGGTTTGGTTGTAGAAGGATACATTTCCGCCAGTAACAGGCGTACCAAATTTTAGACATGCGGTTGTCATGCCTTTGATGGCGCCCACAAATTGCCAATAGCATTCTGGGTTGTATGGATTTCCGAAATTCAAACAATTGGTAATGGCGGAAGGAATTCCTCCTGACACGGAGATGTTACGTGCGGCTTCAGAAACGGCAATCATGGTACCTACTTCTGGATCTGCAGCGACATATCGAGAATTACAATCAACGGTCATCGCCAGGGCTTTATCGGTTCCTTTAACGTTTACGATGGCTGCATCGGATGGTGCATTGGTAGACATGTTAACGGTACCTACCATTGAATCATATTGTTCATAGATCCAACGTTTGGAGGCAATGTTTGGAAAGGATAAAAGCTTAAAACCTACTTCATAAAGGTTCTTGGGAATTTCAATTTTCGAAGGGTCAAATCGCTTCGCTTCTTGAAAGGAAGCAGGTTCTACATATTCCCTTTTATTTTGTGGTGCACCTCCTCCCAATACCAAGGATTCCGCAGGGACATCCCCAACCATTTCATCGTTCATAAAATAGCGTACCCTTCCGGTTTCGGTGACAAAACCTATTTCCTCTGCATTGAGGTCCCACTTGTCAAAGATTGCTTTTACCACAGATTCTTTTCCTTTGTGAACGACCACGAGCATGCGTTCTTGACTTTCAGAAAGTAAGATTTCATATGGAAGCATGTTTTCTTGTCTGGTAGGCACCTTATCCAAGAAAATATCCATACCCACCTTTCCTGCGGCAGACATCTCACAGGTGGAGCAGGTAATGCCTGCAGCACCCATGTCTTGCATACCCACGATGGCGTCTGTATGCGAGAGTTCAAGCGTTGCTTCCAAAAGTAACTTTTCCATAAAAGGGTCTCCTACTTGAACAGAGGGAAGGTCATTTACTGAATCTTCAGTGATGTCTTTGGATGCGAACGCTGCGCCCGCAATTCCATCTTTACCGGTTGAAGAACCTACAATAAATACTGGATTTCCTTTTCCTTTTGCAGTGGCAGAGATGGTTTTATTGCTGTCAATGATACCTGCTGAAAATGCATTTACAAGTGGATTGGTGTTGAATGAATCATCAAAGAAAACTTCTCCTCCAACGATGGGAATTCCAAAAGCATTTCCATAATCACCAATTCCTTTTACGACGCCTTTAACGAGCCACTTGGTTCTTGGCAGGTCAAGGTTACCAAAACGCAACGAATTCAGCTGCGCAATGGGACGTGCACCCATGGTAAAAATATCTCGGTTGATTCCTCCTACCCCTGTTGCTGCACCTTGATAAGGTTCTAACGCACTTGGGTGATTGTGTGATTCAATTTTAAAAACGCAGCCAAGGCCATCGCCGATGTCTACCATTCCTGCATTTTCCTCACCCGCTTTGACCAACATATGGGGACCGTCTTTCGGCAAGGTTTTTAACCAAAGAATGGAGTTTTTGTAAGAGCAATGCTCTGACCACATCACTGAATAGACAGCAGTTTCTGTAAAATTGGGGGTTCGACCTAAAATGTCTTTGATTTGCTCAAATTCATCGGCTCTTAGGCCAAGTTCAATGGCTTGTGCCAGCGTAGCTTCTTTTTGTAAAGTATTTTCCATGATAATTTTCAAAGACAAAAGTAAGGAATATCTTTTAGCCAATCAGAGGCTAACACAACAAACAAAACCAACTTTATTAACAAAAAAAATCAAGGAAACCGGATTTTTTAACTTCACAAAAAACCTTTATCAATGGGCACAATGAACCGTATAAGTCCCTGTTGTATCTGTATACCCATTCGCTTCCAAAGTCTCCATTTCATTTCCGCATTTTTCACCTAGCTCAATTTCAGCACCGGCCTTGTCATAATGACAATTCGAACATTGTTTCTTGTTGCAAGACACGAAAGTAAGCGCAAATAGGCACAAGGACGCAATAAACATTTGTTTAGTTTTCATTTGATTGGTTTTTAAGTTTACCGTTGAAATTATACCCAAGACCAAGAAAGAAATTCCTTCCGGGAAAAGGCATTTGAATGTTTTTTAATCGTGACAAATGATCTATGTAGGTGGCATTAAGGATGTTTCGACCGCCTGCTTTTATGCTAAATTGATTTGATTTACCGAGAACAAATACCAAAGAAAAATCAAGAACATGATAGGCTTTTGATGGGCTTTCCAAGTAGGCAACCTGGTTTTGGGGGCCCATTAAGGTTGATTGAACATTCACTTCTTTAATTCTAACCTTATTCACAGATTCAAATTCGTAGCGAAAAACATTTTGCATTCTAGGTTGCGGAATCATGGAAACAGCGCTATCTCCCAAGGCGCTAACATAAAGATAGGACAATGAAACTTCCCAATGTAACCCGTGTGCAAAATGCGGATGTACATGGTACGACAAATCAAGTCCTGAGAACAAAACTTCATTATTTTGTACATATCGATATCCCGGTATACCGTCAAAAAGCACCCCCAATGGCTCCAAGTAGATATAATCAATAATGAAGCTCGTAAATGGATTAATTGCAAACGAGCTATGCGCTTGATTCCACTCCAAGGTTACATCCAATTGCGCAGCTTTTTCAGGTGATAACTTAGCATCCCCTACCTCATACCTAAGGGCTCCATGATGATATCCATTTGAAAACAATTCTGTTAAATGGGGTGCCCGAAACCCCGTTGACAAAGCGGTCCTAAATACCATTCGCTTTGAACTACGCACTGCGCCAATACTTCCATTTAGACCATTGTAATTCACCACACCCTGGTTCGGTAAGTCTATCCCAAATAAAGTTCTTCGATCAAAACGAAAACCTGCCTGTATATTCCATCGATTTCGCTCATGATTGACGTTGAAATAACCACCCACATCAATCGATTTCGCATTAGGTATAAGTGTGTCTGAGGCGTTTTCCGCATTGGTGTTTTTTTGAATCATCGACTGTAATCCTGCAGTGATTTTTGTTGATTTATTCCATTTAATTTGCCATTTCAATTGCGCCAATTGATTCACCAGGTTCATGCTCAGCGAAGGAATGGTTACCTTCTCGTCAAATTCAATTAATCGATTGACAGTGGCGCCGTACATTACTAGGAAATCGTAACTATCCCTGTAGAAGTTTGCTGTTGCTTGCAATAGGTGATTTTGAAAAAACTGTGCAGGTAGTTCATAAGTCCGAGCGCGTTCCTCTACCTGAAAAGTCATGGGCGTAGCTAAGGTGTCATGGGTATGTCCCGGAATTCCCGCCACGGAATGACTGGTGGTATAACGCAATGCATACAAACTGTTATTCCCTGTGTATGACATGTTTATTTTCGCTCCGAGGTCGTTAAATCGAGCGTTCTTCGCGAATTTTCCGGAGGGGAGTTGAAAATCGGCATGATTAGCATACGTCGAGGCCACGAACCACCTAAACTTACGGTAAGATTCCTTGTAAATAAATTGAGCCCTCCCTCCCAAGGTATTGGAAAATCCTTCCGATTGAACTTCCAGAGAACGTGCATTTGACGCTGCAAACGGAGCATCAACCAGGTAAACAACCCCTCCCAATGCATCTGCACCATATAACAAACTTGCTGGACCCTTAATTACCTCAACCGCAGAAACACCTAAGCTCGTGATGCCTATGCCGTGATCGCCACCCCATTGTTGCCCTTCTAATCTCAACCCATTCAACAAGGTAATGACACGCATTCCTTGCATTCCACGAATCACAGGTTTTGAAATTCCATTCCCTAAAGCCGCATTGTATACACCCGGTATTTTTGCCAAAGCCTCCCCAAGGGTTAGATTTGCAATTACGCCAAGCGAAGACATTTTCTGTGATTCAATGTGGAACGGATTCTTGTTGGATTGAATAAGCGCCCCTGATGAGACAGTCACCTCGTGCATGTCTAAGTGAACAGGCATTAAGTTTACCGTGACAGAATTTTGCCCTGCATTCACCGTAAAAAAAGCACTTCGATATCCAAGGGAAACAACTTTTATCGTTAGCGAATTATGCTTATTCAACGCAAACACACTTCGTCCATCTTTGTTTGTAAGCACCGTCTGGTCGTATTCAACACAGTAAACGGTTGCATCCACCAAGGGCATACCGCGAATTGAATCAAATACTTCTACGGTAACTTGTTGGCCATAAAAAGAGGCGGACACAGAGAAAACTAAGCACAAAACAAAGAAAAACTTCATTAAAAAAATATTAATGCAACAACGTTGCGTTTTGCAAATGTAAAAAATTATTGCAATTTTGTTGCATTAAAAAATCATTAATGCCTGTCGTTCGGAATACAAAAGCAAAACAAGCCGTCTTAGACGAGATGAGCCGAGCGAATCGCGCCTTGAGTCAACCCGAATTGTTTGAACGTTTAAATGGTATTTGTGATCGCGTAACGGTTTACCGCATTCTGGACCGGTTGATTTCTGAGAAGAAAATACATAAAATCGTTAACATCGATGGGGTTTTGAATTATGCCTTGTGTCAAACATGCGATGACCTTGTAGCACATTCCCACGACCACTTTCACTTCAGTTGCACCCAATGTAAGCGTATCGAATGCTTAGAAGAGAACCAGATTCAGGTAAATTTACCCATCAATTATCAGGTTCAAGAACTGTATCTCACCGTATCAGGTGTTTGTCCAGGTTGTATGACCTTAAAATGAAACGCTAATTTGTACATTTGAAAATCGATGAAAGCATTTTATCACTTCTTCTTATTGCCATTCATGTTGTTAGGTTGCGCCGCCAAGGAGAATTTAGACCCTCGGTTTATGCTTGAAAGCGAATGCATGGTATATCAAAAAGATGTAAAAACCGAAAGTCACCGTGGCTTTTCCCTTTCCTACGTTTCAAAAGACTCAAAAAATCAATGTGCTAAGCAATCCTTGAAACACATTGTGATCTTAAAATTTCGGGACAAGACTGAAACCATCATTCGTGCTCGAAAACCTAGGAAATACATCCAAAGCCTTCGAAAATGGAAGCAAGAAATCGAATCAGATTCCACGCGCATCATCCGCCTAGAAGCAAAAGGGGCTGACGTTAACCTCACCTTGGGAAAGATATACCTACATTCACATGATTCTCTGTATGCAAAGCAATATTTACCTTATGGTCATATTCACTTGCAAAAGCGAAACAACCGTTGGGAAAAAGATTCTCTCGTTTACAATCCATCTTACCCGTTAAAGCGCCCCTTAAAAAATGACTAAAACTAAAAGCAGCGTTTCCGGCAAAGACATCCGTCAAAACGAATCTGTTAAAGCAGAGGATATCCGGGACAGCTTGTTTCGTTTCATTCAGAAAGCGCATCCAAGTTTTACGGAAAGCAGCATCATCAGCATTGAAGAATTAAATTCGTTTCGAAGAACATACATCACCCAACTGGTCTTGGAGGAAAAGGGAGAATTGGCAAAAGTGGATTTGGATGTACTGGAAGCGATTCAAAACAATTCCGTTTTAACCGAAAACCTTGAGGCAATGAATGAAAAAGAACTGACCCTTGGGCAAAGAATGGCTGATGCCATCGCAACTTTTGGAGGGAGCTGGACCTTCATCATCATCTTCTTTTCTTTTTTAATGTTATGGATTGTGCTTAACGCATGGATTTTAGGCCAAAAACAATACGATCCCTATCCGTTTATTTTACTTAACCTCATTTTATCTTGTTTGGCAGCAATCCAAGCCCCCATCATCATGATGAGCCAAAACCGTCAGGAACAGAAAGACCGGGGCCGGGCAGAGAACGACTATAAAATCAACTTAAAAGCTGAATTGGAAATCAAGTTGTTAAGTGAAAAAATTGACCACCTCATCATTCATCAAAACAAAAAATTACTTGAAATTCAAGAAGTGCAAATCGATTATCTTTCCGACTTGATGAAATCAAAATCAAAATAGGTAGGGAACCTAAAAAAATCTTTCTAAACTTCTAATTGACGAGACCTAAAGAAACATCACAGCGGTTTTATTCGCACCCATCATCCAACGCCTGTTACATATTCTGCACGTCGAAGATACCGATGCAAATGAATTTTCCTAAGGGACAAAGATTGAAATGTACCTATGAACTGAGAATTTTACCTAATTTCGTGACAAAATTTCAACTATGACATACGACATCATTATCATTGGAACCGGTCCTGGTGGATACGTAGCAGCCATTCGTGCTTCTCAAATGGGGTTAAAAACCGCGGTAATTGAACGAGAATCTTTGGGGGGTATTTGTCTCAATTGGGGCTGTATACCCACAAAAGCCTTATTAAAAAGTGCACAGGTTTTTGAATACATAAACCACGCTGCTGAGTACGGCATTCAAGTAAAAGAAGCCACTGCAGATTTTGACTCCGTCGTAAAAAGATCCCGTGATGTTGCCCAAGGAATGAGTTCAGGTATTCAATACTTGATGAAAAAGAATAAAATCGATGTCATTCAAGGTGATGCGATCCTTCAAGCTGGAAAAAAAGTTTCTGTTAAAGACGCTTCAGGTGCTTCTACAGTATACACTGCAAGCAAAGGGGTAATCATCGCTACAGGTGCACGCTCCAGAGAATTGCCAAACGTACCACAAGATGGCGTTAAAGTCTTTGGATACCGTCAAGCGATGACATTGCCTAAACTTCCAAAAAAATTGGTAGTGGTTGGATCAGGAGCCATTGGCGTTGAGTTCGCTTATTTTTACAATGCCATGGGAACGGAAGTTACCATCGTTGAATTCATGCCTAACATTGTCCCGGTTGAAGACATCGAGGTATCCAAGCAATTGGAAAAATCCTTCAAAAAATCAGGCATCAAAATTATGACAGAAGCCACCGTGGAACATGTGGACACGACAGGTAAAGGATGTATTGTTACCGTTAAATCGGCAAAAGGCGAAGAGAAAATTGAGTGTGACGTTGTTTTGTCTGCGGCAGGAATACAAGCCAACCTAGAGCATATAGGTTTGGAGGAAATCGGAATTATTCAGGACAAAGGAAAGATCATGGTAGATGACTTTTACCAAACGAACATTCCAGGTTATTTCGCCATTGGCGATATCGTTCCAGGTCCTGCTTTGGCACACGTTGCTTCGGCAGAAGGAATCATCTGTGTTGAAAAAATTGCAGGTCATCACCCTGAACCTTTAGATTACGGAAACATCCCAGGCTGTACGTATTGTAACCCTGAAGTTGCCTCTGTAGGAATGACCGAAAAAGCGGCCAAAGATGCAGGACATGACATCAAAGTAGGTAAATTTCCTTTCTCTGCATCAGGTAAAGCAAGTGCTGCAGGAGCGAAAGATGGTTTTGTAAAATTGATCTTTGATGCCAAATATGGCGAATTGTTAGGCGCACACATGATTGGAGCGAATGTTACTGAAATGATTGCGGAAATTGTAGCAGTGCGCAAATTGGAGACCACGGGTATGGATTTAATTAAAACCGTTCACCCACACCCAACCATGTCTGAAGCGATCATGGAAGCTGCAGCAGCAGCCTACGGAGAGGTGATCCATTTATAGTGAGAATACTCAGGTTGATTTTAGGATTGCTCATCGGATTAGCCCTGGGCGCTCTGTTGAATGGACTGATCATCACCTTGGGATTGGAAGTATTTCCCCTGCCAAAAGGTGTGAATTTCGAGACCGCTGAAGGAAAACACAATTTTCAGTACCTCAAACCCATTCATTTCCTCTTTCCTTTCTTAGCCCATGCATTGGGTACGTTTTTTGGCGTGTTGATTTCTTTATTCATATCGAAGCGATTCAGGTTATTTTTAACCTTCATTATCTCTACCTTGTTTTTCCTGGGTGGACTCAGCATGGTATTATCGCTGAATGCACCTCAGTGGTTCAACCTAACCGACCTCACCTTGGCTTATTTCCCGATGGGATTCATGGCGTATCGGATGAAACGTGCTAGAAAGGCATAATTTACGTCGGAAAAGGACTGAAAACTGACATTACGTCACGATAAAACACCCCAATTCAATTATTTTGTCAGTAGAAATGCCTTACATCCGCGTGGCATATAAATTGACTTCGGGGAACGTCGAATTACAAAAATATTAAAAATGGCAAAAATTATTGGAATTGATTTAGGTACAACAAACTCTTGTGTATCGGTCATGGAAGGAAACGAACCCGTAGTAATTACAAATGCAGAAGGAAAAAGAACAACCCCTTCCATCGTAGCATTTGTTGAAGGCGGAGAAAGAAAAGTAGGAGACCCTGCAAAAAGACAGGCAATCACGAATCCTACAAAAACCATTTATTCTATCAAAAGATTTATGGGAACAAGCTTTGACGAAAGTAAAACGGAAACTACACGCGTACCTTACCAAGTAGTGAAAGGCGAAAACAATACCCCAAGGGTGAAAATAGACGACCGCTTGTATTCTCCTCAAGAAATCTCTGCTATCATTCTTCAAAAAATGAAGAAAACAGCTGAAGATTATTTAGGACAAGAAGTTACAGAAGCAGTGGTAACCGTTCCTGCTTATTTTAATGACGCGCAAAGACAAGCTACGAAGGAAGCAGGTGAAATTGCTGGGTTGACCATCAAAAGAATCATCAATGAGCCCACCGCAGCTGCTTTGGCTTACGGACTTGACAAAAAAGGAATCGACCAAAAAATTGTTGTTTTTGACTTCGGAGGAGGAACGCATGACGTTTCCATCTTGGAACTTGGAGATGGCGTTTTTGAGGTATTGGCTACAGATGGAGATACACACTTAGGTGGAGACGACGTCGACAATGCAATCATCAATTGGTTGGCAGAAGAGTTTGAGAAAGAAGAAAACCTTGACCTTCGCAAAGACCCAATGGCACTTCAACGCTTAAAAGAAGCCGCTGAAAAAGCTAAAATTGAATTGTCTTCTACCACATCAAGTGAGATCAACTTGCCTTACATCATGCCGGTGAATGGGATTCCAAAACACTTGGTTAGAACCTTACAACGTTCAAAATTCGAACAATTGATTTCTGACATCGTGGAAAGAACCATCGCACCTTGCCGTACCGCGTTGAAAAATGCAGGGTTGACTGCAAAAGACATCGATGAAATCATCCTAGTGGGTGGATCAACCAGAATTCCTGTAATCCAAGACGCAGTTGAAAGATTCTTCGGAAAAGCACCTTCAAAAGGTGTGAATCCAGATGAAGTAGTTGCCATAGGTGCTGCCATCCAAGGAGGCGTATTGACAGGAGAAGTGAAAGATGTATTGCTTTTAGACGTTATTCCATTGTCTTTGGGAATTGAAACCATGGGAGGTGTATTCACCAAATTAATTGAAGCGAATACCACCATTCCTACCAAGAAATCAGAGGTTTTCTCTACCGCAGCAGACAACCAACCTTCGGTAGAAATCCATGTACTACAAGGAGAGCGCTCCATGGCGGGTGACAACAAAACCCTAGGTAGGTTCCAACTTTCTGACATTCCACCTTCACCGAGAGGCGTTCCTCAAATTGAGGTATCTTTTGACATCGATGCAAATGGTATCATGAACATTTCTGCAAAAGACAAAGGAACCGGAAAAGTTCAATCCATTAAAATTGAATCTAAATCTGGTCTTACCGATGAGGAAATCGAAAAAATGAAAGCCGAAGCGCAAGCGAATGCTGAGTCCGACAAAAAGAAACGCGACGAAGTGGAATTGATCAACAAAGCCGATTCAACCATCTTCCAAACGGAAAGACAATTGAAGGAGTATGGCGACAAAATTCCTGCGAACAAAAAGCAATTGATTGAAGATGCGCTTGACGAATTGAAAAAAGAATTTGAAGCGAAAAACATCGAAAATCTTGACCCAGCGATTGAGAAATTAAATAAGGTTTTCCAAGATGCTTCGCAAGAAATGTACAATGCCGCAAATACGCAAGGTGAAAACCCTGCCGGCAATGAAACGCAAGCGGATACAAATTCACAAGACGAGGTAACAGACGTTGACTTTGAGGAAGTGAATGATAAAAAATAAGTGTCGCGTTTGACGCAAACTTAAAGGGCCCAAATCGGGCCCTTTTTTATTTCGCAGAAATTCTTATCTTCGCGTATGCTTTACCACAAGATTATACGCCACGAGAACAGCCAGGAATGGACTGTTTTTGTGCATGGTGCAGGCGGAAGCTCTGCCGTATGGTTTAAGCAAATCAAAGAATTCTCAGATCATTTCAATGTGTTGCTTCTCGACCTACGAGGACACGGGAAATCCAAAGAATTGAAAAGTCCTTCCAATTATTCCTTTGAAATGATTGCCAATGATGTCGTTCAAGTGGTTAAACACAACAACATCTCTGAAGCACATTTTGTTGGCGTATCTATGGGAACCATTGTTATCAACCAAATTCATGTATTGTATCCACAACTGGTGAAATCCATGATTTTTTCAGGTGCCATCACCCGTCTCAACATCAAATCGCGCTTGTTGCTTCGCATGGGGCGCATCCTAAATCCCATTTTACCTTACATGGCACTGTACCGTTTGCTTGCGCAAATATTGATGCCTAAAAAGAACCACAAAAATTCACGCATGCTGTTCATTAACGAGGCGAAATCCTTGATGCACCATGAATTTAACCGCTGGTTTAAATTGACCGCTAGGCTGACGAAATACCTGAACTATCTTCAATCCCAAGAAGTCCAAACCAAAGGACTTTATGTCATGGGTAGCGAGGACCACTTGTTTCTTGGGCCTGCACGAGAAATCGTAGAAAGAAACGAAAACTTTATCTTAGAAGTGGTTCCCAATTGCGGTCATGTGGTAAATGTAGAGCGCGCGGAAGCTTTTAACCGTGTCTCCATCGCATTTATTTACGACCTCGCTAAATGATTTTTCCGCAATTCAGGAAACACCAATCCGGTAAAAATTTCTACACCCTCCATTCCCTAACCGATTTTGAAGAAATTCAAATCATGGGTCAGAAAACCTTAAGACATACCCTACAAGCCAAGACGTATTTTGAAAAGGTGCAAATTCAAGACATGATTGCTTGTCACCCACCCTACCTACTTTGTACCGAAGACCAAATACAGAAGCATTTGAAAGGCAAAATTCTTACTTTTACACGGTTAAATTATATCATGGAAACAGCTACACCTTACATTCCCAAAAACAAAATAAGAATTGTTACAGCAGCATCCCTTTTTGATGGACACGATGCAGCCATTAACATCATGCGAAGGATCATTCAAGCGACGGGATGCGAAGTCATTCACCTAGGCCACGACCGCTCTGTAGAAGAAGTGGTAAACTGTGCCATTCAAGAAGATGCCCAAGCGATTGCGATGACATCCTATCAAGGGGGACACATGGAATATTTCAAATTCATGCACGATCTTTTGGCGGAAAAAGGCGCGCCACAAATCAAGATATTTGGCGGAGGAGGCGGTACCATTCTGCCTTCGGAAATCAAAGAATTACAAGATTACGGAATCACCAGAATTTACCATCCAGACGATGGCAGAACGATGGGATTACAAGGAATGATCAATGACCTCATTGAACAATGTGACTTCCCTGTTGGGGATCATTTGAGCGACGAAGCAGAAAAAATTAAACACAAAGATGTACCTGCCATCGCGCGATTGATTTCCGCAGCCGAAAATTTTGCCACCGAAAACACAGACCTTTTAACCAACATCCGGACCGAAGCCGCACTGAAAAAAATACCCGTTCTTGGCATTACAGGAACCGGAGGTTCTGGAAAATCATCCTTGGTTGATGAACTTGTTCGCAGGTTCCTCATTGACTTCAAAGACAAGCAGATTGCAGTGGTTTCCGTGGACCCTTCCAAACGTAAAACAGGAGGGGCCTTGTTGGGTGACCGCATCCGAATGAATTCCATTAAAAGTGACCGTGTCTATATGCGATCCTTGGCTACCCGTCAATCCAACTTAGCACTTTCCAAGCACGTTGCCGAAGCCATTGGCATTTTGAAAGTAGCGAACTATGACTTGATCATCTTGGAAACCTCAGGCATTGGACAGTCCGATACAGAAATCTTGGACCACAGTGATGTTTCCTTGTATGTAATGACCCCTGAATACGGTGCGGCTACACAACTCGAGAAAATCGACATGTTGGATTTTGCTGACGTCATTGCCCTTAACAAATTCGATAAACGAGGCGCCCTCGATGCCTTGCGTGACGTTCGAAAACAATACCAAAGAAACCACAACTTGTGGGACCTAAATGTAGACCAAATGCCTGTCCATGGGACCATTGCCTCCCAATTCAACGACCCGGGGATGAATACCTTGTACAAAGTCCTCATGGATAAAGTGGTAGAGAAAACGGGAACCAACCTAAACAGCACTTTTGTAATTACGCAGGAGATGTCTGAGAAAATTTTCGTCATCCCACCGGACCGAACGAGGTACCTCTCTGAAATTTCTGAGAACAACCGAAGTTATGACCTTTGGGTAAATCGACAAGTGAAAGTGGCTGAAAACCTATATGGCTTGCAACGCTCCATCGATTCCATATCGAATTCTGCATTGGAGGACAAAGACCGATTGGTAAAAGGACTCAGCGAAGCCTTTGCCGCTGAAAAATTGAATTTCGACCCTAAAAACTGGGAAATCATCCAACATTGGGAAGCCAAGAAACAAACGTTCAAGAATCCTTTGTATGAATTCAAGGTTCGCGACAAGGTTCTTTCGATCGAAACCCACACAGAATCACTTTCACATTCTCAAATTCCAAAAGTATCCTCCCCAAAATACAACAGCTGGGGCGATGTTTTGCGATGGGTTTTACAAGAAAATTACCCGGGTGAGTTTCCTTTTACCGCTGGTTTGTTTCCATTTAAACGGGAAGGCGAAGATCCCACGCGTATGTTTGCAGGCGAGGGAGGTCCCGAGCGCACCAACAAACGCTTCCATTATGTCAGTTTAGGCATGCCGGCAAAAAGACTTTCCACTGCTTTTGACTCCGTCACCCTTTACGGCAACGACCCTGCCATTCGGCCAGATATTTATGGTAAAATCGGAAATTCAGGGGTATCCATTTGTTGTTTAGACGATGCCAAAAAATTGTACTCAGGTTTCGACTTGAGCCACCCAGCGACCTCGGTTTCAATGACCATCAACGGTCCGGCTCCGATGCTCCTAGCCTATTTCATGAATGCTGCCATCGACCAAAATTGTGAGAAGTACATTCGAGCCAATGGTTTGGAAGAGGAAACAGAAGCTAAAATAACGGCAATCTACGCGGAACTTGGCACTGCGCGACCAAAATACCAAGGTGAGTTACCCGAAGGAAACGATGGATTGGGACTGATGCTTTTGGGCGTTACCGGAGACAAAGTCTTACCCCTAGACACCTACAACCAAATTAAATCCGATACCCTTAAACAAGTAAGGGGAACCGTTCAGGCGGACATCTTAAAGGAAGACCAGGCACAAAACACCTGTATTTTCTCCACTGAATTCGCATTGCGACTGATGGGCGACGTGCAACAATATTTCATAGCCCAAGGCGTCCGTAATTTCTATTCTGTATCAATCTCCGGGTATCACATTGCTGAAGCGGGTGCAAATCCAATTACACAATTGGCGTTCACCTTGGCCAATGGGTTTACCTATGTTGAGTATTACCTCAGCAGGGGAATGGACATCAATGACTTCGGACCGAATTTATCTTTCTTCTTTTCGAATGGAATAGACCCAGAATACGCGGTAATTGGACGTGTGGCTCGAAGAATTTGGGCAAAGGCCTTGGCGAAAAAATACGGGGCAAATCCAAGGGCGCAAATGTTGAAATACCACATCCAAACGTCTGGGAGGTCCCTTCATGCCCAAGAGATTGATTTTAACGACATCCGAACGACCCTTCAAGCGCTTTATGCGATTTACGACAATTGCAATTCGCTTCATACCAATGCCTATGACGAAGCCATTACCACCCCGACCGAGGAGTCGGTAAGACGTGCGATGGCCATTCAGTTGATCATCAACCGTGAGCTTGGGCTGGCAAAAAATGAAAATCCTTTGCAAGGTTCGTTCATCATTGAAGAAATGACCGATTTGGTAGAACAAGCGGTACTCACTGAGTTTGACAGAATCACAGAGCGAGGAGGGGTTTTGGGCGCCATGGAAACCATGTACCAACGTTCAAAAATCCAAGAAGAATCTTTGTATTATGAAACCCTAAAACACAACGGAGATTTCCCAATCATCGGAGTGAATACTTTCTTAAGTTCAAAAGGATCTCCGACCATGCTTCCCAAAGAAGTGATTCGCGCCACGGAAGAGGAAAAACAGTACCAAATTCAGATGTTAAGTGCCTTGCAGAATGCCAATCCGGACCTCACCAAAGAAGGGCTGAGAAACATTCAGAATGCAGCCATATTGAATAAAAACATGTTTGAAGTATTGATGGAAACCTGTAAACAAGCCTCATTAGGTCAAATTACAGAAGCATTGTTTGAAGTCGGTGGACAGTACCGAAGGAATATGTAAGTTCAACTTCATTTTTTTCGTCTGCGGAAGAAACTTTATTAAATAATATGCTTTTTTTCGTCCTTGGAAGAAATTTTATTAAAGATTTAATTCCTAAAGGGTTTTGGTAGTTACTGTAGTTTTAACCTTAAGCGGCTTGAAGTTGTTTTAACCTTACCTTTGTGTCATGCAATTCAGTACTGGCGAATGGGTTTCATTGTTGCATGAAACGGGAAAATTTGAATTCTTGCGAATGGATGCTTTCCACGCCATTGTTCGCGATGAGATGGGTTTTGAGCGCAAGGTCGAAAGGAAATTCCTGGTGAAAAGACAACCGATGTCAGGTGGGGTTGTGCTAAAGGACAACGTATCCCAAAAACAGCCTTCCAAAACGGTTGAAACCCCCAAAAGCATTGACCTTCATGCAGATGCATTAAACCTAGATCATTTGCCTCCACATCGCTTACTCGAAGAACAGTTGGCCCATTGCAAGCGATTCTTAAACGAAGCCATTCAAAAGCGCATCCCAAAAGTTTTGATCATTCATGGCGTTGGCGAAGGGGTTTTGCGGCAATCCATTCGTGCCATGCTAAAGCATAAAAAAGGCATCCGTTGCCACGATGCAAATTATTCCCAAAAAGGCGTTGGTAGTACCTTGGTAGAAATTCAAGTGAATTCGGCAGAGCGACTCTAATGCTGCCTCACCGCTCCTACTTTTTCTTTTGGGATGTCAAAAATCCATTCGTAATACCCAATGAAATGGCTCTCTGTAAATCCCATCCGGCGTTGGTATTCTTTTGGAAAAGTCACCCTGTATTGTGCAGGCAAACCACTCACCCGTTTCTGAGGCGCTACCCCATCTTGTAAGCAAGGCGCTTGCTTGTTCTTTCCAAAGGGTATGCTTCCGTATTGAAACACTTCCTGCCATTGACTCGGCTGCACCCCTCCCGCGGAAGCATTTTCAGGCGCAATGATGTAAAAACTCCCGAACACACATTGCTTCTTTAACACATCTACGATTCCTAAGGCATAGGCATACCCCATGCTATGCGCAACCAAATACAGTGTATCGTTTTTGGACGCACCAGGGATTTCATTGAGCAACTGAATCAGGTTTTTACCGGCGATTCTGCCATTTTTTCTCCGTTCACCAAACCCTTTTTGATTCGATCGGAAAGGCAACTTATGCAAGGTGGAAATGCGCATGCCATTGTCGTCTTGGTAACGAAAACAATGGTGTTTTCCCTTACAAGGTTTTGGGTAATTTTTCGCTGCCTGGGCAAAGGTTAAAACGGATTCGTAATTTGAGGTAGAAACCTCATGGTGACCATCGGCATAGAATACTTCATTGGGATGAATGCGGTCAATAAATTGTTGATTCAGTCTTTTCCAAGGCGTCCAATAGTTAAATCGATCCTTTTCAAAAAGCAAATTCATAGAATTTGGATATTCCACCCCATTTTTTCCTATTTGCATCATGCTTTCGTCAAAGGATTCACTGGTTGAAACTGGACGGTAACCGTTGACGAGTACCAGAATCCGTTTCGGTGGATTTTCCGCTAACAATTTTTGGGTGATGTCAAAACCTGCATAGTTCAATACTTTTTCATCCGTCGTTTTCCCCTCTTCGTTCTCGAATTTAAGTACCACCAGATGCGTTGTACTCGCCTGCTCATACCCCTTAATGGATATTGTGTTGGATGAATATTGAAAACGGTACTCCTCTTTCCCATCGATGGATTTCACTTTGAAATAAAGCACTTTTTTCATCCTTCGCATGTGCCATTTCCCTTTCGATTTCACATAGACCTCGGAATAGATTTTTTTGGCAGGTTGATCCACCACGGAGGAACTTAAATCGAGGTAGCGCTTAAAACTTTGGACCCCTTGGTTTCCAAACTTTGTGAAATCCGTAGAATTAAAAAACACTTGTTTGTAAAAGGTATCGGTGGTAAAAAACACCAAGGTCCCAACACCGGCAAACAGCATCCAAAGGGCAATGTGTACGACCAAATAGCCTATTTTGTGCTTGTTGTGAATGGCTTTCTCCGCTCGTTTGTTGACTTTTTTCCGAAATACCAGCATGATAAAAAAGGCAAGGGCCACCAAGCCCAGGTGAATCGGAGCGATGAAACGGTTGTTTTTTACGTAAAAAGGACGAAACCAATAATTGTCCACATCCAAGTTTACCTTTCCGAAATTTCTTTTATAAGGAGTTAAGTAATACCGATTGTTCGTGGGTTCCAGCGCTCCTTTTGCATTTTGCTTCCAAAAATAATAGGCGACAAGGCCATTTTTGGAGTCCGTATTTTCTGAATCATCGTGAAAGAAAAAATAGGATTCGTTTTCTATTTTTAAGGATTCTCTTTGTTTGAGGTAGGACGCCAAAGAATCCATCGAATAATTAGCATCGGTGTTAACGTTTCCGATGGTTTTTAGGAAGTACTTTGAAAAATTTTGCAGAAACAATGCTTCAGGTTGAGCGGCCAGGAATAAAATGTTTTTACCAAAAATTGAAAATCCATTCCCATTTGTGTCGATTTTATCCTGTGTCAGGAAGACATAGTAATCAATTTCGGTTTTAGGGTGAATGGAATTAAAGAAACCATCCCGACAATTGCGCATTTCTTCTGCGTAAAAAGGGAGGGTATCCTGAAGGTAAATTTTGTTTAACTTTCCCTGTAAGGGATGGATGAATTGGTCGATTTTCGCTTGTATGCCCTGTGCTCGAAAGAATTGATTGAGTACAATTTCAGTTTCCGGTGTAAGCGTGGCCTTTTTGTGGGTGGAAACAAAGTGAATGCGAAGGGTGTTAAGCTTGCCTGCATTTTGTCCATAAACGTTTGAACAGAGAACAATTAGGAGAAGTACCTTATAAATGTAGAAAAGCTTTTTTGGCCAAAAGTTCATCATTGCTTTCACGGTAATTAGGGTCATCTACGCAACAATCAACTGGACAAACCGCAGCGCATTGGGGCTCATCATGAAATCCAACACATTCTGTACATTTATCATGGGTAATGTAATACACTTCCATGCTCAAGGGATCGTTGGACTTGTCAGCATCCACTGCGACTCCATTTAAAGAGGTTAACATGCCTTTCAGCGAAGTTCCATCCGCATACTTCCATTCTGCTCCCCCTTCATAAATTGCGTTGTTTGGACATTCCGGTTCACATGCCCCACAATTTATACACTCATCCGTAATCATTATTGCCATTGCGCGATCGTTTTTGCAAATATACGTACCTAACCGTAAAAGTTAATTAACATTCCCCTACAAAACAAACTTACTTGTAAATTTGTTCTGTGAACAGAACGCAAATCATTGAACATTTTACCGAAATCGGAGCCTTGTTTCAGCAAGTAGCTGACTCGAAAACGGATCCAAAACCCTCGGTTTTTTCAGACGCCTTCCTTGAAAAATTTAGGCATACGGTTGAACGGGAAATCCATTACAACGGTTGGTTTGAAGTTGAATTCATCCAAAAATCACTTTCGGGAATTTCAACATGGCTTGAATCTGTTAGCTTATCCAATTGGAGTGCCCCCTACCCTTTTCATGGATTCCAGAAAAACCTCGGCATCATCATGGCGGGAAACATTCCTTTGGTTGGCTTCCACGATTTTTTATGCGGACTGGTTTCCGGTTACCGCCTTCAGGTAAAAATGAGTTCAGAGGACAGCAGACTGTTGACCTTGGTGTTGGAAGCATTGTGTGAAATGAATGCAGCCTATCGCGAACTGATTGTATTGAATCCCTTAAAACTTTCAGGTTTTGATGCCGTCATTGGAACGGGCTCCGATGCTTCACTCTTGCATTTCAAATCCTACTTCAAAGAAATTCCCCACCTACTCCGCGGAAACAGAACGTCCATTGCCATTTTAACGGGCGAAGAAACTGCGGAAGAATTGACCTTGCTGGGAAACGATGTATTTGATTACTTTGGCAGGGGTTGTCGCAATGTTACCCACCTCTTGGTACCAGAATCCTATTCATTTGATTCATTTTTTAAGGCAATACAACCTTTTCAAAAGCTTTTTCAAAACAAGAAGTATGGCAACAACTACGACTACTACCGCACCATCTATTTAATGAACCGCGGGGTCTTTCTTGAAAATGGTTTCCTCCTCTTGGTAGAAACCGAAACGCTTCAGCCTCCATTGGCGGTCCTCAACTACCACACATACGCTTCTGAACAGGAGGTGCAAAACTATCTGGAAAAGCACGAAGAAAAAATCCAATGCGTCGTGGGCAAGGATTACATGCCTTTTGGCTCTGCGCAAACGCCTTCCTTAACGAACTACGCCGACAACATAAATACGATGATGTGGCTGGGTGAACCCAAAAATTAATTTGCTTTGCCTATTTTTGTACAATGGCCATTTTCTCAGACCGCATCATTTATAAGACACCGGAAGAAATTTCAATCATGCGCGAAGCAGCATTGATTGTCAGCAGAACCCTTGGCGAAGTTGCCAAACACATGCAACCCGGCATCACGCCAAAATTTTTGGACCAAATGGCTGAAGATTTCATCAAGTCACAAAATGCCATTCCCGGATTTAAAGGTCTCTATGGTTGTCCGAGTACTTTGTTGATTTCCGTAAACGAACAAGTTGTACATGGTTTACCCACCGAAAAGCCCATTCAAGAAGGCGACATCGTCTCCGTGGATTGCGGGTCGCTCTACAAAGGGTATTACGGTGACCATGCCTATACTTTTGAGGTTGGAGAAGTTAGTGATGAAAACCGAGCCTTGTGCAAAGTCACCAAAGAATGTCTGTATTTAGGAATTGAAGCGTGCAATATCCAAAACCGAATGGAAGACATTGGTTTCGCCATTCAACAACACGCCGAAGCGCATGGATATGGGGTGGTACGTGACCTTGTCGGTCATGGGATTGGAAAAAAACTTCACGAAGAACCTCAAATCCCCAATTATGGCAGACGTGGTAAGGGGAAACAAATCAAGGATGGCCTCACCATCGCCATTGAACCCATGATCAATCGGGGCACAAAAAACATACGGACCTTAGAAGATAAATGGACCATTGTCACCGAAGACGGATTGCCAAGTGCACATTTTGAACACAATGTAGCTGTCGTTGACGGAAAAGCAGTGATCTTGTCAACCTTCGATTACATTTACGAAGTTTTAAAATTATAATGACCAAAGAATCCAGGGCCATACTCATTTCTGTATTGATTGTATTTGCCTACAGTTCAAGCCTATTTATTGAATTCGGAACATGGATCTTTCCATTCCCAATGTTTGATTACATCCTCTTTGTTGTAGCCATCCTTTTTGCGATTTGGAACAAAGAACAACGCACCCTGTTCGCTCTGTTCGCGGGCATTTGTTTGCTTCGAATTTTTGGAGATTCTTTTGCTTGGACTTTCTTCCTTTCGGGGGCATCCCTTTACATTTTCTTGGACAGCATGACCATTGTTTGGATACGATTGTCGGAAGCTTTGCTCATGATTCCTTTCATTTTTATCCTGTTTAGGTTTAAGGACATCCGTGAAAAAGTGACTGCCATTGCACTTGTTTCGCTGCACATTCTCTCATTGATACCTCCGTTTTCGATGATGAACTATGCGTTTTTCATGGCGATGACCTTAACCTACGCGTATGTGTATGGTACAAAAAAACCTACGTTTTACCTGTTGTTACTTACAGGAATCTTTGACCTAATTGAGGGATACAGCGTTTTGTTTACCGCTCATTAGAAACTGCGCACAGCCCTAACCATGGTGATGCTGGTTTTGTCGTAATAATTACTCGGCTTACCATCAAAAAAACTGAAAAACCAAGCGGATGCTGCGTTGGATTCTGTTGACGACCAATACAGGTTCAACGTAATTGGGTCACTTCCTTTAACATCACTCAAGGCCTTGTCAATTAAAAATAGATTGCTGTACACGCCGATGAGTTCGTACAAAGCTGGAAGGTACCAATCGTCGTAATTCTCTGAAACAAAGGCATCGCAAAGTCCGGCTGCACATAAAGTATCTCTGCTCGCAAAAAGGATCGCATTGGTGTTGGACTTACCATCCCAGGTACTTTCACAATTTTCCAAATCCTTGTCTTTGCTCCCCCATTGCGCGGTGTCGGATACGTTGGTGGTAGAAAGTACCAAACCATGTTGTTTTCCGATGGAATCGTAATAAATCTGGTAGATGATTCCCCCTTCGGCATGTTGCCCAAGGCGGTAATTTGTGGTTTGACTTTTCGCAATGAATGGCAAAAACAGCAGTGTAAAAAGGAGGATTCTCATGGTAGGTAAAGTTTGTATGAAAGTATGTATTAAATTCGAAAGGGGAAAATATTTTAAATAATGAACCTACAAGCGATAGACCAGGTACGCTTGATTTTCAAAGGTGATTTCAAAATCAAACCGCTGATCAAAGTGGTTTTTCCCTATGATTAGGTACTTGCAGCCTTTCTTTTTGATTTCAAGCACCTTTTCTACATTCAAATCCGCGTCGCTTAGGTTCCAACCTTTGCGATGTAAAAAATACAATTCTTGTGGATTGCTATTCCCATTAACCGCTACCAAGGCATTTTTGGGGATGTTTTTATCCGCAAGCGACGTCAACGCCAATTTATACGCCTCTCCCTTATTCCAGTGGAAATCATGTTGTTGATTGGCGATGCTTTCGATGGCAACGAAAGCCAAAATAAGCAGGTAAAAACGCTTTACATGATTGAGTGCATACGCAGTAAAAAGACAGAGCACAGGGACCAAAGGAAGAATGTAGTAATCATGAGTGTAAAAAATGGGACCTGATTTAAAAGCGTACAATACAAAAGCAAGCACAAACAATCCCAAGGGAATCCAATAATTCATTCGAAAATCATGGCGAAACCACCTAACGATTCCCCAAATTACACAGGCCATCGCGATGAAACTGAAAAAGGGGTGAAAGACAAAATGATGTAAAATTACCCCACCATTCCCTGCCCAACCTTTGATGCCCGTTGTCAAACCTACCCCTAAATTGTACCAATTTCCAAACGCATTTTGAAGGTGAGGATTCCACACAAAGTACCAGTAAAACATCGGCAACATGGCCAAGAAAGGCACGCACAACACCCATGCATATTTCGGTTTATTTCGATACGCCAAGAAACAGAAAACACACACTGCCAACATGGGAACTGCAGCAATTTTCACCAAAAGACCCAAACTTAAAAATACAAACGCGAGGATGACGTGATGCCATTTTGCAAACCGAAATGCCTGCAGAAAAAAATAGCCCCCCATGAACATCAAAGAAAGACAAGCGGTGTCGGGCATGGTTTTTCTCGCATAAGTGAAAAAGGCCGAAAGCAACAAGAAAATCGTGGCGGTAAACGCAAATTTGTAACTTGAAAAATGCCTTACGAGGGCGAAGAAATAGAAAAAACCAAGGGTGGTAATTGTCAAATGGATCCCTCGCCCCCATCCGTAAAATCCTCCAAAAACATACGTTAGTCCCGCTTGAAGGTAGTACAGAATCGGGAACTCCATTCCCACAATGCCTGACGCCCCATTGGTCTCATCGGTCATTGGGTAAAAAAATCCCGTATTGCCTTCCAAATAATTGCGGGCGACCATCAATCCCGTGGCTTGACGCCAACTGTGGGTAGCTTCAATCGGTGGCCATGCAATTCCCCAAAGATGTAAAAGGAAGAAAAGAAAGATCCAACTTTCAACGCGTCCAAAAAGCTTTTTATACTGCATTAAAGGATTGGGAAAACTATTGATTGTTTTCAATGACATAGGTCAAAACCTTCTCCATCAAATGTCCGCGGTTGACACCAGATACGTTGTGTTTGTGCGTTGGGTAAGGAAAGAAATCCATTTGAATGCCATCGTCAACAAATTTCTTAACCAGGCTAAAATTGTGTTGCATTACCACAACGTCGTCATTGGTTCCATGAATCAACAGGAGTTTCCCGATTAAATTTCTGGTATACTTGGTCAATGCATTGTTCTCATAGCCTTCTGGATTTTCTTGGGGTTGATCCATGTACCTTTCGCCATACATCACTTCGTAAAATTTCCAATCGGTGACAGGACCGCCCGCAACCCCAACATTAAAAACGCCGGGATTTCGCAACATCATGGAAGTGGTCATGAACCCACCAAAAGACCATCCGTGAATGGCCATGCGGTTTGAATCTACATACGGAAGGGATTTAAGAAACTCAACCCCTGTCATTTGATCTTCCATTTCTACCGTTCCTAACTGGCGATGAATTTGAGATTCAAAGGCAAAACCACGTTCTCCAGAGCCACGATTGTCGAGTGTGTAAACAATGTATCCTTTTGACGCCAGCCAATTCATCCAAAGATTCGCACCTGCGTTAAAGCTGTTGGTAACCATTTGTGCATGTGGACCGCCGTAGACATAAACAAGCACCGGGTATTTTTGATTGGGATTGAAATCGGCAGGTTTCACCATTCTGTAATAGAGGTCACTCCCGTCTTTTCCTTTAATTTTTCCAAGTTCAGATTTACCCAGCGAATAGTCCGACATTGGGTCGGCAGATTCTTTTATCAATTTGGCCATTTTTCCATTGGTCGTATAGATCATTTCATGGTTGGGCATACTCAGACTTGAATAACCATCGTAGAAATAAATTCCATCATCCGAAAGGTCAAAGCGGTGTACCCCTTCGTTCTTGGTCATCAAAGTGGACTCTCCCAAAAGATTCGTGCTGTACACCATGGTATTGCATGGATTTTCACCCGTGGCTGCATAATAAATCAATTTTTTGGCTGCGTCTACTTCGAGGATATTCTTGACAACAAATTGATGATTTGTTATTTGTTTGATTCCAATCGGTAGTACTTCCATTTTTTTACCTTCAAACAATACTTCTTCTCCTAATTGATCGAAATCAACCAAGTACATGTTCATATACCCATCTTTTTCTGACATCCAAATAAAGTCATTTCCTTCACCAATAAAATAGGCAGGGTGTTCTGGCTCTACCCATTTTTGATTTTTTTCATGCCAAAGGGTTCTGATTTTCTTACCCGTCTTAACCTCGAAAACATTCAGCCAAAGCTCGTTTTGCGCGCGGTTGACCTCTGCAATGAGACAGTATTTCTCATCCGGCGTAAACGCAAAATTGGTCAAGTAATCGTCAGAATTACCACTGGGCTTGATGTAAATGGTTTTCTTCGTCTTGCAATTGTAGATTCCTACGCGGGGTTTTTCAGATTTTTGTCCAGCCATTGGGTATTTAATAGAGACCAAAGACCCTGGTGTAGTGGTGATGTCAAGAAGCGGATAATCTGCGACTTCGCTCTCATCTTTTTGGTAAAACGCCAAGTAATTCCCCTTCTCCGACCAAAAAATTCCCTTTTCGATGCCAAATTCGTTGCGCGCAATTGACTGCCCGGAGACGATGTTTTTATCCTTGTTCTTTGTAATGGAAAGGAAAAATTTAGATGAATTGGAAGAAATACAGACATTATTTTCTTTGGTAAAAGCACACTTATTTGACGCTGCATGGTACGTCACATTTTCTACTTGTTCGAGTCCACGCTGTTTAATCGACAAAGTATTTGAAGATACGTTGTACGTAAAAATCATAACCCCAGTATTAAACAGAAGCTCTTCTGAAGACAACCATTCATATCCTCCAAGGTTTGAAACTTTGGCATCTTCAGGCAAAAGCTTATTCAGTTGATCCACCGTACAAACCGTACGTTCTGCCTCTTGGGTTAATCCATACGCTACAATGGACTTGTAATCTGCCGAAAGCAAGGTATATTCTGATTTATTTTTCATCCAAGAAAAGCCAAAGGTTCGCTGTGGGGAAAGTGCCCGCTGTTTAAGGACAGATTCAGTTACGGTTAAAATTTTGGTTTGGGCAAAAAGCGATGCGCTAACTAAGGTTAAAATGATTAAAAAATGGTTTTTCATGAACGATGAATAAGTTGGTTAAAAAAATCTTCCAATGGCTTGCCGACGCGGTAAGCTTTCAACAATAAGGTGTCGAGGTCTTCACGCAATACGGTTTCGGAAGGAAAGGTCGCGTAAAAATAAAATTGCTTGTTTAGGAGTAAGGGTTCGGCAGCAGCCACGGTTTTCAATGCTGCGGGGAGGACCTTGTTCTTGTCCCCTTTGATGTCTCCGAAAAATTCAACAAAATCAGGATGTTGGTAACAACTTTTAAAGGCATCGAGGTTGTCAGCAATCCCATGGCGAAGCGTTAATAAATCTTCTTTGTTGATTTCATAAATCCCTCCATACACCCGAACGTGTTCTGCAGAAAATTCAAAATAAATCCCATTGATGGCAGTGCTTTTCTTTCCACCGGTGGCGATCACCGCAGAGGACATGGTTTTGTATGGGGTTTTGTCGTTTGAAAATCGGATGTCACGGTTGATTCGAAAAATGCAATCTTTGGCCAAAAGGTCATTGAAATCGGAATTTTCCTTGGCAATGACGTCAATCATGTATTGGGTAAAGGCTGCAAAGGGTTTCTTTACGGACTGCTCGTAGCGTTTGCGATTCAAATCAAACCAATCTTTGTGATTGTTGGCAGCGAGTTCTTTGAAAAAATCTATAAAATCTGGGTTGAAGAACTTCATCGCACCGAAAATAGTTAATATTCTCATTCCATAGATGAAAAACAGGCCATAATTGGTGTTTTCGCGGGATAAAGGTCTCTGCGTAATGGGAAGAAAATACATCTGCAGCGCCAAAAAGCCTACGAAAGTCATGGAAACGATGCAATCGCAAGGAAATCAGAAAACTTCCTTTGGGTAGAAAGTAAAATAATACTATCTTTGCACCCTTAAAATTTTATTAACCAATTGATAAACTTATGAATTCTTACGAAACTGTTTTCATTTTAACTCCCGTTTTGTCTGACGATCAGGCAAAGGAAGCAGTACAGAAATTCGAAAGTGCGATTACCGCTTCTGGCGCAGAAATCAAACATTCGGAAAACTGGGGCCTGCGAAAATTGGCATACCCAATCCAAAAAAAATCCACTGGATTTTACTACTTGATTGAATTTCAAGGGGAAGGTACTGTGATTGCTGATTATGAACTGATGATGAAACGCGACGAACGTGTGTTGCGCTTTCTAACTGTAAAGATGGACGTAGACCACGTCACCTATGCAGAAAGACGTCGAACAAAAAACAAAATCGCATCCAATTAATCACCCATTAAAAAATAAATCATGTCAAACGATATAAGATACCTAACGCCTATTAATATTGATATTAAAAAGGACAAATACTGCCGTTTCAAAAAGACGGGAATTAAATTCATCGATTACAAGGATGCAAGTTTCTTGTTGAAACTGGTAAACGAGCAAGGTAAAATTTTACCAAGACGACTCACAGGTACGTCTGCGAAATACCAAATCCGAGTAAACAAGGCAATCAAGCGCGCAAGACACCTTGCCATTTTGCCTTATGTAGGAGATATGTTGAAATAATCGATAAAAAAAATTAAATCATGGATGTAATTCTAGTTAAAAACGTAGATAAATTGGGTTATGCAAACGAAATCGTTTCTGTAAAACCTGGATATGGACGAAATTTCTTGATCCCTCAAGGATACGCCGTATTGGCAACACCAAGTGCACGCAAAGCGCACGAAGAAGTGATGCGTCAAAAAGCACACAAGGAAACAAAACAATTGGCTGAAGCACAAGAATTGGCTGGTAAAATCGCTGAATTAACCGTTGTAATTGCTACCAAAGCAGGAGAAAATGGTAAAATCTTCGGTTCCATCAATACCATTCAGTTGTCTGACGAGCTTAAGAAAGCCGGTTGTGATGTTGACCGTAAATCTTTAAAAATTAAAGAAGACCAAATTAAAGAATTGGGAACGTATGAAGCGGAAGCCAACCTGTACAAAGGCGTAAAACAATCCTTTAAATTTGAAGTGGTTTCAGAATAAGAAACCGCCCACTATATTTTTCAAACCCTGACATTGTTGGGGTTTTTTCATTTTAATCTTTACCTATGAAATACCTAATCTTACCCCTGTTTCTAACTTTCGCGGTCCTTGGACATGGACAAACTACCACAGAAAAACGCGTAGAATTTGATTTGAAAGACGGTTACAGCAATGAACGTGTATTCGAATTTAATGCGAATGGGATGCTTATCTTCTCCAAGCAAGACAAGGACGAGGCGCAAATGAGTACCTACAGGTTTGAAAAATACAATACGGACTTGGTTGCAACCCATGAGGTAAACTACACGATAGAAAACAAATTCTATGTAGACGAAATCTACCAAACAGGGAATTACGTGTATTTCTTCTTCAAAACACGACGAACCGAATTCCGAGTGGTGAAGTATGATTTTATCACTGAAACTTTCAAGGAGGTTTCTGGATCCTTGCCCAATCGAAGTTTTATAAAATTCACCGCTTGCATGGATGACCGCGCAGTCATGGCGGTAATCGGAAAAAATTACGGAATTTCCATTGTTTCCATTGACATGAATTCGGGATCAGGTGCTGAAACCCTCACACCCATTGGCATCGAAGGATTTAAACCCAAAAGATTGAGTCTGTCGAATATGGAAACAATGCCAGAAAGCAAGAACATTTTGTTGAGCATCAATGCAACCATCAGTAAAAAACGCACCGAATTATACATCGTCAGGTTGGAACAAACGGGCCAAATAGCCGCAACAACAGACATCAGCATTGGAACAGATAACAACCTGCGAAATGCAAGAGCCTATGACATCGGTAACAATGAGTACATACTTTCCGGTACGTATTCCGTACCCAGTTCAGCCGGATCAAATGGATTTTTCATATCGCGTTTGGCGCAAGGTCAACTCGAACCTTTGAATTTCTATAATTTCACAGATCTCAAAAACTTTTTAAGCTACCTCCCTGAGAATCAGAAACGTAAAATTGAAAAGAAAAAACAACGCAAAGCGAATAACGGTCAAGAGCTTAACATTTCATACAACATTGCCGCACACAGTCCCATCAAGGTTAACGACGACTTTATCTACATTGGTGAGGCGTATTATGCAACGTACCGAACCGAATCGCGTACCACAACCTCGTATGTAAATGGAAAGGCGGTAACCACAACTACGTATGTACAAGTCTTTGACGGCTATCAATACACACATGCATTCATAGCAAAATTCGATAAAAACGGAAAGCTGATCTGGGACCAAACGTTTCCAATGTGGTTGGCCAAAAAACCAATGACGGTTCGAAAATTTATACATATTGGAGACCAACAACAAACAAACTTAAAATTGGTCTATGCGAATGGCAATAGAATTACAAGCAAGGTATTTGATTTTGACGGAAATGTGTTGAGCGATAAACAATCTGAGCCCATTGAGACGAACGAAGAGAACGACAAAACCCGATTGAGTTATGCTGAAATCATTCATTGGTATGACAACTATTTCTTATCCTATGGGATTCAGAGAATAATCAACCGAAAAGATAAAGACGTAGAACGCAAGCGTACGGTGTTCTTCTTCAACAAAATCAAACTTGATTAATCCAAATCTGCTATTGCGCGAACACCAAAGGTATCATTGTGCCAAGCCTTTATTAATTTTCCATTTTCTACCAAAAGATACGTAGGAAAACTTCCTTGTGTGAGACGCATTACGCCTGGAATGTCTGTTGCAAATTGGCAAAGGACTCCGCGCCCTACCCGATTGCTAAAGAATTTTAAATCGCTCTGGTCATTGGAGATGACCCAATATGCCATTTGGATGTCCGTATGTTTTCGAATGTATTTCATCTGTTGGGTAGATTCCACACAATATTGACAACCTGGCAATGCGACTACGATCAATGTTTTACTTTCAGGAAAAATCACTTTGGAGGATTGTGTATAACTCAAGTCCATCAAATCCCCTTGATAAATAGGGAACAACGCAAAGTAAATGGTAAACGGATGAACCAAAACGAGTAAAACCACCGTCCAAAGTTTCCAGCCATTCATTTTTGAATGTTTCAAAATCAAGCCAGCAAGAACACCGCCGATACCAACCATGGCTAAATAAGGTAGCATTCGAGCCAATGTGAAGGATAAACCTAGATCACTTAAAAAAATTTCCAAAGTATTCATAAAAAAAAAGGGGGAATGCTCCCCCTCGAATGTTTGTTTCGGAAATTATTGAATTTCGCAGTTTACAGACAATGTTCCAACAGAAGCATCTCCTGCATTACAAGCTGCTTCAGCATCTTTCTTTTTACCTGTTACAGTAGAGGTTGTTGAACCTACCGCTACACCTGAATCTGTGGTTGTACATTTACAAGAATAATCCTTTGCGCAAGAAGCTGTTAAGAACAACGCTGCACCAAAAACAATCGCTAATTTTTTCATCTTATTATTTTTAAAGTTTCTCAAATTTATAAATTTATTTATATCGTCTCGTTGGGAAGTTCTTTTTTTTCACCGGCAGCCTTGTGGAAAGCGGCCTCTTTCCTTTGCTCATCCCTTACCATTTCCTGAATGGTGGCCTCTTGGTCTTTTACATACATAGAATACCATGCAATGGTCGCAGAGGGAATGATGTCAATCCCCGGAATGATTTCTTCAATAAAATTGAATGCCGCCCATTTTAACTTTTTCTTAAAGAAAATGTAGACCAAGATGGCGGACAACGGTGCTAAAAAAGCATCAAACAATTCTCCAATGCCAGGAATAACGTAGGATATACATCCCACTAAATCGATGCCAATGGCAATGAACAATTTGAATTGCTTTTCGGATTCGAATTTCTTTTTGAGTTCTTGTACAGAAACGGACATTTGTATTTTTTTATCGAAGTTATGATTTATTAAATCCTAATGAATCAAATTTAGAAAAATTGGGGATTTTTTTCACAAAAAGCTTTTTGAATTGTTTTGCTAACTTTGTCAAAACCATTCGAAATGTCACACAACGTATTAAAAGGTAAAAAAGGAATTATTTTCGGCGCTTTGAACGACCAATCCATTGCTTGGAAAGTAGCCGAGGCAGCCCACGCAGAAGGTGCTGAATTTGTATTAACCAATGCCCCTATTGCCATGCGAATGGGTGAAATCAATGGTCTTGCCGCGAAGACAGGCAGTCAAATCATCCCAGCAGATGCAACCAATGTGGAAGAATTAGATCACTTGGTTACGCAATCCATGGAAATTTTGGGTGGGAAAATCGATTTCGTTTTGCATTCAATAGGAATGTCCCCAAATGTGAGAAAAGGAAAGCATTACACCGAAAACAATTACCAATATTACCAACAAACAATGGATGTTTCGGCCATGTCGCTTCATAAAACACTGGCTTCGTTGTACAAACACGATGCGATGAATGAATGGGGTTCCATCGTTGCCCTAACCTACATTGCTGCCCAAAGAATTTTCCCTGATTACAATGACATGGCGGATGCAAAATCCTTGTTAGAATCCATCTCAAGGTCTTTTGGTTACCATTATGGCATCGCAAAAAAGGTACGTGTAAACACCATTTCTCAGTCGCCAACGGTTACGACCGCAGGACAAGGCATCAAAGGATTCAAGGAATTTATTAATTTTTCCGAACAGATGTCACCCCTTGGAAATGCACCTGCAGAAGCTTGTGCTGACTATTGCATTTCAATGTTCTCAGATTACACGAGGTATGTCACCATGCAAAATCTTTTCCACGACGGAGGGTTTTCAAATACAGGGGTTACCCAACAAGTGATAGACAAATTCGGAAGCACAGAAGAAGCGTAAGAATCCCATAGCACCTTCGCCTCATCTTCCCTACTGATCTTTAGCCTGAAAAAGCTTGCTTAGGTCGAAATTATACACTGTGCTAACCCACAATGAATGGTTTCGCTCCATGTCTGTCGCATTGGTTTTAATGACAAATTGGTTTAAGTAACCCAATGAAATGCTTGCGTGCGAGTTAAAACGCCATCCAAGCGCGGCGATAAACCTGTTTTGGTCAATTGGGTTTTTTGCAATGCCTTTCCCGAATCCTACAAACAACTCATTGCTCACGCTAACAAACAAAGTATGGTCAACCAAATCCTTGTGGGAAAGTGGAACCGTCATTAAAGCTCGGTAACGGATTCGGTTGCGAAAAACGGGATCCACTTGGATAATTTCACCCTGTGAATTTTTCGCAAATTGTTCTAAAAACCTTTGCTCAAGGCGATAGCGATGTTGAAACTCAAAACGGCCTACTTTGTCTTTGAAATTTACCTGTTCAAAAATTCGGTTTTCATCAAAGACTGAAAGAACAGGTTGTGCCCCATAGGGAAAAGTACGAATCCAACCATAACCAGCCATCACAGATACTTTGGGGTTTAAATTGTACTCAACCCCTGCTCTCATGAGGGATTGTTGCCAATGTTGAAAACCATCGGAACGTCTCCATTGGTATTCGGTTAAGACATTCCATTTTAGAGTGATTTTGTGCGAACCTGTATACAAAGCCCAGCCAAGAAACTGGTTACTGATGTTTTTTTGGGTAAAAGCCGAAGAAAAAATCAACAAAATACCAAGGGAGAAAACTAGATTTTTCATAGTTGTTTTTTAAATTTTTTGGCTGCCAAAGGGTGTTTGAAACTCGCCACACTCACAAATGTATCAATTCCAACGATTTCCGAAATCCCCGTTTCTCATGAAATCCCTTTCTCAACAAAGGCAAATACGCCAATCCTGAAAGCTAAAGGTTGGTAAATTTATCACGTATATCTTTGATGCTTGAATTTTTATTAAATAACGCAAAACCCTATCTTTGAACCCTGAACAAAAGCGCAATGCACGTAGACACACTCATGGACTATATTGAATTAGAAAATGTGCATGGCGCACACAATTATCACCCACTACCAGTCGTACTTGAACGGGGCAACGGGGTTTACCTTTGGGACATCAACGGCAAACAATATTTTGACTTTTTATCGGCCTACTCTGCCGTAAACCAAGGACATTGCCACCCTGGCATTATAGACGCGCTTGTTCAGCAGTCACAGACCTTATCCCTTACTTCAAGAGCCTTCTACAACAATGTGTTAGGGCCTTTTGAAGCCTACATCACGAATCTGTTTGGTTTCGATAAAGTTTTGCCGATGAACACAGGCGCTGAAGCCGTTGAAACAGCTATAAAACTTTGTAGAAAATGGGCTTACGAGAAAAAAGGAATCCCAGCCAATCAAGGAATCATCCTTGTGTGTGACGGAAATTTTCATGGAAGAACCACTACCATCATTTCCTTTTCTTCAGATGAAGATGCAAAAAACAACTTCGGACCCTACACCCCAGGTTTTTTAAGCGTTCCCTACAATGACATTGACGCCCTAGAAAGTGCACTTGCACTCCCCAATGTAATTGGTTTCTTGGTTGAACCCATTCAGGGCGAAGCAGGCGTAGTGGTGCCGGATTCCGACTTTTTATTCAAGGTTCGGAAAAGTTGTGACCAACACCAAGTGTTGTTTATCGCCGATGAAATTCAAACGGGTCTAGCAAGAACCGGATCCTTGCTAGCGGTTTGTGGCAATTGTCAATGTGAAAACGCTTGTGAACGTGCAGCATCTTATGTAAAACCAGACATTTTGGTACTCGGAAAAGCATTGGGAGGGGGAGTTTACCCTGTTTCCGCTGTGTTGGCTGACAATGAAATCATGGACGTGATAAAACCCGGACAGCATGGTTCTACCTTCGGAGGAAATCCTTTGGCAGCAAAGGTCGCAATGGCGTCTTTAGAGGTGATTCAGAATGAAAAATTGATGCAAAATGCACGTGTGCTAGGAAAACTGTTTCGCGAGGAGATGCAAAAATTAGTAGACCAAAATGGCCTGTTCAAAACGGTACGCGGAAAAGGTTTACTCAATGCCGTTGTGATCGACGATTCCCCTGAAAGTGAAACGGCTTGGAACTTTTGTATGTCGCTTGCAGAAAATGGTTTGTTGGCAAAACCCACCCACGGAAACATCATTCGCTTTGCACCTCCATTGGTCATAACCGAGACCCAATTGATGGCGTGCATAGAAATCATTCGCAATACTTTTACCCATTTTAAAAAAGAAGATTTTGGCAAATAAAATAAAATTTGGAACCGATGGTTGGAGAGCCATTATCGCAGAGGAATTTACCGTAGAAAACGTTGCCCGCGTTACCGAATCCACCGGGAATTGGTTGAAAACCCATTTCCAAAATCCAAAAGTGATCATCGGTCACGATTGTAGGTTTGCTGGAGAACTGTTTATGCATACCGCAGCATCTGTTTTATTGCAACAAGGCATCGAGGTTTCCATCAGCGAAGGATTTGTTTCTACCCCTATGATTTCTTTTGGTGCCTTCAAACACGATTGTGAAATCGGCATCATCATCACCGCGAGCCACAATCCCCCCTCGTACAACGGTTTTAAACTCAAGGCGAAATTCGGTGGCCCATTACAACCCGAGAAAATCAATGAAATTGAATCACTGATTCCAGATGTATGCACCCTTGATTACAAATCTGTAGACGTAAAAAAAGCCATTCAATCTGGAGAAATTCAAGTAATCCCATTGGAAAAAGAATACGTTGATCATGTGAAAAATTATTTTGACCTTGATGCCATACGTAATTCAGGTCTTCGCCTGATGTACGATGCAATGTATGGTGCAGGACAACGCGTGCTCCCACAAATCCTACCCGATGTAAATCTGATGCATTGTGAATACAATCCAAGTTTTTATGGCCAAGCCCCTGAACCCATTGCCAAAAACTTACAAGAATTGGCGAATTACATAAAAAAGGAGAAAAACGTAGATTGCGCCTTGGCTACAGATGGCGATGCCGATCGGATTGGATTGTATGACAGTCATGGAGAATTCATCGATTCTCACCACATCATCCTTTTGTTGATTCACTACCTTGTCAAATACAAAGGTTTAAGTGGAAAGGTAGCCATTGCTTTTAGCGTTACCCCTCGAGTTTACACCATGTGTGCGCATTATGGACTCGAGCATGTTACGACGAAGATTGGTTTTAAAGACATCGCAGCCATTATGGTACAAGAGGATGTTTTACTCGGCGGAGAAGAGTCTGGAGGCATCGCGGTAAAAGGCCACATTCCAGAACGTGATGGCATTTGGATGGGTATGATCATCTGGGAATTCATGGCAAAATCAGGAAAAAGTTTAGACGCCCTCATCGAGGAAGTTTATGAAATTGTGGGTGAATTTAAGTTTGAACGAAACGACTTACACATAACCGAAGCATTGAAAAATAGCATCATTGCAAATTGTAAAGCCAATCTCTATACTGAATTTGGTCCGTACAAAGTTCGGGAGGTTCAGACCATGGATGGATTTAAGTTTTTCTTCGACGACGACCGATGGTTAATGATTCGACCTTCAGGAACTGAACCTGTTTTGAGAACATATGCGGAAGCGCCAACCTTGGAAGAAGTAAGAGAAATACTGAAAATCACCCAGGAAACGATTGGTGCCTAGCCCAGGGCAACGTCCAACACCATCATTACTACAAATCCTCCAATGAAGCCAAGAACGGCAACATCGGTATATTTGTCTCTTTGTGTTTCGGGTATCACTTCTTCTACCACCACAAAAATCATCGCGCCCGCGGCAAATGCCAAAGCAAAAGGCAAGATGGGCTGAATGTAAATCACTGCAACTGCACCTATGACCCCAGCGATGGGTTCAACAATGGCGGAGAGTTGACCATACCAAAACGCTTTAAACCTAGTGGCACCTGCCCTTCTGAGCGGCATGGCTACGGCAAATCCCTCTGGGAAATTTTGAATGGCAATCCCGATGGCCAACGCAATCGCACCTCCAATGGTAGCACCCTCCATTCCATTTGCAGCAGCACCAAACAACACCCCTACCGCAAGTCCTTCCGGAATGTTATGCAAGGTGATGGCTAACACCAAAAGGGTTGTCTTGTGCAATTGGGTTTTCATTCCTTCAGATTCATCATCATTGAAGTTGAGGTGCAGATGGGGAAGTTTTTTATCTAAAAAATATAAGAAGAGTGCGCCACCTAGAAATCCAACCGCAGCAGGCATCCAAGAATATCCGGGGTAAAATTTCTCTGACATCTCAATGGCTGGATTCAGCAGGGACCAAAAACTTGCCGCTACCATTACCCCACCTGTAAAACCCAACATGGCATCTAAAACCCCACGGTGCATGGTTTTGAAAAACAATACCAAAGCGGCTCCGGCGGCGGTGACCAACCAAGTAAAAACGGTAGCAATAAGTGCGGCAGCTACGGGGTGAATACTCCCAAAAAAATGCTCGAGCGTCATATTGAAGCTAATTTAGGGAATTTTTGTCGGTAAACTTTGAATTCAGTATATTTGAATCAAGATTTTAACTATGAAAATATTTCTACCTTTTGCATTGCTGATTTTATTGTTTTCCTTAAACGGTTGCAATAAAAAAAACGAAACCATTCTAAGGGTATATGTTGGCTACAATGGTCAACCTAAATTAAGCGCAAAAGTGATCATCAATGGCGTAACCCAAAACGCACCTTACACTCCATTGGTAATGACAGAATACACAGATGTCAATGGATTGGCAGAGTTTAACCTTGAGCAATACATCAAACCAGGATCTTATGGGGGGGCAACTGTAGACGTTACTGTGTTTTTGATTAAAAATTCCCCAACATCCGATACCATCAAAACGGTTTATGTCGAAGGCTTCAAAACCACAAAGCAAGAGTTCCTGTTCTAAAAGAAAAAATTCAATCTTTTCTTAGCTTTCGTTAAATTTGCCACCAATAACACAACATGGCAAAACAAACCACCACCCGCGCAGAAGATTATTCTAAATGGTACAATGATTTGGTCTACGACGCCGACCTGGCAGAACATTCCGATGTAAAAGGATGCATGATCATCAAACCTTATGGCTATGCCATTTGGGAAAACATGCGCGATGTACTGGATCGAAAATTCAAAGACACCGGACATTCCAATGCCTATTTTCCACTTTTTATCCCAAAATCTTACCTAAGCAAAGAAGCAAGCCACATTGAAGGATTCGCCAAAGAATGTGCTGTGGTAACCCATTACCGCTTAAAAGCTTCAGAGGATGGGAAAAGCGTTGTCGTTGATCCCGATGCGAAACTCCAAGAAGAACTCATAGTTCGTCCCACGTCAGAAACCATTATCTGGAACTCCTATCGAAATTGGATCCAATCCTACCGAGATTTACCAATACTCATCAACCAGTGGGCGAATGTCGTTCGTTGGGAAATGCGTACACGTTTATTCTTGCGAACCTCTGAATTTCTGTGGCAAGAAGGCCATACGGCACACGCAACCAAAGAAGAGGCGATGGCGGAAACGGAGCAAATGCTACAAGTTTATTCAGATTTTGCAGAACATTACATGGCAATGCCCGTGATCAAAGGGAGGAAAACCCAAAGTGAACGTTTCGCAGGAGCCGAAGAAACATTGTGCATCGAAGCAATGATGCAAGACGGAAAGGCACTTCAAGCAGGGACCTCGCATTTCTTAGGACAAAATTTCGCCAAGGCTTTTGAAGTGAAATTCACCGATAAAAACGGAAAAATGGATTTCGTTTGGGCCAGTTCATGGGGGGTTTCTACCCGACTTATGGGTGCTTTGGTCATGACGCATTCAGATGACCAAGGATTAATTGTTCCGCCAAAATTGGCACCCATCCAAGTGGTTGCGATTCCGATTTACAAAACACTGGAAGAATTAGATTCGATCTCTGAAAAGTTTATTGAACTTGGTAAACAACTCAAGTTGGCAGGCATTTCTTTCAAATTTGACGCAGACGACAACAAGCGTCCCGGATGGAAATTCAATGAATATGAAGTGAAAGGTGTACCCATAAGGCTTGCAATGGGTCCAAGAGACCTAGAAAACGGTCACGTTGAAGTCGCCCGCAGGGATACAAAAACAAAGGAAGTCGTGCCATTTGAGGGAATTCAAGCGAAAATTGCAACGTTGCTCGAAACGATTCAACAAGCGATGTTTGAGAAAGCCCTTGCGCACCGCGCTGCAAATACATTTAAGGTCGATACGTACGAAGAGTTTAAATCCAAAATTGACGGTGGAGGTTTTTTTCTGGCCCATTGGGATGGTACCGCTGAAACCGAAACCTTGGTGAAAAACGAAACCAAAGCGACCATTCGCTGCATTCCTTTAGACGCAGAACCCGAAGAAGGAAAATGCATGGTAACAGGTAAACCCAGTGCTTGCCGGGTTATTTTTGCCAAAGCATATTGATGTGAAACCCTTTCATTTCAAGGCTTTTACCATCTTTGAAAATACGTATTCCCACCGCATTGGCACCGATGCCATGCTCCTAGGCGCCCTCGTGGATGTAGAACGTAAAAACTTCGCACTGGATGTTGGATCTGGTTCAGGTGTCTTGAGCTTGATGATGGCACAAAAAAAGAATTCCCTAAAAGTTCATGCGTTAGAAATCGATGCAAAAGCACACAACGAAGGCATAACCAATGTCTCCAAATCTCCCTTCTCGCATCAAATCGAGTGCATTCATCAAAACATCCTGTCTTTTACCAACGAGGTGGTTTACGATTTAATCATAACAAATCCCCCGTATTACCTGAGCAACAACCCTTCAACCCAGGATAACGAACGTGAAAAACACACCAGTATAGAGGCACTAAAGGGATGGTTTCATGTGATTTTTAACAAACTTGATTCGAACGGAAATTTTTGGATTGTCTTTCCCAGCATGGAAACGGAAACCTACCATCGCTTGCTTTTTGAAACTGGATTCCACAAGGTATCTCAGTACGAAATCCTTGGCAAAAACAATGTTCCAGTCAGAACGATTGGGAATTACAGTCCTGCCCAAACCGCAAAACCTCATATCGAACAGCTTAAAATCAGGGATGAAAATGGGGCTTACACCCAAAAATACCGAGAAATCACCCAAAACTTCCACGGAACATTAATTTAGGTAACCTATGTTACATTTTAGTCGCACAAGTGTTGGTACCTTCGTAAAAAATCTGAGATGAAAAAAGGAACGAAACTCTACAGCATTCTAAAAATGAAATGCCCTAAGTGTCAAGAAGGGAAATTCTTGGTTTCGCATCCCTACAATTTCGCAAACATGGGTGAAATCTATTCCCATTGCCCTAATTGTGGATTGGACTACATGCCTGAACCAGGATTTTATTACGGTGCCATGTATGTTTCCTATGGCTTAAGTGTGGCAGTTTTCGTTACCATTTGGGCTTCTTGCAATTGGTTCTTTGACAATGTTGGGGTGTGGACACAAATCACATTGATATTGATTGCGTTGATTGGCTTGGGACCTTATTTGTATTCACTTTCAAAAATCATTTGGGCGAATTTCTTCATTAAATATGACAAGAATGCTCCCATCATCAAATAAGAGACAAATGCTTCAAGGCACCATCGGTTATCTTCTTGAAGATGAGCTAATGGATGAAATGAGCAAATTAGCCAAGGTACGTGAAACCATTACTGGAGAAACCATTATCCACGTAGGAGATCCCTTACGGATGATTCCGATTGTAATATCAGGATCCATAAAAATTTCCAGGGAAAATACGGAGGGGGAAGAATTATTGCTTTATTACATAGAAGGAGGTGACACATGTGCAATGACCTTGCAGTGTTGTGTTCAAAAATCTGATTCTCAAATTAAAGCGACATCCATGGAGCCTTCCTTGCTGCTTATGTTTCCAAGTGAATACATGCAGATTTGGATGGACAAATACGCTTCTTGGCGTGCGTTCATTATGCAATCCTACCATACGAGAATGTTGGAACTTATGGAAACCATTGATGCGATTGCCTTCATGCGCTTGGATGAACGATTGTTGAAATACTTGAAAGATCAAGCGAAACTGTTAGGATCTTTAGAATTACATCATACACACCAACAAATTGCAGACGACTTACATTCTTCGAGGGTAGCTATTTCGAGGCTACTTAAACAGCTGGAAATAAAAGGAATCATTGACATCAAACGAAATAGAATAATACTACTTTCGATTTAGGATTACTCAGCTCGTTTAAGTTTAAATTCGGAGGATGTATGAAAGGTTATTTCTGGATAGTCCTTTTCAGCCATTGAGAGTAGAAAAGGGGTTTCTGCCATAAACACCCAATTTTCATCCTTGTCCATCGCCATGTGATTCACTTTTGATTTTTTAAACCTTTCAATTTCTTCGGGATTTTCTGACGTAATCCAACATGCTTTGGCATAGTTCCTAGGCACAAATCGACAATTTGCGCCATACTCGTTTATCAATCTATGGGTAATCACCTCAAACTGAAGCTGACCAACGGTTCCCACGATTTTCCGGTTTCCTGGTTGTTGGATGAACAATTGTGCAACCCCTTCATCGATGAGCTGACGTATGCCTTTCTCCAATTGTTTGGATTTAAGTGGATCGAGGTTTTCCAATTCTTGAAAGATTTCAGGAGAAAAGCTTGGTATTCCTTGAAACATCATCTTTTCACCTTCTGTCAAGGTATCTCCAATTTTAAAATTCCCGGAATCGTACAAACCAATCACATCCCCTGGGTAGGCATCGTCGATGATGCTTTTATCCTGGGCCATAAAAGACGTAGGATTGGGGAACTTCATTTTCTTATTGTTTCTCACATGGTGATAAAATTGATTCCTTTCAAACTTACCTGAAACCACGCGTAGGAAGGCAATCCGGTCACGGTGTTTTGGGTCTAAATTGGCGTGGATTTTAAATACGAAACCACTGAATTTATCTTCTGCCGGCGAAATAAAACGAAGATCGGTTTCCCTACCCCTGGGCGAAGGTGAAATTTCACAAAAGGTATCCAGCAATTCACGCACCCCAAAGTTATTTACGGCAGAACCAAAAAATACGGGCGCAACATCACCTGAAAGGTAGCTTTCCCTGTTAAAAGGGTCATATACACCATCAATGATATCCAATTCTTCGCGCAATTCCTTTGCGGGTTTTTCTCCAATAATTTCATCCAATTCCTTGGCATTGATGTCCTGTATATGTACAGAATCGTTAGAAATTTTGGTTTTATTCGCTGAAAAAAGATTCAGTCCTTTTTGGTAAATGTTGTAAACCCCCTGAAAACGGTCACCCATTCCAATGGGCCAAGTAAGGGGACAAACTTTAATCGCCAATACCTTTTCCAACTCGTCCAAAAGGTCAAACGCGTCCTTTCCCTCGCGGTCCATTTTGTTGATGAAAATAATCACCGGGGTCATACGCATTCGACATACTTCCATTAATCGCTTGGTCTGTTCCTCCACCCCGTTTGCGCAGTCAATTACTAAAATCACTGAATCTACAGCTGTAAGGGTGCGGAAGGTATCTTCGGCAAAATCCTTATGTCCTGGTGTATCAAGGATGTTAATCTGCTTTCCTTTGTATTGAAATGCCATAACCGACGTAGCAACCGAGATCCCTCTCTGCTTTTCAATCTCCATGAAATCCGAGGTGGCGGACTTCTTGATTTTATTGTTCTTTACCGCACCCGCAGTTTGAATGGCTCCTCCAAACAACAATAGTTTTTCTGTAAGGGTGGTTTTTCCAGCATCCGGGTGAGAGATGATGCCAAACGTTCTGCGTTTTTCAACGGCTTCTTGATTTTTCATATTCCTAAAAAACAAAGACCGCCCGAGGGCAGTCTTTCATATAATGGGTCGCTAAGCTTAAAATATCTCGGAAGATGCAAAATGAAATTTGCCTTCAATTTCTGCATTTTCATCAGAGTCAGAACCATGCACTGCATTTTTTGCTTTGCTTTCAGCATAGGATTTACGAATGGTACCTTCCGCTGCTTCCATTGGATCTGTCGCACCAATCAACGCTCTGAAATCTGCCACTGCATTGTCTTTTTCTAAAATCGCTGCAACGATAGGTCCTGATGTCATGTATTCAACCAACTCTCCGTAAAAAGGACGTTCGCTGTGAACTTCATAAAACTTTTTTGCTTGATCCTCTGTCAATTTAGTATATTTCATGGCTTTAATTTCAAAACCAGCGTTCAAAATCATGTCAATAATTTTACCCATGTTTCCATTTTCAATGGCATCGGGTTTTAACATTGTAAAAGTTCTATTTGTCGTCATTTTGTATATTTTTTTCGGCTCAAAGATAGATATTCTTTTCTTTGTAACGAATCCTGCCCATGTCATTCACCATCGTATGAAAAAATATTACCTCTGCGCATTTCTTGGACTCTTTTCATTTTTGCTTTTACAGTGTTCAAATGAACCTAAAAATGAAGATGCAGCTCCCATATTAATTCCCCGAAAAAAGGAAGTTGCCTCGGTATCCCAAAATGCAAAACCTCCCCTTCGGCAAGAAAAAAGAAAGGAAGTACCCGCGACGAATCCGAAGTCAAAACCCGTAAATAAGGTAGTTAAAAACAGGGAAGACAAGATAAATTCGTCGGAAGTAGAAGTTGCAATTCCTGACCTTGATGTTCCCTATGTAAATCCAAACCAAGCAAAATGGGACGAGACCTTTGGAAACGATTCAAAATGGATGTCTGTCTACAATGAAAGTGTGTATCACTTTTTGGTAGGATGCCAAAACAACCTTGATTCAAAGCCTAGCCTTACGATGGAAAAGGAAGTAATGGTTCACGCCTATGCAGAAAAAATGTACAACACCTTTTTTCTTACACCTGAATTCGGCGAATTTTGTAAAATGAAGTTTGAAAAGTCTCCTGAACTACAAAACTTCATCCGTAAGAACAGCGGAAGGGTTACGGGTTGGTAACTTGTGGAAGCCTTTTTTTCGTAGCAAATTCAACTATGATCCCAATCGTGGGCTGAACAATTCCAGAACTGTTTTCTACAAATTTGGTTTTGTACCGTGTTGGGTCATTTGGGTCTACCACGGGCGCACCATTTGCATCTGTTTCAACCAATAAAATTGGGGCAAGTTTGGCTTTGTACGCATAGGCATTTTGGATGTCTAGGTAAAAATTCAAATTGAATTTATCCAAGAACAATTTCTTATCCACACGAAGGTTTAATTGATGAAAACTCGATTCCCTTTGGGTATTCAATTGGTTGTAATTCAACAAGCCAAACCCATTGATGTTCCAATTTGAAATCAGACTTGAGGTGGGTACATCATAAGGTGTGTAAGGAGATCCTCCTGAAAACAACCAACGCATTCCCAATTCCCATCCTTTTTTGAACCTTTTACCACCGGTAAGTGAAACGATGTGCCTACTGTCCCAAGCAGTCGGTACATATTTGTTATTTTTATCCTTAAACTCAGAAATCACATACGTGTAGGCTACAACGGCGTAAAATCCTTTGAATAATTTTTGTTGAAATAAAAACTCGCCACCATAAGATCTACCGGAAGAAGAGCTTTGTACGGCTTCATTTCCTACCACGCCAAAGTCTGAACCAATGTTTGCAAGAGAGATTGAATCTTTCAGCGAGAAGGGATACCTGCTGTAATTTTTATAAAAGCCTTCTAAGGTAAACCTCGAACTTGACTTAGTTCGGTATTCAGCACCAAAAACGAAGTGGTCCGCACGAATGTATTTGACGTTGTTCGTCTTGTTTACCAATTCTCCCTGACCATTTCTGAAACCTAAAATTGTATAGGAAGGCAATTGATGGTAGCGAGCAATGTTTGCATTCAAGGCAAAATTATCATTGATTCGATAGTTAATCGATAATGAGGGGGAGCTTTGTTCTAATAGATTTGAAAGCGACTTGGAATAGTTGGAACCATCCATTCGAATCCCAAGCGATACGTTCAGGTGTTCTTTAAAAAAGGATTGACTGACTTGGGAGAAAACACCGTATTTACTGAGAAAAATATCTGACTGAAAATCAACAACCACTGGAAAGCCTTGTACCGTTATGTTCAAATAGCTTTCATTGTGATAGCGTGCATATTCATACGCTGCTCCCACATTCCAACGAAAACCATTTTTTCGATAGGTATGTTCGATTCTCACCTTGTTTTCTGCTTCGAATGAACTGTAATTTTGCAGTAAATTGGCCGGAATTTCAATGAGATCCTTGTAGCGATAGGCTTCATTGTTTAACATGTTTCTACTCACCACAATGTTTTGAAAAGAGCGTTCTCCGGAGTGCTGGTAATTAACACCCATGGCGTAATTCCACTGATTTTGCATGGGTATGTTGCCCAATAAGAAGTTGTTATATTCCAAGGTTGCTGTATCGGTAATTCCATCGTTTACCTTGGCGTTTAGCCCGAACTGATCGACGGCACCCAACCCAATAAAGGAAATCCTATTCTTGGCATTAAGGTCCACGTTAACTTTATATTGGAAGTCATTGTACGTAGGTAAAATAGGTAACTTCAAAGCCGCGAACAAGAGTTGCAAATAAGATCTTCTGGCTGAAAAAATAAAATTTGCCTTCTTTCCAATGGGACCATCGAGGGTAAGTGCTGCATCACTGGAACCTAAGGCGAAATTGACAATTAAGCCATCTTCATTGCCTTCTTTTTGCTTAAACGCAAGTACGCTGCTCAATGCATTTGCACGATTGGATGGAAATGCCCCTGAATAAAAATCAACTTCACTGATAAAATTGACATTCAACAAACCAACGGGACCGCCGCTTGACCCTTGTGTTGCAAAGTGATTGATGTTAGGGACTTCAATGCCGTCTAGGTAAAACTTATTTTCCCCTGGAGATCCACCTCGAATGATGATGTCATTTCTGAAGGTCGCTCGAGAAGCAACCCCTGGAAGCGCAGCAATAACCTTACTCACATCGCGATTCGCACCTGGAAGCCTTTCGATTTCTGTCGCATTCAACGTTTTCAAGGATACCGGAGACTCCGTGCTTCGGACAAATTTGGGTCCTTTTACCACAACCTCAGAAGCATCCTTCCCAGATATGATTTCTTCGAGGTAAAAATCCAATGTAACCGTTCTTGCATTGGTGACGGTAATTTCATTTTGAAACGAAGGTTTAAATCCTGTTGCAACGGCTTTAAAGGTATAAATCCCGGGAGGAATTGCGCCAATTTCATAAGCACCCAAAGAATCGGATTTCACCCCTTTGCTAAGTTCTATGATTTGAATTTTTACGTCGGAAATTACCGCGTTGTTGGAGATACTGAACGTTTTACCTCGGACCAAACCCGATTGGGCCATTAAAGAAAATCCAGAAAGCAAAAAGGAAAAAAGTAGAAAATTACGCATGCAGTGTTTTAGAAAAAACACCAAACTTAGCAATTTGTTCAGGAATTTCTTAATCTTTCCCTAAGAGCTCTGCCTTTAAACTTTCCTGAGCAGGTTCCCCTCCAAGCCAAATGGAGAACAATGCTTTTTTGAAATCCAAGCCTGAGATCAACCCTTTGTACTCGCCGTTTTTGGTCACTTTCACGCCTTTTTCAGGGATGTAATCCAAATAAATTTTATCTCCCACCGAAAAGGATTCGCTTAGGTATCCCATAAATTTTTTCTGGTCCTCTTTCGTTGCTTTTCCCTGGGTGGCATTCGCAAATCCTTCGGTAACCGCCTCTTTAAAACGATCACGCGTCACCATGCTTGAGGTAATCTTGATATGCATCGCCATTTCTTCGTTGGCCGTTATCACCTTCACTGCATCGGTTGATTTTTTCTTAAGGTACAACGCTACGACATACATGTCCATGAAATATTTCGTCCGTAACCCTGCCCCATTGATTACAACGGGCGTATCACCCACTTTGGTTTCCGTGTAAAAGGTTACCCCGTGGTACTTTTTCGTTTGGGCATACCCTATGTTTAAAAAGACAAATAGGCAGAAGATTAAAAGAAATTTTTTCATCGGATTAAAATTTATAAGTCCTAAAAATATGTAAAAATATGTTCAATCACGTTTTTAATCATTTTTTTTCCATCAGGCGTCAAAACTGATTCGGGATGAAATTGTACGCCATACCATTTAAATTCCGGACATTCCAACGACATAACCACCCCTTTCTCGTCCACACTTCCAATCCATTCTTCGGGCAAATTATCAGCTGCCCAACTGTGGTAGAGTCCTACTTTTACATTGGAGTCTATCCCTTTACCTATGGTTGATGTAGGTTTTTGAATGAGATTCACTGCAAAGCCATGTCGCACTTCGTTGAGGTTATACAAATTTCCACCCAGCGCCAAGGCGATTCCTTGCATGCCGAGACAAACTCCTAAAACGGGTACTTTTCCTTTTACAAAAGAGAGAACACGCATCATTGAAAGCGTTTCTTGAGGCAATCCAGGGCCAGGTGAAAGGACAATCCCATTAAATCCTAACAAAAAATCCAACTGACTCAACTCGATTTCTCGGTCTGATAAAACCACAACCTCCGCCGCATGCTCCTCAAAATAATGGACCAAGTTAAACACAAAGGAATCGTAAAAATCTATAACAAGAATGCGCATTTGCGTCAATTGTTTTTAATTTTACAAAAGTAGTCAGTACAAACATTCAAGCGACAAAACATGAAAGAAAGCATTAGCATTCCAAATGCACCCAAACCCATCGGCCCATACTCCCCGGCCATTCGCATTGGCAATCAATTGTTTGTAAGTGGTCAAATCCCAATGAATCCTCTTACCCAAACGTTGGTAAAGGATGACATCGAGTTGGCAACCATTCAGGTTATGGAAAACCTAAAATCACTTGTTCTTGCCGCCGGATTTACCCTCTCTGACGTCGTAAAATGCACCCTCTTTTTAAAAGATTTGAACGATTTTGAAAAGGTAAACAAAGCTTATGGAACCTACTTTCCTGAAACCCCTCCTGCCCGGGAAACCATTGAAATTAGTAGACTTCCGATGGATGCCATTGTAGAAATTTCTTGTATTGCCATAAAAGCTTGAATCCCTCAAACGAAATAACCCTTTCGGTAATTATTGTAAATTATAACGTTGCCTACTTTTTAGAGCAATGCTTAAATGCTGTTTACAAGAGCGCCCAAACCATTTCTGTAGAAGTTTTTGTTGTCGACAACCGAAGCAGCGACAACTCCAATGAAATGGTTTTGGAAAAATTCCCCTCAGTGATTTTAATTCAAAACAAGGAGAATGTTGGTTTTTCTCGCGCAAACAACCAAGCGATGCGAATCGCGAAAGGCAAGTACGTCCTGTTATTGAATCCAGACACAGTCGTGGAAGAAAGTACATTTGAAAAAATTGTTTCACACATGGAATCAGATCCAAAAATTGGTGGGTTAGGGGTGCGTATGGTGGACGGAAAAGGAAATTTTTTGCCTGAATCAAAACGAGGACTTCCAACACCGGCTGTTGCTTTCTATAAGATTTTTGGTTTGGCATCCTTGTTTAAAAAATCAAAGAAATTCGGTAAATACCACCTCACCTATTTGAATGAATTTGCAACGAATGAAGTTGAAATTCTCAGTGGAGCATTCATGTGCATGCGTGCTTCAACGTTGAATGAAGTGGGCTTACTGGACGAAACCTTTTTCATGTATGGAGAGGACATCGATTTGTCTTATAGAATCTTGAAAGGTGGTTACAAAAATGTGTATTTTCCCGAGACTACCATCATTCACTACAAAGGCGAAAGCACGAAAAAAAGCTCGGTAAATTATGTCTTTGTCTTTTACAAAGCGATGATCATTTTTGCAAAAAAGCATTTTACCCAAAACAACGCAGCTTTCTTTTCCTTCGCTATTTATTTAGGAATCTACCTCAGGGCGACTTTGGCACTTGTTAGAAGAATGTTAGAAAAAGTGGTTCCTGTCCTATGGAGTGGAGGCGTTTTATTGCTGGGATTGTTTGCATTGACCCATCGTTGGCGCATGCACGATGTCACCTTTCCAGAAATTGCGTACGACATTGTCATTCCGTTCTATTTTTTAACCTGGACCTGTGTAAATTTAATCATGGGGGCTTTTGACGCACCTTTTAAAATCGGAAAGTTTGCCAAATCGACTGTGATAGGTACCTTGGTAATCTTGGTGATTTATGCGCTTATGCCGAAGGACTTTCAGTTTTCAAGACTGTACATTTTGGCGGGTGCGGCGTGGTACTTTGCTTGGGTGGTAACAGACAAACTCCTGCAAGGCTTGTTGCTAAAAAATTCCATGGGATGGCTGCTAAACCCAAAAAAGAAATTCTTGATTTTAGGAGACCAACAGGAATTTAAAAGGTTAAAAAACCTCTTAATCCAAAACATCAAACCCATAGCCTACATTCATGGAGTGTACAAGACTGAAAGTTATCCCGAAGCCAAATGTAATTTGGAGGAATTTCCAGAGAAAATTGATTTTTCAGACTACAATGAAATCATTTTCAGTGCAAAAGACCTCGATGCAGCGCAAATCATTTCCTGGATGAGTCAAATCAACGCTGCACACTTGGATTTCAAAATTGCCCAACCGGATACAGATTTTATCATTGGAAGCAACTCCATTGAAACCACAGGAGAAACCTACCGTGTTAACATCAACAACCTCGCAAAACCCGAAAACCTTCGTTCCAAACGATTTTTTGACCTTATTTTAGGGGCTCTCCTTTTAATTTTGAGTCCGGTGTTAATTTGGCTTTATGGTTCCAAATGGCAATTTTACAAGAATATTTATGCGGTAATCCTGTCAAAGCGGACATGGGTAGGGTTTTACGCGAAAAGTACAGGTTACGTTGACCCGCAACTGCCGAGGCTAAAACAAGGCATCTTAAACCCATTGGATGGCATGGAAAACATCATCAGCCACCAATCCGATAAATTGAATTTGATCTATGCCCGAGATTTTAGCATTCTCAAAGACGCCAAAATAATTGCCGAAGGCTTCCGACATTTGGACCGTAAAGTGTAAACACCCTTTCTTATTCGGGCTTTTTTATTATTTTTGCATCATTATTTAAGAGGAATGGCGGAAATAGAAATCAGATTGCCCAAAATGGGAGAAAGTGTTACCGAAGCAACCATTACAAACTGGTTGAAACAAGTGGGTGACAGCGTTGCTTTAGACGAACCTTTGGTGGAAGTTGCTACCGACAAAGTAGACAATGAACTTCCCTCCGAAGCATCGGGAATCTTGATCAAACAATTGTTCGAAAAAGACCAAGTGGCGAAAGTGGGAGACGTTATTGCCATACTTTCTTCTGGAGGAGAATCCGCACCCTCCCCTGAATCAAAAACGAATTCAACACCGACCTCCGTTCCTTCGAACGTTGTGAATGCAGTGCCAACCCAAGTCGGCAATTCAATTTCTCAAGAAACCATCCATTCGAACGACCGATTTTATTCTCCTTTGGTGAAAAGCATTGCTGCCAGTGAGGGAATCACGCAAAGCCAATTGGACCAAATTTCTGGTACAGGTGCCGAAGGACGAGTTACCAAAAAAGACCTAATAACATTTTTACAAAATAAAACGACAGCCCCTATCATCGCCGCTCCGGTTGCGAAAACAGAAGCCAAGCCCGCAATTCAAGCGCCTGTAGTGATTCCAAGTCCTGGCGACGAAATCATTGAAATGGACCGCATGCGTAAGCTTATTTCTGAGCATATGGTTATGTCTAAAAGCGTTTCTCCACATGTTACATCCTTCGTAGAAGCAGATGTGACCAACATCGTAAATTGGAGAAACAAAGTGAAAAAAGACTTCATGGCGAAAATTGGTGAAAACATCACCTTTACACCTATTTTCATGGAAGCCGTAGTTAAAGCCATTGTTGACTTCCCAATGATCAACGTTTCGGTAAATGGCACCACCATCATCAAAAAGAAAGATATTAACCTGGGAATGGCCACTGCCCTTCCTTCTGGAAATTTAATTGTTCCGGTCATTAAAAATGCCGATCGCTTGAACCTAGTAGGACTTACAAAAGCGGTAAATGAATTGGCAAACAACGCTCGAAACAATAAGCTAAAACCTGAAGACATTCAAGGTGGGACGTACACCATTACCAATGTAGGTACTTTCGGAAATGTGATGGGAACCCCCATTATCAACCAACCTCAAGTCGCCATTTTAGCACTGGGTGCCATTCGTAAAGTGCCTGCGGTTGTGGAAACACCCGAAGGTGATTTCATCGGAATTCGACAAAAAATGTTCCTGTCCCACTCTTACGATCATCGCGTTGTCGATGGTGCTTTGGGAGGACAATTTGTAAAACGTGTTGCCGATTACCTCGAGCAATTCGATGTAAATCGAAAATTTTAACTAACTTAGTCAAATGAGCAAAATTATACTTATAGCCTTCATTTTCACCTCATTAAGCGTAGGGGCTCAAATGATTGAATCGGAAGTGAAAACGATGATTGAAAATGCCAATGAAGAAAAGTTGGTCGGAGAATCTTCGCGGTTTCTTCAAGAGAACTTTTTCCATTTCGCAAACATGGTTACCGACAAATTATTGAAGTTCGATAATAAAAACGGTAATTACAATTACAGAAAAGGTTACATACTGCTCGAAATGAACATGGATCCAGAACAAGCCCTTAACCACTTGTTGATTGCTTCTAAAGATGTTAAAGTCAATTACGACATCTACTCCCCCTACGAAAAATCAGCTCCTATTGATGTTTATTACCACATGGGTATTTGTTATCACAGACTTGGGAATTTGGACAAGGCATTGGAATATTATCAGAAATTTATTGCGGAAAGCAACAAACAATCCAATTTAATTGCGCCAGCGAAAATCCGGGTTACACAAGTTGCCAACGCGAAAAAGGTGTTGCAAAATCCATTGACACCAACTCCTGTTGCCATGGGTGGTGAGGTGAATACAAGTTACGACGAATTAAACCCAATGATTTCCGGTGACGGTAAATCGCTTTTGGTTTCTTCTACACGCAACCGCAAAGACAACTTATCAAAGAACAGCGTCGAACCAATGTTTAACGAATTGCCTGCGGACATTTACCAACAAACAAAAAACAATCAAAATGAATGGAGTTCACTGGAGTTATTCCTAATGAACGATCCAAAAATCGATGAGCGCCTAGCCAGCTTATCCATGGATGAAAGAAAACTTACCTATTCAAGTTGGAATGTAAGCGCTTTTTCGAGTAGTGAATTTGTAGACGGTCAATTCAATGCTCCTAAAACCATTAAGGTTGCAGTGGACAATGGAAAATCGAAAGTAGATCCTTTTAACATGCACTTCAACGTAAGTGCCGACGGAAAAACGGCTTATTTTGTTTCCAACGCAACTACCGGTAAAGGTGGATGGGATATTTTTATGTCAGAAAACATTGATGGGAACTGGTCTGCCGGCAAAAACCTTTCTATGCTCAATACCGTTTCCGATGAAATTGCACCTTATGTTTCTTTGGATGGTAAAACCTTGTACTTCGCAAGTAATTCAACAGAAAGCATCGGTGGTTTTGACATTTTTAAATCCAACAAGGACGAAAACGGAATGTGGTCAAAACCTCAAAACATTGGTTATCCTACCAACTCCTTTTCAGATGACATTGCATTTAGCATGACTGCAAATGGCAAAGCAGGATTCATCAGCTCTAACCGCATAGGCAGTTCTGGAATGAACGATATTTTTACAGCAGAAATCAACGAAACACCATCCGGGATGTCTTTATTAGACGGAAGAATCATCAGTTTGAAAAACTTTCAACTACCTGAACAATCTTACATGACACTTAAATGTTTGGATTGCGCAACGACCTCAGAAACCATACTTACCCCAAGAATGCGCGATGGTGTATTCATGACCTCCCTTGAAAAGTGCAAAGAATACGAATTAACGTATTACTATGGTGCCCTCACAAAAAATCCATACCGAAATACTTTTAAAACAAGTTGTGATGGTGCTTTCGAGGTAATAACCAAAAGGGTGCTCATCCTAGAAGACGAAAACAAAATTCTTCCTTTCCCAACCTATGAAATTAGAGGGGTGGTTACAGACATTAACTCAGGTGCGCCGATTGCCAACACCTCCATTAAACTCGTAATTGACGGTAAAAACGATGCGAAAAATTCTAATGAAAATGGCGTTTATAACTCCGAAATGATTTCTGAATATGAGTTCGATTCAAAAATTGCGGGTACCATTCGCGCAGATGCTGAAGGCTATTTTGGAGTCACTACAAATGTTGATCGTTTACTCCTCGCAGACTCTGTGGTTACGGTGAACTTCCAATTGGACGCTACCTCCAAAGGAATTCTAGGGCCCTACTTTGTGAATTACCAATTTGACAAATCGTTTTTGACAGATTACTCTAAAAACAAATTGAAGGACGCAATCAAGATCATGAACGACAATCCAAACCTGAAAATTGAAATTCGTTCACATACCGACAGCCGTGGACCTGCCATCTACAACCAATGGCTTTCTGACATGCGCGCCAAAGTAGCTAGAGAGTACATCCAAGCAAACATTGTGAATCCCAATCGTGTGACAAGCAAAGGATTGGGTGAAAGCGAATTGCTAAAACCTTGTGGAGACGGCGTAAGCTGCACGGAACAAGATCATTTACAAAACAGAAGGACAGAATTCATCATCCTTAAATAATTTAGTGCTACATAATGCGTCTAAACCTAACGAAACCCCTTTGTTTTTTCGACTTAGAAACAACGGGCATACAAATCACAAAGGATAGAATTGTACAAATTGCGGTTGTAAAGTTATCCCCTGATGGCACCCAACAAAAATGTAATTACCTAGTCAATCCCGGTATTTCAATTCCAAAAGAAATTTCGGAAATTCACGGAATTACAGATGAAATGGTACGTGAATGTCCAACCTTAGGTGCCTACGCAGAGGAAATCATTGCGTTCTTCGGAGACGCAGATTTAGCAGGTTACAATTCTAATAAATTCGACATTCCATTTTTAGTAGAGGAATTTTACAGAGTTGGAACGCCCTTTCCTATGGGAAACCGCTCCTTTGTTGACGTACAAAACATCTTCCACAAAATGGAACAAAGAACCTTGGCTGCAGCTTATCAATTCTATTGTGGCAAAACCATGGAAAATGCACACAACGCGCTTTACGATGCAGAAGTAACCATGGAAGTCTTTGTTTCACAAATGGACAAATACCCAACGCTTCCAAACAACGTGGCACCCCTGTCGGATTTCACCCGAAATTCTCCACTGGGCATGGTTGACTTTGCCGGACGACTGGCTCGCAATGCTAAAAATGAAGTGATGTACAACTTCGGGAAACACAAAGGAAAAACCGTCGAAGAAATTCTAAAAATTGAGCCTGGTTATTACGGGTGGATGCTTGAGGCTGATTTTCCTTTTCAAACCAAAGATTGTTTACGGGTTGAGGTTGCGAGGATCAAAGGGAATCGCGAAAAAGGAAAAACCCAAGAGCTTCAAAGCAAACTGGATTCCTTGGCGACAAAATTCAATAAAAAATGAAAATCATCTGTGTAGGCAGAAACTTTTCAGCGCACGCGAAAGAAATGAATGCGGACATCCCTTCTGTTCCCATGCTTTTTCTTAAACCTGATACAGCGTTGCTGCGTGAACCTGATTTTTATTACCCCTCTTTCTCTAATAACATTCATTTTGAATGCGAACTGGTCATAAAAATTGATAAAGTAGGAAAACACATCGATGAAAAATTTGCTCATAAATACTATTCATCTGTCAGTTTAGGCATCGATTTCACGGCCAGAGACCTGCAAGACGAATGTAAACAAAAGGGTTCTCCTTGGGAAATCTCAAAAGCGTTTGACCACAGCGCGGTTATTTCCAATCAATGGTTATCTTTAGAAGAACATCCTTGGGAAGCACTCACCTTTGAATTTTTTCAAAACAAAGAAAAAAGACAAGTTGGCCTAACAAAAGACATGATTTTCAATGTGGATCAAATCATCGCTTACGCCTCAAAATTCTTTACTTTAAAAACGGGGGATTTGATTTTTACAGGGACTCCAGCAGGTGTAGCTCCAATTCAAATTGGTGATACCTTAGTGGGGACCTTGAATGGACATACGATGTTCGAAGTAAACATCAAATAACTACAATTTCACGAACCGATGGAGGGATTTTCCATTCGATGTCCTCAAGAAATAAACCCCTTTCTCCAAATCCGAAAGGTCAATGTCTAACAACATCGTGTCGCTTTGGATTTCCTTTTTCAATTTTCCATAGACATCGTAAATTGTCACCCATCCTATGTTTTGGGTAGACCGAACCGTAAGGATGCCATCGAACAAAGGATTTGGAAACAACTCCAAAGTAACAGATTCATTTTCAAATATTCCCAGGTTCGCGCCTGTTTTATGTTCCAAGCGAAACACCCCCCCCAAATCTTGTCCAACATATAAATCCAATTGCGAATCATTGTCGATGTCCGCAACATATACAGCAGAAAAGGCACCCACTTGTACGCCTAAAAATGGAAAAGAACGAAGGTGGTAATTTCCCAAAGGATTCACATCGATGCTGTCATAAAACCTAATTTTACCATCGTATCCACCAACCATTAAATACGTCGTATCTAAATGCGTAAAAAAATGTGGTTGAGGAAATCCATCTGGCGTCGCCGTTTCAATGTCTATACCTCCCAACAAAGCTGAAACTTGGGTAAAAACAGGAATGCTTGACGTTCCTGCGTTTTGGAAATACAAAAGTTTCCCTGTTTTTTCTCCCACCACCAAATCCAAAAGCCCATCTTTATTTAAATCAAAAAGCTGTGGCGCTGCATATTGTCCAATTTGTATCCCCGCATAATTGGATTGACTTGCGGAAAAGGTTGGGGAACTTCCCATCGTTGTATTTTGGAAATATAAAATTGAACCGTTTTCCAATCCAATCAACAATTCAGGTTTACCGTCACCCGTGAGGTCTCCAAATGTGGGAATCATTCTAAATCCGAGATTTTGTTGACTTAAATTCAAGAAATCATCATCTATAAAAGTAAAAACAGGTGCGTTCAAGGTTCCTGTGTTTTTGTAGTAAGCTATCCGGGTCTCCTTTTGTAGCGTTGGTTTATATGCGAAATAGTTTGAAACAAAGAGGTCAGGTAAACCGTCATTCGTAACATCTGCAAAAACAGGCACACTCCCAATGCCATATTCAATCATCTCTTCCTGTAAAAATGCATTGGTTTGATGAATGAAAACAGGGTTTGCAACCGTTCCATGGTTTTTATATTTCCATGCACTTGACTCATTTTCAGAAGTTCCACGGGCATTTGGGCTCACGATGATGTCTTTTTTTCCATCAAAGTCTACATCCAAGTAATAAGCTGCAGGAAAAATTTGCAGATTTGCGGCAATCGAATTTGAAGGAAAGGAAGCATTCGTTGATATCATCTGAGAATTTGCATTTGGCAAGGCCCCTCCGTTGATAAGTAAAGTTAAATTCGAATGCGATACATCGCCAATTACCGCATCGAGAACACCACTGTTGTCAATATCGAATGCTAAAATGGTTGACCCTGTATGCGCTTTTTCCTCGGGCGATGGATGCGTTGGGAATTCAGGGTTAGGCACATTGGATCCAGTGCAAACGGATGAATTGTCAAAGAGTGTGATTGCATTGGAAGTTACATCTTCACGAAACCCACCCCAACATTTGTTTTTCAATACGAATACCAAACTATCCGCATGACCATACAGTTCTTGGGAGATATTTTTATGGTATTCAACATGGTCTCCTGAGATTGAAAAAGTGAGGATATCCATATCATTATCTCCGTCAACATCCACCAAAGCTGGCACATCTGCAGAACTGACATACAGTCCCATAAAAGTACCATTGTAGTTTGAGTAGATCAAGTTCTTCGCGAGTGCCCACTGAAGACCTATGGCACCATTTCCTACGTTGCGATACGCTTTGATTCCTCCAATTCCATACGTAAACAAGTCCTTTTTACCATCCAAGTCATAATCATAACAAAAGGCTCGGTAACGAACATCAGAGGGGAATTTATTTTCAGCATATGGATCAAAATGGTAGGAACGAACCCCAGCAATGAGGTCGTTGCGAAAAACACGAATCTGGTCATTGCTTCTGTCAAATACCAACAAGTCTAAATCTCCATCGAAATCATAATCAAGGTCGGTAAACTGCGGGTAATTTAACCCCCCTGCCCATGGGTTTTCAAGTATATTTCCCAACTTAACCACAGGAATCGAATCGTTAAAATCAAATTGAAATTGCGACCATCCAAGCACAGGTAGGAAGATCAGCAAAAAAAAACCTAGCTTTCTTACAAGAAATTTCATCGTGAAGTAAATTTAAGCAAGAAAAAAGACAAATTGGTCGACTTATGGAGATACTTTACTTATTGAGACAACAATGCTAATTCCCTGCATGGACTGGGTTAAGAAGATCCATTACATTTTTAACGGGACTGAATACCGCGGAAGGAATTTCAACAAATACAGAATTCCAATCATACATCCCACCGTTCCATAACCCTGGTTTTTCAACATAATTAATGTGCTCGCCAAAATGATTTTTTTGGACAACGATGCCTAAGTCTTTTCTAACAAAATTCTCGAGGTCAATGGTTTCACCTGATAAATCTTTCGTGCAAACCACCATCATTACTGGGTTAAAATGGGTGCTGTTCAATAAACATGAAAAATGAGCCGATGACGTAAGCTGAGACTTTTCAATGATTTGCTTCGTGCTCACCCCATTGTGGTTCACCCAAAACGGTCCACCTCCGGGCTGGCCTTCGTTCAGGACCATGCCACAGATTCGCAAAGGACGGTTTAAAAGCAATTGCAATGCTTCCCAAGAGGTATTTTCTTCCAATTGACTTTGGGAGAAAACGTTGTATTTCTGATTCAAAACTTCGAGTAAACCTAGGTCCTTCGTCGCCAATACGGCTTTAAATTGTGACTGAATTTCCAACATCAATCCGCACAGTCCCGACCAAATGTCTAGCGACAGGTCTTGTTCGGCATGGCATTGAATGTTGTCAATGTTTTTTACCAAAATCATGTCCGAATCCAAATAATTAAGGTTCTCAAGCAAAGCGCCATGGCCAGCTGGCCGACGAATCAATGCCCCTGAAGCATCCACCATGGCCTCTTGAGAATCATTGAATACAAAAGCATCAGAGGCCAGCGATTGATACGAAAATTGAATATGGGAGTCATGACTTCCTAGGGTCTCTCGAATCAGGGACTCAAATCCATGTTGAATGGTAAAATGATACTCAATGTTTTCTTTCTCAAACCCATCTCCTTGTCTTAGGTGCCCTTCTATTGGCGTTTGAATGCCTTGTGAAGTTCGGTGGAACGGAAATATTGCCTTCGGCAAATTGGAAAAATTAAGTCCTTCGGGTTCCATTAAATACGTAAGAAAAGCGAGGGGGTCAACTCGTGAGGTTTCCAATTGATGTTTCCAGTCCTCACTTATGGCATCGTAAAAGGCGAATTCTGGCAAGTGCTTAAAAAACCGCTCAATCTCAGGTAAACTTTCATTGCTTGGATTTCGCAAATATTGTTGTAAAAAAGCAAACATTCTAGAGCCAGAACCGGAGGAAGGGATAAAAAATGTCAACTTTCCGTTGAATTCTTTGAAAAGGGATTGGTGGAATTGTAATGTTTCTGGGGTCCACACATAGATTCCATGTGCCGAAAGACAAGGGCCTTCAATTTGTAGTTCTGCAACGTCTTGAAAAACCAATTTTCTTTGTTCATCGATTGCTTGTAAAATTTGGGATTTCATTCAGTAGAAAAATGTTACTTTGTAGGGTGAATTTAGCGTTCGAATTTATAAAATATCAACTAGAAGCCAAAGGAAGATACCGCATTCATTCTCCTTTCATCTACGAATTTGCCTCAAAAGTACTTTTAACCCAATGTTTGCCAAGTCATCAAGCTTTATTAAATGGGTATAGAACATCGCTAAAAAACAACACCCAACAAATCGCTTTTCAGGATTTTGGGGCCGGGTCAAAACGTTTAGGTAAAAACAGAAGCATTCGGGAAATCTATTTACAAAGTGCAACTACAAAAAAGAACGGAAGGCTCTTGTATGCGATTTCCAAACATTATCAACCAAAAAACATCTTGGAATTCGGTACATCCCTTGGCGTGGGGACACTGAGCATGCACTTCGGAAATTCAAAGGCGAAAATCGATACCGTTGAAGCAAATAAAGACATTTGTGAGTTTGCGAAAAACAACATCTATGGCTTCTCGGAAAATAAAGAAA
>Ga0209444_10000004_pt1 | contig 137688 bp, 152 predicted proteins | sample LauGreFaBDMM15DN_2_FD_188215 | JGI IMG/M metagenome (GOLD analysis project Ga0209444, IMG submission 188215) | Freshwater lake microbial communities from Lake Michigan, USA - Fa13.BD.MM15.DN (SPAdes) (version 2) | ecosystem: Environmental > Aquatic > Freshwater > Lake | place: Lake Michigan... | reverse complement strand
CCTCCACCTCCACCTCCACCAGGCCCTGTAGATAGATATGCCCAACTGCGTGAGGCGGCCTTGCTCCGCAAGAAGGCAGCCCAACCACCAGAATCTGGAGGAAATCGTAGACATTTTAAGGAAAATCATTCAACTCGTAGACAATGGGTTCGTTCTAAACCCAGTCGTTTTAGAACACAACGAACGTATTGATTGCATTCACAGTCACAAACAGATACACCATCTAGACGCGTAGCCATTATAAGACGAATAAACTCATATTGTTCTTGACGTGTTAGTGTTTTCATGCACACGTGAAGATTATTAGTTTTATACATGAGTTGTTCACGGATTAGTTCCATTGTTAAATAGAACTTAATGAGTGTGTATACGGATTATTTTTGTGTGCTTCTACTACGTAATTATCATTACGTGAGACATGGATATCCTGCTGCAATGGTTCGTTAAAGCGGAACGAACCAAGGTGTTCCGAATGTGCATGCGTTATCTGTTGAGGCACATTGAAACGCGACGCTGACGACAAGACTGATTCATCTTTCTTTGTTTGAGCCGAGTACATCTCAGCTCCTGTAGAAGCACCGACTCCACCCGTTCCAGGTGGGCCTGGACGCCCTTCGGCGGTAAGCTTCATAAACTCTTGATAAGGCTCTGTGAATGCACGAATGTATGATGACCAAAATCCCTCACGACCACCCCCTGATCCAAAGTATTCACGTTCAGTTGTCTCACGAGCTTGTGTCTTCATTGGCTGTTCCGGGTAAACAGCCTGCGCAACTTGAGCGCCAACAGCTGTATTTACACGGTCCATTCCAAGAACCGCAAACTTATCTGGCTTATTCTTCTTGACAGGTGCCTGAATTCCAGGAAGTGTAACCTGATTTACTCCTGGAGTGGGCTCTAGTTTATACGACAACTTGGGCTTATTTGCAACGCGAATCTCATCTGTAGTAGGGGGGAGTGCAAATTCGCGAAGAGCATCCTGCTGGTAACCACCTTTTGGAACATTTGTGTATCCATCATTTTGACCGGGACCGACACGTACCTGTTCAATCGGGAAGACATTCTTCATGTTCATTCCCGTAACCATGCGAGACTGTTCGAAATCTGTATTCACTGGCTGACCAAAAGGATTTCCCGTTCCAGCCTTGACATCAAAAAATGACTTAGTCTCACGCTTCTGAAAGTATTCTTTACCGGCTCCAGTATGCGCGTCTAGAATGTGATTTGTTCCACCTGAATACATCGACTGTGTAACATGTGAACCAAAATGAGGAACTTGATTAGAATGACCCTTGGGAGCCTGGCTGTGTGAAACTTCGTCCGTGTGTTGCATTGTGGGCCGGGGTGGAGTTGAGATAAACCCCTCTTGTAGTGGTTGTTGTTCTACTGCTAGAAGATAGCCGACAGCCCCAAGTCCAACTAGTAATGCAAGTTCTATCATCTTTGTATTTCATGAAATACTTTACTTCTTCCTGCCTGACAGCGGATCTATTGGAAAAATAGCATGACTTTGTGGCTTGTGATGTAACCATGTCATGACGCGGTGATCCTGTGTCTGTTGACCTGAATGAATGGGAACTGCTTCAGCCTTTGGATCAGCGGGAATCCATAGCTTGCGTTTTACAGGAGTATCGAGTGCATAGTTCATTTATTATACAGCTTTTTGTATTTCTCCTAGCATTTTCTCTGATTCCATAGGAATATTTCCCTTCTCCGACCAAACCACTCGATTAAACGGGGACATATGCAGCCCAGCAAGCATCTTCTTAAACTTATCCACCATCTTATTGAAACCAACCGGATCAGACCCAGGAAGCGGTAGTGGAAGCTTAGTGTTTCCTATGCCGGGCTTTACTCCATAGCAATTGACACCAAACTTCAGTTTTGGGTCAAAATAACCCCCATTAACCCCGGGACGGCCACATGCAGTTCTCTTGAGGGGATCTAGTTCTTTTTGCAAAGCATTCCAAGTTGATTGCTGCGTGGGAAACAGAGCCATTGATCCTTGAGACCAACCATAACCACACCATTCTGCACCCTTAGTGAATGCATCATTAACTTGGTCATAAGTTGCCAGCTCTGCGTTATATGCAGCACAAAGTGGGGCTGCATCATTATAGGTAAATTCGTTACCTTCGACGTAAAAAACTTCATTAATATCCAGTGGCTTTACCACGGGCGCAGCTTCTTCATGTGGAACGGGACCATTCTCATGAAAATCTACATTTATTCCATTTGACGTTACCTTTACGTCAAGAACTCCGAACATATCTAAAAGATAAACTATTAATACTGCAATACATAAAACAACAAATACAGATAGTATTGTCCCAGTTGAAAAATACACTATAACTGACATTACTACCAATCCAACTATTCCAACCGATAAAATCACGGGATAATCAAGCATCCTTCTGTTATTCATCAAGGCGATAATAAATAAGAACTCTCATTGTTTCACTCATAGGAAACTCATCACTACGGTGTTCTCTTACACGGGTATCGTCGATAGTATACCAAGGTTTGCCTGGTGGCATATCCCGTGAATATGCCCACCAATGTGCACCATTGTATGAAATTACGCTGAGCAGACAATACTTGATTTTGTTGATGATAACGACACTTGAGTACTCTATAGATGTTCCTACGCTAGTTACATGAAACACCAGCGTCTTTGGAAATTCTCCGAGAAGAAGCTGTTGAGTGCAACCTTTGTTCGAGCACTTCTCACATTTCCAGTCTGGATTTGTTTTAATCGACACAGCATCAGCAACACAATCGACAATATTCATGCCTTTTTTAGTTGGATGAATTGAAAACTCAATAAGCGAGTCTTCTTTGAGCTCAATGTAATCACACGAACTGCATTTTATAGAGTCAGCTACTTTGAATCTGCAAACCTTATCTAGAAATGGAAGCTTATCACAAAGATACACAAATAGTTCATGACTATCACCAACGTTACTTCCTGCTGGAAGACTTTCAGCCTTGACCGAGTTAAAGAAATCTCGTAGTCCGTCTGTTCCCTTAGAGTCCCAGATTCGCTGGATCGAAAGATCGAGCTTATTCTCTGGGTCTGCCTTGTCGTTTGAATAGCGTGTTTGCAGTTCCGGAATACGGAAAATACCCTGCAAACATGCGTTGACCCAGCAGCTTCCTCTAAAATTGGGAAGTCCAAACATGTTTATTTGTCTATAATATTAGTTGTATCAGATAATTACGTTTTTAGCAGACGGGAGAAGTCATTTAAGAAAGGAGCTGGTTCAGAAGGTCCGGCTGGGAATTCAGCAGCAGGGACATAATCGTAGGGGAGAAGTAAACTAGAATCTGTTTTTCTATCTTTCTCACCTGGAGCTTCTTTTATATCATCAGGGCCGTAGATCTGTGGATAAACTGAGTTTGCACCATTAGACCCTGGACCAGTAGTGGGAACAGTCGGTTGTGGCTCGTTTGGATCTATCGGTGTAATCTTCGGACCGTAAACCTGGTGCTCTGACTGTGATGATGACTTCTTCTTTGTGGGCTTAGGAGGCTTCATATCCCAAGAAGTCGGCTTATTGGCATGGAACTCGTGTTTCTTTGCTACGTCTGAATTAGTCATGCGCTCTGAAGCTGGTGTCCAAAAAAATATCAATAAAATTGAAAATAATGCGAGAACCAGCATAATCATTTGTCCCTTATAAGAAAATGACAAAGAAAACTCGGAAGCGCACTCGTCGGAATCGGCGGACCTTGCGTAGAATTCCAAGACGCCTCAAGAGAGGAGGATCAACCCACAAAACGGCCTTACAAATACCCGCTAATGCACACCAGGCACCTCAAAATTCGGATAACTTGATGGGATATCACGGAGATCCTAAAGGGGTCTAAATTCATATTTATCTCCATGTGCAGCTCCTTGTTTAATCAATTTGAATCCTAATGCAGTATATAACTTAATTGCAACTGCATTTGTAGAATCTACATATAACTGAATGGGTAGCTTTTTAGGTTGTAAGAACCTTAGTATTTCAGTCATCAATTGTTTACCAATTCCACGACCTCGTGCACTTGGTAATACAAAGACATCTCGTATAATATATGAATTTTTGTATTTTTTAACATATAATGATCCTACAGTTACTGAACCATCTTTAATAACTTGAAAATAACTTCCTAGCTCTAATTCTTTAGGAGAATGCAATCCAATCAATTTTGATGGAGAATATTGAGAAGGCGTTCCAATCATTTCTTATTCTGATCTACTGGCAAAAAATCAGGTTTATAAATCGATGAAGCAGCTGCAGCTTCAGAAGCCTGAACGCCTTCCCATGAACCAGACATTGCGTCATAGCGAGCTTGTTGTGCGGGATTCTTTGTTTTCCACTCTACAAAACCAGTTGATATCGTATTACCTTCTGTAGTCGGGAAGGGAACTCCTAGATCTATAGAGTGCTTAGGGGGTTTCTGTCCACCAAGTGCCTTTATGTACCCCTCCCAGTGATTCTGCATTTGATTCTTTATACTATCTTTTATGTAAATATGCCCAATCTTCCGGACATAAAAGATTCATCGCAAGTTGGTGAGGTCCGTAAGTTACTGGCCTCATCAACTCCAACTGTTGTATTTTTCTACATGGAAGGGTGTCCCCATTGCATCAAAACTGAAAAGCCATGGCAATCTGTTTCGAGTAAGAATAAGAAGTACAATTTTGTTAAGGTTGAAAGTGCAGCTGTCCCCCCCGAACAAGGTATAGATGGATTTCCACATTTTGTTGTTATAGGCCCCGGGTCAACCCGCAGGTCGGTTCCCGGTAGCAAGACTACATCTGCTGAACTGCAAAAGGCCTTGCAATTACAAACGGGCTCATCTAGACACCTTCGCAGCGCCCGCCGGCGTAACTCCAGACGGCTTGTCCGTAGAACTAGAAAGAGACTCTAAGGAACCTTTTGCAGCAACATAACTTTCTGACTTTAGCTTAGCGTTTCGCGAAAGAAATGAGCTTGAAGTATCTACTTCGTTCTGTCCCTTTGAAAGGAACTTTAAAAACCCATCCTGATCATTTGGTATCGTGGCAGCTTGAAGTGTATGGAAAGTTCTCATGGCCTGAGCTCTATCAAATCTATCAGACGTATCCATATACATTTCGGATGTTTGCTGGAAAGCCTTATCTATTTTTTTCTGAACAGCCCTGCTGGTTATAGGTGCAGCATCAGCTCTGTTGGGGTTGTCCAGAATTTCGGTAAGTAATGGATTCATAAACGGATTAGCTGCAGTTGGCATTGTATAGTCACGAGGGCGGTCGGCTGACGATTTAACTGTAAAAGTTTCTACTAGTGCACGTTGGGTTGGGAATACAGTCATAAACAAGATTGTGGTTGCGAGAACTAATGGTATAGCAAGTATGTATTCGCGCTTCCCGGTTGACGCATACAGAATTACTGAAAAATATGTAGTAAATCTGACAACTGAGTTGAGAGCCGTTGGTACATCCATATCCTTTGTCGGAACGAACTTATGCCACGTGGTCGGCGAGAATAAGATTGATGGATCTTTAGTCCAGAACGGTTCTGTCATCTTATTGTTCTAATACTACTTTTTCCCGTTAGATCTTTCACTCATTTTTCTCTGTAGCCGTGCAACCATGCGGGCTCGTCTGGCATCTGGGCTATTTGAGAGTAAAACCTTGGGTGCAACCTCAGCCTTTCGACCACCACCGATCATATCATTGAATATATCCCCGAACGCTTCCTGTACCATGACTTTCATAGTTTCTATTTCACCAACCAGAACTGACTGAGAGATGTCGCCCTTTCGAAGCTTCTCTTGCATGACATCTCGGAGCTTTAGCATAATTTTTTCCAGAGCAGGATTGCTCTTAATGTTTTGCATTGTCTGTAGAAAGTCTTCTGGATTTTCAACATCAAGATCGAGTTCTGAGAGATCGATCGTCTCAATTACAGTTAACATAACAGAGCATAGGCGCGTGTTGCTCAAATATTCTAGAATCTTTCCAATTTTGTCCTGGGACTCTTGATCGTCAATAATTTTATCAATTTCATCTGTATTGTGTCCGCCTAGATCTATAACTGACTTGAATGAGTTAAGAATCTTTCCAATCTTATCCTTGATATTGTCTCCCATAAATGCAGCGAACAGGCATGTTTGAATATGTTTCCAGATGTCATTACGGAACTGTACTTTAGACATAAAAAGTTCGCTGACGTTTACTCCAAAAATAACACGAGGTTGACTAAAAAGAGCCTCGTCCTTTTTTAGAATTAAAAACGCCTCTGGTAAAAATGTCTCCTCAAACTTGGGTATCTCAACTGTTTCATCGAACTTAGTTGATGGTAGAGCCTCAGGAAAATTAGAATTCAGATAATTTGCAAACTCCTTGAAAACTTTTTTAGCGTTCATTTCTATTTATTACATGATGGCGACTAAACTATTTATTTCCACCACGACGAAGCATGACATCCTTGTCTTTTCCACTTAGGCATACACATCCGCTGTCTGTGGTAAAAGCAGATGGGCAGCAACTGGGATCAGTTTTGTTACCGACAAGAAACATCAGTTTATTAGAATCCATTGCTTCATTCACGGGCTGGGTGGCGACTGGCAGTGGCTCACTAGTTGCCCAACCGCTTCCCAACGACGACTGATCATATGGACCCATTCCAGGTGCATCTAAGGGCATACCCGCATCCTTCTGCATAAAATGTTCAAGTGGGTCTGGGTTTGTTCTTAGAAGAAAGCCCGCAACAAGAGCGGCTGCAAAAAATCCAGTAACTAGGAGTGTCTTATCCATCTCTTTTCTATATCACTTGGAATTTATACTCCTGCTGCAGCCAACGAGGATGCTATAACTAACACTATCGCGAGGAGTTGTGGTTGAAATAGAGCTAACGTAAATGATATTATTAACATTGCTACTACGAATCCCTTGATTACCGTTAATGCTAAACTAACAAAACCTTCAACCCCCGAAACAAATGTTGCACCAAACATAGCGGCAATATAACCCTCTCCAACCATTCTCCTCAATAAATCTTGAATCTTGTTCAAGTAGTATCCAAACATACTTACGGGCCCAGTCACTTTCCCGAGAGTTGAATTCGTAAAAGTTAAAACAAACTTTCGAATACTTGTTAACATAGTTCTAAACATCGCTAAGGGACTTGCAATTCCATTGAGGGCATCTGCAACAATTGAAAATTGGCCGTTTATAACATCAGTATATTGTGAAATTACATTTTTTCCAATTAAATTCAAGCAATATCCAAAGTTTTCACTGGCAGATGATTTATCATCTACTAGACCAGCGAATGGAATATAGATTGGATTGCACCTATGCTCACTCCAGTTGTCTTTTATACTTCGTAAATTAGAGTATGCGTGCACCAAAAGAACTACAATAAATGCAAATATAGGGGTCCCCCAGAAAATTAAGTTCATACTACAATTACATTAAAACATACGAATTGTTTTACCAATTGGACCGTTCCAAACTGACTCTCCTGTTTGTCCTCCAGTATAAAACCCGTATATTAATGCTGAGAATACTCCAACGATACGACCCATAACAGTTCTGATTCTGATCATCAAATATTGCATTGACGACATTAAGTTAGCCAGCTTTCCAAACACTACTTGGAATACCATCATGAAGCCCCCGCGAACTCCGCTGAATAACCCACGCATATCATCTAGAGCACTTCCTATAGAAACGATAGATTCTGATACCAACGACATCTGAGCGTTAATTGGATCCATTGCAAATCCGATGTAATCATGAAAATTTTTAATTATACATGCGTTGAAATTTGTGGTTACGTCCTCGCCTGCATAACCCGCGAGTGGCATATACATCGGATTGCATCTTAATTCAGACCAATTATCTTTCAGATATTTAATATTGTGTTGGCCATAGATGTAAATAGATGCAATTATTGCACCGAGTGTGACAATGGCAAACACCAACATTCTCTCTTATTAGAGAAAACGGAATCCTTTATCATCAAAAAAATGTAGATGAAATGGATATTCATTCTATGGAAATCTCAGAACTAAAGGCACTTGCACGTGAACGGCGAATTAAGATGTACTATATCAAGAAAAAGGCAGAACTTATTCAGATTCTATCTCTAAAGGAACTTCCGCAGATTTATATTGTTGAAAAGAAGACTCTGAATGACCTTCGCGTTGAAGCAAAGGCGAGGGGGCTTTCTGGGTTCTATACTTTCAATCGTCAGAGTATGGCAGAACTTCTATATCCTGATATTTGCTCCAAATCCGGACTTAAGAAGAATGACGAGTATGACGATGGTGCAAAGAAACATTATTCCCCAAAGAAGCATGATGCCTAAAAGATATGGATAAATGTATTGAAAGACCTTATGAAGTATTGGTTGAAGTATATTTTTTTCAAGAAAGGTCTGAAAATCGGGAGAACCCTTTTTCATTTCTTTTTTGTCTTGAATGAACATAAACATAGAGATGAAAGCATCGCAGACAATGAAACTCGGTATTGTCCTAGGCGGCGTCGTTCTTCTCGCACTTGTAATGAACAATTATTCTGTAACAAAGGCCCTCGCGGGCGAGTCTATGGAAACTCGCAGTGGAACGCTTGGAGTATCTGGGCCTCTTTCTGAACAGGGACCCTTTGGTGCATCAAAGCACTCTGGTGCAGGAAATGCTCAGCCAGTAGAGTCTCTTCAGTCACGTGCCCCGACGGGTCAGTCCGCGTACACTGAGAACAAGCTAAGTGCATCTGAACTTCTTCCTAAAGGTGAAATCGGCGCCTCGTGGGCGGCGGTGAACCCGGCCGGAATGTCAGACCTAAAGGGGCAGAACTTCCTTCAAGCTGGCTACCACACAAATACGGCCATTGCTGGTGTATCGCAGACGAACAGAAATGCGTCCCACGACGTTCGCTCAGAGGTTCCCAATCCGCAGGGCTCAGTAGGACCTTTCCTCAATTCGACAATTGAAGTCAATCCGTTTAAGCGCGGCCTTGAGGGATAATAAAAACGGATTTATTTTTTACATAAAGAACGTTCAGTACGAGCCTACAGACGATAAAGGCCACGCACCCTGAAAGGAGTGCAAAACAAGATGTCGAAGATTGCGTGCAAGTTCCCTGCGGGGGAGTGCCCGCACAAGGTGTGCCGCTTTGCGCACACGAACGTCGAGTCGGCGCCCATGGCGGCGCCGAAGCAGAAGTGGCAGAAAGTCACGGTCTGCAAGAACGGCGACAAGTGCCCGTTCGGCAAGAAGTGCAAGTACATCCACGGCGACGTGAACGAGCACTTCAAGAAGTCCAAGCTCTGCTTTGACTTCGTCCGCGGGTGCTGTGAGCACCAGGACAACCACGACAACTGCCCCTTTGCGGGGTGCAAGTTCGGGGAGGACGGGACGATCCAGTGCGAGAAGAACTTCTTCGCGGCGTGCGAGCGCATCGGCAACGAGCCGATCACGATCATCCTTGCCTTCGTCATGGACCTCGCGGAGGTCCTCTTCTTCGAGGAGACGGTCTGGCAGGACATCGAGCGCGACGCGGATGAGAAGATCATCGCGCGCGAGCGCATGATGTACCAGTACCTGAACGAGGACGACGACGACGAGGACCCCGAGAACGAGGGCGCCGACGACGACGCCGCGATGGCGGCGCTCGAGGAGCAGATGTCGATGGAGCGCGAGAAGATCGCGGACCCGTTTGCGCGGGACCTGACCGAGACGGGTTGGGCCAACGCGTAAACATATTTCTCGAGGGATCGAGGCTAAGAATATCCCGAAAAAGAAGCAGTATTAAGTCCCGTGTTGGACCCAACCTGACTCTTTTTGCGTGTTATTTTGACATCTCAAAACGGATTTTTTACTTGCAAACAGTTGACTATAAAATGCCCAATCAGACACCCATTGTAACTCCAGGATCTATGCCTGTAGGCGGTGGACCTCTCACAAAGGGAACAACAATGGGAGGGGGCCCGCCGCCGGGTGCAACATCTGGCGGATGTCCATGTGCAGACCCTACAAACTGCGCAACCAAGTGCAAAAAGTAAAACTATATATTTTTACTTCAGAAAGTTGATATCAACACTCTGAAGTACATGGAGTGGGATTCGAACCCACGCGTCTTTCGACAGAGGCTCTTAAGGCCTCCCCCTTGACCGCTCGGGCATCCATGTTATTTGCCTCCTCTGGGAATCGAACCCAGGACCTACAGCTTACAAAGCTGGTGCTCTACCAACTGAGCTAAAGAGGCGATGGGATTGTTTTTGAAAGGTGCAATCAAACCTTACGACTCCTGTGGGGATCGAACCCACCACCTTCCGGTTAACAGCCGAATGCTCTACCGAATGAGCTAAGGAGTCAAATTAGTTTAAAGACGTAATAAGGTCTTGAGGCCTGCATGGGAGTCGAACCCACAACCTTTCGGGTAGAAACCGATTGCACTATCCATTGTGCTAACAGACCAAGTAGATAGTTTACAGACTTGTCTAGGTCCTATACCAACGAGGGGACTCGAACCCCCAACCACCGGATTAAAAGGCCGATGCTCTACCGATTGAGCTACGTTAGTGAATAATCAGTTTAATGACATAATCAGGTCATTACATGGAGTGGGATTCGAACCCACGCGCGTTTCTGCAAAGGATCTTGAATCCCTCCCCTTAACCGCTCGGGCATCCATGTTTGATTCCGATACCGGGAGTTGAACCCGGGTCTAAGGGGTGAAAACCCTTTATGCTAACCGTTACACCATATCGGAGTTTGGTACGTTGAAGGCGTACCAGCCTTTAGTCCCACCCAGAATCGAACTGGGGTGTCAGGGTTCAAAGCCCTGCATCTTAACCACTAGATGATGGGACTTTTAGAGCTTTAAGGGGCTACTAGACCCTGATGCGTCCTACGGGAATCGAACCCGTGTCGTAGGTTTGGAAAACCCATATTCTACCACTGAACTAAGAACGCTGGTGAACTAGGTGAGAATTGAACTCACGACCTGCCGCTCATAAGACGGATGCTCTACCGGGCTGAGCTACTAGTTCTTTCGGCCGCCGCCTTACCTGTACAGGTCACAGTTTGTTTAAACCCTTTCCGCCTTGAGCTGGTAATCTGTTAGGATTGTTTCGTTGGGCAGCTCTAAATAAAGAATTGTACTAAAAAAAGGTGTAGTACGTTCATCGAGAATCATTGATCTAATTTTTGAGTTATCCACCAAAGTTGCAAGAATCTTGTTAAATAGTCTCACAGGAGATAATGTATTTCTAACCTCTATCCGACATTGATTTTTATTCCATCCACACATATGTCCCTCATCACACGTTTTCTTATTTTTAAACTGGCCACATGGTGTTCTTATTTTTGATAAAAACTCTATGGGCTCTGTTATAGAGTGAAATATAACAGTCTCATTAAACCATTTTTTAAGATACTCCTCTATCTCAGACTTTTTTGGAGATACCTGTCGAACTGCAAATTGAAGACCCTTATATTCTTCTAAATGTATATCTTTGGTCAACTGAAATAATAAAAACTCGTATACTTCGGCAGAATATGAAATCTCTTTGTATATTTTTAAATCTTCCTCATTTTTAGAAGAAAATACTAGTGCATCTTCTCCTTCCGCAGATACTGTTTGAATAATCTCTTCGTTTTCTCCAATTGATTTGAATGGAACCACTGGAATTCTTAATCCACTTTTTGTAAGTATTTCGACCACGTTGTTATCTGAATCGTGTATATCTTGAGAGTATTCATAACCCGGATATGCATCTTTAGCAACTAAGAGATATTCTTTCATTTTTGAATATTCCGGATAACCGCTTATATCAGAGTAACCCTGAATTTTTGAATTATTAATTGGAGGCAAAGGTGTATTTTGAAATGGTATTATAATAAGATTTTCAACATATATAGCTTGACCTCTTCCAAAAGGATCAAGAACTACTGCAAAATCATTTATATGTTCTGGAAACAACCTGGTTAGGACAACTACTGCTTGTGCAAATGCAGGGGCGGATAATTTACAAGCTTCTCTGCGAAGATCTACAATCTCATTTACTGTATCTGATTTAAAAGGCGATTCAAAAATATTTGCACGGTATTCCATTTTCTTCTGAACACGAACTACGTGGCACAGGCAATCTACTTCGCCTCCTCTCTGCAGAATAACTATTCCTCTTGTTCTAGATTTAACTTGATTGCTGAAGAACGTGCATCCCATAGTTTGAGTTTCTAAATTTATTCTGAATACATCTGTTCGAAGCATGAGTGCAACGTATTCTATCTCTTGAAGAATACCAAGTTTTCCCCTCTCGTAATGTTCGTCAATACTTGAAATAAGTCTAGCAACACTCTCTCTAGAGGTTCTGTTTTCTTTGAATGGGGCAAATGATTTTAGTTTTTCATTTATCTCAGTAAAATGAGTATCAGACGTTTCCTTCCATGATGCCAGAAATGAGCATTTTAATATCCACTCAATGCTATCACGAGGAGAAAGAACCCGCATATCTATGCGTAGAAGAACTGGAAGTATAGCAGATGGGCGCCCAATACCCACTCTAAAAAATCCAGACATTCCTGTTTGGATACGGTCTGCAGATTTTACAATCAAAGAATAGTCTTCCTTTATGCGAAGAGATGCTAATATCTCTCTTTGAATATATGCAAATCTGAACTCATTCAATCCTGTTTTTGTTTCGCCAAGTATATAGTATTTATAGTCCTTATCTTCTTTTACAATTTTACGTGTTCGTGCAGTTTTATAGCAGCAGGGTAGATTTCTTTTATTTTTAGGAGACAGATATTCCATAAGTCCTGGGTAAACAAACCCCTTAGTTCGCTTTATAACAGAAAACTCCCTAACATCTGACTTACTATCTTTTAGATCTCGTATTTTTCCGTTGCACACAGGACATACCTTGTCTCCATTTAAAACAGATAGCTGTGATTCTTGAAGAGGTATTCTATCATTCATGCACCAATAATCTGGACATGTTACAACTCCGTCGGGATCACTTGTTTCTAGTATTTTTGTTGCAGGCAAATTTGTTCTTGGATTGTATTCTTGTATCATTTCTTTGAGCTCGTTTTCTGATAGAATAACAGGTTGGTGCCCTTGTTCGCACTTTTTGGGATATTCAGATCCAGTAGGATCAAACGTCTGTGGATCAAATTCTTGTAGACGTTTATTAAAGTAGTTGTATAAACTACCCTTTTTCCCTATTTTTACATTTCCTTCATCTTTCTGTTTAGGCTCCTCTTTTGCAAGATCAGTACCTTCCAAATAACCAAACAAATCCCCAAAAGAATCGTCTAAGGTAACATCCTCGCTAATTGAAGAAATAACGGCTGAAACAGATTCGACTCTCTTGGGACAGACCTTATCTAATGCTTTTGATGAAGGATTGGAAAGAATATATCGCAGTATATTTACATATTTTAGAGGTCTATCTACGTCTGTGACTGTACTTACCTCGATTGTATTTGATTTTACAACAAGAAGGGGAAATCCTCTAAACTTTCTGTTCATAAGTCCAGGGTCTTCTTCTATTCTCAGAGTTATGTTCTGGAGCAAACGAACGGCTTCTGCCGCCGAGACGTGCAATTCTTCTTCTAGTTCACTTGCTTTTAAGAACGGAGAGTCACGAAGTAAATCTATAATTCTTAAGTCTACAGGTGTTATTCCGTCTGTTGCATAGTCTGATCTTAAAAATCTAAAAACTTGTTTGTCTTTCTGCGATTCATCAAAAATTGCAGACACACAATTCATTCTACGAGTGTCTAGTTCATCTAAAGAGTCTCTGTATTTTGATTCAAACCGGATATCTTGAAGCTGCCATCTGCAGTCTGCCACGTCAGACGTTTCTATAAAAGGAACAATTGCATCGAATGTTAAAAACCAGGTTTTTAGGCTATGCTGCAACTCGTCAATGGTTTTAGTGTTTGTGTTGGTTCTATAAATTGCAAATGAAATATCTGAAGATGAGATAGAGACGCGATCGTAATTATCTCGATCATCTCCCCTGTACAGAACTAACGTTGGACGATTTCTCGGTGGCTTAGACTTTGTCCACCACGAAGTCCACATAGGCATATCCAGATATGGAACTTTTGACTTTACATCTTCTGTGAAAAACTTGTGTCTAGATACATCATTGCGTCCCGTAAAGTATGTTATACACGGAACCTCTTTTGAAACTGTTAGACCATAAAAAATTTGTTCAAATCTTGTGCTAGCAGCAGAACCAAAGTCACTATCAACTAGTTCTACAAACCACGATGATCTCAAAATATGTATTGACGTTGGAGTGGGTGGATCTAGTGACAGAAGCTCTTGCAAATGATTAGAATTTCGCTCTAACTTAAGAACTTGGTCATCGGAAAGTCTAGATGGCGTTGTTGCACGAAACAGCGGAAAATACGAACCTTCTGCACCAGCTTCGTAAGGTTTTACAAAGAATCCCCTGACATCCTTCGTATCGTATAGACTCATAAACAATTTTGAGTTATCGGGTATGGGTGATTGAGCAGGAGGTATTCTTGCAGCAAGATGTGAATCAAACTCTGATGGCAAACAGTAAGACTTAAGAGTTTCTACTCCTAAAATTCGGTATTCAGTAAATTCTCCTTGCGGTTCAAAAATATCCTGCAAAAACTCTGGATATGACATCCACTCATCTTTATCAAGTTTAGTGTACGGGATTGCTAGATTTGGTTGCCGGTACTCTGAGATATACGCTTGAAATGTTTCTCGTTCGATAGGCATTCCATTCAGAGATAAACGATAAAAAAGTGCTTCCCAATGACGAGGATCTCGTCTGTAATAGTTTCTAGAATATCTACACGCAACAAGAATGAATAATCTATCATGATGTACATCCACCGTTTTTGCAATTTGCTCCCTAACTGTTAATATTGTATCGTCATCAAAAAATGAAACAGAAAATTTTTGTTTAGAGGTTAGGACATCTACCTTTAACATCTTGTTGTTATAAAGCCAAAAGATTTCATAAATAAGATTCTTGTGGCCTTATATTTGTAGTAAGTAATGTATTAAAAAGGAGTATCTGTGATAGTCATACCACAATATGCAACTGGACTCTTTGCATAATTTACATGTGTATATACGCCAAGCTTTACACAATCATGTAATAACTTTCGAAAGTTTGTCCAAAATTCGGGAGTATGTCCCATTGTTTCTGTCATTAAATGAGCCATTTCATGAATCAGAACAAACATGATGGTATTCTCCTCGATAAGAGGATATTCCGGAGGTTTTGTCTTGTCTCGTAAGCAGACAACAATCTTTTCTCCTTTGTTCTCGGAATAAGATGTACTATCTGAATGCATATCATTTTCTTCAAGTGCATCTGAATTAAAACGTGCAATAAGTCGTTGATATGGTCCGTCTTGATCATAGTTAATATCGTTCTTAAAATTGTCAATTATCTTAACTAGATTTCCTCTAATTTTAGAGAGAAGATCACATGCACCTTGCTTGTTATGTAATTCTTGTACACGATAAACGTTTCCATCCCGAGTGCTTTTCATGGAAACTAAATTTTTTGGCCCCCTCATATATGCAGCAGCAAGCGCGATTCCAGTTCCTGCCACTGCTAACGCGGGAAGCATATCAATTACATTGATACAATAGAAAAATCCTCATAGGATATATCTAGTCTACTCGTCGTCAGACCAGTCAGACCAGTCGTCGTCATAGAGGTTGATGTTGTTTAGCTGTGCATATTTCTTAGCCTTCTTCATGCACGAGTTGAACGCATAGTCAAACTCGGCCGGGCTATATGTATTCTCCCCGTCAAACGGAGCAGACGCTGCTAACGCAAGCTCGTAACGCGCATACCGCTTAGGATAGTAGACCTTAACAATCTGCCACGCCTTAGAGTAGTTGAACGACATATTGTTCTCTAACACCCTGTCTTACTGTAAAAATTAATTCCATTTTTGCAAACTAGATCATATTCTTGCATATCTTCTCCAAAACATTGCAAGGAATCCGGCAGTCGTTGCGGCCAACAGATAAACCACTCTGTCATCTACTGAGAGATCAGGTAGAGCAAAAAGGAGGTAAATACAGTATACTGCTGCAAAAACACAGGCTAGAGTAAGAAATAGGTAAAACATTTATCCTTTTCCAATATTTAATAAATTGAATACATTCGAAGCAACCATGAAAGAAATCCCAGAGCGACTGCGGACAACGCAATTTTCACTCTGTCTTCTACTGAAAGATCAGGTGTAGCAAACAGAATGTAGAACCTGTATAATGTAGCGAAAAAAAGAGCTATACTAAGAAGTCGGTAGAACATTTATCCTTTTTCAATATTTAAATATTACGCCATCCCCAAGATGCAAGCCTATATGCAAAATAAACAAAAACTAGGCCGCCAACTATAAGAGGTACACCGAACGCAACACTGTCTGGATCGGCGCTGAAAACGCCTCCACCAACTACCATTGCCACACACTGAAAAATAAGATATCCGCCTACAAGAAGAGCAGCCCAGGCTTTTACCTTCTCATATACCATTTATTTTTAACATCGAAAACATTTGTGTACAATGTTAAAAAATTATATTTTTAGGTGCACTTATACCTTGAGGAAGTGAACCTTGAGGTACGTCTGAAGATTGAGGTACGAGACCTCATCCTTGTCCGTGACACGAAGAAGCTTGGCAAGCTTGGCATCGGGTAGGATGCGGCGCTTGAACTTGGGGTCAAAGCAGTTGTGCGACTTGACATAGCCCGAGATGAACTTCGTTACATCGGTCTGCGACTTCTGCGACTTGGCGGGAAGTCCCATAAAGGCCGAAAGCTCATCGCTTAGAGGGCGAAGCTTGAGAAACGCGTTGTTGGCACGGCGGGCCTCCCATGCAACGCGGGCCTCGGGGCTGAGCGTGGCAGGATCTACCTTGCGACGGCGCTTCGAGTCACGAACCTCACGCTTCATCGCCTTTACAGCCTCCTGTGCATCGTGCACCGCAGCGCGAACACGGGCACCAAGCTCAGACGAGATCGTCTTGAGCGTCTCCTGAAGAGATCCTAGGATCGCCTCAGCCGTACGCGTCTCGGCGGGCGCGGCCGCAACTGGAGCGGCAACTGCAGCTTCGGCAGGAGAGGCCTTCGCGGCCTTGGGCGCCGTCTTAGCGGCGGCAGCTACAGGTGCAGGTGTGGCAGCTACGGGGGCGGCAGACTTCTTTGGCATCTTGTTTGTCTTGGTTGAGGAAACAGTTGCACTCATTTCTAACGCGGTTGATATACTTGTTGTTAACGTTACCTGTTTAAATCACAAACGATAGAGGGCGCTAACAATCATGAAGCAAAAGGCACTCTTATCCTTGTTGTCTCTGAAAATTCGCAAACTGATGCACGAAATCCAGTATAAAATATGATATCTCTGACCATTTCTGAAAAAGTTAGTTGCCATCAACTGCTTGATTAAAGAGCAGTATTTATGCCTCTTACTAGACGGTGAAGTATGTTCAGTAGCCCACACATTTAACTCAGTTCTAAGAGTATCTGAAAAAACCCATAACTGATTTGTTGTCAGACTTAAAAATGTAAGTGGATTTATTTCAGTGCACAAGGACTCTTCGATGTGCTGACAGACTATTCTCCAGTTCATGCTATTAAGATCCACTAAGGTGACATCTTTTAGTGATCTATGCGATGTTTCTAATTTTCTAATTCGTCGGATACTTTCTATCTCTCGTAAACGCTGTTTAGCTTCTAGAGGTATTTCTTCCTTGTTGTACGGATTTACTATTTTAAAATGTTGTGCAGACCAGTCATTTATGCTCCTAATATCAAACCACCACAGCTTTCCGTTCTGGTTGAATGCAAAATAGTTAAGGGGGTCTTGTTTGTGTTTTTCATCAAGTGTAAATATTTCATCGTCATTATGACATAACCTTCTGCATAATACGCCATCTCCGGAGAGTTTAAGATAGTTTCTAACAGAATAACCTCTCCAGATTTTTTGAATCTTTATTGCATGAGCTGGAAGTGGGCTAAAATCGGCCCAAAGCCGAACCACCTTAACTTTTGCATGACGCTTACAAAAACTAAGACCAAGCATCGCTTTTGATGTGCATCTGTCAGTAGACGACTTATTTTTACAAGAATGGCATAATGCCATTTCCTTTCTTATCTATTACATATTTCTTCATCGAAAACGGATTTACATCAAGATGGTAGTTATATAATTAAAACAGAGAACATGTCAACCAATGCAATCGTATATAGCTACAATGCCAACATCGACAACGTAACCTTCAGCGAGGCCAAGAAGAATAAGCAGGGTGGAACCAGTATTGCAGTAAAGTATGACAATCAGAATTTCAAGCTTCGTCTTCCTCGGCTAACCAGCCCAGCTGGACTTCTAAAGCGCGAAGATGAGAAGAGCGGCAATGTGTCGTATTCTCTTATCACTTCTCTCAAGGGATGTGATCCATATGCAAAGGAGCGGTCAACCGACACTGCTGACACTGGTCCTCTCTACAACTTTCTTCTGGATTTCCAGGAGAAGATCATCAAGACTGCAACTGAGAACAGCTCGAAGTGGTTTGGTAAGAAGCGTTCAGAGGAGTCAATTCGTGACAGTTTCAAGAATATTCTGAGCGTCTCAGTTGATAAGGTGGGAGATGAGTATGTGCCAAACGGCAAGTATCCTCCTTCCTTCCGCCTCAAGGTTCCTGTCTATGACGGGCGCGTTGCAATGGAGGCTGTGGACAACAAGGCTCGCCCCTATCACCTAAGTGTAGAGTCTCTACTTTCGGTGTTTCCAAAGTATGTAGATGCAAATCTTATCGTCAGTGGTTCGGTGTATATCATCGGCCAGTCGTTCGGTGTGACCTGGAAGGTTGAGTACGCTCAGGTCTTTCCTCCCTCACGGCTTACCGCTGCGTCTGTATTCGTCAGCGACGAACACGACACTGCTGCCAACACCGCAGCTGATGTTGCGGACGAGGTTGAGGCGACTGTTGCAGTTCCAGTTATGTCTGCGGCTCCTCAGCCGTTTGCACAGGAGGCAGCTGCAGAGGTTCTTGCGACGTCTGTTCGCAAGAAGCGGTCCGCAGTCCCAAACTAGACCATACGTTAGACTCCGATGGAGGAGTATAGATGACATATGAATCGTCTATAAAAATTGGATTGTCTGATATTTTTATCTTTTTCATTGAGATGCACTTTTCATCCAGCGAAAACGATCTAGTTCCGCATGTTTCACATTGGTATGCATCAGGGATTCCAGAAATTACGTATTCCGGAATAACTACCATTCCGTGACACTTCAACAGTATGTTGGATTTATCTTTATCTATCATGTCTTGATATGCTTCTGCTGTCAGATTTGAGAATAATGTTGCATTAGTGCACTTCCAGCCGTCTTCATGCAAAAGTGTGCTGTATACATTGTCTCTGAACCAAAGAGTTCTGAATTCTGAATTGCACTCTGCGTCATGTTCTGCAAGTCCGATGCGTTTGAGTGAATCATCATATAACCAGTAAACATCTAGACCATATTTGTTATATGTTGTGTCTAGACTTCCCTTATATACGGTTTTATCAGGGTATGACCATTCCTCGGCGTCATGGTCTTCATCGTGCTCAACTACATCAGCCGAAATATCTCTATATACTAAAGTTGGTCTCAATATTGAAAACATATTTAATATAATCCTGGATTGTAAAGATGATTATTGCTACGCGTTTTTAATCAAAAGAGACTTTTACTGGGACGTTATGCTTTGAGAGAGAATTAGTTGCAGAATTTGATAATTCGTGACGCTTTCTCCTCTCGCTTGAATTTGCAGGTACATCCTTTAATTCCTGTAGACGAGATTCCATATCTTCGTGAATAATATCGCGGTTTTTCTCAAGATAGTCTAGAATTTCGTCAGAAATAGCCCATTCAAAAAAATTCAACTGTCCAACTGTAGTATCAATTCCATTGAACTTAATCCTCTTGCATCTGCAGAATGGGTCAAACATTTTCTTACTGTAAGCCTTTAGATGACTCTTGTATGACAAATAGATGATTACATATTTTTGGTTTTTTGTCAGAAATGCAATGTTTAGCTTTTTTGCATAATTCGTCACAAACCAATCGATTAGGCGGAGTGAAAGGTTTGAAGTTCCATTGAGTATTGCAGTCACCTTGTCTAGGTTCTCTCGATTTGAATAAAATTTTTCGAGACGATGCAGCACCCATTGTTCTTGACTGCGAATTTGTTCCATATTGTAAGTTAAGTCTCTGATCATTAAAATCCATCATCATCTCTTGATTCAAAATATTTCTTCATTAGTTCATTTATTGTACCATCTAAAAGAGTGAATACACCCTGTTTATCAGACCTTAGTATAACGCGAACGTCAATAACACCGTCGAGAATAGAATGACGTTCTATGTATTTTCTCCCCTCCTTTCCACCATGCCAAAGGTGAAATACATTACCGTCTATACAAGTTAGTCTTGGACGTTCTTTCTTACAATACTCTGCATATGAAGCTACTAGCGCTGGTTTTAAATACCCCTTTGCAAATGTAGTACCTAACCACGCAGCAGATGACAGGGTATCTCCGCTACCAGTAATTCCATATTGAAAGAATCCAACTTTATTAAACCACGATCTTCTGAATCCCCATCCAAACCCAGGATGGTGTAGCAACCCTTCATATTTGCTATTCCTTGGCATGAATGCAACTGACCGGCGTGTTTGTAGTTGTTTTTTAAGAGTTATATCCAGCCATGTACAAGTTGTAAACGGCTGAACAGCGTCATAAGAATCAAGAGCTCTAGATAGATCTGAATACCAATCGGGGTTATTAAAAATTATATCAGCATCCAAAAATAGAAGTTTTCTGTAGTAAAAGGGAACTCTTTTTTCAAGAAGGAAACACAATCGTTCTTTGTGAAACAAATACGACTCTGCTTTAAGATGAAATGCATTTTTTATTTCTGGAGCACTGTAATAGAGTTCTAGTGTATAATGAGGTATTCTTACTAAATCTAGTTTTTCAATTGTATATAGATAGTTCATCAACATACGAGAGGATTTTGCAGGATTGAAATACACAAAACATACCGCAACATCTCTTCTCCTTGGGTTGTTATACTTATAACTTGAGATGCTAGCCAGTTCTATTTCTGAATTCTTTGGCAATATTTCCAGGTTTTTACTAAATTTCGACTGAGTAGTTCCCATTATAATATACATTGAAAACGGGTAGCCTACACATTAACGTACGAGATACTACAATGCAAGACACAATCAAGTTTCTTATTGAGAATTATGGAATCGACGATCAACGTTCAACTGCTTGGTTTGCAAAGCGGGGCGAGATGTTGACTGCATCTGAAATTTGGAAGTGTTTTGGAGATGCATCTTATTCAGCGAGACGAGAACTTATTATGTCAAAGTTGTCTACCCCAAAGACCAATGATGGGCCATCGGTAGGAGCACTTATCTGGGGAACACGTTTTGAACCTGTTGCAAAAGAGATCTACTCTAATATGGGAGACATTACTATCAAAGATCTTTCATGTGTACGCCACCCCCTTCATTCGTTCATTGGTGCATCTCCTGATGGACTTATCTTATCATCGTGTTTCCGAAATGGACGACTTATTGAGTTTAAATGTCCAATTTCCCGGGCATTTACTTCTGAAACGCCAGTTCCAGCTCATTATTACCATCAAATGCAGCTACAAATGGAATGTACAAACCTTCAAGAGTGTGAATATGTAGAAATGCAATTTAAGACAATGAACTATACTGAGTGGATTGACTCACCTGCAGATATTAAATCATGTTTTATTGTTTCTAATTCCGGAGAGGTATCTTACATGTCTATCACAGAAACCAGAGATAGGCTTGAATGGCAGCAGAGCATTATTGGTGAAAATGATTTTATGGACTATACGGTGGTATATTGGGTTCTTGTAAATTGGAGGCAGAAACTAATTACGAGAGATCCTGACTGGATGCCATCTCACTTTCCTGAAATGAAATCAACGTGGGAAGAGATTGTTATGCACCGGCAAAATTCGACATTTCCTGCAGCGGTAAAAGATAAAGGGACTTTAGCTGTATGAAACTATAAACAGAAATGAGCCGACTTATTCTCTGCCATGTGGCCGACTACCCTTATGTGGAAGAATACATTGAATCATTCAGATATGGCGATGAGCTTGTCAAATATGATGATAAGACACCTCCGTTTACAGAGAATCGGTATTATCTATGTGTTCGCAGAGTTCCAAAGGCACTCCTCCCTGCGAATTGCACGATTGGGTTTGTAAATACTGAGCAGCTAACTCTAAAGGATAGACTAGAGCAGTATAATATTTTTGCACCACAGAGTACCGAGATCTTTGACTATTCCAAGGAAAACATCAAAATAACAGGTAAAGGAACACATTTACCATACAAAGAATTAGCATCAGAGACCACTTATCTCAAAGAATGTATGGCTTCTGAAAAAAAGTACGACATTGCAGTTGTAGGTACCAGCACTCTTCATCGCGATGCCATAGTTTTGAGTATAAAAAAGTTTGGATTTAATGTCGACTATATTTGCGAGTTCAAGGAAAAGCGCGACTCTCGTGTAGGTCAGGCAAAGATTCTATTGAACATACATGCTGGTCCTGATTACAAATTGTATGAATCAGTAAGATGTGAGAGATGGAGATTTGCAGGAATGAAGATTGTTTCCGAACCTTGCTCTGATGAAATCCCAGAAGGAATTCTTACTTATCCAGAAGGTGATATGATGAAGTTTCTCGTATCTCTTCTCGGTATGCCAAAGAGATCGTCGCAGCGGATTGGCTTGTGCATGATAGTTAAGGATGAAAGTCATATTATTCACGAGGTTCTAAAGTGCACTCTCGACATGATTGACACCTATGTCATTGTAGACACTGGATCATCTGACAATACAATCGAATGCATTAATAATTTTTACAGTAAGACTGATGTCAGAGGCCATGTATTTGAAAGAAAGTGGAAAGGATTTGGAAAGAGTCGTTCAGAAGCCCTTTCGTTGTGCGATGGGTATATGGACTACATTCTCATGATCGATGCAGACGATTTAATGGAGTTCCCTCCATCGACAAAGATGTTTCTTAAAAAATTATTTGAAGATAAGTGTCCGAATGCATGCAATGTTCACCTAAAACGTGGAAACATAGAATATGAACGTGTCCAGATATTTAAGGCGCGCGATGGTTGGCGGTATGTTGGTGTTCTGCACGAATACCCCACCAATGACAAGTCCAACAATATAATAATAAAACTTCCTAAGAACATTTTTATGACTGGCCGTACGATGGGCAATAGATCGCTACTTGAAGGAAACAAATATAAAAGAGACGCAGAAACCATTCTAGAAGCGCTAAAGGAAGAGCCAGACAATGAAAGATATATGTTTTATCTTGCACAATCTTATCGCGATGCGGGTATGCACGAAGAATCGATACATTGGTACAAGAAGCGATTTGAAGTTGGTAAGTGGTTTGAAGAGCAGTTTATTTCTGCTCTAAACCTTACCCGCATGACGTGTGATAAAGAATGGGCGTGGAAAGGTCATGAGGTTTGCCCAACAAGATCAGAGTCTCTTGTTTCATATATGATGTATTGTAGATCTACAGGAAAGTGGTCAAGAGAACTTCTTGCTATGGCGCTGTATGCATCTACAATTACAAAGCCAACGGGATCTGTTCTCTTCTTAGAGCCTGATATCTATGACTGGAGAGTCTGGGACGAGTTAGGTATTATTGCGTATTATTGTGGACAAAAAGAAATTTCTAAGATGGCGTGTTCAAAACTTCTTTCTGAAAACAAATTCCCACCAGATCAACGCCAAAGAATCGAAACAAATCTAAGACTAAGTTCGTGTTAAACAACATATGAATTGTAAGCATTAACGCGATACGCTGATTCTACTCCCTGAATAGGAACTGCAGTTCCGCCGGGTTGAGGCATGTGATTCGTCTGCTGAGCATATGACGAGTCATTCGTTTCAACTGTTCTTTTTACACCAGACTGCTCGAGAAATTCAGGAACAAATGTTTCAGTTCTATTAAGTGCACCCCATAGCAGTATTCCAGCGACTATGATTGCAAGAATGGGCAGCTCTCTCATTTATACATGGAAAATGGAAAAGAGTTTTCGTATCTGTATGTACAATAATATAATGGAGGACCGTGCACTTGCAACCCTTAAGGATATGCTTATTGCACGTTCATTTAAGGTTGACGCTCCGGAATCACTGGGTAATCCGTTGGATGACACGCGAATGTATAATCTAGGAGGAGTTCTTGTAATATTTAGCGAGAAGAGTCGCATCAACGAATCGAATTTGAACAGTTATACAAACTTTGCATCCGAAAACAATTATACAAATGGGCTTATTATTGTTTCCCAGATACCGTCGTCTGATTCAATTCTGAATCTAGTTCGTGATTATATTAATATTGAAAAAAATCCTATGCTTCAGATTTTCGATATTCGTCGGCTTCAGACTGATATTACGAAGCATCGGAAGTTTGTATCTCATCGGATTATCTCACCGAAGGAGGTTTCTATTCTGGAAAAGAAGTTTAATCTGACAAATGTTAAAAATCAGCTTCCATGGATTGATTCACAGGATGCTGGTGCAAAGTGGGTTGGTGCTCGCCCTGGAGATATTATTGAGGTAATGCGGTATTCGGAGTCATCTGGTGCAACACCATATTATCGGTATTGTGTAGCCAATGTTTTGGAGACATAATAACAAATGGAAAGCGTATTTACTTCTGCAAAAAAAGTGTTTTATGATAATTTTTTACAGTATGCAACAACGGGGGACTCAAAATATAAAACAGCATACGAAGCTGCCCAACGCAGAATGGATGATGTTGTTAAAAACATGGAAGAACAGGTAAAATCAATTCCAACCGAAGACTCGCTCCGTAAAACAATAATAGACCGTCGTCAACTTTCATATAACCTCATTGAAGATCGCGACGAGATAATAGAGGCCGAGATGAGAGGAAGCCCCCTTAATGTAACTCCAACTCCTCCGTTATTTCAAAAATATGTTATTGCGGGGGTTCTAGTATGCTCGGCGGTTGTGCTTGCATCCATATAGGAATTATATCGCCAGGAGTTTTAAAAATAAAATACAAAAGAACAAGTATTCCAAGAATAAGAAAGACTAAAAAAAAGTTAAACTGAAATACCAACGACTCTAGCTTATTTTGATTTTCATGTAAAATCATGTTGAGAGTTGTGTTAACATCCTTGCTTTTTTGAATGCTGTTGTACTGGTTCTGATATGCAACTAATTCTGCTGTTAATTTTTCAGACATTTTAGGGTCATATGACGTCTGATCTGAAATGAAAGCACGAACGTTTGCCGCTAGGCTAGAGTTTACTTCTAAAATTTGACGTATTAGTTCCGCTTGTTTTTCAGAATCTCTTTCGTTTAGAGCTTGTGAAAGAAGTGCAGCATACTTAGCCTTTAATTCTTCATTGTCTTTCTTGAATGCAGAAAGCTTGGCTTCGCGATCTTTTTGAAACTTGGATATGTCCATTACTTTTTATTGTGGTAGAATAAATGACAATAACAAATTCGTCTGGAAAGTTTGGCCAATCCATGGATATATCACAGTACAATGAAATGAAACGCCGATATGCTACTGTCGCTCGTCAGAACGCAAAGGCTGTGCCAGGTAGTCAGGGTACTAAGCCAATGTTGAATAAGGATCAACAGTCTCGCGGTGCAGAAAATGGCTACAAGGATTTGTACATGACTCGTGGACTAATTACTGAATTTAGACAGTTTCGTGTGAGATGAAACTAATAATTATATATAATAAGATGGCTGATTTCTCAGCAGCATATGAATCATTAACCGACCAGATAAACAACTATGTTTCAAACGAGCTCTTAGCTGAAACAAAGTGGTCTAGTATACCTGGTGGGCTAGATAAAGTGACTACCTCTTCGATGGGATTTGTATGGGGAATCGGAAAAGGAAAGCTATTTGTTTGTCAGATTCCATGTTCTGGGGACTGGAAAGAGGTTCCTATTTCTGGAACTATATTAGATTTAGTTGCAGATGACACCCACATATATGTTCTGTGCACTGGAATGCTCTTTATTAAATCTGCAAATAACACTGACGAATGGATTCAAGTTTCTGCAAAGAACGGAACAAGCTTAGTGTCAACTTCATCGTATATTTGGGCTCAAGATGGAACTGGGGCTAAATTTAAATTAGCAAAGCCCGGTACTACAGGAAACTGGATTCAAGTTGACGATCCTTCTAAGATAACAATAACATCTGCAAGTTCTACTTCACTGTACGGCGTTGATCAGTCTGGAAATGCAGTAAAGTCCGATGAATCGTTTCAATCTGGTTGGTCAGCAGTTCCCGAATTAATAGGAGTAAAAACTTCGAAGGTATTCGGTGAAATAGATCATTCTGCAATATACAATCTTGACACTACCAACCAGTTAAAGAGATGTGCATCCGGAAAATGTGATAATGTTTTAACCAATGGACTAACCCCCCAGAATCTTACTATTAATCCAGTTTCTAAGGATATTTGGATGACTACGACAACGCAAGGTGCACTTGGTAATATTTATAGAAAGACAGATAACTTAGATACATCTGGAATCTACAATACCACGTCGAGTCTTGATCACCAAAGAGATGCAGTAGTTGCATCAGCAGAAGGTAGTTTTGAATCGTCAACATATTCTGGCGTCCTTCTCAAGCAGTGGGATATGATAAAACAGTTTTTATCTCGCGTTCTTCCTAAAAAGCCAGCATCAAACGACAAACTTAAAAAAAAAATAGCAGTTGTTGGCGCTGAAACAGAAACCATTGAGAATGCACTTCCACTGATACAGGAGATACTTTATATACTGTTTATTCTCATTGTGGCATACTATGTTCTACAGGAGCTTGCATTTATTGCGCATCTTGTAGCCTTAGTAATAGTTGGATACGGAGTTTATCGTATTTACTTATCATATACACAATAAGAATGCAGGTGTGTGACATTGCTTGCCAACGAGAGAAGGACCTCAAAAGCCTGAAGATGACATATGAAACAGCTGAAAAAAATAAGGCCACCGATCCCCAAGCATATGAAGATGCTAGAATTAAATATTTTACTTTAAAAGACGGTCAAACATGGCTTCATAATGAAAAAGATAGAATTGCACGAGAAAAAATACAACCAATAATAAATGACTATTCTCAAAAAATTCAAAAACTTCAGTCGGAGCTAGACGCCCACTCAAAAAATGCGGATATACTCGATATGCTGAAAGCAAGTGAAATAGGGGACGAAGAAGAAACAAGATACATGCATAATCAATTATTGTCTGAACATGATAAAGTGGGTGTTGCAAAACGGCTATCGCAGATAGATGATCCTATTTTTTCATTTAGTTGGATGCCATTATTTCTTAATGTTCTTATAGTAGTTTCAGTTATTGCAATTATATATTATATTTATATTGGAAAGCTAAGTGGGTTGATGAGTCCAAATACTTTGTGAATTCTTTAAGATAAGAGATGAAGGCAGCGTACGTGTTTCTTGCTGCCCTGGTTTTAATAATGTATTCAATAAAATTATGGCACTCTTCAAGAGAGGGCTTTGAAGCAGTAGAGTCTGTGTCCTATGAAAAAATTGAAGACATGTATGATTCCGTCTATGCATCTATTTATAAGGCGTTGTGGCATTCAAAAGAAGAAATTGAATTCACAAACGTATCTATTCAAGATATGATGTTAGCAGACAGACCAATCGCATCTGTAAAAGTTCTTGATTTATGTTGTGGAGTTGCTCCTAATGCACCACATCTAAAAGATCTTGGAGTGGAATATACTGGTGTTGATATTGCAGAAGATATGTTAACCCAAGCTAAGAAAGATTGTCCTGGAGCAAAGTTCCTGAAGGGAGACGTAAAAGACGCATCCCTATTTCCTCCAAAAACATTTTCTGATATTTTATGTTTAGGATTTTCAATTTATGAGTTTACAAACCCAAAAACAGTTGCTGATAATGCTTATATGTGGCTCCAGCCCGGTGGAACATTTGTAGTTCATTTAGTCGACCCCGATAAGTTTGATCCTCTGTTGAACTTAGCATCGCCATTTGCAGCTTTCTCGTTGCAAAAGTATTCTCTCGAACGCCAGACTAAATCTGAAATATTCTTTGATCAATTCAAGTTTACTGGTGATTTTAAGAAAAATAGCGATGATGTAGAATATTCGGAAATATTTACATACTATGACACGAGTCACAGCCCTGGTAATGTCAAATACCGGGAACAAGTACATAAATGGAAGATGCAACCGATGGAGCGCACTATAGAGATTATTAAGTCAGCCGGATTTAGGAAAAAAGAATCGATTCATCTTGTTTCATGTGGACGGCAGTACCAGTACTTAGTATACTTTTCAAAATAATGATGCGCAAGAATAGTGCTATTTTCAACCAGTGCAAATTATAATGAATATTATAGATTCAAGAACTGTATTAGATTTCCAGAAGTTTACCTTTTCCGGACATCTGAGAACACATGTCTATAAGGTTTTAAATGAGAACATTAAGCTAGGCCATGCGGATTACGCATGTTATTGGGCACTCGAGTTGATGTGCTCGGGGCTTATTCATTCGTTTTGGACAACCTTGTTTTTGTCTGCAGCTACCCACATTAATCGTGGTGCTCCAAATGTATTTTTATACATGACCAGAATGTACGAACGTTTTGCTGCACACGAAGGTATGTATACTGTAATGAATATGACCGATATACGCAACAATGGAGAGGCAAGACTACTAATTTGTGAAGTGAGTGCATCCGTTGCATTATGCAGAAGGGCAAAATTACCGACACTTCATAAAATCAGACCAGACCATGATTTTAATCACACTGTCATCCAAGAGAACTTAAAAGCTCCAACATCTGTATATGCTCGAGCCATAACAAAGCAGGAGGACCCACTAGAATTATATGTTCCTGTTAATGAATTTATTTACTGCTTACGGCCAGAGGTTCGCGATGCCAATAAAGCACTTTACTGGGCGTCGTGGATTCTTGCATATGCCGCTAAGTACAAAATAGATAACAAGACACATCTCGTCTGCGGTTATCGCTCAAACGACTATGTAGAAGAGAAATATCTGCGTTCAGTCATTTGGATACTTTGGGCAGCTGTTCATGAAAATACAAGAACGTCGCCACAGTCAAGTGTACTCCTTCCGTATATCGACTCTCTTTATAAAATGTATTGTTTGCGTTGGGAGCAAGGAGATCTGAGACGGAGATTGCCATTCCTAATAAATGCAATTTTATTCGTATGTGAATCGAATACCCTGGACATACATTATGCAGTGCCACACGATATCGCTGTCGTTCAAGATGTTACGTCTAATATTCCACAATGGATATCTGCAATTATTCAAACTCAAAAAACATTCTCATAATTTTATTGTCATAATCAATATATAAAATGCTATCCTCAAGAGTCAAGGCCGCGTTAACTGCTGGACTTTTGTTCTTTGTAGTTTCATCTCCTGCGCTTTATAAGTTTGTCGATGATCTAGTTGGCGGGGTAGTTGGAGCTGTCTCGCCCGGTCTTCTCAGTGTCCTTCGCGTAGCCGAGGGAGGATGCCCGACACTATATGGTCTAGGACTACACTCGGCCGTATTTGCAGGCGTGGTCTACTTTCTTATGAAGGCGTAAAATGGAATTGATTTTGGGTTGCATTAAAGATATAAATGCGTATAATTTTGTTTGATACTGAGACGACTGGTTTACCTAAAACGAGAGAACCGGCGAATCGAGGACCAGACAATTGGCCACATCTGGTGTCAATTGCTTGGATTGTTATGGAAAATGATAAAATTGTAGATAAGCAATACTATATCATTCGTCCCGAGTGGGAGATTCCTGCGGATTCTACAAAAATTCACGGAATTACCAATTTGAAAGCTCTTTTAGAGGGAAAGCCGCTGGCGGAAGTAATGACAAAATTTATGTCAGAGCCACGCGACTTACTTATTGCACATAACATGAATTTTGATATGAACGTTATAGTTTCAACTCTTCTTTGGGACATGAAAATTCCATACCACGGAATGGGAAAAACATTCTGTACAATGGAAGCTACGAGAAACATTCTAGCAATCCCATTTGCAAATGGACGTGGATACAAAAGTCCAAAGTTGTCCGAGCTTTATGAATACGTAACGAATGTTAAACCAAAGTCAGACGCGTTACACAATGCTCTTTACGATGCAGAATTGCTAGCAGAGATAGTTAAAAAATCGTCATTGATTCAAAAGATGATCGGTTTAAAAATAACGCCCGAACTAACTATAAATGGTTCGTATTCAAAAAATGAAAGCCGAATCCTGCGGATTTGATCTTTTCAAGCCTATTCAAATATATGAAACAACTTATGTTTGGTCATCTGATGGATGGGTGTATGACTTAACTGCAAAGATCCGTAGAAAGTTTTCTCCAACTGAAGATCCAAATATTTTTGATATGGAGCAAGAAAAATACGAGACGGTAGTACTTGATAGTGTCGAATCCCGGGAACAAGTTACCGTTTATCTTTTTTCTAAGACTGAGGCTAGATGGATGGAGAAAAGTGCATCTGGATGTAAGGTCTATGCGTCTGTATGAGTATTTTACAAATAGACTTATTCAACAAACATGTTAGTTAGTGACATACTACAGATTTCATTAGCAACTATTGCAATTATGATTGGGCTTCAGGTTGTTTTATTTGCAGTAACTCGAATGATGATTCCTCCAGAGCCTAGAGTTATATATCGCGATGTACCAGTGTATCATCAAGCTCAAGCTCCTCCTGTTTTAACAGAACCGCCTGCACAAGAAGTAAAGCTTCCCGAGTATGAACCTCGTCAACAGGCTTCAGACTCACTACGGCTGGACGTCGAACTACCGGCTAGTCTCAAAGAAACCCGCCCCCCAGGGACGTGAAGTAGTTAAGGTCCCACAAACAGCCGGTGTTTTGGGCTGGATCGTTCTTTCTCATGAAAACAATGTTCCCGTGTGTTCGTGGATCACCGCTCGGGAATGTCGTTCAATATCAGTATGCCTAGACCACAGATTATTTGGAGATAGTATTTTTAGAGCAGAAAAGATAGACCACGATACATATGTAATATCAGATATATGGATATATAATGCATCGTGTATGTTTGCAGCAACCTCTTTTGTTCAGAGATATGAATGGATTAAATCTATTTTAAATAGATTCCATACAAAGATCAACGGACTTTCTACATTTTTGCATAAATCAGAATTGCACGCTAAAACAAAACTCCGCGGCTATGAAATATACACTCACGACCAGGGCGTACATGGATGTTTCGTAGAGCTGGAAACAGACAGCGTAACAGTCTTGAAGTCGGATATTCCAGACGTGTATACAATAAAAGATCACGAGGGTTATGTAAGAATACCAGATCTGAAAACATCGCAGTATATGCGTTCAAAAACGTTTCCATGTAGCCTGAAGTGCAAAAAAGAGGATGACGAATCCTGGAGTATAACAGAAAACATTCCCTAGTGTTAAGTAAATGTCTCCTTCTAAAAAACGGAGCTATCACAAACGTCGTAAGACTCTAAAGGGTGGTTCATATGGATTTGGAGGACAGCTTGCGCCAGGTGCCGCCCTTTGGAAGACGGGATCTGAGTACGGAGGTATGGTAGCTGATCGTGGCGGGAATATGCAATATGGTCGTGGAAGAAAACGCAAGACGAGAGGCCGCAAGACACGCCGCAGACACATGCGTGGTGGACAAAAATACGGAGCTGTGTCGGCTAGTTTTGACGGAACTGGCGTCCGTGGAATGGCAAACTATTCCGGGGAGAATACGAAGTTTCATCCATTTGGGTCCGCAAAAGGGGGGGAGTTCAATAATGCAGGAGCTGGCCCCGGAAACTTCAAAGGTTTTGCCGGACTATTACCAAAGTAAACTTTTCGCTCGAAGACAATAAGATGAGTGTCGACACTTTATTAGCCGGAAGCTTATTCGTTGCAGCTACTGTCTATCTAGTTCAACGTAACGTTAGTTACATGATAGTATGGATAGTTTTAGGCTACCTAATTGGGTTTAACATTCTCAACTTGAATCGATCATTGTCAGTTGCAGTTGGACTTGTCGTAGCATATCTTGTTTGCTATTACAGTACACGCGAGCATTTCGACGAAGAGAAGAAAGAAGAAAAGCATGAAAAAACGCCAGAAGCTACAGGAAAATCAACTCCTCATGTAGATTTGGGAACAACTATTCTTCATGCGTACAGAAATTTAAGCCCAGAACAGATAGGTGGTATGCGCAGAGATACAAAGGAGCTTATGGAACTTCAAAAAGAGTTAATGGGAACTCTTGCAGAAATGAAGCCGGCTATCGAACAAGGTGCAGAACTACTCGGGACATTCAGCCAATTTTTTGGATCGGGAGCTACCCAACAATAACGCATGATTGATTCGCTCCATCCCTTCTGCATACACAAAAGAGTGGAGTTCAGGTGTATTCGTAGAAATCCACGGTCCTCCTAAACTTCTTACAGTTTTAGTCCACTCTTTCACTTGGAGACCGAGATTCTGAAATTGAAACCAATCTAGCCATAGCTGATAACATTTCATCAAACTAATAACGAACATTGGCGAAAAATCTTGCATACAAACTCGTACGAGAATGTATACAGGGTAAACAACCATATCAAACCATAAACAGATAGTCTCAACGACGTTATCGCAAATAAATGTCTTTTGCAATTTAATAAATTCTTCTGCAATCAAAAAGTGCTGAGAATTAGAATGCTTTATTTTAAGTTTTCTACACCTTCTTCGTAAAATTTTCCATTCTGGCAAGCTCATCTTGCTTTAATTATTATTCCATCAGCAGGAAAAACTGTAGTAATAAACGTCTCAGAATCAATATACGACCAGTGCTTTACAGATGGATCTAGGTGTTGAAGAAGTTCAAGCCTGATTGTATTTCCGTAAATAAGAAATGGGTCTACCATAGAGCCCTTGCAAATATCGTCGCCTCCTATCCAAACCCATGGTTTTACAATAGGGGTTTCAATGTAAGAAATAACATCAGTAGACGTTGGTCTAACATAACGCTCTCCAGAATACCATACTTTATAATTTCGTAGTACATCTCCCTGCCATTCTCTAGTTAACTGTTCAAACATTATGGTATTTTGGGGAACAGTTACTTCCCATGCAAGTTCAATAGCTGTATCATCTATTGTTGATTCTATAATGTTATCAGATGCATACTTCTTGTTATAGCCATAGCAAATGTTGACAACCTTTTTTTTAAGAATATATACACATCTTAAAAAATCAATAATCATTATTTATTAATATCTAATACATGGCGCTCGTTGAAAATGGCGCCTCACCTCCCTTTAGCTGAGTAACATAAATGTCTCTGTTTTTTCTGTTGTCAGCAGTAAGCGTAAACTTCTCTTCTAGGATCTTGGTTAGACCGTGATCAAGGTTTAGCCCTAGTGCAATTGAAGTAGCAAGAGCAGTTATTATAAATGGAGTTGCAATAATTACCCATGAAACCACACCAAGATCAACCTCACAAAAAGCGTTTAGTAGGTATACACCAGCTAAACCGGTAACAACTTTTACGGCTGCTGTCAGTACGTAACCTAGAGAAAGATCAAGGCCAACGTGAACTGCAATGTAGAGAAGGTAGAGGACGGCAGGCTGACAGAGATTTTCAATATAACGCATCTTCACGTTATTTACATTTGAACCAGTAAAAAATGATTGACGAACTTCAAGTTCAAAAATTGATGGAACTATCTGGTCGAGACAGAAATGATGTTATAACAGCTTTAGAAGAAACATCTAGTAACATAACCGAGGCTCTTTCTCTTTTAATGATTGTCAAAGGCGTTCTCGGATGCCCACGCAAGAAGGAAAAGGACGAAAGACAGAAGTTTTTTACTTCGATTCGCAATCAAATGGATACGCTTAACCAATCAATAACGCGTGGATTTATTTCCCCAAATCAATCCGAACATTCGGAACAAGACGCGTTGCAAACCCTCCGCGAAGAAACGGCTCGACAAAATAATTGTTCTCGGGGATGTCATCCACCTTCTCCTGAATTAGAGGTTCAAAAACAGGAAACTGCTTATCTGTCACAGTCTGAATGCTCTTTCTGTTTGCAGTCGACTGACCATATACAATCTTGTTCTGCTCAGGTATTCCCTCAATCGTCCCCATCCCTAGAAAAGGAGTCGTCGGGAACGGCCTCTGAAAAAGCTGCTTCGGACCCTTAAGACGAGCAGTGGCTGGATCGCCGAAAAGCAGACTGGTCTGTGTATCAATTGCACAACCTCCTTCAGGAGAGTTTCCAAAATTTCCTCTGGGGATAAGACCTACAAATTCAGCAGCAGCGCCCCACGCAGATGCATTACCACATGATGAGGGGTTGTTTGCTAAATAACTAGCCTGTGTGTTGCGCTTTGAAGAGTCGGCATTTCCGAGTCTATCTTCTGTTCCTCCGCGAGTAGTTGCATGAAATAATGGATATCCAGACATCTCTTTACAAATGATTTAGAAAGTAAGTACGTTGACTTATCAAATGTCTTGGGGATATCATCTAATGCTGGACTGTTCTAAATGTCTACCATACTCAATCCGCAATAAGTCAAATATAATTACATTTGCCAAAAATCTTGTATATAATATCGATATGGTTCCATACGGCGAGCCACAAGTTCACCACTTTGGTTCTGGTAACAAAGCTGGTTACACATTGGTTCAACTGATTGAAACATCTAATATTACTGCACATTTTTGCGAGGAAACAAACGATATGTATCTAGACGTTTTTAGTTGCAAGCCATTTAGCCCGCATATGGTATACGGAACGGTGCAAACTTATTTTGGCCCGAGACACGTTGTTAGAAATTTCATCAATCGCCAGGCAATTGTTGGATTTGAAAACGAAATCAGCAGAGCCAAACCACTCGAACTAAAATAAGATGTATCTTCAGCCATGCGATTGGAGAGAGCACGACGTAAAATTTAAGTATGTCATTGACGTATATGGACGAACTCATGAGGGAGATGTCGCACGAGTTCGTATTACAGATTTCAAACCGTACTTTTATTTGAGAGCTGCAAAAGGGGAGACTGCTGCTCAGTTGAGCAGTGCACTCAGCTCTGTCAAGATGATCCAGGGTCTGAAGATTACAGAGGAAAACAAACTAGACACGATGTGTGGCTTTAACGGCCTGAATCCAATTCGAGTTTGGAAACTATCATTTCCTGCACTATGGGCATATAAGTCTATCGTGAAAGAACTGAAGGCTGGTCTAAAGATTGGAGGACGCCAGATTAGAACTGAAGATATCTTTGAATCAAATATTCCACCCTATCTTCGTTTCTTTCATGAACAGGATATTTCACCTGCATCCCCTATCATCTTTGACCCGGAAGACGACGATGTACAAGACGGAGAGTGTCTCGATGCTGCATACACGGTATCTTATGTAGATGTGAAACCATTTATGAATATTAGCATTCCGTTAATGGTTCTTTCATATGATATTGAAACATATTCGAGTACTGGGCTGTTTCCAGTTGCAACCAATCCTGCAGATGAAGTCATTCAGATTGGTATGTCATTTCGTTGGTCCGATTGTATGTTGGATACTGTGGAGAGGTATGTACTTGTATCGGGTACATGTGATGCATCTTCAGATCCAAGCGTTAAGTTTATTTCTTGTAGAAACGAACAAGACCTTCTACAGAAATTCAAGGCATACATTCACGGAGAAAATCCAGATGTAATCGTCGGATATAACACATTCGGGTTTGATGATGGGTATATTGCTGAGAGATGTAAGTATCACAAAATTGAGCTTCAGCTTGGTCGAACTGAAACTAAGCAATGGGGAGATCGCATTGATTTTGTAAAGACAGAGAAGAAGACATTTGAACTCGCAAGCGGTAAATATGCAGTTCGGTACTTTGATCTTCCAGGTCGTCTGCCGATAGATCTTCTGCTTAGTGTTCGACGTGAACAGAATCTCGACTCATACAAGCTTGATAATGTTGCATCTACGTTTCTGCGCGACAAAGTTACAAAGGTGGTATCGATAACGGGGCTTAAAACTTTCCAGTATGAAATTCATACAAAGTCGACTCGCGGATTGTTTGTTGGAAATATGGTAAGGTTTGATATTATTACAAACACAATTAATCCTTATCGTGATGGACAAAAGTTTACCGTAAAAGAAATCAAGCCAAAGTCATTTATTGTAGAAAATACTGTTCAAATTCTAGACGAGCTTTCTCGCGAAGAAATCGGGAAGTTAGAGTGGTCATTCTCAAAGGACGACATTTCTGCACACGAAATGTTTGAAAATCATCGCCGCGGACCTTCGGAACGTGCAATTATTGCAAAGTATTGTATTCAAGACTGCGATCTGGTTCTTACACTCATGGCAAAACTTGATACACTTGTCAATGCACGTGGAATGGCCGACGTTTGTCGTGTTCCAATTGATTTTATCTTTCTGCGAGGACAGGGTATTAAGATCTATTCTGCAGTTGCATACAATGCTTCTCGTCGTAATCAGATTATTATGGCACAAGATTCTATCGATGGCGATATGTCTTACGAAGGTGCAGTTGTTCTTCCTCCAAAAATTGGGATGTATCTAGAGGATCCTATCCCTGTTCTAGATTTCAACTCACTTTACCCGAGCAATATGATTGCATTTAATATTTCTCCAGATACACTGGTTTATGTAAAAACGTTTAGTATTGACGGAAAGAAATTGAATCACGAGGGTCTTGATGGAGATAAGCTAGAAGAACTAAAGAAGTCCTTTACAATTGATGAAATTTCGTTTGATATGAAAGACGATGATGATAATCCTATCGGTCGCAAGACATGTGGGTATGCACAGCCAACGCAGGATCCTCGTACTGTTGGCATTCTTCCATTGACACTGGACATTCTTCTTAAGAAGCGAAAGGAAACCCGTAAGCTTATGGAAACCACCGAAGATGAAGCGCAAAAATCTGTTCTAAACGGCCTTCAGCTTGCATATAAGGTTGTTGCAAATTCTGTATATGGTCAGACAGGTTCAAGAACGTCACCCATTCGCCGGGTGGAAGTGGCAGCATGTACTACTGCAGCCGGGCGCGATCGGCTTCTATTTGCAAAAAATATTGTTGAAACTGAGTTTGGAGGTCAGGTCATCTACGGAGATACAGATTCAATCTTCATCAAGTTTCCAACAAAGGATCTTGTTACTGCAATGGATCTTGGGAAGAAAGCTGCTGAACGCATTACTAGCTTATGCAGGCGCCCTTATAAGATTGAATATGAGAAGACATTCTTTCCATTCATTCTATTCTGTCGCAAGCGTTATATGGGTCTAAAGTACGAAGACGATCCAACTAAATGCAAGCGAATGTCAATGGGTATCGCACTGAAACGGCGTGATTCTGCACCTATCGTAAAAGATGTATTCGGAGGTGCACTAGATATTCTTATGGAAGAACGAAGTCTAAAACGTGCCCAGACATTCGTACAAGATATGCTTGTACGTGTTCTGCAAAACACAATTCCACTAGACAAGTTTGTAATCACAAAACAGTTGCGTGATGATTACAAGAATCCAGAACAAATCGCACATAGGGTGCTCGCAGATCGCATGGAAGAACGAGATGCAGGAAATGCGCCACAAGTAGGCGATCGACTGGCATTCGTGTATGTTGCTGCTCGAAAGGATGAAAAGAAACAAGGAGACCGAATTGAGCATCTAGACTATGTCAAACAAAAGGGTCTCAAGCCAGACACAGAATTCTATATTTCAAATCAGATCCAGAATCCGGTTGCACAACTATTTGCGCTTGGCATTGAACAGCTCGAAGGTTATGTACCCAAAAAGTATAAGGAATACCCAGAACTAGATGAAGAAGATGCAACCCTCGCGCTTCTTAAACAGAAAGAGAAGGAACTAGAATCTATCCTATTCCTGAGTGCACCTTATCTAAAAAAACATAAGCGTGGTCCAATGGACATGTTTCTCAAGCGAGGATAGCAAAATGGATTTAAATTTTATATATTTTTTTATTGTTAACGATAGCCAGAGAAAAAAGACATCCGATGGATGCAGTCAATGGCGCTTCAAAGGATGTCTCTGTAACCACGAGAGAGGTAGTAGTAAAGGTAGAGCCAAATAAGTGTATTCCGCGCTGTTGTGCGAGACACCCAACAGACCGGTGTCCCGAATGTATGGGAATTGTGTCTAGTGGAATTTCAGCAGCATTGTGCTGCGTACTTTCGACATGTGTAACTCCGAATAAGGAGATTGCCTATGGTATGATTGGTCTAGGATGCTATCTTGGCCGCTGCATTTTCGGAGGATATATTTGCAATAACCCATGGGTGTCGTTCGATGTTGAATGCGAGTGCTGCAATGGATCCAGGTGCATATTCTATCCGATTATATGCTAAGAAACATTTACAAATAGTCGGTCTATTATCTATAATGGACGAAGTGACTAGTGTAATTCAGCAGCTTTCTACATCGAGAGGCAACTTTTTTAGACGACCATTACAACCTGGTATGGTAGATATTGCTGATCAATTTCTTCGTAATGAGAGTCTTTATTTGAGTCTTCTTGCTTCGATCGTAACACTCAGAGCTACTCCAACGCCAATCGTATTTACTATTCCATTTCACGTTCCAGATAGTCTAATGGAACCGGTTCCAGTAGTTCCAACAGAAGTGCAGGTTACAGGTGAGCTACAACCAATGGCAGACACGACTTCTCAGGCATCATGTGCAGTGTGTCAGGATACGATTGCAACTGAGGGATGCAGCCTTAGAGGTTGTGGACATTCATTTCATACAGCCTGCATTCGCACGTGGTTTAATGCGAGTGTTCGCTGTCCAGTTTGCCGGCGAGATATTCGAGAGGCTCCTTCAAACCAAACTGTTTTTGCTTCTCAACAAACACCTTCTCAATAGCTGTGCCTGTTGGTGGTAAAACAATCTTAGGAATTTTATATGATTCTCCATATTGAATACGATGAAACACTCTACGAATATCATGTTGACATTCCTTTAAGACTGAAGCAATGTCAACACCCGGAAATAGATGTTCAAGCTCACTTGCCTTAGGTGTAAAGCACCGAATCATATCAACGAGATGATAATTTCGTTTGAAAATAGTCGGAGTTTCATTTCCTGTACAAATAATTGGAACACCGCGTCCCGGATCTGCAATCCAGTCAATTATCTTTGTCTGTGCATGAGGATCTGAGCCATCAATTTCATCAAGAATTACACATGTCTTACGCTGAGTGTCTCCTCTGATGAGAGAGTGAATATTAACAGACGACCTGCAAGCATCTTTCAATTTCATTACATCTTCATAACTTCTTATCGATCTACTTGCATTGATCTCGAGTGGATCAAAGTTAAATGTTCTTGCCGCACAGGATGCAATTGTAGTTTTTCCAATTCCAGGAGAACCGACAAGAAAGACTGCACCTATAAATGGAGGTTTTAAATATTTTTCCAATCTCTGTTTTGCATCGGAATGGCCAATCACTTCATGTAGAAGCGTTGGTCTGTATGATTCTGCATACATTGTATTCTACTCTTAAAACATTGTATTGTTAAATGTCTCGATATCTCCAATAAATGATTCGCACCCAATAATAGGCGTCTTACAGGGTATAATTGCAAGATGCCTTAACTCTGAACCATTTATAGGCTTTCTATTAAAAATAAGATCCGACACTGTTTCGGGAAACTTTTCATAGACCTTTGACTTAAGATTTACGTAGTAGCTGCAAATTACAATAATTTTCCGAAGATCGTTGAAATCCATAATAAAGGTAGTATATGACGGACTAGCAATACACCTTTCGAACTTTAAAGAATTATACAGTTCAATAAGAAGATTCTGATCAATTGTTTCAAACTCAAATAACTCCTCTACAGTCTCGCGAATTGCAGTTTGAAACGGTAGCTCATCATTTATGCGCTTTCCTCCGATACCTGTAAGATACCCGTTTCTATATCCTGAAAGAACTAATTTACCATCAGTAAAAAAACAACCTGCCATATTTCTATATATTGCTTAGCAACGATTAAATCAACCAAATGCGATTATCCCCTTTTTTGTTGAAATCCCACCTATAACCCATCCAAAGCGGTCTTTCTCTAGAGGAAATACTGCAAAGCCATTTTTGCCAAGCGATTCGATGTTTTCCCATTTGTTCTTTCCGTTGTTATCGATAAGAACCGAGCAAGCTAGTTCTTGCACATCTGAAACCCAAGGAATGTTAGTGTTTAGGTATTCTGCAGTCTCGATTTCGAGTGCCTCAATTTTTTTAAGTATTTCAAGCAGTTGTTGCATTTGTCTATATTTTCATAAAGTAAATAGCATCCATTTTTATAGACACATTTCAGACCAATTTGTGCCACACTGTCTAGCTATATTACATGCTTGATACGATAACTTTATTTTTGATGGATCAAATGGAACACATTTTGTATCATAGTCTGGATTGCACATGCCATTATCAAATGTCCATCTATCCGGGCATTTTGATGCAGTCTTCATAGACGGAGTGATTACAATTTGCGGGTTGATAACATATTTATATATAATAAAAACTACCACTAGCCATAGAAGAGTCCATCCTACGATAGCGGTATTCACCATTCTTTCTTTAGTAAAAGGAAAGGAATGAATGTCGCTAGACACGTAATTGATACGTTCTTCAAGGATACTCTTAATCCGATGGTTCGGCATCATCTAGATTCATTTTCCGACTTTCTCGACACACGAATACCCAGATATATACAGGCATCAAACCCAATTAAGCTTCTATTAGACGACGGGCGCATTGTTCGTGTGTTTATAGGAGGGAAGGATGGTACGTCTGTGAAATATAAGATTCCTGTGGATGAAGAGGGATTTGCAATTCTACCTCACATGTGTAGACTTGCAAACAAGACATATAAATTTGACATAATAGCAGACATTACAATTGAATACGAGTTTTCAGAAAAAGATATAGAAACAAAAACGTTCGAAAACATTCCTTTTGGAAGTATCCCTCTTATGTTGAAGAGCCCGTTATGTTATCTTAGACCAATGACAGGTGAACAGCTGTATGATTCAGGAGAATGTAAATTTGAACTAGGAGGTTACTTTATAATTGATGGTCAAGAGCGAGTTCTTCTTACACAGGAATCCTTGGGTGCAAATATGTTCTATGCAAAACGCAGAAAGATTCTAAAAGTAGAAAAGGGTGTTCGCTCTGTAACAGAAGCCGACTCTGAGAGTAAGATCGAAAATACGACAGCTGGAGAAGATTACGAATATGTAGCCGGAGTTAATTCTGCTTCAGAAGATGGAACACGCGGTCCGTACAGCCACATCATAATAATGCCTCCTAAAAATGCTCAACCCAATGATCCGAAACTTATTGCAAAAACAACCGATCTAGGCACATTTTCTACCGGAAGGTTAGTAACAACAAAACTTCCAGGATTTAATCAACCAGTACCATTGCTGAGCGTATTTTATGCACTTGGGTTTGTTAATGATCAGGACATTTATGATGTTACTCTTTATGGAATACCGTTTGCAGAGCGCTCTCAATATGACACTCTGTTTTTGAGCATATTGTTATCGCACGACAGGTTTGTTAGTCAGGAAATGAATAAAGAAGAAGATCAGACACAAGATCCAAATCTTTTGTTCCTCAGAAGAGAAGTTAGAACAAGAAGCAATGGTTCTGTTTATATAAATTTATATTCAAAGCTTTTTCCACATTGCGAAGTACAAGAAGAAGAATCAACTTCATCATTCTATCGTCGAAAGGGATATCTTCTTGGAAAAATGCTTCGAATGTTAATGGATGTTGAACTCGGATTTAAGGCTAACACAGACCGGGATCATTTTAGATTTAAGCGTCTAGATGTATCAGGAGACCTATGTTTCCAGGAGTTTAGAAGAATATACAATGATGTTGCAAAAAATATGAAACTTCGACTAGACGAAAGAGTTGAATTCGAAAAAGCAAACTATAAAGGTCGTGCACTCACAAAGCTTGTACAAGAAGAGAACATCAGAATCTACTGGAAAGCGTATGAATTTATGAATCGGTTTACAAAGTCTTTTAAAGGAAAGTGGGGAGATGCAGAAGGGGTGTGCCAGGTTCTTTCTCGGTATTCCTATCTAGGAACCGTATCTCACCTTCGCAGAGTTAATTTGATGATGGATAAAGGAACAAAACAATTAGAGCCCCGTCGGTTGCATTCAAGTAGCTGGGGATTTATGTGTCCTATTGACAACCCAGATGGCCATAACGTTGGCATGATAAAATCATTAACACTGTTTTCCAAGGTCTCGACCCAGTCTCCATCTGCTGAACTTAAGAAATATATATATACACACTCTACATTTATTCGTCTGGCATTGATTCACCCATCTGCATGGAACTCTACATGGACAAAGGTGTATCTAAATTCAGATTTACTTGGAGTATTTACGTCTGGGTCAGAAACGTTCCATTCTAAAATATTAGATGACCGGAGAAGCAGGAAAATAGACGAAACAGTCTCTTTATCATGGAATCGAATGGAAAATGAATACTATATCTATGCAGACGCCGGAAGGATTGTTAGACCTGTATACAGGGAAGGTATAAAACCAGATTCCATACTAAACTCCAAAACATGGGTGCAAATGACTACAAAAATGATGGACTATATAGACCCACAGGAAAGTGAAACTTTAAAAATCAGCATGGAGCCATTCCATCCATCATCTCCATCTGAAATTCATGGAACTGTTATCCTTTCCGCATCTGCGAGTGTAAATCCAAACTCCGACCACAACCAAGCCCCTAGAAATATGTTCAGTTGCCAGCAAGTTAAGCAAGCTTGTTCTTGGTTTAATACTGCATTCAACAAACGGTTTGATACTATTGCAACACATCTGCATTCTCCTCAACGGCCATTTTCCCAAACATGGACAGTACCTCACATTTTAGGTGGTGGGTGTCTGCCTTATGGTGAAAATGCAATTGTTGCTATTGCAATTTTTTCAGGATATAATCAGGACGATTCTATTGTTCTAAATGACAACTCTCTTAAGCGCGGAATGTTTATGACAAGCTATTATCATTCACACGATTTTAGTGAAGAGATGTTAGATCCTGCGACACAATCGCATACAATAATTGCAAATTTAGTTGAGAATTCTAAATATAGAGAAACTGTTTCGAGAAAGGAGGGTAAGGATTATTCTCTTCTCGATGGAGATGGCGTGATAAAGGTTGGTTCACGTATAACTACAGACACTATTTTAGTAGGGATGGTCAGTCCGATAACAAACGGATTGGGACAGATTACCACTTACCGCGATATCTCGGAAACTCCTAAAAGAGGAGAACATGGTCTAGTAGATGCAGTGCATAGATACACAACAGCAGAAGGAATACAAGGTGTGAAAATTAGAATCGTCCAAATGAGAAGTCCAACTATAGGAGATAAGTTTAGCGCCCGTCACGGCCAAAAGGGCACGTGTGGATATCGTATTCCAGAAGAAGATATGCCATATACCAACAGCGGATTACGTCCGGATCTTATTATCAACCCGCATGCATTTCCATCAAGAATGACTATCGGACAATTTGTAGAATCTATGTCTGCAAAAGTAGGAACTCACGTAGGAACATTAATGGATTCAACCGCATTCACAACGCAGAATAGAATTGGTGACATGAAAGAAGTGCTTACACAAATAGGCTATCATCCATATGGAAATGAAATAATGTACAATGGAATGACTGGAGAAATGATACAGAGTGAAATATTTATGGGCCCGACATACTATCTTCGACTCAAACATATGGTTGAAGATAAGATCAATTATAGATCAGAAGGACCTCGAACACTCCTAACACACCAGCCATTAGAAGGCCGATCGAACGAAGGTGGACTGAGGATAGGAGAAATGGAGAGAGACAGCCTTGTTTCCCACGGAGTTTCAAATTTCTTAAATGAAAGCTTAACAAAACGGTCAGATGCACACGAGTATCTTTTCCAACCAGATACAGGGTTACTGGATTCTAATCCAGATTATCCAACTACCAAGGTAGGAATTCCCTATGCAATGGGCTTATTTATTCACGAGATGGAATCAATGCATCTTTCTGTACGTCTTTCTTCTTAATTTGTTCGATGTATGCCGCGATGTTTTCTTAATACGCAACCGCCGCCCAGCAGCTTTAGCAGCGCGCTCGATGGAAGCCGCCTTGCTTCTAATATCATTGTCTTTTAGAAGTTGTGCGTGACATTTAGGAAACCTACCAGTTCTATCATCACCTTCTCTTACAGCGATTGGAATACCATTTCTATTAAAATAAAAGTTGTCTTGCAAGTGGATAAATATACCTTCTGTAAAAAATTTAGCTATTTCGCTTATTTTAAGTTCTGTAGCCTTAATTATTTCAGCTTTGTCTTCCGGAGATTCTGCCTCTTCTGCCTCCTTTAGCTTATTATTAATGTCTAATTCAAATGCGTTTTCATCAGTTCCAGGATGTATTCCTCCTAAAAGTTTGTCAAAGTATTCTCTTGAGCATTCATGTCTAACATCATCAGCTAAATCCTTAAGGCTGCGTCTTTCTGGACGTGTCCCCCAATTTTTTCGTATATAGTCTTTGAATTTGTTAAGAAGTGGCACTGAAACTCGTTCAGAGATCGGTTTAAGAAAAAGAGCCAATTGCGCATCCGTTGGATTAGGATCCTGTAATGCAATTTGTTTAATTGCACTAAACAGTCCTGGTGCAGACGGAGATGCAGACATTTATAATAATAAAGTATTTAATTCAAATACTATGTAGACGTTGGGGTTTTAGATCGTGTTGGGCTTACAGTTGGAGAACGCGAACGTGATGGAGTTGCACTTGGAGTTCGCGAAGGACTTACAGTTGGAGAACGCGAACGTGATGGACTTACACTTGGAGAACGTGATCTTGATGGACTTACACTTGGAGAACGTGATCTTGATGGAGTTGCACTTGGGGAACGCGAAGGACTTACAGTTGGAGAACGCGAACGTGATGGGGTTGCACTTGGAGTTCGCGAAGGACTTACAGTTGGAGAACGCGAACGTGATGGAGTTGCACTTGGAGTAGCTGAAGAAGTTACCGAACTCGTTGGAGTTGCACTTGGAGTTGCACTTGGAGTTGAACCATATGTTGCACTACTCGAAGGGGTTGATGCTGGACTTATGCTAGAAGTTACAGAAGTTGTTAATGAAGAACTTGCTGTCGGAGTAATTGAAGGACTTGAGGATCGTGACGGAGTTAGAGTTCGAGATCGCGAAGGGCTTACACTTGGAGAACGTGATCTTGACGAAGTTAGAGTTCGAGATCGCGTAGGGCTTACACTTGGAGAAGGTGATCTTGACGGAGTTAGAGTTCGAGATCGCGTAGGGCTTACACTTGGAGAAGGTGATCTTGACGGAGTTAGAGTTCGAGATCGTGACGGACTTACACTTGGAGAAGGTGATCGCGATGGAGTGGCACTTTGGGAATTTGAAGGAGTTTGTGTTGTACTCGATGAACTTGTTAGTGTAGAAGTAGAAGTTGCAGTTTCCATCATAGATACACTCGAAATTGTTGTAGGAGAAGAACTATAAAAATTCGAGTTAGAACTAATGGAAGAGAATGATGAGGAAATAGAAGATGTTTGCGATAATGTAATGTTTCCCGAAGAGCTTGATGACACAGTTCTACTAGATGTATCAGTGCTACTTAACCACGAAATCGTAGGTAAATTAGAAAAAGATATGTTAGAGGATTGCGTGAAGCACGCTGTTTTGCTCAATCGCAGTGAAGGAGAGTTTGTAGATGATGGACTTGAACTTATACTGATAAGTGCACTTCTAGAGGAAGAAGGAAACTGTGTTGTAGTTTGAGAGTATGCTGACGTAAATGAAACAAGAGAAGATGCAGAGCCAGAATCGGCAGGACTACTGCTAGTTGATGGTGACGCAGAACCCGATTTGCTTTGGCTGTTACAACTACTTGTTGAATATGAGTATAATTCTGTGCTACTAGAACACTCGCTTGATGTTATTGAAAGCGTAGATGTATGAGTTCTCCATATAGCACTATTTGTTGCAGTATTGGATTCTAGACCTGACACGCTATGTTGGCTAGTGGATGTCTTAGATACGCTTGGGGACCGTGTCGACGACCAAGAAATAAAACTAGATCTACTGCGAGGAATCGTTGCACTTGGGGTTATAGTTACAATAGATGTTTGCGATAGTAGTTGCGTTGCACTAATAGTTATGGTGCCTCGGGGAGTCTTACTTCCGAACGATGATCTTGAATAGCTAGAGGAGGCAGTAGATGTTCGAGATGACGAGATACTATTCGTGGACGTCTTACTTCCAAATGTGAATGAACGAAGAGCACTTAAAGTTACAGTAGACTTACCAGTTCGAGTTGTGGTTTGACTCGCAAGCGAACTAAACGATGAAACCCCGGTGGAAGTGGACGTAGAACTTCCTGTGGTCGTTACTATTGCAGTGGACGATGCGCGTGAGGACTCGCACGAAGTTAGGGTCAAATTAGAAGTAGAAGTGGTCGTTCTTGACTTTGCAGACGTTGATGTTCCTGTATTAGTTAGTGCTAGGCTATTAGAAGTTGTAGATGAACTAGTAGATGTTCTGGTATTGGGAGGATGTCGCGTCATGGTTGCACTTGTTGTACTTGTCTTTGATGGTTGAACACTTCTAGTTGATGTAATACAATTAGGATAAGTTCTAGTTAAACCCGGACTTAATGTTGATGTCTTCGTCTGTGTAGCAGTCTTAGTTCGAGAAGAAGAAGATGTATGAGTTTTTGATTCCTTATTGCTTGGCGAAGTTGTTGAACTTGATGTTCCAGATGAAGATGGTCTAGAAGTAGGACTACTAGATTTGCTGTGTAAAACAGTATTACTTCTAAAGTTACTTCCAGACATAGAAGAACTTGCTGTTCCACTATTAGAGGATACACGGCTTCTTGTTATAGTTGGAGATGAAGAGGCTGTTTTTGAAAATGCAGCAGAATATGACATTGTTGCAGATGAGGTTCCTGTTTTGCTGTTCGAAATAGATGATGTAGATGTTCGAGTTCGAAGCGGTGTAATTGTTAAAGCTGGACTAGAAGATGATGTCTTAGATGGTAACACAGTTATCGTAAGACCAGGCGAGCTTGAAGACGATTTTGAAACAGTCGCGCTTTTTGTCGAAGTCTGTGTTCTGATTCCGGATTTTGTGCTAAGTGCACTTAGTGAAGTAATTTTAGAATTCTGAGTAGTATCAGACCACCTAGTACTTCTTGTACTTGTTTTTGATGGCTGTGCAGTTTGTGTATTAACAACTGGACCATTGACAGCATATGTACCCGCTAATAACGATAATAATACAAATAATCGCATTCTTACCTTACAGTTATATTTACATCTTCGTTGATAATGGATTTTACCGGAACAAACTATACAATATATAAATGTCTGAACATCTTTATGTTGTAAAGCGTGATGGTTCTCGTGTAGCGGTCTCTTTTGATGAAATTCGTGATCGTATTCGTGGACTATCGTCTGGTCTAGACCATGTAAATCCTGATATGGTGGCACTAAAAGTTTGCAATCAGCTACAGGATGGCATGGAGACTCGTAAACTAGATGAGTTTGCAGCAGAGACGTGTGCAATGATGCAGTCGCGCCATCACCCGAATTATGGTCTTCTAGGAGCTCGTATTCTTGTTGACAATCATCACAAGAATACACCATCAACTCTGATCGACTGTGTTGAAACACTGTATCACGAACAGGAGATTGTATCAGAGAAGTATCATGATCTTGTTTGTAAACACTCTGCCGTGTACCAGGCAATGATTGATTATTCTCGTGATTTTATGTTTGATTACTTCGGATTCAAGACTCTAGAACGCGCATATCTTATGCGCAAGGATGGCATTGTTATTGAGCGCCCACAGCACATGTGGATGAGAGTATCTATTCAGTTGCACGCTGATGATTTCACACGTGTCAAAGAAACATACGACGCTCTTTCTCACGGACTCTTTATTCATGCAACACCAACACTCTTCAATTCTTCAACTGATCATCCTCAGCTTTCGAGCTGTTTTCTTCTATCAATGGATTCTGATTCAATTAAGGGAATTTACAAGACCCTTGGGGACTGTGCTCAGATCTCAAAATGGGCTGGTGGCATTGGACTAAATATTCACAATATTCGTGCACGTGGATCTCGAATTGCAGGAACAAACGGGGAGTCTACTGGCATTGTTCCTATGTTAAAGGTCTTCAATGATACTGCAAAATATGTTAACCAGGGTGGAAAGCGGAATGGTTCCTTTGCAGTCTATCTAGAACCATGGCATGCAGATATTGAAGAGTTTCTTCGTCTCAAGCTGAACCAGGGTGCAGAAGAAGATCGTGCACGTGATCTATTTTATGGCCTCTGGATTCCCGATCTATTTATGCAGCGAGTAGAGGCAGATTTAGATTGGACGCTCATGTGTCCTCACGAATGCCCCGGCCTTTCTGATGTATGGGGCGATGACTTTGTCGCACTTTACACCAGGTACGAGAACGACGGTAAGGGGCGGCGCTCGGTTAGTGCAAAAAAGATCTGGCAGATGATTCTGGATGCACAAATTCAGACTGGAACACCCTATCTATGCTACAAAGATGCTGCTAACTCCAAGAGCAATCAGCAGCATCTCGGAACTATTAAGTCGTCCAACCTTTGTACTGAAATTATGGAGTTCACTTCTCCAGATGAAACGGCAGTGTGTAATCTTGGATCTATTGCACTCCCTAAGTTTGTGGAGTATGATAGCAATTACAACATTCACTACTTCAACTTTGGAAAGCTCCGGAGGTATACGAAGATTCTTGCTCGAAACCTAGACATTGTAATTGATAAAAACTTCTATCCAACGCCGGAATGTCGCAATTCGAACATGAAGCACCGGCCAATTGGAATTGGTATCCAAGGACTAGCCGATGTGTTTGCTATGATGCGCATGCCTTGGACTTCAGAGGAAGCGTCTAAACTAAACCGTGAGATCTTTGAGAATATGTACTTTGCAGCTCTCGAAGCTTCTGTCGAGCGTGCGGTAGAGCTTGGTATTTACCAGCATAGTGGGTTTATGGAAACCGAAGTTCATCCTTCCTTCACAGGATCTCCAATGTCAAAGGGAAAGCTGCAGTTTGATCTTTGGAATTCTAAACCTAGTGAAACACTATACCTAGAATGGGAGACCCTACGCAACAAGGTTATGCAGTACGGAGTCCGAAACTCACTTCTTATTGCCCCGATGCCCACTGCATCCACATCACAGATCCTTGGTAACAATGAGTGCTTTGAGCCTTTTACGTCTAATCTATATACACGACGTGTCCTAGCAGGGGATTTTATCGTCGTGAATAAGTATCTTGTAGACGACCTCGTTAAGCGAGATATGTGGACCTCCGAGATCCGAACGGCTATTATTGCAAATAATGGAAGTATTCAGTCTATTATTGAGATTCCATCCGAGATGAGAGAGCTCTATAAGACTGCATGGGAGATTCCACAGAAGACTCTCATCAAGATGTCTCGCGACCGAGCCCCATTTATCTGCCAGTCCCAGTCTCTCAATCTATTTATGAACGAACCGACATATGCAAAAATTTCATCCATGCACTTTTATGCCTGGAGAGAGGGGCTAAAGACGGGATGTTATTATCTTCGCACGAGGGCGGTGGCAAGTGCGCAAAAATTTACGGTCGAACCTACAAATTGTCTAACTTGCTCGGCTTAAAGAATTTCTCTTAAATGAAGTATAAAAGAAATGACAGAAGCTTTCTCAGCCCTCGCCCCTGCCGCCTTTGGAGGCCGTCGTCGCGGTGCATCAGTAAAGAAGCTCAAGCTTGTTAAGAAGAAGACGGTTCGTCGCATGCTAAAGAAACTCGGAATGAAGATGGCGAAGCGCGGAGGTGGTGCTGCTGCGGCTGGAACCGGCTCGGTTGCGCTAGACGCCCCTGTTGCCGATGCCGTAAAGGATGTGGCTGACGCGCCCACGGGCGGTCGCCGCCGCCGCGGACGCTCAGGCAAGGCTACTCGCCGTCGTAAGTTTCTCGGCGTCTTTTAAAGACTCTCCTATTTCCGAGACAACTGCAAATAATTTTTCATTGAATCCGTAGTGACATCCATTTGGCTCAGGAATATCAGGAATTCGGCGAGAAGATGTATTCTTTGGATGTATCAAGCTGACAATAACCTCTTCGGGAGAAACTTCTCTACACATATGTTCACGACCGTGAATAAATGCGTCGCCCTCTGCAACGTGCACAGCTGAAAAATTTCTAGAGTTCCAAAAGTCTCTAGTAAAACAGAGTGTAGCCTCTGAAACACGTTCAGACATTCTTAATGAGTTTGGAGGAATGTTTACAAACGAGCTATACTTCACGATATCATAACAGGGTATCGTTGTGCAAAATACGCACTCTCTTGCTGGAAGTAATTTTAGCATTGCCACTCGAAATAGAATACTGTTATTCGGGTAAACATCATCGTCGTCTACCATAGCAATTGTGTCATACGTTGCATTTTGAACACCAAGGTTGCGCTTCTGTCCAATTGTCAACTTAGTATCGCATCTTACGTACTTTACATTAGGAATGCCAATAAGGGTGTCTTCTATAGGATCATCGCCATCATCTACAATAACCCACTCTAGCTTATCTTCAGGATATGACTGGATTAGATATGAATAATGTGCAAGTGGCATAAATACACGTCTATCGCGAGTCAGTGTCACTATCGAGACATCCGGGAGATCTTCTTCCTTTGGAAAAATCTTATCAAAAACGTACTCTTCAGTGGGCTGCTCCTTTAGAAGAGGCATCATTCGATCGACAAACTCCGAATGCCGACGCTCATATTCCCTGCGAATAACTGTAGATTTTACCTTCTTTGACTCAAATGTACTATTAACATAGTCAGTTAAGCTTTCAATAATGCTTGGCACTGATACATCAAGAATAGTTCCTAGGCAATCTGGATGATCGACTGCTTTAAGTTCTTTCAAAAATACAGCGACTTCACCTGCCATCTCCTTGAATGGAAGAATTGGAGAAAGCATTAAGTTGCAACCAGAAGACATTGCCTCATTGACTGCATGACAAAAGCCTTCAGTAGCAGAAGAACATATTGCAAGTCCGCATTCTTCAATGATAGAATTATACTCGCTGTCAGAAAGGGCTTTATCTAACAAGGTTATCTTATCAGATAATTCGGGAGGACAAAAAATGTTGACGTGCTCGGAATTGTAGGGAATTACAAGTTCTGGTAATTTTTTATACAATACAATGTCATTTGTCTTGATTGCAAAATAGGCTCTCAAAATTTGTTTAGGATTGCGATACATATTTTTACCAACTAGAACAACTCCTTTGTGGTAATTTTTATCTGAAGGAACACCCTTATCTATCGAAGTCCACCCAATATACTTAACTTTTGAGGTGTACCCAGTAAAAATAGTTTCTGCTTCACGCGTCTTTACCCAAATCTCATCCACCATTCGAATATAAGGTACCCATGTTTTATATGTCCATTCTGTATTTGGAATCCAGATATTCTTTCCTGCATAAACAAACAGTGATGGATTTATACTCTCTATAAAAATATTTAGCTCAGCTGCTGGACACTGAGGCATTACATGATGAACTCTTCCAATTACAACATCCTCCCCATACTCTGCTGCGAGCATTCCACGAAGAACCATTGCGTCCTGGTTTAATCCGGTGTTTGATGCAAAATTCCCGATTAAATTAATTCGCATTTATATTATTAATCACTTTGGCAGTAAACGTTTCGTTACGCGATTTTTATGGAAAGTTCGGAGAGTCCGATGGGATGAATTCATATACTTAAGATACCTCTTCCATGAGGAAAAATCTCTGGGCGTGCATTCGTATAAAAACTGGCATTTTCTGTCGTTCCACCATTCTCCGTCTAACCATGAGATTGTTTCACTTTCTGGAATATCAATTTCAGTCGTTTCTGTTAATTTACGACATAGTTCTTTCATAACGTCTGACCCATAACCATAGTTAGGACTAAAAATATCCTCAGTAAAGTTTTCTGCAAATCTTATCTGTTTACCATCCCATCCAATTCTGTTAATGGGGCGGAAGGACCCCCACGCAGAATCCCACACAAAAAGGTTATTTTTTAGTTTTCCATATATTGTTCCCTTGAAATTTGACAGTTCCATTATAATCTAAAAATATACAATTGAATGAATTTTTTACATATTATCGTATTTAATACACTCCTTAAAGAATTCATAAGAGCGAATGTATGATTCGATGTCAAAGCATTGTTCGCACATAGATGAATAGTCGCATTTCTTATAAACTTCTCCACAGTGTGCACATTTTGCATTTACTTCATTGGAAGGCATCTCAACAAAAATTACCTTTCCTTTTTAATTTCCATTTTAATCAATTAAAAAAATGATTTGACTTCGCCATAGTTTATTTTTGACCAAATTGTATTTTAAAAATCCGTTTTAAGTAATGGAGACCTTTCGTGGGAAAAATGTTTTGATACCAAGAGTACGTGATTGGAAATCAACTGATGAAACTGACAAATACTCTAAGCAACAACGTTTAAGATGCAAAACAGAATCTGGCAGAGAGTGTACGTTATATCCATTTCCTGCAGGAATGGCTGTTCTGAAAATGTTCAAACCGAAACGCTGGCTTGATCCAACAGCCGGTTGGGGTGATAGATTGAGATGTGCGATTGCATATGGATGTGAGTATGTTGGTGTCGATTCAAACAAAGAAATGGAATCCGCATACAAGGCAATTATTTCAGATAGTGGTTCTTCGAAATGCAAGGTAATTATTGATAAATTTGAGGATGCTAGACTTGTGGGAAAGTTTGATCTTGTGTTCACAAGTCCCCCATTTTTTACAAAAGAAATTTATGAACACATGACACATTGGAAGTCAGTCGAAGAATTCAGCGATGATTTTTTAAAACCTTTGTTCAAAAAATCATGCAAACATTTAGAAGATGGCGGGCATATGGTATTATATATTGAAGATAAGAACTCGTCCGATTTTATTGATCTAATGAAATTATTCGTAGAAACAGACATTCCTGCATTCACGTATGAAGGCGCTTTCTACTATCAAGGATCATCGCCAAGACCGTATTATGTTTGGGTTAAAAAAATGACTTAAGTTCACCATAGCGTGTACCAAAAACATGGACGTTCATAGGGTTTGCAATTGGAGGAGCGAAGTCTTCTATGTCTTTGCGATAGAATATATAAAAATCAAGTTCACTAAAGATTTTAGCAGCTGAATATCCGACAACACGTCTGTTCAAATCTTCGAGTTCTTCAGGAACCTTTCTTGGATCATTTTTACTGAACATCAGGTAATATGATCTCATAATCATTTTAAGATCATCATCGTTCTGACGATCAATTCGATGCTTACGTGCCGACATAAGATAAACCTGTTCCTGAATATCAGACTGCAACTTATCTATGTTTCCCTTGCTAAAAAACACTACGTTCAAAGGAGTTTCAGCATGTATATGACCAACTAGTTGCTTACGATCGTCATCAAAAATAGGAGGTGAACGTGTATCGTAAAGAGAGTATGGTCTGGCAGCTAGTTCCTGAAGCTTGGGATCTGACATATTTGGAACTCTCCCAGAATGCACAGGTGCAGGAAACTGGCTCGACGTTGATGTCATATTGTAGCGATGTACAACTGCGTCTGGATCTACAAAATTCATCCTCTTATTACTGGTCTAGGAAGTTTTAATGCATCATAAATTTCAAATAGCTGGTTTATATGCATTTGAGTTGGATTTTTTGGAAATGGTTGTTGATATGCCTTGATATATAGATAAAGAATTACACCCTCCATACCCAATAACACTTCCTCAGTTCTAACCGCTTTCCCTGAGAACTCTAGAGTAGAATACAGCGATCCTCCGAAATTTCCGAAAGGTACAACCTGTAGTAACTTTCTAAAATCCTGTATTACTTCATAAATAAAATTATAGTCATTTTTTGGTTTGGGCCTACATGGCGGACCGCGGTTCATTATACATTACTTTATAAAATGTAAGTTATAAATTATAAATGACGACACGCAGCATAGATATTCTGACTTATAAGAGTCAGACGTCCTTAGACGCTTCTAAGGCTGTCGCAATTCGAGACACCACGAATAGCAATAGGGTATCGTTTACCAACTTAATGCTGGGTGACTATGATCTATTCTACCTGTCAACATCCGCTACTGCTTATTCCGTGGTTTTCTTTCCCGAAAACAATAATCCGACAAGCAACACTAGAAATATCTGTACTGTAACACCGGTACCGCTTCTAACAATTACATCGGCAACCCTTTTGCAACCGGTAGATATAGCGGGGACTTTTGCGTATATGGACAATATCGATGTTATTGATGTCGTGAGAGCAAACACTTCTGGAAATATTCTTTCCCTCAACGTTTCATATGAAGCACTCGGGCTACCTGCGGGTACTGTTAGTGCAATAAGTGGATTTGTAACGCCATATGCACAGACCGGAACTCTTGAGATTCAATACACAGTCGGAACCGAGACTGAGACAAGTATATTTAAAATAGGCCAGCGTGCATACATTTCTACTTCAGGAATTATGAGCAAGTCGCAAAGACAAACTACATTTCCATCAACCACAATAGGAACAGGTCTTACTAACATATACTTTACGCCTATTTCAGTAAACCCAACTGGATTTACATTCGGAAACACTCTTGAAATACCAATTTCTAATTTTACACAAGGACCACAGTACCTTCTTAAAATACTGGGAGTTCCTTCTGGTTCTATAAAACTAGGAGACGATATTAGTTCACTTCTAGATATCAACGATGCAACTTTTTCGGGGGGAGTGCAGACCTTCGATGGAGTAAATAACGATAATGTATATAGCCAAAATCAGGGGGTTCTTGCTGAACTTCAACAGTATACAACGTTAACTTTTGGTAAGAGAGATAGATATTATCCATTGCAGATTGAGTCTATATCTCTCGCAGATGTTTCTGTAACTTCACTTGTTAACAATTTTATAGTTCTTCCGTATTGCACAACACTAGAATCTGATTTGGGTCAAGTCCGATCAATGTATCTGTTTTTTACACTCGACTTTTCTGGCCAGTATCCTGTTCGTCCATCTGTTCCTCCAAATTTAACATTTCCATACCAGGCATCTAACGTAGTAAGTAGGGGATCTGGACTGTTTAGCGTTATTCCACGGTTAGATCCAGCGTTTTTGAGCGAATATCCTGATTATTTTGTATTTAATACAATCGGAGCAGTGACACGTACAGGTATAGTTGGAGGGGAATTTATTGCAAGTTCTCTGTCTTCTCTTCCAACGGATGCTGTAAATGCAGCAGGATACTTAAATCGGTCCTATGAATATACATATTTTAGTCCAACGATTAGAGGGCAATCTGGATCCTTTTACGTTGTCCCATTCAGTGTAAGAGTAAACAGACATAACGGAGTTCCATACAGATTTATTTCTCTTGCAAATAACTTTATTACGATGACGTATTCTAATGCAAACGAAGCTTTCGTTCAAGTAAAATACCCCACTGTTGCAGCATATCCATTGTATATGAATATAAGTTTTAAAGATGTTGATCTTTATCCTGCTGCAGTACCTGTTGGTTATGAACTAAGTCAGTATAATGTTTTTTTTAATGATTCCCCTGCAGGAGCCATGACCTCTACTCAAGTTGGCGCAAATAAAGTCTACTCATTTACTCTTTATGGTGTCACGGATAGCACAGTATATGACTCTTTTAAACTGCAACCTGTTTACAGTAGCCCAGGACAGCCCAGCATACTTACTCAAACTATGTTTATATCTGACAAATTCAGAACTGATACTGGCCTAATCATTCCAAATTCTAGCTTTTTAAGATTTGCAATGCCTGTTCTGCAAAACAGCATGGATCTCACAACTGTTGCAACATTTACTCTCGGAAATACAATTCAGTTTGGAACAACAGCCCCGCTTACTGTTGTAGAAGGAACCACAAATGTTCCTGGAAGATTTGCTCTTGTGTTGGATGATGGACAAGAATTAAACTTTGACGTCTGGACTCAAGGAAAGACTCTAACACTAAAAAATCTGAGACAGAATTTTACATACAGAAATATTTATCTTCGGTATTATCCATTCTTAAACAATACAAGCGTACCAGTACAGTTCCGGAGCCAGGGATCTTTAGCTACACGTATTCCAGGTGCATTACTAACTACACCAGTTGCAAATGTTTTTAATGCCACAGTCTCGGTAGTTTCAGAGAACTCTCTAACGATGACAGTTAGAGTTAGCAACATGTCTTTGACTCAAAATGTAGGATTTTCACAGGTTCAGACAACATCACAACTCGTAAATACACAGTATGCACTTGTATTTAATGCAGAACTACCGGATCCATCTCTTCCTGTTCCAATTGTCAGAACACAAAACCCGGTTCTGACTAGTGCCGGTTCAACTCCTATATCTGCAAATGATACGGTTGTTAGACTCACAAATTCTTCATCACCTGGCTCACTAATAGCCGACACAGTAACATTCAAGATTACAAATTTAGTTCGCGGAGTTATATACAGAAATTTTAATGTAAGTTTGTGTCTGAATTATGATTATACCCAGAACAGCAACCAAATTGCATGCTCACCAACCTTTTTCAAGGAACGAGGGCCAATCAACTATATTCCAAATCCGACAGTCTATCCATTCCAAAGTACGGGAGTTCTTACAAACTTCGATGTTGCTGTAAACACAGGTCCAACCGGTCCAGATGGAGCAGTAGATATCTCTTACCCTACATTGTACGGAGGCACGCTTTATTACACCGATAGCGCTGGACGTGACTATGGAAGACTTGATCTTCTTCCGGGCGACAACTATCCCATCCAGGCTCTTCAAATTGCAATAAACAGGAACATTCTCACTTCTACTGCATACTCTGGGCTTTTTATTAATTATGTATATCCCGGAGGACAGCAAAGAATTGCCGATATTCCTCCTTTCGTAACGAATACTGCTGGAATTACAGGAGATTTCTTTCAAAACACTGGAGTCACCGTAATACCAGATATTTACAATTCCAAAGTAATAGTGTCTGGATTTAACTATGTAAATGTAGCACTGAATAACTCACTTCCTGTTGCATGGGGCGGTACTCTTTCGGTAATTGATCCAAACACAAATGAAATATACGGAAACTTAGAATTGTCCATGTATGAGTCTTACCCAAGGGAGGTAACTGTCCTTTTGAATACAGATGTTCTTTCACCGTTGACTTTTTATTCGGGTCTTTATTTGCAATATACGTACGGAACAACGGTAGGAACGCAGTATGTGTCAGTCCCGAGTTTTACGACTCCTTCTACAGAAACAATCATCGATTACAAAGCCTTCTCGCTTACACGGAAAATTTTTGTAACAGTTCCAAAGTCATCTCTTTTTGGAGTAACCCCATTCTCAACAACTAAGCGTAATGTTGCACTTCTTGCTATACCTGGTTTTGGTAACATATATGAGACTATTGTTGGTTACACTGGGAGCACAGGAACAACCGGAAGTACTGGAAGCAATTATACCGCGGTAATACCCTGCGAGGCAGATACAGATTATGCGGTAGCTATTTCATATCAATACGACGGAATAAGATACAGTACAGCTGCACAGCTTACGCAAGTAACTACACTTCACGACTACCTTACAATAGGACTTGTAGATTATACAATATCAACTGGTTCTGTTGTTATGACCCTTACCAATATATCGTATTCTAATTCTACCACGCCATTAGTTGGTGGAAACTTCGTAATAAAAGATCGCGATACTGGAAACACTGTGTTCACATTACCAGCACAGACAATCATCAACACTCTAACATTTAATGGTCTCTTCCCAGGAAATATATACAATTATGCAGTGGCTTATCAGTCTCCGAATAGTATAGCGTGTGGGATTTTTGATACGACTCAGCAATACGATCTCCCTTCCTTTGTTCCTGCTCTTGGTCTTGGCAGCCCACTTCAGTTTACAAATTTTACTGTTTCGCAGAATCTTATTTACGTGACGATAATCAACATATTCGTAGACGGACTGAGATTTAACGGAGAGGGACTACAGCTAAACTCAAATGTCCCTGGAGTAACCGCCATTATGGAGAGCTCACTGACGGTGCTCAACGGCACCACAAGTTTCATCTTCACACCATCTGCATTACGCCCCTACAGCGCTGGAGACTTTACGATAAGTCTTGGGACTACAGGAGGAACTGGGAGCACCAGTCTTGCGATTCCCCTTCCGGCATTTGATTTCCAGTTTTCCGCAGATGTTACAGATATTACATACAAACAACTCCCCAGCCCAGGATACTACGCCACAGTTCGAAACATGCAGTACGCCGGAAGACCACTCTTCAATTCAACTGTTGGTGTGTTTAATGCTGGGCACGTAACTGGAAGCGGTGCAAACTCGTATGACATAGGAACACTAGCAGAACAGAATGTATCGATATCAAGTGCGCCTCTAATAACAGCAGAAGATTATAGAAGTTCGCTCAGCACCCTGACATCAAATGCTTCGGCTTTTGTTGGAGTTCTTCAGTCTTCTCCTAACTTCCGCATAACATCCCAGTCGGTTGGCCAGTTGAACAATCTAGCTGTTATGCCTAACATCATCGACTTACGGTCAACTCTTCTTAAAGTCGCACAACAGTATAGTTTGATATATCCCTCGGTACTTACAAAAATATCAAAGCCACTATTTTACTCATCTATAATTTCTCTAAATATTGCAGGATTTACATCTGGAAGAGTACTATCGAATGTTGGCTCATCAGGAACTCCGTATACAACCGGATATATTATGGGAATCGCAGACGTTCTTGATTTCGTGTATTACTATTTCTTTGAGAAGTTCACAGTGAATGAATTTACAACGAAAATTATCATGCGCCAAGATGCGCCGCCACTGACAACGAATGGTCTCCAGTCTGTTAATGCACAAGTGAGCCCAATGATGATTAGATACAAGTTTCCATCGACCGTATTTTCAAGCCCAACCGCTTATTCCATTAACGCTGTATCAGTCCCATTCCCTGCTATTATCTATGATACAACACAGGGGGGTGGAATTACTGGAATCTCGGCAGTAAAAGATGTAGATAGCGTTGCGATAATTCGTGAAAATATTGCATATGGCATGATTCGTACATGGAATGAAAATGGCGTATACGACGGAACTGGAACGCAGAATCGTAGCCAAACAGTAATAAACCAAGGATTTTCTTATTGGGTTTTTGGTTCAAACTCTTCTGTAAATTACAGACCGGGTGCTACTGGATTTTCAAGTCTAACTGATCTGACTACAAACAATCCCCAATTGTTGCTTAATGGTTATGATGGATTAACTGGATATTCTCTTGTCCAGAACAGCGATACTAACAGACTGTTCTCACTTAGAAATATAAGACTAGGGTTGCAGTTTACAATTGCAAATGTAGTACCAAATACAACATCAGAAGGCAAGAGATACCTCTATAAGAACAAGAATCTTGGACGGCTTCTTTCGAAAGCTCCCATAAGTGGATCTTTGTCATTCAGATGTGTATTTCAGTTTGCAAATCTTGTCCTTGGTCCAGACGAAATAATAATAGACATAACTACATTCCCCTATCTGCTATTGTTTCAGGGCGCCTTTCCAAATTTAGTTTTTGATACAGCAGTGCCAATTCATTTAGCAAATATAGATACTACATCACCACAGTTTTTAATCGGAACAGATACCCCATTTTCAACTATAACAGGGCAGCAAGGAGAGTGGTCTTCACCTTACCGGTTTATTCGTAATTTTGACTGTTCTCCAGAATTCAATCAGCTAGGAAGTGTGCAGTCTCCAAACTACCCAAATCCTGGAACATATCTTCTTCCTCCAACAGAGCTCGGTGTTTCGTATACATATGGAGTAACTGGGCCAGTATACAAATTAGATATTAATAAACAGGCATATCTAAATTTATACAACGATTACCTTGATATCGGTGTGACTGGTGGTGCAACAATGAGATTATATTTTACGCCACGCGATGCATTCCCTTCAACACCGTCACAGCTTACTCTTGTTAAAAGTACATTCTATCAGATGAATGGAGTTATAAACTTCGAAGATCTTGTATTTACACCATCCGGAGAGTATCCTAATACCCTTTTATTCACCGATTTTGCTTCGGCTGAAAAGGTTCGTGGTCTAGCTCTTAACACGATCTCAGGCAAAAACTCTGTTCCCCTCACGACTACACAGAGCTTTTATAAACTGTATGTTGTTCCCTACAACTATAATAAGTCTGATGTAGTATACTCAAATCTATACACCTTTAGCAACTTTGTTTATGTTCTTCGTAATTCAAGAATAAAGGATGCACGAGAAATAGTTGGTACTGTGTCGACAACAAATGTATATCATAGCAGTGCAAGAATTTCAGTTGCAGATCTAGATTTAGTTGATGATGCAATTGATATTCCTGCGTCGGGGATTAGACCAAGTCTTGCATCTACGGCAGATTTCTTGTTTGTAACCGATGCGTCCGGTAAATTGCTACATACACAACCTCTTCTAAGATTCAGACTTGGTAGAAACACCGTAAACTCATTTATTCTTTCAGGTCTTAGAGAGAATACTTTGTACTCTGGAATTAGAATTTACTATAAGATTGCCACAAGCCAGGTTTCTCAAACTTACAGATATCTAACTGTACCAGAGTTTTTAACTCCACCAGTGTTCAGTCTTGACGCGGGTTTCAATCTTTGCATTACAAAGGCTGTAATCAACATTGCAGGTGCACAATATAGTGGGCGTCAGCTAAGTTCGAATTATCCGGCGTTCAGTTCGATAAATAAGCTATCAGTTAGAATCTTTTCATCGATACATCCCACTGTTTCAACACCAAGCGCGCATCTCAAGATTACAAACAAAGTGCAGTTTCCACAGGTAGTAACAGTAGACGGGCTAGTACAAGAAAAGATATATGACAAGATTGGGTTCAAATACAGTGTTCTAAATGAGTTTGGTCTAGAAGAAGAGGCCTCTGTTACTGCTGATTTCCCCCCAGTTGCTCCTAATGTAACATGTGTTCAGGATGCGTACTCTTTCTACGCAGATTGGGTTTCTGATGTAAACTTAACTTATAATATTCAATTCTTTTCAAGCTCTGGCACGACGGGTGGTTCTGAGCTGGGTCCTCTAAAAACAAATGTAACACCGCCATATTACGCCACTTCTATCGGACTAACCGGATTTACACCTGAAGATGGAAGATATTACTATGCAGAAGTAACGCCAGTCAGTTTTGGATTTCAGGGGAATGATGCAGTATCAAATAGATTGAGATATCAGACTCCTTTAGTTACACCAAATGTACTCTTAACTCTTTCCGGTTCAGCCCTTTCGGCTAGTTGGTCAAGTGCGCCTGGATTGACGTATTCTGCACAGATAATCGGAAGTGCATTATCCGTGCTTCCAAACACAATTGCCGAGTATGATCCATCACGAAGCTATAATACCGGCTCTGTAGTAAGCTACTCTGGGCTGTGGTATTCATTAATAGATAGCGTTACGGGGGCCGGACCCACCGGTATAAATATCGATACCTTATGGCGGTCTTATTATTCAAAAGATACACTTGTTCAAAATGCAAACACTGGGTTATCTAGTACTATCACACTCTTAGATGGCTACTATTACAAAGCCGAAGTTGTACCTTATAATTTACAAAGTTCTGGATCTACCGGCTATTCGAATACAATAGGGTTTGTGATTCAAACAGTTAAGCCAACTGGAGTAAGTATAAGTATTGTAGGAGATAGAGCAGTTGCAACCTGGACATCTGTTCCCCAGCTAAAGTATACTGTTCAATTCTACGAAAGCTCAAACTCTTCAGGAACCGCTCCTGTGTTGTTCGATACAGTATCAATATACAACTCGCAAACAGTTTCATCAAAGCTTCTTAACGACGGAATGTATTATTATGCAACTATTAATGCTGTAAATTCAGCACTTCAGACATTATCCACTACAACAGACGTTAGCAGTCAGTATGAAGCCCCTCTTGTAACTCCTACGGGCGTTGGATTGTCATTTAATGAATATGAATTGGTTCTGTCTTTTAATACTGCAAGACAGCTATTCTACACAATAGATTTCTATGTCAGTTCAACACAAGTCGCCGCAAATGGAGTACTTTTCCAAGGTCTTGTAAATGTAAGAAATGCACCTGCTCGTAGCACAACTCAACTCCAGAATCAAAAGTATTACTATGCTGTTATTACACCTAATAATAAACAACGAGCCGGAAGCTCCGTTACATCAGATATAACTGGACTGTTTACTGCATTAAGCATAACGCCATCCGTAGTTATTTCACAGGGAAGTAACCCGTATGACCCAAGAGTAATTGCTACATGGCATCCACTTGATACTATTTCTTATTCTCTTCAGTTTTACCAGGTTTCTAATGGAGTAACCGGAACGTTTGGAAGCGCCATTGCCTACGGAGCAACTGGTGGGTTTATTGTATCTGTTACTGCTCCCACACCTGCAAACGATGGTGATTATTATTATACACAACTGACGCCAACAGGAGGAACTGGATCATCGTCCAATACAATAAGATTTATTCAGCCAATTCTACAGCCCAGTCTGGATCTTCGGTTCTGTAACTCAGCTGGTGTAACTGGAGCGTCTTCAAATGCAACATACACCTTGGTATCAAATGGAACATTTCATATCCTTAACAATATTCAAAATCCAACTGTCATAATCAACTTTATTCGTCTTAACTGGGTAGTTCAGCCAGAAATTCAGTATCTTGCGCAATTCTTTCAATGTGATGATATACAAAAAACTAACTCTGTTCTGTTTCAGTCATTTGGTTCAACTGGAGCAACTGGTACAATAAGCCCAACCATAGTTACAACAATTCCGTGCAACGATGGTAAATATTATTATGCAACTGTGACGCCTGCAAATGTTGACACCGTAGGATTTCCTGTAACTACAAACGTTTCCTCGCAGTTTCAGACACCAGTAATATACCCAACAGATATTAGTTTAGAATCGTTCAATGGATATCCGCGCATTATCTGGAATCAGTCACCCGGTCTTTATTATGATGTAGAACTGTTTGGAAGGGCCCAAGGACAGGGCGATTTTTCTGGAGTGTCTGGTGGTACAGTATTAAATGCAACATCACCACTGGTGTTACCAAATGTTACTCTTGTTACAGATTCACAATATATTTTTACCATTACTCCGAGAAATAACCAAACTGCATTACCTTTTATAATGTCATCTGACCCATTCTACTTGCGTGGAGTAGAGTATCTGGGATCTTTAGATTATATTCCGCCTGGCCTTACTGGACTGCAACTTACACAAAGTGGACAAACGTTAGTCGCCACCTATACGCCTAGTTTACTACCGGGTTTCACTGATGTATATGAAACGCAGTTCAGTATTAATCTTTATAGAAATACAGTGCCATCCACTATAAATTCAGAGCTTGAAGATCAGATAACACAAACTGTCATGCCCGGTACTCCATCTGACTTTCGACCAAAAGTAAATAGTGGAAGTTTTGACTTAACCGGCACAATCTCTCCAACAAGTATAAACCGCTACTCTTCGTATACATTCACAACGAACTTTAGTGCACAGAACACCGGATTTCAGACAGACGGATATGTGGTTGCTACTGAAATTGGGGTTACTGGACCTGCTCAAATGTTTGGTGTAATAACATCATTTTCAGGAACGTCTCTTCAGATGTTTTCATTGAATATAATCAGACAAGGAACCCTTTCAAACTGTGCGTTCAGACTAGTTGATGAAAGAGGAGTTTCAATAGTTGTTCCTCGCTCAGAAATTACAACAGTTAAATTTTCTCAGAATCCATATACATTTGACGTAAAACCCAATAGTAGCCAAGACTTTCTAATTGGTACTGTTAATGCACAGAGGGTTGTGACTTATGACCCCATATCCACTTTTACTCTTACCATCCCAAACTACGATACTGCTAATGATTTAACAACACAAATAGGCAAACCGTTCAGAATAACAACTCCCGGGCCTTCAAAAACAGCTAACCTTGTTGATGGACCTGGCTGGTCAAACGTGAATGGGGGGCCAACAATGATATATACGACTATTTTATCCGAGGTTAATGGATCGTCAATAACATTCATAATAGTAGGTAGATCAATAAATGTTAACACGAGTAACACCGCACGAGAGTCTGGGGCTTCCCCTCAGGCTGCTCTTTATACGAACGGTTTCTTAGTTCTCCAAGAAGCAAGTCCCGACATGTTAACTATGAGAGATAACAACTACAACTATGTAGCAGCGGGTGCAACTCAAAACTATAAAATTTCAAATTTTGTCCTATATCGTTCGCCAATCGATATTTTTCCAACGGGAGTCTCCGCATCGTTTAATGTTTCTGGGCAATTAATTGCATCATGGACAGGCACACCTGGACTTTTGTACCAGGTTAAGCTCTTTTACCAGACAGGCCTCTTAAGCACAGGTTTTAATGGAACATTAGCACAGACTGTCTCTAATGTACAATCACAAGACGGAACATCCGCATTATCTCAAGTGTTCAATGTAGATATTCCAATAGGACGCTACATCTATGTAAGTGTTGCACCAATGAATTCTATAGAAGTTGGAACTCCTACTTATTCTAGCCAAGATCTTCAAAACACATACACCTTACTCGTATCAATAAATTTAATATCTAGTAATCTAAATATTTCATGGAATACCAATAGCTCTCTTAATTACACAGTTCAGGTATATTCTGCCGAAACTGCCACTACAACAGGAGGAACTCTCTATAGCACAATCTCAAATGCATCACGCCCCTCTGTTGTATCTCTTTCTAGCAACTATTATTACTATGCGAAAGTTTCATATACGGGAGCAGTAAGTGGTACGGCAACGAGTTCAAATGCAATATATTTTACTACCATTCCAGAGCCCTCCAACTCTTGGTCGATGAATAGTGTAAGAGTTACTTGGAATCCCATCGCACCATATTCATATACAGTTGTTGCCTATGAAAGTGATACAAATTCAACTTCAAGCGGGAGAACACTAGGTACTCCACTACAAACAACAAGCGGTCTTGCTTTGATAAATTTTTCGTCTATTACATACGGAAAATATTATTACACTAGAATATCTTACACTGGTGGTTCTGATGTTTACAGTCAAATACTCCAGATTCTGGAGCCGGTATATTTTACACTGCCTTTTGCACTCATACAAGGAGGAGCATCAGGTATGCTATTCAATGTTCTTTTAAATCTTTCAAGTTATGGCTACGCCATTGACTTGTATAGTAATCTAACAGATTCAAACGTGAATGGCACTCGTGTAGGATCTCAGACAAACTTTGGCCGTACCGGTGCTGATACAAGACAGTATTATGCTTATTTTATTCAAAATGGTACTGGTGGAACCAATAGTACTTATTACCCAGCAGGTACACTTGTATCTGGACGATATTACTATTCCGTGATTACATACACTGGGATAGGCGGAAACTCCAGTGGAAGCATTGTAACACCGACTGTTATGTTCCAATAAAGTATAACGCATTAAATTATGATATAACTAATAAGAATGTCGGTGCCACTGCCACCGGCTTTTACATGCACCGCATCCCCATTGGGGATTTCGAATGATACAGGTACAGTTCGAGATATAACTGTAACAATCAGCGGTGCATTGTATAATGGTAATGTTTTGAACACAGGTCTTACTGGTAATGGTGAAATCAGAGTCACCTATTATAATGTTAATACTAACATTGCAACTTCAGTTCCACTTATAACTAATTCAAGTGGCAATGGAACTGTAATTATAACAGCTGTCTCTAAGCTAAATTCATATGATTTTAGCCTACGTTACCAACCACAATTATCGATTGATAACAATTTAAATGATTATACTACACCAATTCAACTAGATCCAGCGCCATCTTTTTTTGTTCCAGGCAAAACATTTGGTGTCTCGGCTCAAGTAATAATTCCAACATCGGCAGGAGTGTCAAACATTCAACTCACCGGAGTTACGTATGATGGTTTTACTGTAGATGCTGTTGCGGGTGGTGCTAACAGTGTGCGTATATATTATAATGACGGAAGCCTAGTAGGGATTGTAGATGCAATTGTAGATGGTCTGGGTTCTGGTACAATAAATCATTCTATTACATGGGACAGCTCGCTTGGTGACTTTTATATGCAGTATGTTTTAGATGGCGTTACAGGTGCAACCGGTCCAACTGGTGATCCATACATTAACCGTTCGTCAAATACCGTACCAGTAGTTCCTATTAACCTTTCCGTATACGTGATGACTCCTACATATAAAACAGCAAGAAATCTAGCGTTTACAACTGTAACCCTAAGCGATATTTATTACAATGATGCGAAGCTTAACTCAAATTTTACTATTTCACCGTCTGGTGTTACAGGTGTTTCTGGAACAACAGGGGGTAATGATGATTACATTGTAGTATATGATGCAGTTGCAAATTCTTATTCATCTAGAATACCGGTCTATATGGATCAGTCTGACGGGAATAGTATTGCATCATTCAATGTTCCGGTGACTCCAGTTCCTGCATCAAGGTTTACTGTATTTTACATGAAACCGGGAAGCACTCTAATTCGTTCTGGATTATCATACGCCGTCCCAGCATATACTCCGCAGGCCGAGACATTGGTTGCAGAAACGCGTCTTATTAGAGGAAGTACCTATCTAAACTATCGTATTCAAGGATTTGACTATCTAGATGGTGACGGCAACAGTATATTATTTTTAGGAGGTGGTACTGGGGCATCTGGTGTGATTCGAGTAGTTGATTGGTCGACGGCGGCGGGGCCAGTTCTTGCATCTTCCCCGTTTAATTATCCATCGCGCTCTTACGATTTCACCATAGACAGGCTCCCTCCTGGACAACTTCAGAACTCACTTGCATTAACATTCTACGATAACACCTCTAATATTTTAAGATCTGCATATAAATTAATACCAGGAATGACAACGGTACCGGCATATTATGTCGATACTCTAGTTCCTACCGGTCAACTAGCATTAAATGGAACTCTTCCAGGCGCAACCACTTTCACTCCGACAGCCGCTGTTGTACATAAAGATACCGGAACCATTTACTTTGTAGATAATTATGGCTCTGCCGGCCGTGTAAGAAGAATAGTTGGTGATCGTATAGAAACTTTAAAAGAATCAGGCTGGGCTACAACAAATAGTGCATTTACTAATCCAAATAATGTGGGTTATGGTTCAATAGCTATTCGTACAGATGGACCGAACGGCCCAGTTAATGGAATATTTGCCGGAACATCGAATGGTACTCTCGATTTTTATGCAACGCCATCAGACAGCAATGAAAAAATTGTAATACCGTTTAATACTGGAACATCACCTCCCGCTCCCTTTACAGTTTCGAGTATCACTCAGATGGCAGTACACGACGGTACTTTATATTTAGCAGACTCTGGCGCGACTGGAGGATATTACACACTGTCAAACATTTCTGGCATAACTGGCACTGGTTCGGCTGTTGATTCGTTTACCTTTGTAGATAAGGACGGCGCTGGTAATCAACTGCCATTGTTTAAGCCAAGTGGGTTGGCTGTAGACGTAACTGGTGTTTATATTAGCAATTTACCGTATAGCGATAACCTATCCCCAGGAATTTTATTTATTCCTCCACTTGTAGATGCAAGCTATATTGGACAGTCCGGACCCCTTATATCGACAAAATATGGATGGAGAGATGTTGAAACTGGAGGAGACCTTGCGACCGCACTATTCTCAGATGTTCTAGGAACTTTGTCTCTAGATATTTCATCAAATCTATATGTTGCAGATAGAGGAAATAACAATATAAGACGTGTTAATGTTGGGACTTCATCGGTAACCACAATTGCTGGGCCTCCTAATAATTCAGGAATAAGCGGATTGGTAAATGATATTGGAACAAATGCAAGATTCAATGTATTCAGTGTAGCAGCAGATCCGAGCGGACCAGTATATGTTCTTGAAGGGGGAGGTAACAATGATATCCGCAGACTTCAGCCTATTAAGAATCCGACTGCTTTTGATCCATTTTGGACTATCCAAACACTTGCCGGTGGAATAACTGGAGCAGGAACAGGTACAAATACTGGTAGTGCCGATGGCAACACACTTGAGGCGACCTTCCTTCGCCCCGGTGCATCTACAATTCACATTCCATCTGGAGATATGTACTTTGTTGATATTAATGTAACCAGCGATACTTCAAATATAAGACATGTTACCTCTCAAGGAGATGTTAGTACCATCAGTGAAAATCAAGTCACAGAAATAAGTGCTATTGCCATAGATAAGGATAACGATTACTTATATTTTTACAGTTCCAACAATCCAGGTAAGCTTTCTCAGATAGACTTGACTGATGCAAATCATCCTGTACGGGATATTATAACTTCAGGAACTTACGCGCTTAATCGAGTTACACAGATGGTTATCAGAGAAACAGCATTGTATATTGCATCACCAGATGTTACTAGTGGTTATCTTACCATCAGTGTTATGAACCCGGATGCCACCACACTCGTGCCGATTAACGAACCCGGCTATGCTACACGTACAATCTCGTATGCTAGTGGCATCGCTGTCAGTGCGGCAGGAAATGTTGCACTTTCTGATTCTGGTAATTCAGTCGTTGTACTGTACCCAGGACCAAGTGGCATCGCTAATCAAGTTACGGAGTTTACAATAGCCGGAGAGCCAGGAACAGTTGGATTACAGGATGGCGCGACCAATACTTATATGTTGGAACCTACAACGCTTGCGGCTGGATCTGATGGTAACAGTTTTTATGTTTTAGATGGTGTTGGAACTGTTATCCGTCGTATTGATGTGGATCCTCTTAGTGCAACTTCTTCAATAACTACCCTTGTTGGTCCTTCAAATCAAGCGACCGGGTGGGCTGATGCAACGGGTAATGCGGGAAGAATGAATTCTCGCGGTGGCAGTATTGTTGCAAACTCTACAGATAACGTCTTTGTTGCTGATGCAAGTAACGCTCTAATTCGTCAAACAAATCAAACTGGTACCTTTTCGTATGGCTCGCTTGCTCTTCCGCCAGTTGGACCCACAGGTTCAACAGGTTCCACCGGTTCCACTGGAACCACTGGAACCACAGGACCGGCACTAGCAGATCCTACGTTGTTTGTCTGTGGTGGCGGAGATGGAATACTGTACAGCACAGATAATGTTAGCTTTCAACTTGCATCATTTAATACTAGTAGTAGTTCTAAGCTCGTCTACCATGCGATAGCAACAGATGGACAACTTTGGATTGCTGGATGTAAGTCATTTTCCGAAATTTCTACATCGACTGATGGACAAAATTGGTTTACTTCGAACCCTCCGGTTGGCAATATTTCTCTTGCACTGATTAATGTCAATGGAATTGCAACAAATGGCAGTATGTGGGTAGCTGTTGGAGATGGCAGTACTGGGTTTGATCTTAGTTCTATTGCGTACTCCACTGACGACGGAGCAACGTGGACCCGAGTGACAGACGCGAATGATATCTTCGGAGGAGGTGGAAATACAGCTAGAACTGTTGCATGGAACGGTGCCATGTGGGTTGTAGGTGGTAATAATACTGTAAATCCTCTTGCATATTCGCCAGATGGTATCAACTGGACCCCTTCAAGTAATGGAGCATCGGTTCTGACAATCTGCTTAACTGTAACAACAAACGGTCCGGTCTGGTACGCGGGTGGTATAGGTCCAGGATCTAACATCGCAACTTCAACTGACGGAATCTCGTGGACTTCGGTAAATGATATTTTTGGTTCAACAGGCTCATGCAATACGTTATCGTTTCTAAGTCCTTCTGGATTTTTTGGACAATCTAGTTATTATCTAGCTGCAGGTGGCGTTGGTGCTGTAAATTTTGGTCTTTATTATGCACCTACATCCACTTGGGCCAACAACGATCCTGCTTTAACCTCGTTACTCGGCACTTCAACTGTAAATGATGTTATTGCGTTTGGAGACATTGGATCGCAAAATCTTGAAATATGTGGTGAGGTTCCTGATTTTATAGTTACAACCGATCCAAGTGCCAGGGCTATTGTTGGAGTGCCAATTGCAGCTCCAGGGACTATCGTCCATTCAACGCCACTATTTGCATATTTATATCCTGTTGGTTCCACAGGTTCCACAGGTTCCACTGGTTCCACGGGTTCCACTGGTTCCACTGGTTCCACTGGTTCCACTGGTTCCACTGGTTCCACTGGTTCCACTGGTTCCACTGGTTCCACTGGAACTATTGTTGAGTTTGTTTATGGAGGCGGCGGCGGCACTGCGGGTGTTCCGTCATTGGCGTATTCTACAGATAATATCACATTCACTCAAGCAACAGTTTATAATGGAGCCACGGGAGGTGTTTATAGAGCAGTTGCAACAGATGGTACATCGTGGCTTGCTGGATCCAGTACATCTCCAGCAAAAATATTTAGATCTTCAGACGGTAAGGACTGGTATGCTCAATCTGACATTTCCAATCTATTGAATAATGTAAATGCAATTGCAACAAATGGTAGTACATGGGTAGCTGTTGGAGATGGATCTGGTGTAACTGGTACAAGGAGATCTATTGCATATTCTACAAACACGGGAACAACCTGGACCGCTGTTTCTATTTCAAGTGATATGTTCGGCGGGGTGGGTAATTCGGCAAGAACTGTTGCATGGAACGGTAGCTTATGGGTGGTTGGCGGAGATAACTCACTAGTAGGAGGACCGCCTATTGCCTATTCTTATAATGCAATTACTTGGTTCTTTTCAGCAAGTTCTTCGTCGTTTCTACAGTCATGTACAAGTTTGACAACAAATGGTCCGGAATGGTACGCTGGAGGAGTCCGGAAGCTTACTAGTGTGATAACATCTACAGATGCCATAACCTGGGAACCACTAGCCGATGCATTCGGAGCAACAGGAGCATGTGAAGCGTTAGCGATTCGGTATCCAGCGGGTAATACGGGACAAAATAACTATTTTTTACTAGCAGGTGGTTATGGTATCAGAAAGTACGGTTTTTGGACACCAGCCGTACGAGCATGGTCTAGTACTTCCGCTATAACTACGTTAATAGGTTCATCAACAGTTACCGATATTATAGCATATGGTACACTTAGCAGTCAGTTTGCTCAAGTATGTGGAACAACTCCAGATTTTATGTTTACAACATCCGGCGGCCTGCGAGGAATAACTGGGTTGCCAGTATCAAATCCTACAACAGTTGTACACAGAACGCCATTATATACATACCTATTTCCCACAGGTTCCACAGGTTCCACAGGTTCCACAGGTTCCACAGGTTCCACAGGAGCAACAGGAGAAACAGGAGCAACAGGAGCAACAGGAGAAACAGGAACAACAGGTGCAACAGGTGCAACAGGAACAACAGGTGCAACAGGTGCAACAGGAACAACAGGAACAACAGGTGCAACAGGTGCAACAGGAACAACAGGAGAAACAGGTGCAACAGGAACAACAGGAGAAACAGGAACAACAGGTGCAACAGGTGCAACAGGAGGCACAGGTTCCACAGGTTCCACAGGAGCCACAGGTTCCACAGGTTCGACTGGATATGGAACAACGGGTGCAACAGGAGTAGGAGTTACTGGATCTGCAAGGCTTACGTTCGCTCACATTTACGATGCGAGTGCCACAAGAACTACAGATATCAGCGTTCTCGGTGAGGTAGTTGCCGGCCCAACACCCGACGTGCTGATAACAGTGAATGTTCCTCTCGAAACAATGAACAAGTTTATTCTCTACAAGAGTGCATGGCCAATCGGGTTCGATCCTCTTACAGCTGGTGGAATTAATAACCAGCCGCAGCCATATGTTGGCCTGGCACTATACACTGCGCTAGGGAATATACTCAGTAATCTGTCAGCGAGACTGTGCTCGACATCTGCCCCCGACCTTTTTACAGACGACTTCCCAAGATCAATCCAGTCAATTAGTAATTATTACAACTCAAATGCAAATTCATTCAATTTATCAAGCAGTACGATCCTCAGCTCAATCCCACCTGAAGCGATTACTTCAATCAAAGATGCTGGATTATCTATTAGCACATTGCTATCGATCTTACAAGACGTAGAAACATCGAATACGAATTATACTGTTGCCCTTCAGAATCTGTTTGAGCAAGCAGTTGCTTATGAACGCGTGAAGGATTTAGTAGTAATAACAGGCACAGATGTTCCTCCTTCATTCACGCAAGTAAGAAATACGACAACTCCTGGTGACTGGCCAGTGTATGGTGTTACATTCGTGGAAGACGACTCGATTCTCTTATACGTAAAGTATACCATAGGCAGAGTGCGCAGATATGGAGTCGATCCCACGGTTCTTGCTGGGCTTGATCCTACATTTGCAGTTGCACCAGTTCTTACATTGACATTCGGAGGAAAGACATTCGAAATTCCAATCGGAGGAAACTACATCGGTGACAGTATTGAAGGAGACACGTCTACAACATTCCGCTTATACGGAATCAAGCTCATTGCGACATCAAGAGCAACAAATATTTAAAAGTATATAATAAATGTATAGAAATACGAGCTGTGTTAGAGCATATACTACAGTTGGAACTGTTACAGTAGATCCTCTGTCAAAAGCAAAGGATGCTCTACTGCTGACATTAACACAGTATTTTGCAAAAAAACAAACTCGTGAACAAACTTTGGCTAGCCTTAATCTCCAGGCAAAGATTATTGAGAAAAGAATTGCTATGGAATAATTATGATTCTCTTATTGTCTCATATAATCCTGCATTTAAAACTTCTGTAAGCTCTACAGTGAATGAAAAATCCATTCCCTCTAGATCTACAATTTGTCCATATGGATCTCTCACAGCAACTGGAATACTTGAAATATTACTCGGTTGTTTAAAAATATACTCACGTGTTACCGTATCTAGACCGGTATCGTAAACAACGGCACCCTTAGGCTGGTTAATAATGATTTTTGCAAAAGAGTATATGTGATTCTTGTCAGGAGTTCTATGGGAAACTACTTTCCAATCAGGATTCAGGTCTAGAAATACGTAGTTATTATCAATAACATCGACAAGACCTGCGCCGGTATACGAATTCTTACCAATGAGAGTTGTTTCACGAAATCCAAGATTATGACCAAGACCGAAATCTCTAACGCGCGCTGCAAACTGTTCAAGGGAAAAAGCCATATTAAATTTAGTTCCATCTATTGTTGATATGGTCATTCGGCCGCTAGAATCATTATATGCTGCTACAATTCTAGATCCACCGTCAGCACTTCCAGACGGGTATACAAGTGTAAACACCCGATTTAACTCTGCTTCAAGTCCTAACTGATCATAATTTCCATCTGTGATGGTTAAAAGTCTATAAACAGAAGTACCGGGACCCTTTACTGCAAAACTAGTATTTCCACGCGATGCTGAAAATGTAAAATTAGTATTGGGAATTTCAATATCTGATACACGAACTGATATAATATTTTTCATAGTTGCATTAAACTTATATGTGAAGTTCGTAGACGATTGAGAAATATCATCTCTAAAACGTGAATCTATAGACAAAACATGAACACGAACATGTTTATCATAACCAACATGCTGCTTTGTCTTTAAAAAAGTGTCCTTACTCACCTTACTATGACTAGCCTCTTGGTGGCTTCCGCCAAAAACATTAAATGAATGTTGCTCATCGATTTCATCTGGTTGCTTATCTTCAGGCCCAACCTCTTCTTGAAATTCAGTGTGTTCTACTAAAAGATCCTTGGCGCTTTGTTCTTCTGCATAACCATCTCTAGCATCTCCGTCATGTTCAGCCAATATCTCAAAATAAGTCTTTCCTTCCATTACGTTCCCTTAGAATACATTGTTGAAAATCTGTCTAGATCATTTAACCAGAGATTACTTGCACTTGTACTCTCAAGTTCAGAGATAGAGTTACGGAGCTTTTCCAGGTCATCCTCGTGTTTCTTTGCAACAGCAAGAGTGATGGATTTGAATGGAAGATCCATCAGATAATCGAATGAATCTGAGATCTTTGAGAACTTATCCTTTGAAAGCATTGCATCGCAGTCCTCGCGACTCTTACGGCGAAGGTCTGGGACAGGACTATCCTGACTCTGTTGTTTGATAAAACGTACTACATTCTCATGGAAAGGTAGTTTATCACGCATCTCTTTTAGCATGAATTCCCTGCGCTTTTCGTAAAGTTCAAGACGAACACTCGCAAACTCATCAAGAATTCCATTGAGATTTTCATACTTCCGAATAACACATTTAGAATTGAATGCGTGCATGTTTGTCAGCTTAAGCTTAGATGTTAGCGATTTCTCAAGAGCAGCCGTATGTTCTGCATTACCGCTTAGCTTTACGCGAATGCAAACGTCGGTATCCGTAGACGTATCACTGAAGTCCTTGATAATACCATCTGCTTCCATCTTATCTAGAAATTCCTTGTAGTCGGAGGACCACGTCTCGATTGGAAGTTCTGAGATTACCATGACATCCTTCTCAAACTTCCACACACCCTTTACAATGTAATCTTTGTCAGACTTCTCTACGGTCCCCTTGAAGCCCTTAAACCAGGGAACAATTTCGACATCGGTGATCTTTGTCTTCTTGTTGAGCCAGTCCTTTAGAATTTCAGCCAATTTCAGAGGGCTGCATGGCGGGATAAATGTAGAATATCCGGTTCCAATTCCACGTGCACCGTTCACAAGAAGCATGGGAATGATGGGTGCATACCATTCTGGTTCTACCGGAAGACCGTCGTCATCCCGGTAATTCAGACATCCTAGATCGTCAGATGGAACGAGTGCAGAAATATATGGCTTGAGACAGGTGTGAATATAACGAGGAGATGCAGCATCCTTGCCTCCCTGTAGACGTGTCCCGAACTGTCCCTGTGGAACAAGCCATGCAAGATTATTTGATCCTACAAAGTCCTGAGCCATTCCGATAATAGCATCGTTCAGAGAGGCTTCACCATGATGATATCCGGAATGTTCAGAAACATAACCAGCAAATTGTGCAACTCGAATTTCTGATTTAAGATTCCGCTTGAGAGCAGAAAACAAGATCTTTCTTTGCGAGGTCTTAAGTCCATCCATTACATTAGGAATTGATCGTTCTAGATTATAGTTTGAAAAGTGAATAAGATCTTTGTTTACAAAATCACTGTAAGATACCGTCTTCTCTGCACCTACAATTTCGGACTTCGAATACCCCTTTAGCCAATCCTTGCGGTTATCGGCCATGGACTTATTGAATGCAAGTTCAATTGATTCATCCGATGGCTTACCAGTATAACCATAGCGTACAACATTCATGCTCTTAAAGTACTCTTTTGCTTCGTCCCGAGTGGAAGTACCGAGTCCCTTATAGTATTTGATCTTCCAACCGCGAGATTCGTCTGTCTTGCGCCACTCCTCGTATTCATGTTGAGTATAGAAAGACCGAACCTTAGATGCACGCGTTGCTTTCACAATCGGAGTTGCCATGTAGGTAATGAATCCTGGAATGCTAATAAGCTCGTGCCAGAGCTCGTGAAACATATTGATAAGAAGCCCGCGAATATGTGAACCATCATAATCCTGATCAGTCATAATTAGAATACTGCCATATCGAAGAGACTTTACATCAGAATATTTCTTTCCGGATTCGAGGCCTAAAATCTTCTTCATATTTGCAATCTCTTCAGTCTGTTCTACCTTGCGAGACGATGTATCCTTTACATTGAGCAGCTTGCCGCGTAGAGGAAATACGCCATAAATCTTTCGCTGATCCTGAGAAAGACCGGAAAGTGCCATAGCTTTAGCCGAGTCTCCCTCTGTAAGAATTAGTGTGCATTCGTGACTCTTAGAAGACCCAGCATATACTGCATCGTCTAGCTTTGGAATTCCAGTAATCTTGCATTGCTTCTTTCCATCTGTCTTCTTTTCGTCTTTCGAATCCTTGACATTCTGTGCAGCAAGAACCTTATCCATAATTCCGAGCTTAGAAACTGCCTTCTTGAGAAAGTCATCCGATAGCTTACATGTGACCTTCGATGTTAGAACTTCCTTGGTCTGAGAGCTAAAAGACGGATTCTCTACAAAGCAATAGATAAACACGGCAAGAGAGTCGCGGACTAGAGATGGTTTAACCTTAATTTTCTTCTTTGTTTCGATATATGCAACGTAATGCGAAACAACTTGATTCGTAATCTCGTCCACATGTTTTCCACTTCGAGTCCAAATACCATTAACAAAGGAAACGTTGAAAGCTTTGTCTGTAGGAGAGTCCGAAAGTGCGACATGCCAGTGAAGCTGAGGGTTCTCTGTAAGGATGGTTGCGCTTTTCGGAAGGTACCAGGAGACGTAAGATGTGAGATCGCGAAACTTGACCAATGCGCCGCACCATGTAACCTTAACGTCTTTTCCGACTGTCATTGCAAGATCGAATACACGCCTCTTTACGACCTCGAGTAGTGCATCTGGAATAGAATCCTTCCATCCAAACTTTGCAAAATCTGGTGTCCAGACAATCTGCACACTGGGCTTAGTCTTACAAGACTTCACTGTAGGAACTCCAATTTTTGACATATTATCTTCAAACACCTGTGTATACTTGAGTTGGCGAGTTGCGTCTACGATAGTCAATTCTAGACGCTTTGCAAAGATGTTCACTAGTTTTACACCATACCCATTCTTGCCGCCCACTAGCTTCTTTTCCTCCTTATCGTAGTTTGTAGATGTAAGAAGCTCTCCGAAAATAAGTTGTGGAATATATACGTCATACTCAGGATGCTTTGCTACATCAATTGACTCTCCGTCATTCGAAATAGTAAATGTCTTTCCGTCGCTTGAGATATCGATATGCTTCACCGGATTTGCGCTTCCCTTCTGTCGAAGGCGCACTACGTGATCGTGTGCATTAACAAGAAGCTCGTCGATCAGCTTGTAGAATCCGGGATTGAAATTAATATTTTTTGACTCAAAACATTCATCTCCGACAACATAATGGTCCTCTTGTGCATTTTCAATACTACCGATATATGTGTCGGGAAGGCTGAGAATGTGCTCCCGGTGAGTGTGTTTGCGATAAGTCTGAGATAGTGACATGATGGTTAAATATTCTATACCAGGGGACATGTAAATTCGTTTTGAACAAAGAATTTTGGTTTTGACGTTCTTGGAATTAAATACTTAAATGCCTCCAAGAAAGGTAAAAGTCCAACCTCCTGCCCAGGAAATACCTATAGTGTTTTTTCTGAGAGTCCCCGATGAAGCAGAAAATGGCGTTGTACCAGTTGGAGATCAATCGTCTTATTCAGATATTCTTCATTCTGTTGAATTCACTAACACTTCTGAACGTTTTGGAAATGAACTTTTAAAACCCATTCTTGCAAATATTAAACGGGAAACTGCATACTCAGAACATACTTCATGTTTTTGGTGTTGCCATCCGTTCAGTGGTCCAGCATATGTTCTTCCAGTGTCGTACGACACATACAAGAACGTATTTGTCTGTGAAGGAAACTTCTCGTCTCCTGAGTGTGCACTAGCTTTTTTGTATTCAGAAAATAACTTATCTGAAGGAATCCGTTGGAATAGACATGCACTTCTGTCTAGCCTTTATGGAAGTCTTTATAATTCACCAATCTCTCCTGCACCACCTCGCTCTCTGCTACGAATGTTTGGAGGACCGCTAGATATAAAGCAGTACCGTGATTATATAAATGAAGTTAATGATGTTATTCTAGCAGATTTACCCCCAATCCGTCTAATATTTCCATCTATGAATGTACAGGGGCCACTTCGCGATGTTAAAAAATATGTTCTGCTTTCAAATGATGTTGTTGAAAAGGCTTCTGAATCACTGAGACTTAAAAGATCAAAGCCAGTTCATGTGAATGTTCCAACTTTAGATATGTGCATTCAATCTAAACATACTAAGGTTTGATTATTAAATGAACCAACAGGTTACAGATCTTCTTAAAACACAATTAATTTTAGGTGCAAATGGGAGTGGATCTTGGAATGGACTTCGTAATATTGTATGCATGAATTTGTATGATACAGTAGTTGCAACATTCCCAGTTTGGTCAAGATTTATTTCAGCTAATGTATGTAGACGCAGGAGTACAAAACCTGTAGAAACGCCTCCTCCGAATAAAGAAGTTCGTTGTGAAATAGCATTTGAGAGACATAAGGAAGAGAAGCAGTCAAAACACATAGAAACTACAGTTTACCAACAGCGAACTGATGCAATTATTCATTCTATTTCTAAGGTTTCTGCAATCAGACATCTTCTTTCAATTGTCAACCACGACTATCTTCCTTATGAATTCGAACCTATTAAGGTTGATAGCGATATCTACTTTCAATTAACAGATCTTAAACATTCAGATGGTAATATTGAAACTCTAAAATTTAAGCTTTTTTGTTATGATCACGAAATTATCTTTCTCCAAGCTTATGTTGAAACGTGCAATACTGATTACGAAAGACACATGAAGAACAAGCTTGGGTCTCATAAGTATTTTTTTAACATGATTGTTCCTTCAAAATCTAAGGGAACAATGCAGAATCCATTACCCACTTCACACATCGTATTTACCAAACATAAGTTTCAGACATCTCGTACATTCGATAATGTCTTTTTTGAACAAAGAGCAAACGTAGAAACGCATACTGAGTTTTTCCTTAAGCGAAAAGATTGGTATGAAAAGAAGGGAATTCCTCATACTCTTGGATTTATGTTTCATGGTGAGCCGGGCTGCGGAAAGACTTCGACAATAAAAGCAATTGCAAATGTTGGAAACCGACATATAATAAACATACATCTTTCAGAAATTAAATCAAAAGAACAACTGAGTCATCTATTTTTCAACGACGAAATACATGTTCTAGACAATCAAAAAACAGAGAGATACACAATTCCTGTTAATGAGAGGATGTATGTCATAGAAGACATTGATGCAATGGGTGATACTGTTCTCCGTAGAGAATGGAAAAGACCAGAACCTGTAACTGCAAAGAAGGAGCCATTCTTAGATGCATTTGGAAATATAATTGAAGAACAAGAAAAGAACCCTATCGATCTTTCATTCCTACTTAACTTGCTCGATGGTACACTAGAATCAACTGGCCGTATAATCGCAATCTCTACCAACTTTCCAGAAAGAATTGATCGTGCACTTATCAGACCAGGTCGCATTGATATGATCATTCATTTCAAGAAGTGTTCATTGAAAGTACTTCGTGAAATGACAGAGAGTTTTTATGACAAACAAATTGAATCTAATATCTGGACTATTCCGGAACTCAATGAAAAATGGTCTCCTGCAGAGGTGAATCAGATACTATTCAGAAATTTCAAAAATCACGAGAAAGCGATGCATGAATTGGAAACTCTTTCGCGAGATGAACTTTATGGATTTTCGCTAAGCGGTTCAGACCTCTAGAATTTTTGTTGCAAGTTTGGTGATAATCTGGATATACGACCATACCGTCTGCTTTGTCTTCTCTGACATTCCATTAATATAGACTTTAAGTTTATCAACTACATTTAGGTCGACATCTCCCCGATCCGAGTAATCTTGGTTCAGGAAGAATGATTCATCCTTATTTGCAATCTTTTCCCCGTACGGATCAACAATTTCTGTCTTTACGTAGTTAACAACCATCATTGGATTTGTAGACTTGAACAGGGACAGGGTCGTCATAAACATCGGAAAATCTGGGTCATCTGGATACATTTGCTTGAGTTCATCAAAGAATGAATTAAACTGTGTAAAGAATGCCTCAATAAGAAGCTTCTTTGACATTCTTTATATTAAGTACGGCTAATACCAGAAAATTCGTTTTTACGCTGTGCTTCGATAGCTTCTAGGCGAGAAGCAATATCATCATTGGATGACGTTTTTGATTTTATAGTATTCTCTGTTTTAGGGTCTGCAATAGCTGCAACAGCAGAGGCGACGGCGCTTCCTAAAAATGTATACATGCTATTGCCATCTGATGCAAACTCAGTGGGTGTACTCCAAGATGAATAAGATTCAGATAGGCGGCCCGAGCCCTCAAACCCCCACGCAGAAACATCCCCTGTAAAAGAAGCCGACGACCCCCCAGCGGCCGCTCCTTCTTGCTTAGCAGGGAGCTCGGTTCTTGCATTTGTCGGCTTAGCAATGTACCCAAAAATATCCTTACCTACTACAACCTCCTTCGACTCGGGATTGTACAGGGTGGGGACCTTTTTAAGAAACCCCGGTATCTGGTCTCGTGCAAGAGACTCGACCAAGATAAATTTATAGAGACCCGCTTTGTTCAGGGCCTTTAGTGTTTCAATAATTTGTTTACTGTGCGGACACCTTTCGCTGTAAAACAGATATGGTTGGCTCATTTTAGTTATTCAACCCAAGGAAAAAACGGAAAGAATCGGCAACGAAACATCTTAACCAAAAACAATGGCGAGCTTTGTTGTAAAAAACAACTCTAAAGATGGATTTCATATGAGCTCTGAGTTTCAGAACTTTCCTGTAACATTTGTTAATGCACTTCGCCGCATTGTTCTCAGTGATATCCCGACCGTGGTTATCCGAGATATTCAGATTATTTCAAATACAACTCAAATGCCACACGAGATGCTTCGCCATCGAATGGAACTTCTTCCAGTTAACGTAGATCCAAGCGATACTAGTATTATCAAAGATGCTGTTATTGAGTTGCGCCTGTTTGCAGATCCAGACAAGGATCGTGATATTACAACTGATGATTTTGTAGTCCAGTCTGGAAGAGAGCACATTCTCATGAAGGATCGCGATCTCGATACGCCTTTGCTGTTTCTTCGAGTGAAGAAAGGAGAGGTCGTGCATGTAAAGGCTCGTCTTTCAGTAGAGAACGGGTCTCAGGTTTGTACTGCTACAACTAAGTTTCATATTGATGAAGAGAGAGCTAAGGTAGATAAGAAAGCTTATGTGGACAACGGAGGTGATCCGAGGGTGTTTGACAACTTTGATATTCAAAAGTCATATTCTGTCGATAAGATTGGCCGGCCTAACTGGATTGACATGAGTATCGAGAGCGTGGGTGTTTTAAAGTCAAAACACATTCTCAAGCTAGCAGTACAGGGACTTGCAAAACTCGTTGACGAGTGGATGAACGCAGCCGTAGATAATATTGCACGTGAGAGCGAAAAACATGTTTATAGCATCTCTCTGGAACAAGGTGGACATACTGTAGGAGCACTACTGCAGGAAACTATCTATCACAGTCAGGAAGTGGACTTTGTTTCATATGATATCACACACCCTTTGAAAAAAATGATGGTTCTTCGGTTTCTTACAAAGGAGACTCCCGAGAATATTCTCAAGAAGACGAAGGCTACGATTCACGAATATTGTGAGTTAGTAGAAAAGGCACTATAAGAATAATGGCGGAACGGTTGTTGTTCGACCCAACATCTGAGTTTGAGATTCTCGAGACCATCGAAAATTTTGAAGAAGAGATCCAACGCCCAGAGGATATTAGATTTTTTACACTAGAAGAGCAGCTTCTTGATTACTTTGAAAAGGTAATTCCAAAGCGCAAGGCCACTCGACAAGAGTTGCAGATGCTAAAATACGATCGTGATCGAATGAGACTAGCATATGGCAATTATATTCACATTACAGAGACGGACTACGTAGTTGATGTTAACAGAAAACAAGTAAAAGTAGATTGGATTACTCCAGTTTATAGTTCATTTGACTATAAGACCTATTCATATGCAAAAGAATACGTTCCTCTATTTGAAAGAGACTCTAGAAGAACGCCGAATTACTATCCGCGGCTGTTATCTGCCTTGCCGAGACCATACAGTACAACTGGCGAGGGTATATTGTTGTCTTCAAACGAGACTCTAACGAACGAAAAAGGTGAAAACTCTATAAAGGCTCTTGCAAATTATCAAAGAACCAGAACAGTTATTCATGACGATGGGACTATGGATGTTGTTGCAACTGTTGTTCCTAATACAGGAGATGACATAAAAATATCAGGTTATTATTTGAAGGCACGTGAACTCGATCTTCCAAATCCGATGGCAGATCACCCATTTTTGCGTTCAACTCAACCAGGCTATGTAAAGTCAGAGTTTCCATTGCTAAATATATATCCGAGTTTTGCAACTATTCTGGAACACGCTATTCCAGTTACAACAGACCCATACACAGAGGGGAAGCAATATCTAAAACTTTACGACGTGAAACTTTCTCAAATTCCATGGTCTAGTTGGAAACAGAGATTTCCCCCAGTTGAGACGAAACAGTCTATAACTGCTGTCACTAGTATAAACTTTCCCTCAGATAATAAAGAACAAGAACCGGGAGAAGTTCTTACTAAGCAGTATCATACATCATGGTATCCTGGTTTGCATCCACGGCTATGGCTGTCTAAACAAATAGATGCCGGACATTTAGTATCCCAACTCTTGCTATCCGAAGCAAGCGAAAGTGGTGTTTTACCGACTCCTCCTCCAATGGACGCCCCTTCTCCATCATATCCATCTGCAAGTGCAGATATATGCATGAACTTAACAGGAGACTTTGACACCTTTCTTTCGAGCGGTCTTTTTAGGGTAATCAAGAATACAGGCGTATGCGTTCCTGTGGGGATGATTCATCAAGAAAAAAGCAATGATGTTTTTAAAGGAAAACTTGGTTGGAGAGAAGATACTAAGTCGATTATTCAAGCAACTTATTTAAAAGTGCTAAATGCATTTCAAATTTCAGATTTACCAGACAGTGTGGTGAAATATGAAAAAGTTGACCGTTTACCTGAATCAGAACGAAGAAACGACGTTCTCGTTATTTTGAAGGACTACAGTAGAAGTCCTGAAGATAGGGCAGACGCAATTGAGCTTATAACACGAGATCTTCATATGGTAGAAAAACAGTATATTGACGTGGGTGGAAAATTTGTAATATGTGCGCATACGCTCGAAGTCTTGCATGGTAAGCTTGAAGATGATCGTATGGGATTTTACTCTGAATGGACATATAGTCAGGATGGAGGAAGAATATGCAAGTTCTGCCACGAAGAAATAAATAAAGACTCATTCGTGGCAACAAAAGAGTACGATGATGATGGACATCTGATGATGGACTACCAGGCTCTTGAAAAAACTACATACAATGGAAACAGTCAAATAGATGTTTTTACTAACTCGCTAGTAACTCTGAAACGACTTTTTGATCTTGAAAATGCAGGGGAATCGATTCTTTATATCCTGCTTTCTATTCTGCAAATTCTCCCTCAAGAAACACAAGTATTGCCACTATTGCAACTAATTAGAAGATTGACAAGTTCACTAAAATCAAGAGCTTCATCTGGGAAGATTTCTAAAGAAAATCAAGATCGTATTGAAGGAATTTTAGGAATAGCATCAGCCGTAGTGCTTCTACAAACCCACAATCCATTCTTGATACCAAAACGCTCATTGGGGAGCAAACCAATGAATCTTTCTGGATTTCCACGTGATTCTACAAACCCAAAAGAATCTCCTGTTCTAGATTCAGTAATATTAGTGCTTCGCAAAACTCTTGAGGCATTCCCTGCTACATATAGAGGATCCGTGGCTGCGATATCTAGACAAGTTTTATCCAAACCAGAAAAGGTAAAAGAAGAAATTGTTCCATATCTAAAAGTATTTTTTGAGCAGTTTAAACCACTGTTTGAACACGCTATCGACCGCTATTCTGCACCTGTTGAAGAAGCTCCTCTAAATTTGATTCAATTTCCAATCATTCGAATTGATAATCCATTATTTAAAATAAACGATGAAGTTGATGCAGAACAAAATACGTCATGTTCAGTTTTTAGAACACTTGTAAGTTGGACAACTAAAAAACTACCAACCATTGTTCAAAATTTAATAAGACTTAGGCGTCCAATATATCCAAGTCCGCGTAATAAAATCTTGAATGTAAATTTAGATAAAATTCAAACAGTGAACATATCCGACAAAGAAATACGTTCGGGGATTGCTAGTGGATTACCAAGCGGATTTCCGCTGTTGAGCGAAATAATGAAAAGAGAACTAGACAGTTCCGTTATATGTACTCTCACGTCAAGACTACTCGATCTTGTCTCAAAAACTGGCTTTTCTAAAAGTTTGCAAAGCGAGTTCAGAAGCAATATAACGCTTCTTGATGTTACCCAGAGCCCGTCTTTGCTCCGTGATACTGCTAAATCTATATTTTTTAACTTTTTGCATGCAATAAAGAAGGACAGGAACACAGCGTCTCTCACTAGATTAATAAACGAATCACTTAAAACAGATTTAACTCTTAGAATGATTCTTCTTTCAAAAAATGCAGCTGACAAGGAGGAGTTTGAACTTCGAAGCAATGAGACTAATCTTTTGAAGAAAAGATATCGCGAAATGAACGATACACAGCGTGAGATAACAAAAATGTTAGTAGATATTGGAATTTCAGATTTTATTGTCACCAACGAAGATCGTGAAGTATTTGCAAGACAATTTGAGGTAAATATTGAACGTGAATATGCACAACTCCAAGAAGAGTTAGACACAAACAGACCTGAAGAAGGGTACGACAATATTCGTGATTATGTCGAAAACGGTGATCAGCCCGTGGCTTACGACGGTAGTGTCATGAATGTTGACAGAGGTGATTACGGCGACAGAGCAGTACGTGACTACAATGATTATACCGAACAAACAATGTTCGAAGATAATGATGGCGATGGAATATAGTATACATGCCATTAGATTATAAACAAAAATGTCATTGGAAATCAATCTTGTTAGAAACTCAAATCACGCGAATGACGACAAAATCCTTGTTAGAAAGCGTCATAACCAAGCTGGTTACATGCTGAGATATAAGGATGCAGCTATTAATTCTGTATGGGTAAACGAAAAAACTTCGGAACAGGTTTTTTCTTATATTGAAGATACTTTGCGTGTTATTTCAGCAGATGCCGATCCGTTTACGCATGTTCAGGTATCTATTCCTGGATTTCCTGTAATTTTTCTTCCTCACAATGCACTAACTGCTGATATGATAAACATTATTCTAGATAACGTCTACGATTTTATTTATTCTCCACCAGCTTCATTTGTACCTTAGATTGCCATTTTCGTAATTGTATAATTTCTTTTTTTGTATAGATGTAGCCGTTCCTGAAACTGGCGGCGAAATGCAGGGTCAACAATATCTAGGATAAGCGGATGAACTGTTCTTTTATCCTTTTCGACTCGCAGAATTCTCCCAACAATCTGATCAACATCTGGTCGAGATGTAGCCATCAATAATGTATTCAACGAAGCTACATCGAACCCTTCCTTGCACATCTGATAAGTTGCAATAAGGATTCTCTTTGTTGATGTCCATTCATTACGCTGAGCAGCTGGGGTCTTCCGAGACAGCACGCACGCATTTTCTTTCAGTTCCCCCGGCAATAATTCGAGAAGCCTGTTTGTATGATCTACTCGATCGGATAAAACTAAAATCTGTCTGTTTGTTTCTTGATATACATCTTTCAAGATTTCAATTATAAATGCATTTCTCGGTTCGTATTCAGCTACCTTGTTAATCATCAATGTGGTAAACATGACCCCTGCATCATTATAGATAATCTCATTGAACGAGTCATCTGGTGGTTCATATTCAAAGTATTCTACGTTTACAAGTCCATCAACCTTATCAGCAGAATCAGATTTATATACAAGAGGGCCGAGAAACCAATGGATTACGTGCATAAGCTTATCTTTCCGTTCGGGCGTCGCAGAAAGTCCGATCATATATCTAGATGTAATTTTTGGAATTGCCTGGCTAAATGACTCTGATGCAATATGGTGACACTCATCTACAATTACAAGACCAATTCGTTTGAAAGTAGAAACCGGATATTCTTTCATAGAAATGCTCTGTAGCATTGCAACAATTACATCTTTATTTTCAACTTCTACCGTGTCGCCTTGGACCGTTCCAATTCTTGCATCTGGTAAGAATGCAGACAAACGTTCAATCCATTGATCTCGAAGAAAGGTATTGTGTACTAGAACTAGAGTGGGCATTTTAATTTGTGATGCAATATAGAGTGCACAAACAGTTTTACCTCCCCCCGTTTGTAATGAAATAATACCATCTTTTGGTTCAGGTTTTAAAATACTGTTCACTACCTCCACTTGAACGGGCCGAAGAGAACCGGTAAACCTCCAATATTTTTCAGGAGTTTGTTCAACGTTTCGCGTTGTAGTCTTCAATGGACCATACTGCTGAATTCCATAGTGTTTCGGAACATACAGAAACTGCTCCGACTCCTTGAATACTGGATATCTTGATACAAATTGTGGTTTTACAAATACCGATGGGATATAAGGTTTTACAGTTAATGTTCCTTTAACATGATGAATATTTTCAATGTCTTTCTTTTCGAGGCAATAACCATGAATCGTTAATGCCATTTGTAAGTTGAAATGACATTAAGATTTTCATCCGTTTTAAATAACAATGAGTCAGTTTGGCCAGGATACCGAGGTGTTAAGAATTTTTAACAAAAAAAGAGGCGGGTACTTTATTGAACTAGGTGCACACGACGGGGTCACATTATCAAACACGCTTTTACTAGAAAGAGAGTATGGTTGGAATGGATTGTGCATAGAGCCAAACCCAGAATTATTTGAAAAACTAGAAAAATCTAGAAAGTGCAACGTTTCCAACGGTCTCGCATTCTCTGAATCTGGTATTGTAGTTGACTTTTCTTGCGGAAATCTACTAGGTGGAATATCAGATCACATTGATAAGTACCTAGATGTAAAAAAGAATGCAAATAGAATTCAACTAACAACAACTACACTTACTGAGATATTAGACAGCTGTAATGCACCTGAATTTATTGATTATCTATCTCTTGACACCGAAGGCACTGAGCTAGATATATTGAAAGGAATTGACTTTTCAAAGTATTCGTTTGGTTTCATGAATATTGAGCACAATTTCATGGAACCTCGTAGAACAGAAATTAAGAAGTTTCTTTTTGAACGGGGCTATTCTTTTTATAGTGCAAATAGTGTTGACGATAACTACATAAATTCTAAACTTCGTTCTAGTGTTCCAGAACCAGTTTTTAATTACAATCGACCATTAAGATGGGGGCTAAGACGTAACTAAGAAATGATTACTTCTAAAGCAGAATGTAGGCGCTTTGCTTCTACAGCATAACGAGAATCATCCATGGTAGAGAAAACCCGTGCGCAAGATGCGAGTGTGAGAAAATCTACAAGTAGTTCCACATTCACCTGATCCTTTGATATTGTTTGATTATCCATTAAATGCAAGGGTACAGATCCTACCGACGACATTTTTGTGAGGACAGGGAACTCCGGAAACCTTTTTTTCCACATATCGATGAATTCATTATCGTCAGATACAACAACGAGTTGAGCTCCGTTAAAAAGGCCATTTGCAACTAGTTTTACAGCAATAGCGCTTATACGATCTTGTTTATTAATTCTCGTCGATCTGTCAGTCCCACGAAGATGAATCCCCCATTTGTCAGATAACTTATACGTTTTCTGTCTTAATCTTACTTCTTCGATTACTCTCGGATCAATGATTCTGAATACCTTTGTAAAAAAAGCAGAATCATTGTATATCTGCCGGTTTCCAACGCATGAAACTACAAGTACGTCCTCAACACAAGGTTTGAAATTATCTCCAATATCTACATCATCTTTTGAAAGTGTTTCGTTTAGTATGTCCTTAACACGCCCATTCCAAAATGGTGGAAATGCACTAATGTCGTCTGGTATATCATCTAATTCAAAGGATGGAAGATTAAGTTTAAAATAAGTGTAGAATGACTCTTTGCCTCCAGACCATATAGTATCTCTCCAATCTACATAAATTGGTACATTGTAAGTTATGGCAAATTTTACACACATTTTTAAGGATTCGAGTCTATCACCAAACCCACACCATCCCTTTACAATCATATATTTCATTTGTAATCTAATATCATATTAAATGATTGTTCCTGTCCTAGTTGAATTTCTAGGAACACTATTGTTGATAGGTACAATTGCCTTTGCAAAAAGCCCATTGCTAACTATTGCAGCACTTTCAATTGCAGTTACTGCTGGTGGAAAGATTTCAGGAGCGCATTTTAATCCCGCGGTATCCGTTTACCATGCCATGGCTGGTAATGTATCTAAAATACGTGCTCTTTATTATATTCTAGCGCAGGTTTCTGCTGGAGCTATTATAGGATTATTTTCAATGATTTAATTCTACAACAACTCATAAATGAACAAGTCCTATGACTATGGTGGAACACAGGTGGCATTTTCTAAACCAGTTCAAAGGCTAAGATCGGTAAAGAAAACAGTTCACGTCGATTCTGCAGATCGCGATACAAATATGTATAAAAATTCTGGAGATTTTGTTATTTATCTCCCGCGTGTATATGAGAAAGTCGTGTCGATTGCTGTTAAACAGGCTGAGTTTCCTGTTACAAACACAATAACGCTAAGTATATTTGATAAAGCGGATCCTACTGTCGTTGGCAAACTTACCCAGAATCCTTCATACTTTGTACTCGACATCGAAGGGCTAAACAAAGGAGACTGTGGCTCTGTTGGAGCTGATAGATCTGCATTTGTAGATTCTGTATTTGCAAAATTTCAAGTACATTCTACCACAGATCCATTATTTTACACGGAAAGCAGCGGTGCAAAAATATGCGAGTATTATCAGCCATCTATTTCTAAGTTAGACCGACTTCATGTAACAGCCCGTATTCATGGACAGACTAAGAACCAGTCTATCTACTGGACCGACTCTAATTTTAGTTTTTCACTCGAACTCGAAACACTTGAAAACTCATTCGATGATTTTTCATCAATTGAGTCGCGAGTTTCGGAACGTGCATCTTCTGGATTTCTTGGATGCTAAAAATGGAAATATCTGGTGCAAATTAGTTGAAATAAATGAATGGAGAAGCATATGGTAGATAGGTCTCCCGATATTAATCCTCACAAGACTCACTATCATCAGGCTGTAATCCTTAAGCGAAACAAGATCTTGGCAGTTGGACACAATATGATTGGATCTAGGTCGAAGGGCTGCGGTTATTCTGATCGAACCATTCACGCAGAACGCGCAGTTGTGAAGAATCTAGGAGATTACTCACAACTTCGTGGTGCTACTCTAATTGTTTATCGCTACAACTCTCATGATAAACTACTCGACTCAAAACCATGCGACGAGTGTCAGCTCTTTCTTGAAAAATGCATGAAGGAATATGGACTACGTAAAGTAGTATACTCGACTGAGAAATAAAATGGATTTTTATTTAGAAAAGAAAGGCCTGCATAACCAATATGGAGGAGCATCGTGTAAAGATCATGAAGGTCATCCAGGCAAATACGGAATATGCGAACCGCCCCAACTCCGTTGATAAGGCAGGATGCGCAATTCATACCGCATTACTATGGAAGATCGTTGAAGCCATCGACTCGAATGACACAAATGCATATGATCTTGCACACGAGGAGTTATCGCGTTGGGTAAACCACAGACGCATGTTCGGGTAGGTATAATCAATTTTTACTTAACTCGACGCCCTAAATTGACAAATGTATCAAATGTAAAAAGAAAGAATATTCCGGTGACGATATATAGAAGCATATCCTGACTAGATGGGGTTTCGTATCCAGTTTGATTTTGTTCTATCATTTGAAGAATCCGATTAAGCTTTACTTCATGCGCTTCTTGCTGAAATACAGGAGGTGCATAAGGAAAGTCGGTGCCAGAATCACTCGGAAAGAACGGCTGCGAATATCTCGATTTTGTCGATGTAAAATGTTCTTTAGTAGGAGGTACTACGTCGGGGGTGTAGTTAGAATCCTCGTCATTTTGTGCAATCGGAAGAGTCGCTGATAGGTCATCTATTGTTTTTTTGTGTGTCATTTGCGCATGAGCTCCACGGTTAGCAGGATTTGCAAACACTCGGTTCTCCTTAGCAGCATCTCTTTTCTCCTCAGGATGCTGGGTTTTGTGGGCCATAGAATGTGTCTTTTTGGGAAAACTCGTCCCCCATACCTCGTCCAGACTCGAATACTGAGTATTCATTCACTTGTTCAAAGGAGCATAGAAAATTCTACAAAAGTCATTTTAATAATATGCTTAAAACATAAAATGAAGCTTCCACAGACAGACATGATCCTCCTTGGAGTTCTTGTAGTTTATATTGCATTTTTCACAAATCCACCACCAAATGCAGTCACTCAGGTACTAGCTACATCCGTTGGAAATGTGGTTGTGCTAGCGGGAATTCTAGTGCTTTCTATGAAAGTAAGTCTTCTTGTTGGAATGTTTGCCGGGATTGCATACGTTCTAAGCTCGAATATGAAGATCGAATTTTTGGACCCTAAAGAGCAAACTCCTAAAGACAAGAAACAGCCAGTATCCGCAGGAGTGTCCGCTGCTGCTGCATCGGGTATACTCAAGGAACTTCTCGGAAAGGCTGGCAAAATTCCTTCAGTTGCTGGCAAGAGTGTAACCGCTCCTCCAGTATCGACATCGATCCCAAAACCAGCAGGTCTTGATAAGGGAACCGAACATTTTAGCGGAGTCTAAGTAATAGAATGTTTCATCATGTGCATAATACAGTAAATTTTTTAAATTCCAATACGATGTTTGCTGGTATCATGCTTTTGTTATTGAATGTAGGAGGTCGGTTTATAACCCACGAGCTTAGTTATGATGACAGAGAGTATTCGGAAAATATAATTCTTCGTAGATTGGCTATTTTTGCAGTTTGTTTTGTTGGCACAAAGGATATGCTTACATCTATAGTTTTGACGGCCGCATTTGTTGTTCTTGCAGGGGGTATATTTAGAGGTAAGGGGCCGTTTTCTCGTGAAGGTATGAAAAACCTTGAAAGTTCTGAAGTTGTTTCTTCCCCAGGTAATCCCTACGATGGAATGGTATCTGGAGATCCTCCTTTGTTTCCTAAGTAATAAATGGGCGGCGGTTTATTTGGAACTCCGCTTTATCTAAATCCAAAATGCTTGGTTTTCTCTGCATTTGTCTTAGTGGTATATTGGCTCCCCCATCCTAAGGCATTTTCACATCGAGCAGTTTCTGCATTTTTACTAGCTACTTCTGCGTATATAATACTTGCTTGGTATGATGTGCTATTTGATTGCAATGATAGACTTCGCCCTACATTACTTGGATGGTTATCAAAGCCGTTCAAACCAAGTGAATATTCTGAAGAATACGAAAAACTTCCTTTAAAATATAAAAAAATAATTAGAACAGTTGACGTAGCTGTTCTCGGAGTTCTAGTACTGGCTGTTGCATACCCATACATTCAAACCTAAAAATGGAAAGATTATACGTTGGTCTACTTTTATTAAAATGGCAGATGATCCCCGTGAGATGATTTCTCGCGCACAAAAAATTTTGCCCGGCCTAGATATGTCGCCCCTTCTTCCGTTATTTGGAATTCCGCCTAAAAAGCCCACTGCTGATGAAATAACTGAAAAGATTAAGATTCTTCGTGATGCACAGAAAATGCTGCCTCATGTAAAGAACATGTTCTGTCTTCTTGGTGCGTTTGATATCTCAACACACCGTCTTGGGTTGACTGTTCCAGAGTGCGAACAACGTATTGAGCTTGAAATCTTTGAACTAATTTGTCAACGCGATAAGCTAGACGAATCTCGATCAGAACCCAAGCGAAAGCGTGCCGATTAAAATGGATAATTTTTTTGATAGATAAAAGTCTGTAAAATGGCATCTCCATCTGATTTCTATAAACTAATTCAGGCTGAACGAGCCAATAAAGACACGCTGTCATCTGAAGAGCGTAAAGAGATTATACAAATATCGATTGTGCAACTTGATCGCCTTCGTCGCAGTGTAATTTCGCTTCTTGAAGATAACGACTTTCGAGTGTTTGAACGCAAAACTCCAAAGTCAAAAGCAGCTTATAAACTTCTAGAGTTGCTTCATATCGGCATTGCCAAGTTTACTGATCTGAGAGATTATCCTTCAACTGAAGATTTTATCTCTACGAAGGGTATTTTAGTTTCCATCAATGATGCAGAGCTCCGCTATGCGTCGGTATGCTTTGCATAAAAATGGATTTATTTTTAATAATCTAAAGCTCTTTCAAACAAATGGTTCGCCCCATCACCTTTCACGGCCCTATCGGCGACCTCACCGTCGTGATGCGCGACGTGTCCGAGGTCATGATCGAGACCAACAATCGCGGTCAGTCGTTCATCGTCGTCAAGAGCGGCAAGAAGATCCAGCGCGTCAACTGCGGAACTTCAGGTGCTGCCTCCACGTTCATGCGGAACGTGGTAGGCGCGCTCAAGAAGGAGCAGAAGCGAAAGGAGATGCTGGCCGAACTGGCCGACGAAGAGAATGCGGTTGAGACAGACTGATAAAAATGAAACTTTTTTGATGTGTATAATGAATATAAAATGTCTTTTGATCTCACTTCAGATATTGCACAACTCGAGACTAACGCCAACGTTATTTACTCTCGAATTTGTACTCTAGAACATGCACTTTCTCTGTTCGGCTCTGCAAGTAACACATTTGCTCTTGCATCAGCATTCGGACTAAATCTTAGAAATCTCAAAGAAAATAATACGGAAGCATGTAGACAGCTATTTGTTGATGAGATAACGTTTCTATATGACAACTGGGCAGATGCAAAGTTGGCAGTGTCAATATGTAGCGAACGCTCTGCCCAAACTACATTTCAAAAAACTGCAAGTATTCATTTAAGAGGGATAAAGCGAGGCCGTGAATAAAAACGGATTTATTTTTTATAGAAAGATTGTTCTCGGGGCTAACAGAGAAGTTGTGGTCTTTGAAGAATTTGCTTTGAAAATAGTATGCTAGAAAGCATATAAAGATAGAAGTTAATTGGACGAAGATACGATAACAAAGGAAGTCCTCGGAAATGTCTCAATCTCAAGAGGCAGAAGGGGTGCAGTAAGGTGAATGTGAGAGTTTACCAGATGAGCATCATGGTCTAGTGCGGAAGGTGGGGCACAGATAGGTTAGAATGACCTTAACATTCATGGGCGTTCAGAAGTGGACTATGCAATAAACCGAAGGAGGGGGTTTGTTGACTGATGCACAAACAGTAATAAGTGTGGGAGAATACAGAATAGTGCGTATTCAAATCAAGAGACGGTAGGAGAGTCTTGGTTGCAAGTATGAGCAGTATCATATCGTTTAGGATTTTAGTAAAAATCAAGAATACAGTGTAATTTAGCGGTTATGTTGTATCCGGGATTACTGTAGGCATACAGTTTTTTCTTTGAAAACGAAATTCATCCTTAGCCTACAGCTATATTCTAAAGATGAAGCTATATGTAATTGTAGATTCACGTCACGGTCCAGTGCTTGAGTTTTATTCATTTGAAGAAACCGAGTATTATCTGCGAATGGGTCCAAGATATTCATGTTATGAATACAATGAAAACTACGGTGAATACATAATTGGCTCAAAATTTACTTATGAAAATGATAAGCTTATTACATATCCAGAAGGAACGTGGCAGGTTCCTCTTGGATATACAGTGCATACTATTGCAACACTATGCATTCAGTGTAAGCTAATGAACTGTTTTACGGGTGAACATGTATGTGTGTTCTGTAGTGAGTGTGAAAGGTGTAACAAAAAGTATGCTGATTGTCGTTGTGGTTTTACTGATTATTAGAGCTTAATGGTAACAGAATTTTTACCAGTAGATCCCCCCTTTTTTGCAGGAGTCAGTGATACCTTTTTATCGGTAGCCTGGGTTCCTGAGTTCACCTTATTGAGAAGATCGCTGATATCAGCTGGAATTGATGGTGTTTTCATCTCACGCGACGGCGCGGCTGCAACTGGTGGCTGGGGATTGGGCCGCTGAATCTTTATTGGCGACTTGAAAGCGGCGGGCTTTTGCTGTGTCTGTGTTGGTTGAGGAGGAACCATACTGCTCATGAAATTGGCAAGCCCCGAAAGTGGGTTACTAACATTTGGAGCCATCTGCGGAGCTGCCGCTGCCGAACGAGATTGTGATTGCATTGCAGCTGTAGCAAGCTGTCTGGCAATGTCTGGATTAGACTTGAGAACTTGATCGATATTGGGAATAGGTGATTTCTGTACCATCTGATTGGTTAAATGCACCATATACACCATCATACAAGTGCGAATTGGAATACGAACCAGGGGGTGCATCTTGAGTTTGTCTCCGTAAAGGTCATAAAGCTCCTCGAAGTCTTCCTCCATGTCTCCGACCTTCATTTGTGCAGCTTCCGAGAGACCATCTAATTGAAGACCAAATGCTTTTACAAGTCCTACATTCTTTGAAGCCCATTCAACACCTCCCATGCTAGTAACAAACCATTCTGAAAATTGCTGAACTGTGCGATCCATATCCTTTTCCTTTCTGATAAACTCCATCTCCATCTCCATCTCTTCTAGACTAGAATCCATTGTGAATCTCTTTCGCAGAGGAACTCCAAGTTTAGCAAGACGATCAAACTTCCGCAACATTTCATACTTTTTGCGCTGTGAGTGCTCGTCAGACATGCGATGACGAGAAGACTGTGATGGTAAATACGACTCTGCGTTTAGATTTTGAACACCACTCCACGTCTCTGTCTCGCCTACCGTATCTAAGTTTGGGACAAGTCTAGGTGCAGCTTCGGTTGGTGCATCGAAGGCGCCAATATCAATTGTGTCAAGTGCAGGGAGATTTGTGTTAGCGTTCTCACCCATCATACTTGGATTTAAAAGAAGGTCTAACCCTACAGTTTCCATTTGTTATGAGTTAACGTTCAACCTATTAAAACTTTAACGCGTATGAACAATGAAGACACGTAGGTTTTATCCGCGCAAATATTTCAGTGGTCTTTCTGAGTCAAAGAAAACACGGCGAAGAGCAGAAATAAATAAATTTGGATCTATGTCATGGAAAAATCCATTAGCATATGTCGGTTTTAAAACTGATAACGTAAAGACAAAGGTATCTAATTATACTGCTCGGTGGAGGCGTAAATTTCCTGATGCAAAATCACTTGAACAAAAATCAAAGGTAACTGGTGTTCCTTTAAAATATATTAAAGAATCATACAATCGTGGTATGGCAGCATGGAGAACTGGCCATAGGCCAGGCGCGACAGAACAGCAATGGGGGTATGCTAGAGTGCATTCTTTTTTATTAAAAGGAAAAACATACCACACAACAGATTCTGATATCGCAGATGATGCAAAAAAGCACTCAGAAGGTGCAAGAAAATGGTGGAATTGATTATTTGTTGTTTTCCATGAACCACAAGCCTTGTAAAAATGCATCTGCTAAATCGTCCTTTTTAGGATGTTTTAACATATAGTCTTTCCATTCCTTTGGAACCAAAGCCGATGCATGTACAATACCTGTTTTTTTACGTCCTTTATATGTTTTTGTAGCATCATCTATGCTTACCATGTTTGATAATTTATGCACTGCAGAAACACCCTTGGCGTCATAACCGTGACATACAAACCACATGTGCATCATAGCTTGAACGGCCATCATGCGCTTATCGGGCTGTTGTTCAAAAATTACCCTATGAGACCCTGTCCAAATAGATGTTCTAGCAGTCAAGGATTCTGAAATTAGAGGTGCCAAGTCAACTACAGATCCCTGTTTGCACGATTTCACACATCGTTTCCAGACTTGAGAAGAATAATGAGTATAAAGTGCATCTACAAGAGACTTCTTAGTCGTTCCAGTTATATTGAGAAGAGCCCCTTCCTTTTGAAGCGCTTCAGTCGTTTTTTTGTTTAATGATGTCTTGGTAACTGATTTTCCCCGTTGTTTATGAATGGTGCACGCATATCTTTCTTGCTGTTTCCAGTTTGCTGGTTTTGCACATTTAAAACATTTAGGACTTCCATGACCAGCGCCTTCTGCCATCACATCGATTAAATCCCAGTGCAGAATTTTCACATCTTTTCGTGAAGTTCCTTCTAAAATACAGAATGCTAGATTACGTAAGCCAACATCAAATGACACAAGTCTCATTGTTACTTGTATGATTGCATTGTAAAAATGGAATCTAGAATTGATGTAATAAATATTTGAAAAGAATGGAGGATCCGATTCGTACTGCAAAGAACCGAGTCTGGAGACTTAACTTTTGGTACCTAGAGGCTCTTCAGTATGAAGATATTACACCTGAAGAGCTCTTGGATATGAGAATCAAAATTTTGTATGCAACAAAAGAGCTAGTAAGGCTCACTAGCGAGAAGCTTCTAGCTGCTGAGTCTGAATCAATCTTTACTGGAAAGTCATGTGAAGCAGAAAGAGTCGATTACGACGATGCTTTCAAACGGCTTATATATGCATCATTTGATGTTACAGATCACTCATAAAAATGGAATTATTTTTTATACATAATATAAGCTTTAAGAGTCGACACAGCATGGCGTCTGAAAACTGTAAGTGGGAGGATGCAAATGTGAGGGCCGACGAGGCGCTTGCTCTCGCGAGTAAGCTTTGCGCTGCGGGACGGGAAGTTCCACTCGAGATCCAGCTTAAGTGCAACGTTGAGGTGCAGCACCGCTACATCGTCAACTGCCTGGAGTACGGCCCGAATTTTGCAAACATTAAGTTTAATTTTGAGGTCGAGACGTGGAAGACCAATCGCCTTTATGAGAAATTTCAAGAGATGCAGAAGTCGGCAAAAATCCCGGAGGAGAATATCATCTCGCTATGGACTTTCAAACTTCACCCTGAGAGGGCAATGGAATACGCGGCGTTCTGCCGAGATTACTTCTCAAAATACGGTCAAGTAGTCAAGAGTTACGAGGACTTTGATTTCTTACGTTGCCGTGAGATTTCAAAATCCGGGTACTAAAACTTTTAGATTTTTTCATAAAAATGGAATTAAATGTTGGCGAATGAATTTGGAACAACAACATGGAGTACATGGAAATGTCGGAGATCACGAAAGCAAAGCTCCAGATCTGGAAGCTTCAGTTCGACCTGGAGCGAGCTGTTGTCGACGGCTCGGCAAACTCACAGGAGATCAAGGATCTTAAGATTGCAATTATGAATGCAACTAAGATTCTTGTGCATCTAACTAGTGCCAAACTTCTGGTTGCAGAAAATGCTGCCGTCTTCAACGAAAACTTGTCAGTTGCCGAGGAGAAGTCTGAGTATACTGAAGCTATTGACGCTCTTTTCTCAGCAGCAGAAAGGGTAAACAGTCATGTATAAAAATGGAATTATTTTTTACTAAAGTTATAAAATATTACTGAGAAATGTATCTTCGTGCACTCGCCAATGCTACCATGAATATCACGGCAGGTGAACAGACATCGCAGCCGGAAATAAATTACACCGGAGCAATTGTGGCCGGTGTAATAGTTGGATCTGTTATGGTCATCTGTATGTGTGCATGCTCTGGAAGCAAATACGACAAGTAATGTTGTCATTTTTTGGTAATGAAACTGAAAACGGAATTTTTTTATATAAAAAAGGAGCGCGCAAGCGATCACACGGTTCGATTCCGAAAGACGCACACACGTTAAGATGCCAGCATTTCTGGTGATTCTTAAGATTTTCGCTTCGCTTGCGTCCGTCATGGTCGCCAGCGCAAGTGCCCACACTGCAGGGAACAAGAACGGCAGTAAGATCCCGGAGGGGGTCAAGACGGCGCACTGCATCCAGCTAGAGAGACGGGAGGCAGCGCGCAAGATCGAGCAGCAGAATCTTATATTCTGGCGCAAGGTAGAAAGCCGCAAGAAGCGGGAGGCGCGACGAAGGTCACGCGCTCCATGGAAGCGCATGGCGAAAAGGCTCGAACGGGAGCTGATTGACGTCGTGGCGGGCCACCGAGTGCTTCTTAAGTCTGTCGAGATGATGAAGGAGGAAAATGTTTCCCTTTCTATTGCAGTTGACATGGAGTACTTACGTCGTCGCGAGGCGACGATATGCGAGATCCTAGGGATTGAGGCTGAAACTTTTGACGGACTTCTTCGCGGCGCTCAGCGCAACGATGACCAGATCGTGGCTCTTAAGAGCCGCGGTGCTGCTGGGTGAACACAGACACCTGCAAAACACGTTAAGTGTTTTTGTATTCGGTTATGTAGAGTGCAATTACAAGTGTCATTGCGGCATCTGTTGTTGGATCGTGTTCTTCTTTTATTGGAAGTTTTTCGTTGATCTTACGAAGTTCTGTTGATAACTTGTTTTCTATACAGATGTACGTATCTTGCAATTTTGCTGATTGGCAAAGTCGAGTGCTCTCGGGATTCCAATTTGCAATGTCAATTATCTTTTGTGGCTTTGTGTATTCATAACCCTTCAAAATACATAGATTTTTAAGTGCATCTGTATCTCCGCTTCCTTTGACGATAACCAACGATTTCTCAAAAACCTTCATAAATTTCTTTATCCATGATGGTGGTTCATGATGACGTTTAATATTTGAATCTCCTTCATACAAAGACAGAATCTGTTTCCAGATCTTTTTTTTCTCTGAATCAAGTTCTGAATAAAAAGCCTCTCCAAGAGGAATTTGCAATTCAGACTCCAGAGCTTGAATGGCGTTTGCGGTTTTAGATGTTATATTTGTAAATTTTGATAGAGGGAGTGACATATTATTTGAGAGCGAGCTGAGTGTTACAAAAAAACTACTAATTTCCCATGATGTTGTTTTAGTGAGTTGAATACCGCCAATTTCTCTAGGAAGAAAGAAAAATTTGTTTCCACTAACATTCTTAACATGTTGCACATCATTTAGCACATGCCAAAATTCACAGTCAAACACTAATATTGATGAATACCCATGCGATAATTTATCGATTAATTCACTATGTATCTTCATTATGTATCATCGAGAACTTTAAGAGCTTGCATTCAGAAGCTGAAGAAGTACATTTTTAGAATCACGTTTTCCATACGGGATTCCCTTCTTGCTAAGGAGATCACGAAGTTCTGCAGCACTCTTTGTCTTAAGATCGTCAACGTCGGGTTCTACTACGGGGACTTCAACAGATGAAACGACCTCCTTTTCTTCGTGTACTGAGAGGCGGTCATCGTTTTCTGTTTCAGAATCTTCATCTGTCTCAGCCTGAAGTTCTGGCTGGGGCGCTAGATTGGCAGATACAAATGAAGATAACGAGCTTACCGCGTGAAGAACACGGTTCTGCTGCCAGAAAACGTAACCGACCATTCCAGCAAGAATTAGAACCATACACGCAAGAACTAGTACGGAGATATTAAGAAAACTCATTTTCTAATTGCAAAGAATAAACCTTCTTTCTTTAAACGTAAAGATGCCAACACCGGATGCATCGCAGTTCACGCAGAAAAAGAAATATGAAGCAATTCAAGAAAGAGAACTAACAGGAGGACCCAAGTTAGTGACGCATCTTTATCAATTCGTTCCAAGAGCGTCTGGCCTAGTTGATTTCTTGCCATCGTTTACGAATAAACTTACAAGTGCGACTCCTCGCTATGTCAGACCTGATATAATAACAGGGCTCAGTAGAAAACTTCGCATACCGCCTATAAGTTAGAAATCTTCATCAAATTTAATAGTCATCTTTTCACTAGAAAGACCAACTCCCGGTTTTGCATATTCAGAAACCTTCTTCTCAAAGAAGTTTGTTTTTCCTTCAAGCGAAATCAATTCCATGAAATCAAACGGATTCGTAGAATTGTAAATCTTAGTGCATCCAAGCTGAACCGAAAGACGATCAGCTACAAATTGAATATACGATGTCATATCGCGAGAGTTCATTCCAATCAATGAACATGGTAGAGAATCACAAATAAACTCAGTCTCAACTTCTACTGCGTCACGAATAACATTCTGAATCGAAGTTGCATCTAGCTGATTTTCCATCTTGGAATACATTGTAACAGCAAACTCCGTGTGAAGTGCTTCGTCTCTGGAAATAAGTTCATTCGAGAATGTTAGTCCTGGCATGAGACCCCGCTTCTTTAGCCAGTAAATTGCACAGAACGAGCCGCTAAAGAAGATTCCTTCAACACACGCGAAGGCGACAAGGCGCATTGCATATGAAGTATTGCTACTATCCATCCACTTAATCGCCCAATCTGCCTTCTTCTTGATACTTGGTGTGTTATCGATCGCGCGAAATAGTGACTTCTGCTCTTCCGGGTTTTTAACGTACTGGTCAATGAGAAGAGAATACGTTTCTGAATGAATACCCTCCATCGCATTTTGAATTCCATAAAATAGACGTGCAATAGGAGACTGCACTTCTACTTGAAACCTAGACGCCAGATTTTCTTGGACGATTCCGTCTGATCCGGCAAAGAAGGCTAGAACGTTCTTTACAAAATGACGTTCCTGATCCGTTAGTTTTTCCCAGTCGCCCTTGTCCTTGCTAAAATCAATCTCTTCAACTGTCCAGAAGGTTCCTACTGCTTTCTTGTATAGTTTGTATAGGTCCTGCTCTGCATCTTTGATTGGAAATAAAGTATACCGTTCTCCTAGCGTCATAAGTGTTGAGTCAAAGAGAGGCTCGGAATTAAGTGTTTTTAATACTTCCATCTTTACTTTAATAAAGAGAATGAGCGGAAACGATCCGTTTTCTGGAACAAATACTAGAAATATTTTACAACATGTTTTGTCACCAAAAATAGTTGGGGTCGGACCATATTCTGTTGAATTAGATGTAATAAACGTAGATACAGTCTACCCTCGGCATGTTGGATCACACCTTGCGCACGTATCTAACATATATGCAAATACCATAGGAAACACCGGCACAGACCATGTTAACAATATTTACGTCGACAATATTGGAACACCGCAAGAAAGGGTACAGCAAATATTTGCTTCAAATATTGAAACAACAACTGAAAAAGTTCAGCAACTATTTGCGACAAACATCGGAGATTCTTCCGATAGAGTTTCGAGTCTGTGGGTTGCAAACATTAACGGTTCATCATATCCTCCTCCTCAAACGGGTGGAAATGGAAACGGTATTCCTGGTGTGCAAGGTCCTCCCGGCCCCCCGGGACCAGCAGGAGCTAATGGTGCAGATGGTAAACAAGGACCACCTGGTTCTCGTGGACATACTGGAACGGCTGGTCCACAGGGAATGAAGGGAGATTCCGCAACTGGGCCAACTGGAACTGTTGTATTTTTTGGTTCAGATGGACTAATAACTAGCAATCCCCAACTTAAGTTCGACGGGACTCGGTTGTCTGTATACGAGACAAGTATAGACAATTCAGAACAACCATCAGGCCCTGCACTTGGTGTAACAGGACGTTCAGTTATCACGTACAATGAAGGCAATGGTGCAAATAGACAAATCAACACCATTGTAAACGATTCAAGTTCTGGTGGAAGCATAAGTGTAACCCCTGGTCGCTACAAATTTCACACATGGGGCCAAGGAGGAAGTAATAACGGAGGTGCTGCTGGATACCAGACTGGAGACTTTTTCGTGGTGTTTCCGGGAACTGTGAATTGGCAACGTATCGGAGGTTCTGGGACTGGTGGCAATGCGCTACGTTTATGGTTCTCTGATGCCTCAGGTTTACAGACAGACATAGTCTGGACTGCTGGAGGTGGTGGTGGAGCCGGTCCTAATACGCAAGGCGGATCTTTTGGGCTGTATGATGGCAATCCTTTGCCAGAAAGTGGAATTAATGCATCTGCTTCTGCTGGAGGCAAAGGAGGAAATGCATTGTACACAGATACCGAAATGTACACGTTCAGTACAACACTTACATCACCTGTAAATCTTGCTCGCGAAAATGTGGGAGGACAAATTGGTACACCATTTATGTCTGGCAGCATAAATGGGAGTACTCGACTGACATACGCAGGTGGTACGGGAATTAATGGTCTTCTATCATGTAACGGACCTATCATTCTTGACGAGACCGGAAACGCTGTAGTAATTTTCTCAACAGTTTCTCCTATCCGAATTTCTCTTGCAGGCCTCGGAGCATCTAACGGATTTATATCTGGAGAAGCGCCGATCACTTTCGACAATTTTTCACAGAATATTGATATCGGAAGTATAACCCAAGTCGACGCAGTTCCTAAGAAATGCACTAATCTTATGATTAAAAATGAGAAGGTAAGTATTTCTAAAACGGTATCGATGGCGCCAATGCTAGTAAATACATCGCCCTATAGATTTAGTGTAATATCCGGTGTTATAGAGGTTCCAACTGGAGTTCAGGTTACCCTAACATATGCAACATCACCAGACTATAATCTTTCACAAGTTGGAAGTGCCACAACGTTTAATCATGATACTGGAATCTTTATGTTAACAATTGGTGCTACAAATACACTTCAAATAGAAAATGCAAATGTAATGGTGCTAGACGATGTACCAGTCACACCACCAAAAACTATTATTTTTGGTGCTAATGGATTATTATACCAAGTAGAAGGAGTAGATGGTACTCGTGGACAAGGTGGGGTTGGGAATACCAATGCCGGAGGAGGTGGTGGCGGTTACTACGGCGGCGGTTCAGGCGTATATTTACAAGCAATTGCTAACATCGAGGGGGGAAGTGTTAACGTAAAATCTGCAGGAGGGGCCGGTTCTTCCTGGATAAATACAAGTACTATTTCTGGAATAACAGGTCTCGCAGGAACATCTTATGCAGCCGTAAGCCCACAAAAGAGTTATCCCCAAAAGGTATACAACCCAAATGGATTTTACGGGTCGGGCGGCAATGGTGGAGCGTCGTTGGTAGTCATTGAACAGAACATCATATTGCCAGTTCCAATACCTGCACTATCTGTAAACGGTGGTCTCAACGTAACCGCGTCTACACGCCTATCCTCTGCTCCAGGTGATGGAAATGCAGGCGTTTCAATTGGAGACATATCCCCTCCTTCTGATGGAAACAGTCTTGCAGTCGCAGGAAAAATAACAGCCGGGTCTTCTGTAACTTGCCCAATTTTATCAATAGGTGGGGCTGCCAGTACTGGATCAAATATATCCGTTCCAACAGGAACTACGCAAACTCTTTCTAATGTTTCATGCGAAACTGTCAATATTACAAATACTGCTAGTGCTGGTCGTTTAATAGTAATCGGCAATACTTACGTGAATGGTTCAGTAAATCTTGGAGCAGCTGGTTCAACCACCTATATTGCAAATCAATTCAGTTCAACAAATCCTACTGATAATGTTTTAATCAATTCAAAAGGTATTCCGGCGCTATCTGTTGAATCAACAACTTCGACCTTTTTTCCAGGAGGCTCTACTGTTACAATCGACAATGGGGGAGGAGTAACTGCTGTAGGCATAGTTAGAGCATCCGATTTAATTGCTTCTTCGGACGCCAGAATCAAGGATAATATAGTCACTATTGATTCGGCATTGGATAAGGTTCTAAAAATGAGAGGTGTGTATTATAACTTCAAACGAGAACCAGAGGATCGTCGTATAGGTGTCGTTGCACAAGAGGTTGAGGCAATATTGCCAGAAGTCGTATATACAGACGAGAGCGACATGAAATCGGTTTCTTATGGAAGCATGATCGGATTATTAATTGAAGCAATTAAGGAGCAACAGGAAATCATAAAGAAGCTTCAAATATAAATCCATGTTATAAAAGCATCTCCGGGAGTACCTTCATGGCCGCGCTCGCCCGGAGTTCCGCCTCTAGGTGCGGTACCTCCTACTCCCCCACTTCCACCGACTCCGGCCGCTCCACCTGGTCCGGGGTTATATTGGTCCGACTTAGAACCGTTACTTCCAGCGGTACCCCCTGGGTTATCTGCGCCCCCTTGTCCTCCATCACCACCCTCGCCGGCCGCGCTAAGACTAGCACTGACTCCACCAACTCCCCCACGACCAGGTAGCGCAACAAGTGTCGAGCCATCATAAGTCATAGATGCAGCAGTTCCATTACCTCCCATTCCAGAACCACCTTGACCACCTAAGCCCCCTTCAGAAACTACCACGGTTATTTGCTTCGCAGGATCGTAATTGAATGTGCCAGATATAAATGCACCGCCACCACCTCCACCACCAGCGCCGCCGGTATTAATTGTGCCACCGGTGAAGATATTAGTGAAGTCAGCACCATTTCCCCCCGATCCACCTCCTCCTCCTGTTAATTCGATAAAAAATCTTAACGGAACGGGGTTTATTGGACTTTGAACTGGCGGTAGTTGAACGCCAGACGTAGTTATTTGTGTTCTCCTTGGGGTTGGGTTATAAGGATATGTTCCGCCAAATGTCGAAAGAAGTGCAAACTCAGTCGTCCCACTTGGAACTGTGCCGGCAACCCCGCTTGCGTTGTAATATATAACACCTCGCAAATCATTCATACTATTTGATGTTTTAGCATAAGTGGTACATACCTGTCTTAGTGATAAATCCCTAGTCGGGAAAGCCATCTTAATCAAATCTTAGAAACTAACTTATGAATTGACAATGCAGAAACTCCCGATACCTCTGACACTTGTTTCATCTGAGCCTTTGTTCTGAAGCCCATTACATATGCAACTACGCCAGCAACGATAGTTTTAGGAGTATGTTCAAATTCATCTTCTGATTTTAGTGAAATTTCACTTAGCTTTTCAAATATCTCTTCGCGCTGGCTGTCATTTAGTTTAAGAGATGCACATAGTCGTTCTGCAATACCAATCTGGGTTTGTAGAACGGTGTTATCAATGGTTACAAATCTAGATACAGACTTGCAAAGAGAGCGAATGCTTACACGAAACATGTCTGAAATTTCCTCGTAAGTTCGTGAAGCCTGGTTGTTTCTGCATGCACTATATACTGCAGCACCCATTAGTGCACGACGGGTCTCCCCGCGGACTTTTTGAGCATCATCCATTTTTTTATAAAGCCCACATGCGTCCATAACGATTGCCTTGGGTAGATTGTGGTAATTACAGCATGTTTGAATAGTATCGAAGATTCCCATCCACGAACGTTCAGAGTTAGAAGAAAGAGACCATGTAGAAAGTCTCTGCAACTGCTTTAGCTCTGTGTTTGTTGAAGAAATTCCTTTGAACGACATTACAGAACCGTAAGAAGATTCTGGAAGAAGTTCTGATGTCGTAAATCCGGTTCTACCTTTATCACTAGAGTCTTCGTAATTTTTCCATTCTGCACTTTCATCAATGTACCGATCTCCAATTGTTCCACAACAATTACACACATACTCTCCGTCATCAACAATGAATGTATGTTCGCACGGCATTGTGTATTTTAAAGAAAGACTGGTTTCTAATCCGTTTTACGAACGGGAAAATATGAAAGCGATAAATCAACTAACGAACCATGTTTCGGTAGCAAATTTTCAAACTGGTGTGCAAAATATTGTTCCTGCAAGTGCCTTACTTTCTCACTTAAGCTGTCCAAAAACACAAACATGGCAAATACAAAAAAAATTCCAGATATATATCCATCTACAAGTCTGTCCAACTCTTTTCGCACCGGAATAAATGGTGCCATTATTTCAACTGCGCGTGAGCTCCAGAATGCAACTATACCTATTACAACCACCTCAATTGTAACGTCTGAAATTTTAAACCAGGCAGACTTTTTCTGCCACTCTTCGTTATATTCGTCAAAAATATGATAAAGAAAATAAGAAATGACTACTCCAAGACCAGTATAAAAAATTGCAAGAAGCCCCGCGTTTATTGTAACAATGAATGCTTCATTATATGTGAGTTTCATTTTATTGTTTTAACGTATGAAACTAATTAAAGAAAATATGTGTGGAATTTGGGCTTGTTTTCATAACACAGGGGATATCCCGTATACAATCGGCAGCAATGCATTGCAAAAACGAGGACCAGATACAACGATACAAGTAAACGTTGATAGTATTATGATGAGCTTTAGCCATCTTCGGATAAACGGAAATACCTTACAACCAATGACGTGTGGAAAGTGGTGGATTCTTTGCAATGGAGAAATTTTCAATCATAAAGATCTAGAAGAAAAGTTAAGTATTGTTGCTCCACCAGGTGCATCCGATTGTTGGATATTGCCTTACCTATTTCAAGAATATGGTGTAAACAATGCATGCCGAATGATAGATGGTGAGTTTGCAATTATTGCCTATAACTCTGAGCTAAATACTCTCTATGCATGTAGAGATCCATTTGGAGTAAGACCCCTTTTTTATGGAAAACATAACGACCAATTCTTCGTTGCAAGTGAAATGAAGGCGCTTCCAGAGTGCGGGGATGTCAGATGGGTAAACCCTGGAAAATATCTATCTGTTGATTCTAGTTTTTTGGTCTCAGAAACTCAATATTTTACACCAGTCTATTCTAAGGTAAAAGATCTTTCTCCATTACAGGCCACATTTCTTCTTAGACACACGCTTGTGAATGCAGTTAAGAAAAGATGTCTTTCAGATAAGCCAGTTGCCGCTTTACTAAGCGGAGGACTTGATAGCAGTATTATTTGTGCAATCCTTGCCAAAATTCTTCCTGTCGGTTCTTTGCATACATTCAGTATTGGAACTGAAGGTTCTCCTGATTTAAAATATGCAAAGATGGTTGCTAATCATATAGGTTCAAATCATCATGAAGTTGTTCTAAAACCTGAGGATTTTCAAAATGCAGTAGAAGATGTTATTTATGATATTGAAAGTTACGATATTACTACTGTACGGGCTTCCGTTGGCAATTGGCTACTTGGTAAATATATTAAATCACATACTAACTTCAAAGTTATTTTCAATGGAGACGGTTCCGACGAGGTATTTGGAGGTTATTTGTATTTCAAGCGCGCACCATCTGACAAGGCATTTGAAGCAGAAATAGATTTACTTCTGTCTGAAATCCATATGTATGATGTATTGAGAAGCGATAGATCTATGGCAGCACATGGACTAGAGGCCAGAACACCATATCTAGATCCAGCGTTTGTTGCAATAGCACGCACTCTTCCTACTCATCTCCTCAGAACGCCTTTAGAGAAGGGAATCCTTCGCGATGCCTTTGCAGAGTGGTTGCCGGTTGAGATTATACAACGACGCAAGGAGGCTTTTAGTGATGGCGTAAATGCAATCGGAAAGGCATGGTTTAAGAGAGATGACGAAGCCGAAATATACAAATCAGTATTTGAAAAGTATTACATATCGAGCTCGATAATTCCACACATGTGGATGCCTAAATGGTCTCCAGAAACTAATGACCCTTCTGCTAGAACCCTGAATACTTACTGATGCAAGAATGTTGAATCATAAACCTGTGGACGATAGTTTGTGACAAGCAAAGGCTTACCATTGTCTCTTGTCTTTATTGGCTTGAGCCATGAAATTAAAAGATATTTTTCCTCTACGTGCCAAACCCAAAATCCAGCTCTCAAAAGTTCATTCATAACATAATCAACTGCATCTTTAAAATTAAAGAGCGGGTAGCCAAAAACAAACGAAGGAATTTCAAATAAGATGTAGGGTGCATTTGCATTTGCAATTGCCTGCTGTCTAACCTTTCCCTCTATTTGTGCCAATATTGGCTTCATAGCGGCCATTTTGTAGAGACGGTGTTCTTCTTGTTGATCCCATACGTCGCGTGCTCGCATCATTTTCACTTGTATTCTGGTAATAATATGTTTTCAATACTTGCACTCGGCGGAGGTGGTGCAAAAGGACATCTTGAAATCGGATCATTGATTGCAATCGAAGAAAAATATGGATGTCTTCATAAATATTTTACTGGCGGAGTTTATGGCTGTTCAATTGGATCCCTTTTTGCAACATGCGTTGCGTTTGGACTTAATTCTGCAGATATTGTAAAATTATCTGCTGACTTTGCAGAGCCTTATGAGGTATTTGATTTGACCAGTCTAGCAAGTGTTGACATAATGCTAGGAAAAAAGGGAATTTTCAATATGGACAATTACGAAGCTTCTATAATAAAAAGCTTTGCAAATGCCGGGATCGATATCAAAAATAAAAAATTAAAAGACGCAATTATACCGCTGTATATAGTTGCATCAAATATTACTAAAGGTATGCCGTGTGTTTTTCAGGACGATGTTCCAGTTTTAACTGCTATCAGGGCATCATCTGCAATTCCTGTTCTTTTTTATCCTGAAATAATCAACTCCTCTGTGTATATAGATGGCGGTTTCTATTCAAACATAATTATGAATATAATTCCGAGAGAAGACAGAGAAAAAACTCTTTCAGTTTCAATCATACATACTATACCCGTAATAAGCCCAAAATCATTACCTCAAATGGATCCATTTGATTACTTATACAGCTTGTATAAGACATCATGTTTGTATGAAAGATACAAAAACAAACATCCAAACAATATAGATCTCTATTACAGAGGAGGGAACGGGGTATCAGTATTTTCAAAAAAAGAGAAAGAAGATATGGTTCTAATAGGTCAAACACTAACTCGTGAGTTTTTTAGGACCAAGTGCGCTAGTTAAAAATGCATCGAATGTGAGTGTATCTGGAACTCCTATCATTTCATAAACCTTCGAATGAGTTTCTACTTTAAAGGTCGGAAATGCATCTATCTTATATAAGGCAACCTTTCCCTTGTCAACATCACCGTTGATTTCTTCAAAGATAATCTCATAATTTCCATATGTTTGAGGATTGTTCTTAAGCTGTTGTTTGAACGTTGCCCACGGTTCTTGAGCCTTTTTACACCACGGACACCACGGAGTATGAAAAAACATAAATTTAGCTTGCGATGGTTCCAGCCCATGCCTTGGAACGGGTGGTTCGGTTACTATCATTTTGCTACCGGGGAAGACACCAGTAACCCAATGGTAAACCAATACAGTAATAGTAAACATAACAACGACTACTCCGAGAGATAGAAATATCTCTGAGCTCATTCCTTACGAAAGTCTGGATATAAAAGTTTGGCATCTTCCGATTCACGTTTATACCAGAGTCGATATGCATCTACTGGTTCACGGTTATTCTTGATCATATCCCAAGCTATGTTAGAGGTTTGACGTTCTGGTTCGTACTTCTTACCTTTAATGCAATACCACTTCCCTTTGTAACAGACGGCTTGTCGTAGAGCCAAATTATAAACTTTCTCCATTTTGATAGTGGATTTGATAGCTTCTTCCATTCTTTGAATGTATAAGTGTTGCTCATAGATAAATTACATCTCGAACAGATAGCAACTAGATTTTCAATTGTAGTAGCACCACCCTTCGACTCTGGTACATCATGACCGCACTGGAAATCAAAAACTGTAATAACATTTTCGCACCAAGGAGTCTCACATTTACCACTGAATTTAAATCCAATTCGGCGAACCCATAATTGCTCTCGAAGAGCTTTAGGGATCTTCACCTTGTTCATTAAGAATATAAGGGTCTTCCCATTTAAAATGGATTTCTTTTTAGATTCAAATGCCTTGGTTAAAATGGAAGAGTATCGTCGGTACGTCCGCTTGCACGCTATTGTTACAGACATCGGAAGTAATTCTGGTCAGCGCAATCAAGAATGGTTTGCTGACCATAACCAGCTAGTATGTCAGTATCAACAGGCGTTTGGAAATTATAGAACGATTCATGATGACATCGAAGATCCTGTATTTCGAAATGCATGCGATGAGCTAGAGGTGTTAAGCAATAAACTAATGAAAGATTATAATTCCTATCATTGGTTTAGTCTAGCCGACTATCTTGCGTTTAATAAGATTCTTATCTGGGTTGTTGATTACGTTCATGAAGAATTTGAAGACGATGAATTATGTTCGATGTTTTCGAACGTTACTGTTTAAGCAGGAAAGCCAACAAGTCCAGCGCCAATTCCAAAGCCAGCGCCTGTTCTAGCAGAAGCACCTACAGATGGGGCATAAATATCAAGGATGGCAAATGTGGCAAGGGCTACAAGTGCAATCATTGCAATTTCTGACATCTTTAGAACCTTGCCGGGAAGAAGATAGGCAGCAACCGCGACGGCTAGACCCTCGAGGGCATACTTAACAAGACGAGTCAAAACATCCGACATCATGGAGCTTTGGGCAGGAGGAGCAGCTTTTTCCATTTTATATAATCAAGTGAAGAAAAGTTATGAAGACTATTAAATATCAATCTTCGATTGACGACGATGTTAAAAAAAACTTAAATCTACGAAATGCAGATGAACGGCAGTTCGATTTTCTAATCATGTGCTACTTGAATTCGCCAGATGGATGGGCACAGGAGGGTTACTTTTTTGAACAGACTGATCGCGACCCAACTGTGTATATTCGGTTGTCTTCGAAAGATACGGTGAGATCTGAATGTCGTCTTAGTAAGAATCTTTCATGTGCAGAAGTTGGTGGGTCTCGAATGTTTATAAATGCAGATCGCTGGTTTCACGGGTCTGCTAAATCCGGACACGATTTAGAAAACTATAGACAATATGTTGTTTCTCATGAAATGGGTCACATTTTAGGAAAAGGACATGCTGAATGCCCAAAAGGAGGGGGTCCTGCACCTATAATGATGCAACAGACACTTGGTATCGGAAAATGTATTCCCAACACAAATGTAAAGGCATAATGGCCGGTGTTATTTATTCTACAGTTACTGTGTTCGGCGTAATAATGATTGCTGTTGCATTGGCTTTACAACTATTGTACATCCAAGTCGGCCAGACTTCTGAAAACTATATTGCATTTGAACTTTCGTCTATGGTTATCAATACTGCTGTTGTATCTTACCTCTTATATATTCTTATGTTTTACCGCCCATATAGTTCTCCTGCTGCAACAGGAGCCGCCGTGTTTTTATTGTTGTTTGGCCTTGGGGCAGAAATCTACATGAATCAATTCGAAGCCTCTATCGGAGTTGATACGGTAGAGTACATGCTTGTTGCATTCAATGCAATTTATCGTCTGTATCTTTTGATTCAGGTGAGATGTGAAAGCGCACTTACTACCATACCTGAACTAGTAGACCAAGTAGTAAAAGTTGCAAAAGCTACTAATCAACCAGTTGCAGATATCTCTCGTCAGGTAGGGGCGGATCTGAAGACAATGGATGTACAGAACCTTTACCAGAATATTTCTAGTAATCTTGGGTCTATTCTTTCCGACCTGCCCGCTGAGAAGAAGGATGAGATAAAGGGTACTATCCGGAAAGCTATGGGAATTGCACCAAAAGTGACGACAGCTGGACGGCGGCGTTAAATCTTTGATTTTCATACACGCTCAAGGTTAATAAATAAGAATGGCTCGCGAAACACTAGATACGAAGGATTTCGAAGGAAAGGTCATCGATTACCTGGAGGAAGACCCTGAAATCCCAACGCAGCGTTATGCAATCATGTCGTTTATTTCTCCTGAGCGTGTGATTAAGCAAAAGACGGAGTTCTTTAATGAAAAGTTCATTGAATGGCTTGAGTATGACTGGAAAATTTCGGGAATGGAAGGACTGATGAGCTTCCTTTCGAAGAAGTATTCTCTAAAGGTAGACGACCTCTTCAAGGACATGCAAGAGTTTGCTAAGGTGCACAATGAGGAAATTCGCAAGACAGATGTACACGAAAAGTATCAGGTTTTTCTTCTTAAAAACGAGAAGGATCTCGAGACTCAGTTTACTGAAAAGGTGGAGTTTCAGACCAATGTTCGCGGTGTAAAAATTCGTCGTGTATTCGCGAATCTCGAGGAAGCTCAGATGTATACTAAGGTTCTCCAGCGTAAGTATCCTCGCGATAACCTATATGTTGGTAAGGTAGGATGCTGGCTTCCATGGGATCCTTCTGAGCATGTCATGCCCGAAGTAGAATATGCCGAACAGGAACTTAATGAAATGATGCGCAAGTACAAGGAAAATGAGATGAATAAGGACATTTTCTTCGAAGAGCGTAAGCGCGAAAAGATTGAAGATCAGAAGAAGGAAAACGAGGCTCGCAAGAAGAAGGCGATGGAAGACAAGGGCCTTGTAGATGTTGCTGATCTAAAGACTGCACTTGAAAACGCCCCTATTCACCCAGCTGAAGGAGGTGTGCGCGATTGAATATCGACTGGTATTGCAATTCCATATGAAGCAAATTCTTGACAAAAAATCCCCCAGAAAATTCCAGCACCAATATCACTGAATACTCTGTCTGCTTTGGAAATTAAAAATCCGGCAATTGCGATTATCCAGTGGTGTAAATGGAATTTATAATGATTGACTGTATTTTTTCTCTCAGTTTGTTGACCCGACTCATCTGATAAGCTAGACCATGTAAAAACCCATACTAAAAACAGAAGAATTGGGATAAAATAAAAAAGAATAACAGAACGGTTTAAAAACATCAATAAGACACCGATATAAAATAATACGGTGAGTCCAACAAATACTAACACTATAATTTGCACAGGAGTAAATGAAGAGACTAGATCAAATTGCATGTCTTTAAGTTCACTTATGAATCCATATATTATTGCAGTAGGTAAGATTGGAAGAAGTGTCCAAGCACTGATAGCAGGTCCATCACGCAATAGCACTGCAGCGAGGGCCCATATTATAATTTGCGATGCCTGCCAGTATGCATCTGAAAATGTCAGAACGCTTCTTTGGGTCCATTCGACTTTGTTACCTATAAAATAATATAATAAAACTGTTACAAAGGATACGCATGCAAACAGAAACGTATTAAGTAACATCTATTATAATATTAACTACCTTTTTTAACCCAAACCTTTGGCCCAGCGCTGCGTTTTTCAACCTTTGATGGATCAAAATCGTCACCACTTAACATAGAAGAACTAAACGGGTGATTGTTTGCCCACAAGAATTCGTCACACATATGAAACGGCGGATGATCAGATGCTTTATACCAGAAGACCTGATCATCTAACTTATTTGATTGAACACCGTTTGCAATAACAAGACATTCGTAGTTTTCTGTGCATTGGTCCATGAACTGACAAAACATTTCAAATGTCGGAAACATACCAGCATAATTTTCATATATACGTTTTCTGTTTGATATGTTGTTCTCACGCAGAATGAATACAAAATCAATGTTTGTTCTCAAATTGGGAGATACTCCTAGTGGATACTGCATAGTAATCATTGTAACCATATCTATGTGACGACCATTCATGAAAACATACCGTGTCGATTCTTCATTGATCCAAGACTTATCGTACAAGCAGTCATCCAGAATTAGAAATGCACGAGGATCTATACTAGAACTTCCTCCCCTAGATTTCTTGTCAGCATTTCTTTGCTGCTTAACGGCCAGCTGGCGTTTTATGGCATTCATTACCAGTTCTGGCTTGTATTTATCATGAATAAGCTTAGAGGGAACCATTTCTTGAAAAAAGGGATTTGCAACTTCTGTTCCAGAAATTACAGTTCCTACTGGAAAACATGATTTGGTGTTTGAAAGAATATCGCGAACCAAGAAAGATTTTCCCGTGTCCTTTTTTCCAATTAGAACAATCATGGGAGATTTACGAGAGTCTATTTCACAACGATCTACGATCGTCTGAATATTAAATTTTCTTATTTGGAAGTTCATCACGCGTGAAGTTTCCTAATTTGGTTTATACGAAGGATTATAATTGAAATGCTAAAACGTAAACAAGCATCAACAGAACTTCGTACGAACCCAGTATCGCTTGCCGTTGGAAGAGTGCCTTCAAAGTTAGAAGAAATGTGGGGAATTACCGATCTACAGCCATTCTTTCCTCCAGTAGAATGTCTCTTTAAAACAGAAGCCCTTGAGTCAGTTAGAGATTACGGCATCAAACTTAACGAGACTATAGTAGGGATAGTTGATGATAGTGCAGTTTTATCATCATTGCGGACTGTACCCGTACACCGAAAGGTTACTATGATTCTTAGTCCATTCAAATGGATGAAGGGTGAATTTGGAAATCCAAATCTTCCAACATTCAGTGATAATGCAAAAGCAATACACTCAAAGATGCAAAGTCCTCACACTGCTGCATACGTAGGTTCGATTCTTTCTATTGCACTTTCTCAGTCTGGTTGTGAACACTTTCCAAGAGTTTTTGGAGTATTTACTGGAAATGCAAAAAAGCACACTATTGATATTTCAGACGATTATGAGGAACTATCAGACAGAGGATGGTTTTCACAAAATATCGGAAAGACATTCCAACTCAGATTGGAAGAGAAGGGGTCCTCTCCAATTCAGTACACGCGCTCTGCTAGAGTCCCCCTTGATTTGGGCGATGAAATTGATATTGGAGCAATAGAAACTTTGGAACCTATAGAAAGTCTTGACGTTATTCCTGCAAACGTCACTCAAATTTATAATGAAAACGACAATGAAGAAGAAGACTGTGCAGAAACTGGATCTGACGTATCAACATCTTATATATTCGATATCGAATCAAACGATTCTTCCGTTGGTAGTTTAGAAATAGAAGACGAACCGGAAGAAGACGAACCTTTTGCATGGGCAATATTTGACGATGTTGCAGTGCAGATGACAGTAATGGAGAAATTTACTGGTACATTATATGATCTTCTGATGAAGCATTCTGAACCCGAAAAACATTATGCATGGATTTCACAGATCATATTTGCACTTGCGTTCGCTCAAAGAAACTTTGCATTTACGCATAATGATTTGCATGGCAATAATGTTATGTATTTGGAAACTACCAAAGAATTTCTGTACTATTCCCATGCAGGAATTAACTATAAAGTCCCGACATATGGATATATCATAAAGATAATTGATTTTGATCGTGGTATCGGTTCAGTTAGACTTTCTGGGATGAAAGAGCCTAAGCTATTTATGAGTGACCAGTTTGCTACATCAGAGGAAGCTGGCGGACAATATAATATTCCACCATTCTATGTCAGTTCTCATTCGACCATAAAACCAAACCCATCGTTTGATTTGGTAAGATTGGCTACTTCCTTATTCTGGGACTTATTTCCAAATGGACCAAAATGCGATGATTATCTAAATAATTCTGTTTTCAAGTTATTTATCAAATGGATGAAGTTAGACGATGGAACTGATCTTCTATTCCACAAAAATAATCCCAAGGTAGATAGATACCCTGGATTTAATCTTTATAAGGCAATAGCTAGATATTGTAGAGACGTTGCAATTCCTCGAAAGGAAATAGCAGAACTTAAAATTTTTATAGGTCAGATTCCACCTGGTGAAAACACATTACTAATCGATGTATAATATTATCACTTTTCAAACATAACAATGTCATGTCCACATGCATTTATATTTGGAAAGCCTGAAACTGGTTTTCATTCTACTCGGATCATGGGGCTAGCGTTGTACGATATTCTTGGAACAATCGGACTTGCAGTGTTGACCTCGTGGATATTTAAAATCAGTATAGTCAGCTCATTAATAGGGTGGTTTGTTTTTGGAGAATTCCTTCATTATTACTACGGCAGCCAAACTGCATTTTTAACAATGCTTGGTATAACTGCTTGTTAGAAAGTAGGGTTTCCAACAAACATTTCTTGAACAATAGGTATCTCGGTGTTTAGTGTTTCAACAACTTCCTTGGGTGAGGTACTCGTTGTGACATAGGCAATTCCACCAGCAAGAAGACCCCCGAATGTTGTGAGCTTTCCTGCAGTAAACCAGTCAATTGGTTCGGTCTTCGATCTGCGGTCGAGAGCATACAATATGAAACAAACTATTGCTGTCGCGACTGCGATGTATATAATCATCATTTGTTTGCAAACCTTACAAATCTTTACAGATTTAGAACGAGCGTTTCGTCCTTGACCCTCCCCTCTATCTCAGCAAGAGGATCGACCTCTACATGCATTTCCTCTGCCGCCACTACCTCTTTCTTTTCATCCAGGTCTGTTACTGAAAGTCTGTCTTCTTCGTCGAGAACATGTAGTGTTCGTGGTTTATCTTCTTGCTCTTCCTCCTCGCTTTCATCATCCGAAGATGGGATGTCCTCGAATAGAACAGCCTTCGATGCAGGGGGTGGTGGTGGAGCGTCTTGTGTGGGAGCCTCAGTGAAATAAGACTTCGCAATGACTTCCCATGGAAGAAACCCACGAATTACTTCATCTAGAGTCTTATATATCAATTGTTCGACTTCCTGGCGGTTTCTTGCTTGTTGTTCAGTTGAAACTGATAGTGTTTTGAATAAAAATGCAGATTGCCATATCTTTCTAGCAGAGTGTTTGTATAGTTCATGAATAAACTTGCTTACGTTTGGACGTTCAAATTCTATTTTTACCTGTGACGAATGACCCTTGTATTGAAGTGATGCAAATGATTTCATATAAGAAAGAAATACTCCCATTAAAAGATCGTCCATATAACCACACTTAGAAACCGTAATAATACGCTCTACTTCATCTATAATAGTTGATTCACTCCATTCTGGGATTTTTGTGACCATATTTTGAAATGTTCTTATTACCTGATCAAGCTGTGCGTTTCTCTCGCATAGTTGTTGTGCACTCGCTTGAATACTCCAAAACCCTTCTGCAAGGCGGGGAACAAGCAACGATGAAAGATGCTCACGCAGCTGTGTCTTTGCATTTTCAGTTTCATTCATTTGTTTGTATTGACAGGAACCGTCTTGGTAAATAATTCCGCGAAACGGAATTTTAATTTATAATAAAGTAAGTTCTCATACACAAGATTGCACCAGTAGATAGATGGTGCACTGGTTCGTTGATTTCTTGCTTAATCTGTCCAGCCCAAAGCCCCTCGCGTCTCCTGCTCCTTCCCCCCAACATGATTACTTCATCGTGGAGGAATGGCCAGTTCCTGACGCCGGCGACTTCGTTTAACGACGAGGAAGATAGGGTAATGGACATGATTATCAGCAAATAATAATTTTTACGTAAAAACGGATTCTTTCATTTTAAATGGATTTTTGATTAAAATGTCTACGATCACTGCCAAGCTTAACGCAATCAGTGCACTCGTCGATGAGATCCGCGGCATGGCCGGGGATTCCAACAGTGTGTCAAGCGCTAGCCTAACTCCTCTCCAGAAGCTTCAGAAGCGTCTGGAGAAGAAGAGCGATGACCTTGCCGCCCTGAATTCTAAGACCAAGAGCAAGTCGCCCGACAAGGACGCCGAGAAGGTCGCAAAGCTTACCGAGGAGATCAGTAAGCTCAACGAGAAGATCGCGGAGGCCGAGAAGCCTGTCGAGAAGAAGCCTCGTAAGAAGACCGTAAAGGCCGAGAAGTCTGCCGATGCGGTAGACGGGTCATCCGATGAGGATGCCGAGAAGCCGGCCGAGAAGCCGGTAGTCGAGAAGCCAGCAAAGGCCGAGAAGCGCGTTACGCGTCTGACCGGCGCGCAGCTGACGCAGTTCAAGTCTGCGTTTACGAGCGCAAAGGTTGAGTTTGACGACTCCCACAAGAAGGCGTTTGCAGAGTATGCAAACAGCCTCACTGCAGATGAGTTTGCAGCTATCGGCCTAGCCGATCATATGACGGCCTTTGTGGCCACTCTTGTCAAGACCGTTACTGTTCTGACTGTCGCTAACATGCGCAGCCAGGCCAAGGATCTGGAGGAGGTGTCTGTCGGTGTTTACCGCAACAAGACGACTTCTCAGGTTTACAACGGGCCTGGCACAGACGACGACGAGGACCTCGGAGAGGTCACGCACGACGGCAAGGAGTATTTCGTGGGAGAGAAGTCCCAGCGAGTCTATGAGACAATTGACGGCAAGGATGTCTTTGTCGGTCACTGGGGTGTCGCTAAGTTTTACGAGGCTGACCTGTGAAGTATTTAAATATTTTTCATTATTGTGCAGTCATATATGAAAAATCTATAGCAGTGGGCCACATAAATGAATATATAAATACGATTGATGGAACTGCAATTAACCCAGCAATGCCGAATGTGAGAAGTGATGTTAATAAAAGTACATAAGCGGCAATTTGACTTTTTAATCCACTTATTCCAAAGTGATAGGAAGATATCGAAATATATATCGTAAACCCTGCTATAAGACAGTACCAAAGTGAGGTAAGCACGCTGGAAAGTGTACTAGGTTTGTCGGGTTCATCCGGAATTCCAGGCGCTGATATCGCTAATGTTTCACCATCATCCTTAGAAAGGATCGTAGGATCTCCGCCATTAATAATTGCTTTCACTTGAAAGGTCTTCTTTATACCAGGTGCAGGATCTAGTATTCCTATTGACTGTGCAGAAACGTTTACATTTAATGAGCCATTACTCGCCATTGCCTGAACTTCTTTTGTCACATCTTGGAAGTTACCTTGTGCACCATAAGATGCCTGAACAATTTCAATTCCCGCCTTTTTCTTGTCAGTGGAAGTCGCCATCTCTTATTATGATGAGAACACGACATTTGCAATTCCCCGAGCAATGCGTAGAAAATTATACGATTCCACGTAAGCTCGAACTGTATATGTGTGATTGCGAATCGTTAATTCATTTTTTGTTACTAGTTGGACAACGTCTTCGGGGCTAAGCGTATTACTTGCGAGTTGTTGAGCAGTTACGACAGTCGGATTTCTATTAAAAACAGTTGACTTCAAAACACATACAGGTGGACCTGGTTCTTGGAGAGTTAAGCCATTATTTGCGGGATCGGGCGCCGGAGGATCTTGCGCAGTAAGTCTTAGTATTGTTTTATTAAACATGGAACCATTGATGTGTCCGCTTGGCTGTGTTGTATCGTGATCGATTGCAAATGAATAAGTGTATATCCCTGGCAAAATAGGTCCAGTATGGTGCTTATAGTTCTGCAGAAGATTGTAGAAGGATTGTGGCTTTGTTTGTTCTCTTTCTGTACCATCTACAATCAGAGTAGCGTCGATTAAAATGCTGTTATCCGTTACATTCTGACCGCTATCTGGTCCAGACGTAAACCATGGGCTTATACTTCTGCGTTGGCCTACTAGAGTTGGATCAAATGCAATGGGAGGATTTGGATTATGCCAGTTAGTATAGTTGTCTACACCATTACTTGCAATGACATCTGATCGCTGCGCAATCCATACAATGCGAGTGCATAAATTTGCCATAGTGAGTTCCAGATCATTGCCGGGCCCATAAACACCGTCTAACTGAACAACTCTTGATTCTTTGATCATGAAAGAGTTATCACTTTTTGCAAGTTGGACCATTTCTGCATCTGATAAAAAGATGTAAGTTGCCTCGATATACGGCGATAGCGCCCAGTTACTTAAACTTGGATTTTCCGGCGTTGTGTCAATTTCAGGGGGGCTGAGAAAATGATTCATTGCAAACTCCTGTGCAGCTACATCTGGCGCAATTCTCATTCCAAACGTAGGGCTATCTTGACGAACATCTCTGACAGTAAAAAGATCGTAAATTCTTTTGAATTCAACAACAATTTCTACTTCAGAATACTGAAGAGATATTAGAGGGAGTGCCGCACCTATATTCTCACAGAACCAAAAATGTAATGGAATTGTTAGGTCTCTGCCTTTAATAGATGGTGCAGCATATGTACCTGATCTTGTTATCGAGTGTGGATATTGATTTACGCGATCGAATGCATTAGCGGGGTCGGTTAGTTCTGTAAGATTGCCAACCATTTTATCTACGATACTCCGCTTGGTCCCGTCGTGAGTTACATATGAATATAGCTTCATCCACTCACCGGTATGTGTGACAATTGCAGTTCCATTAACAAGTACGGAAACTGAGTTTATCATGTTGTAACCAATATTTGGAATCCATTGAAATTCATACCCTATTGCAGTAGAAGATGAATTTATAGGACCAGTTGCCCGTCTTTTAAGAGGATAAACTGGAGAGAAAATATCAGGAAGAGAAACTTTTATGTAACAATCATGAAGTAGCTGGGCGTTACGTTCGACCTTTGCTCTGAAAGTTCTTGTAAATTGTGGATGTAAATCAAGGTTAGTTCCACGAAAGTTCAAAACAAAATGTTCAAGTGCAAACTCGGTATGCCGTTTATAAACTGATCTAAAATGAGTAAATGTTGGATTACCAGTAGTTAACTGATCTTGGGCTCCCTTGTTGACCAGCTGGATTAATCCACCAGGCATTCTCTTATTCTTTGTAGTTCGTTCTTTTTAAAACATATCTAACTGAATAGAGAGATCGGTACTATTATTCCAATTTCCTCCTGATCATGAACGTTTCAACTGCACCTGTTGCTGTTCCAAGCTGTGTTCTATTTTCTTTTAAAAACATGGGCTTGAGTCTTCCAACTGTTTGTATAGTTTTGCGTCGCAGAAGTTCTGTAGACATAGATGCATCGCCGTGCATAGACTGTATTGCATGCGTTTTTCCAACTTGTTCTCCCCACGGGGTCACTGGGCTCACATTGACAATTGAGGGAGAATTCATACTTATGTAACTAAAATACATGCCAATTGCCCCTAGAAACCCCAACCCAAGTATATTTGCATCCATTAATACTAGTTGAGATTTCCAATACCAAATACTGATGAACTAATTATATTAGCAAAACCTAACTCAGAGTAACTTACAGCTGATACATTCACTCTTCCAGGAGCAAGAAGTGAGCTTCGGTGCTGTGTTGAAACTGTTGTGTATCCGGGATTTAAGGTGTAGATTGATGCCGGTCCTGTCTGACCATTTATTGCAATATAAGAATAGAACACATCTTTTACATCAGAATAGACAACTGTATTAGCATTTCCCCATACATATGCCGAGGTATCAAGTGCCACTGTTGTAGATGCAATAAGTGCGGATCGCCCTATTACTACAGATGCTCCAGATGCTCCAGATGCTCCAGATGCGCCAGATGCGCCAGATGCGCCAGATGCGCCAGATGCGCCAGATGGCCCCGACGTGTACACTGCGGCATAACCTGAAGAAATTGCCCCACCTGGACCCGCCCCATTTCCGGGAGGTCCTGGAGGCCCAGGTGGCCCTATATTTTTATAGTTGTAGCCGAGATTACACGTATTCTTAATACCAGGAATATACTTAAGAAGGTTTCCCGACATTCACTATTATTATTATGGTTCATTTCTTATAACGAACGGCATTTACCACACCCAGTTGATTTCGTGTAGATCGTCGTAGTATTAGAATCCGTGATTGTTCCACAATCACAGTTGACCTTCGTGAGCCTATTAACAACAATATCGTTATTTGTTTCAGAACGCGATTGGAGAACAAAGTCCTGTGCACGTGAAGCTACGTAATCAGTCCACTTAGAAGCTTCCCTTCGTGTACGTCCCAAACCAACAACACGAGTATTCATGGTATCAGGGTTAAATGGATTATCACGCTGAGCTACATTAGTGATATCTTTTTTTGTAGCAAGCACGCCTGTTGTAGGTACTCCATAATTTCTTGCAGCAGTTACTCTTTTTAAACGTATCCAATCACCAGCACTCAAAGGCATCGGCATTTGCTTTAGGTAAAGAATCGAATTTCAGATGGAGTTACTCTACTTCCTATCTTTAGAAGACGGTTGTTATCCTCAAATGCACTGCCATCAAATACATCATTCGTGTCTGGATCTATAATCATATAAATTCCTTTAACCTTGACTTTTTGGAGTCGGCGGCTCTTTCTGATTATGTTTCTGAGATATAGAGTATCTCTTTCATCTGCAATATAGTTTGGTTTAAACGAAAGATCTTCATTAGACGATGTTGTGTCGAAACGCATACACTGGATAATGGGCTTTTCACGCGAATGTAGTTTTCTGTGTATCTCACAGTCAATTGCCGATTGTTTGAGAAGATGAGAGATGCTTTTTGCAATACGACCCTTTTCGTAGGCCACTTCGTACATGTACTCGTCTGTTGTCATGAAAGTATCAACCGGCTGTTCAACGTCATATCTTTTTAAGGACATGTCATTTCGACGGATCATTACAATATTTGGACCTTCGGAACCAGTTTGCTGTTCCTGATTAAATACAGAAAGATATATGTTTACCTTAACCGTTCTTTCTGGGATAGGCAATGAAGCGTGAGAGCATATACGTATTGCACGCCCAACGACTTGGTCTAATAAAGATGGGTTCCAATGAGATTCCATGATGTGAACATTCCGTACGTTTAGTAAGTTAATACCTTCAGCGCCTGCACGCGAAACAAGAAGAATGCATAATCTACCGGGCTCTTTTATAGAGTCTTTTAGTGTTTGTGGAAACCGATCGCTGAATTTATTGTTAAAGATTTCACGGTAATAGTTCCGTTCTACTGGGTTTTCACCTCCCTTGAAGTACGCAAATGCAGGAACCCCAGGCTTCATTTCATCTTCCTCATAAATTCCCTGTGTTTTTTTCAGTTTGTATTCTTGGAAGCCATTTGCTTGTAGAACCGCGGCAAATAGTGCAAGACCTTCTAGTTCTGTAAAAAAAGAGTATACAAGTTGGTTCCGAAATGCAGGAGCTTCTCCGATATTTGCTTTTATATTTTTCAGCATCTGTTCCATTTTCGGAGAGAACTTGGATAAGACATCTTCATTTAAAAATCGCTTGGGGTCTGCAATTATCTTAGAAAGAACATCTGATTTGTCTATTTTTTCTTGACCGGCCTCTTTTGAAGGTTCAAGTTCTGGAGGGATTGCAAAATTACACGCCATTCTTGAAACTGTTCGGTACGATCCCATATCATCGTTAAGGTCTGTTTTAGATCTACCCCTCCGTGAATCAATCTGGATTTCCGTCCATCGCTTCTCTAAATATCTTAAAAACTGTTCGCTTGACATTGGTATTTTTAGAACTCTCTTATCGTCTTCAACCTCTTTTGGTAATAATCTTTCGTCAGCGCCCTTGTAGTATGAAACAAGACCCTGAATACGTTTGGCAAACATTAGTGCATTTTTTACCGATAACCCATCAATGAATGTATTCATAAAGTCTTCGAACTTTGTTGGAAGACATTCTAGATCTTCCTTTACAATTTTATCAGCGTCTGCAATTTCAGTTCCTGCCACCTTTTCCTGAAACTTCGTTTTCCAAGTTTCTACCCATTTTATTATGTCTGGTTCTTGATCAAAATCTTTGTTATACTTTACAGCAACTCTCTCTCCCTTCTCATTGTAAACGGTTTCAAAATGGGGAGGGTTTCGTGTTAGCATAATGTATTTCTTGACTGAATTATATTCGATAGTATCTACGTCTGGGAGAGATTTAAAGAAGTTTGTCATCATACCTTCATCCCACGAAACAACCTGAGATGCTGGAATAATAACTCTTTCTATAGGGCCTCGTAATAGATTCATTGTGTATGCAATCTCAGTTGGTCTGTTTATGATTGGAGTTCCAGAAAGCATTACAACCTTAGAATTTTTTGCACGATAAATCATTTCGTATATTTTCATTTTTAATTCGCTTTCATTGATTACATTTCCTATAAAGTTGTGAGCCTCGTCAATAATAACAACAGAGTCGTCAAACATATGTGGTTGGTCAGGAGGGAAGTATTCGTCGTAGTTTGATTTTGAGATGCCATTGTAGTTTATGAAGTGAAAACGGTGATCAATTATATCTGTGATTTGCAGTGAAATCTTTTTTTGGGCATCTAGAGGAAGTGTTTTAAAGTTGGGAGGGCGTTCTGGTATTGTTACAAAATAGCTCCCGTTATTATCTAAAAACTTCTCTGAAATTCCTAGACCCATAGCATGATCTCTGTCAATTGCAGATTTGATCATGCGAACTTCCCAATGCTGTTCCAGTTGATAGAAAGGATCCCCACACTTACGTAATTCTTCCTTAAAGTTCTCTGCCAATGATGCAGGTAACATAACATATATCTTACGGTTGTGCAGAAGGGACTCTGCTACAGCAATAGATGAACAAGTTTTTCCGGATCCCAGGCCGTGGTATAAAAGGAGGCCACGATACGGAGTCTCTGTTAAAAGATATTCCCTAACTATTTTTTGGTATGGAAATAGCTCTCGACTATTAGCAGAATTCTTTAAGCAAAGATCGACGTCTGCATCTTCCTGGTCGAGTGGGTCGATGTCTATTTTGCGGTACTTCAAGAAAATGCGAGCAATTGAATCTGCAAACGCTTTCCGGTTTGGTAAAATATAGCCATTCTTTTGAGGGGTCTCCATTGCTCACTTATTTTTGGGAGGGAATTGATAATGGAGCACTTACTTCGCAAAAACCCTAGACTATGGATGGTTTCAATCTATCTATTCATGGTTGCGGGGTTTCTTTATCTAAAACCAGACGTCGCCTTTGGTCAGGGGGGTCGCATTCGTCCATTTGGAACTAAACGGAAGGATGCCACTGTATTCCCGGTTTGGTGGTGGATGTTTATATTTGCTGCGCTATCTTATATTTTAGTTGCATACCTGACTAAGTATAAATTTTAATGATATCTGTAAAAGTAAGTTTCTGGGTCATAAGTCGCGTGCTTCTTCATAAAATCTTCTAGCTTCTGGTAGTTGAAACGATCAAACCTTGCAATTTCTTGGTAATTATTTTCAAGTTTATCAGTCTCGTGTGTTATTATATCTTTAGAAGGTCTGACTGTGAGAGGGTGAAGAACAAGTTCTGGTACTCCAGATACACCGCGCACGTCTTTTGCAAATTTGAAATATTTTTGAAGTCGTTGGGTCTTCTTCAAACCCTTCTTCATTTCGCGAGTATCTCCGATAGAAATTGCAATCATTCCAACAATATCTGGATATTTTTCTATTATTGTTTTACTCATGCAAGGGTCATATTCGCGACCTGTATTTGGCAAACAACCTTTCTTTACTGTAGAACAGCGTTTGATAAACATTGATCTACTGTTTTTTGTTCTTCTTGAGTATTTTGATGGGTTTACCAGCCAAAGAACTTTAACGTCTTTCTTCAGAGTGTAGACGTGGATCAACCTTTGTTGATTCTGTATGAAGCCCTTTAGTGCAATGCTTCCCACAAACGGATTTGGATGGAAAAATACATTATAATTAGGCGTCATGCATCTTGTTCCGTCATCAAGCTTTACTCCGCGCATATCATCTTCTGTGTTTTTGACAATACGGAACAATAACGTATCCTTCGGTATTGTCTTGATTAAAAGTTTAGTATTCCTGTATGGAACAGTCTCCATTATGTTTAAGACAGAAATAACATAAAAAGATCCCGGTCTAATTTTTTAAGAGACTCTTCGCTGACTGATTCCGGTAGTGGTAAATCTTTTAGCTCCTTTAGAACTTTATTAAGTCTTACAAGATACTCCCCTTGCAATGCACCATATAATGAAATATGCTTAGAAAATGCATTTAAAATTTTATTGTATCTCATATATGTCATTAGCCTCTCTTTGAACTCCATGTCATTTTTTGCTCTATCATATGCCTCGTCCAACTTTGACTTACTTTCTTTTATTACCCTAGAACGCGGCTCCTGTTTCGTAAATAGAAATGCAAAATCATAAAGTTTGAGACTTTTATCAATATAATGCAAAACTACATTTTTAGTGGGAGGTTCATATTTGCCATTGGACGCATAAGTAAAAAGATATCCTTTCTTCAAAAGAGATTCATGATAGTCTTTTGCTTCTGAAGGAGTAACGTCTGTAACTTCATAATCAATATCAAGCCCCTTCGGATTACCCTTTCGTTTTAGTTTCATTCGTTACTTAATGTTATCGGTTTCTTTTCATTTGCATTCTTTTCATCCTGCTTCTGTTTTAGTTGCTTCAGTAGTTCCTCCTGTACTTTGTTCATCTCGTCTACATTTGGCTTGCAAACATCGGACTCTACTGCACCGATAAGATATGTTGTCATGATCCATGAGGATATCATCATAAGATAACCAGTTCCTACGAGAGATGATAATTCTTGAGTCATAGGACTTGTCGGGCTAAACCATCCATGAATTTCCTGCACTCCGGATGAAAATGGTAATCTGACAGCGTCAAAGTATCTTGAACTTACATACGCAATTCCGGGTAGAAGACTCCAAATAGCACCATAGTATACCGAGGAAACAGCAGAAACCTTAGAACAGTGGACATAAGTATCCAGCATAGATATTCCAAACCCAACTGCAAATAAAATGCTAAATACTGTTAGTGTTGATACAAACATGCTCATTCTTGTTTGAATACAACATTGTCTTGTAGGTCAAAAGTATTCAATGCTCTCTCGAGTGAGTCTAGCATCTCGGAACGCTGAGTATAATGTGGTCTTGTTAGCATTCTACACTGCTTAATTGTTTTCCAGTCGATTCCGCTAATTTCACATTTTTGCATACTCGTCATCTTCTTCTTTAGATTTAGTTCCTTCTCGGGAACAAGAAGGCATACAAAGTAAACGTGTTTGTAGTGAACTCCATTCGTTCCATTGAATGACTCAGTTAATACTAGATTTTTACATATGATGAAACTGTCTCTGGTTATGTTGGTTTCCTCGCTAAATTCCCGGAGCGCACAGTCCATGTCGGACTCACGGTGCACTCTTCTGCCTTTTGGAAAGCCCCATTCTGTTTCAGAGAATCCGTGACTTACAGAAGCTACGAGGGATGCTATATCAATAGAAGCAAATCGTTCTTTCGAAGATTCATACTCCTGTGAATGGTGACCCTTTTCGGTTCCCCAATGAGATGTCCAAAGATCATCAAATGGTGTAGTGCAAAGAATAGTCTGCTCTCCGACCGTCATGTTCGACAATAATTTTTTTATATAAGGTTCGTCGTTTGTTTTATATTTTCCTCGAAGAAACTCAGTATATGCCATACTGTCCTTCCGCCTAACCATAAGAACACGTACATCTTTTGGATTGGTGGGTAATGTTGACTTATCTATTAGTATTAAGCCACACGACGTTATTGGTTCTGAACAAATTTTAAATACATGACCCTTTCCACCACAATTGTTGCAGTACATCTTACGATGTTCCATATTATGTAGGGCTTTGTCCGTTTTTTCCTTCGGGTTTCCATACAAATGGGAGGTTCGCCATCGACTCCTATACATTTTACTCCCGATTATAGTCATGCAACGTTTACAGGAGAAGAGCTAGAGAGGCAGATAGCACTAAGAGAACAACAGGCTACCGAGGCCCTCGCTGCTGCCACCGGAAGTACGTGGAGGACCGCTAAGTATATAATTTGGACACTCGTTGTCCTCCTAATACTTGGTGCCGTTGCAGGAATCACTTATTATTTATGGCCAAAGCCGAGTTCTATTAAGTTGAAGATAAATAGTGCTGTTTTTGGAAATACTGATGTCACATCACAGCTTCAGAGTGCAGTCAGGGGAGATGTATTATTTTTAACCAAAGGAGTTGGCGATGCTCCTGGCGTGCCTCCGGGTCTAACTGGAGCTGGTAGTATAAGTTATCAATTTTCTGATGAATTTGGACCAACAGTTGCAACTATCAAAACTCCATTCGAGTCAATCGATATAACACAAGCCAATCGTATTGTGTTTCCTGAGCGATTTACCAATAAAGGTAAAACTGGATATTCTGGCCCGAGCATATGGTCTAGACTGACATCTATGTTTTCAACTGGATCAGGCGATCAGCTACCTTATTCCAAAGATGCTTCTGCTGAGCATATAATACCTGCAACGTCTTCTCCCAGTGAAGGAGGGGCATATGGCATTCAGTTCTGGATGTATATAAAAGACTGGAACTATAACTTTGGTAAAGAAAAACACGTCATTTCTAGGAGCGATCCATCAAATACCAACATCATGAACCCGAATGTAACACTTCATCCAACAGACAACACTCTTCGTGTGAGTGTATCTGTCTTTCCAGATAATCAAAATGGTTCTAAAGCAGAACCGGCCCCTGCTGGGCATTCTGGCTCTATGGATGATGTTTACCTGTGTGAAGTTCCAAATATTCCTTTGCAATCTTGGGTTGCAGTTTCTATAACAGTTTTCGACCGCAATCTTGACGTCTATCTAAACGGAAAACTTGTTAAATCATGTGTACTTTCAGGAGTACCCAAGCCAGCCGTCGGTGATATTGCAATTAATAAGAATGGTGGATTTTCTGGTTATGTCTGCGGTATGAATAACTATTCAAAGATGTTAGTTCCTTCCGATGCAGCAGCCTTTTACGGCGCGGGAACTTCATGTAGCACAACTACTGGTGAATCATCAGTAGTGTCTAAAGCAACAGGATATAGTTTTAGCTTTGGAGTATACGATGCATCTGGTAAAAAAGTAAGAGATTACGTATTCTGAAGAAACGGTGGAAATTTACGACGTGTATATCCTACAATGTTTCTCTGTTTCATTTTTGATTCCCGGTAGAATGCTCTATAAGATTCTACTGGACTTTCACATTTGTATTCGTCAGGCATGGCCAATGCAAATGGAGTAGCTTCCTGATTTTCAATGTTTGGGATGTTTAGCGTCAACCATTCAATATGTTTTTGAGTCGCGTGGATATTATTGTATCGGAATGTATATTCCTTGCATAACCACACTCCAAGTTCACACAACCACCGATAGTTCGCAATAGACGTTCTCGCCCATACAGAACACGGATGATTAACGTGTGTCTTCTTATATGCATTTTCTAAAAGCATTAAAGGATCGATGGTCCAGTGCACAGAATATAAAACCTGTGCTGTTTCTAAAATCATTTTTACAACATGTTTATCGCAGTGATACTGCGCGCTAAGCCTTGGGCTTAGGCTTAAAACGAATATATTCATTCGATTAAATCCAGAATTATTCATCGAATTATCTTCCGTTTTTCTATTAATGGAAGGGTTGATAACAGCAGTAGTAATTGTTGCTGCAGTTTTTGTTGGAGTTTTTTTATACATGCGAAACAAACCTCAGGCAGATTCTACATCAAAAGTGGTAGTCATACCAAGTATACGAGACGGAAAAAAGGAGACACAATATACACTTCCAATACCTCTATCGGAGAATAAAGATGGTATTGAGTTTTCTTACGCAGGATGGGTGCAAATTGACGACTGGACATTTAAGAACGGTATTCAGAAGGCTGTTTTTATAAAAGGAGCAGATGATTCATCTTTAGCGTGTCCTGGTTTGTTATTAGATGCAAGTTCTAATACTCTTCTAGTAAAGATCGATACTTATGGATCTGTAGAAGTGATACCAGTTCCAAATATTCCCGCTAAGAAATGGTTACATTTTGCAATTGCGATTAGTCAAACAGCTGCCGATGTGTATATAAATGGAACACTATATACACACCATACATTAAATCAGATTCCAAAGCAAAATACAGGTCCGGTTTATGTCTCGTCTAGCGGAGGATTCTCAGGAAAACTTGGCCTTCTAGAGTATTATCCATCAATGCTCAATCCTGAAGATGTAGCCTCACTTTCATTGGTTGCCCCTGAGCCGGATAGCACGGATCAAGTTATTTTCCCTCCTTATTTCGATGTTTCATGGTGGACTTCTCACGATAAATGAGCAGCACTTATAGAAGCCCTGGCCGCGTCTGCTTGATTACTCGCGTATGACATTGTTTTCTGTTGATCCGCAATTGTTTCTTTAAGATTAGCAAATTCAATCTCTAGACTTTTTATTCTGTCTTCTTGAGACGTGTCTGGCGTGTCTTCCGCTGCAGTGAGATGTTCCCTTTGGTAATATGTGTATACTGCACTTGTTACCAGAAGAAAAAGTAAAAAATAAAGTAAATCTAACATGCTTATTAAATGCAAGAATTTCAGTTTGATCCACTAACTGGTCGAGTTACCGGTTCTTACTTTAACTCTGAAATGTTAGACACAGCAAATGCACTGACCGGAACATTTATGGATGTAGCACCAACTGAAGTATTCATTACAGATGGTGTAACAAAGAAGGTTTCTGTTCTAAATAATTTGGAAGCAATTAATGGGACATATCGTGCACTGTTTTCTCGAACACAGGCGCAAAGCATACAGATTGTTCCACCGTACAGCGACAATACTGTTCTACAAAACTACCTCCGTTCTGCATCTCGAGAAGTTGGTATTCAAGATATTTCAACTTATAGTAACCCTATTCCGATGCAAATGGCCATGAATAATGAAAGTCAGCGTGTTGCAGCATTTTCTAGTGAGCCAGTATTACAGGATAATGCAGTTCAGGCAGTTGCAGCATTTTCTAGTGAGCCAGTATTACAGGATAATGCAGTTCAGGCAGTTGCAGCATTTTCTAGTGAGCCAGTATTAGTTAGTACTACTACAGTCCAGCCTGTTGTGCAGGCTGTAGCTACTCAATTAGTTATAGAACCGACCCCTACCAGCGAGACACAGACCGATTTGCAGGCTGCAACTGTCGAATTAGTAGTAAATAATTTTGGGGCACGGCCCAGTAGAAGCAACGGGTTTGGTGCTCGAGTTTCTATATCTCCAGTACGAGTAATAGTTCCGACAGCTGCTGAAACATTAGCGCAAAAAGCCGCACACAAAAGATATCAGGTTGCTCTTGAGGTAGTACGTAATCAATATTACGAAAAAAACAATATACCGAACCCGTACAGTACGTCAAATTCTAAAATTGATCTTGGTTTAATTTATAGTTGTGGATATGCACTGAGTATTGCAGAATTCAGAACTGATTTTGTTGGAAATTGTCCTATCGTAAATAAAGCAGCTAATTTTAGACAGTCAACTGTATTTACTGGGGATGCAAGCATAAATAGTATGCTTGAAGATTTTCAAAGAAGCCAGTCGTGATATATAATATTCCATTCTTTAAGTAAATGAGTTCACAGAGCTTGAATACTACTACATATGCAGGATTTACTACGTCTACACACCCTGCTGGAATCTCTTCTGGATTTCCGTTGCGCGATGCATCTGATTATGTTCAGATGGTAAAAAGACGCGCGTTATATCGTGAAAATAATTCGGGCGTTCCATTTACTGGACAATCGTCACCCTATTACCCAACAGTACAAAGCAATGTAACAAGATTAACTTATCAATTTGGAAGAGTAAACTGTGCATCGTGTAATGATGGCCCGTTCCCCAATGCTAATCTCGGTTCTTAAGTATACATGGTTCTCCAGGACTCAACCTCTTTTGCATCGTTACCGATTAATACCGTTTTAATTATTTGTTCAGTTAGCTTCAATGGAAACTCTAGTTTCATATAAAACTTATAATCCTTCATTGTATCTGCGTCTGCAATTCTCAGCATATTCAACCGTGTAACAATAGATTCCGCAGCCCGGATAAGGGTCCGAACACCCTGTTCCTTATCCGAGTATTCTGAAATAATAAACTTAGACACAGAATCTGAGAGCTCGATATCGCTCTTGGAAAATGCAAGACGTTCCAGCAGCTGGGGCCAGACATAGTCCTCAAGAATAGTCTGTTTTTCCTTCTCAGTATATCCTGAGCACTGAACTACCTGCATTCTGTCTCGAAGAATTGGATTTACTGCATTCAGATCGTTGAACGAAAATACATAAAGAACTTGGGATAGATCGATATCAATTCCTGCAAGGTATCTGTCGTGAAACTGAGAGTTCTGTGTGCGATCAGTTAGATGTATAAGCATACTGATGATTTCCTCACCATGTGCCGTCGTACTCACCTTATCGAGTTCGTCAAAATACATGACCGGGTTCATACACTTTGCTTGCATGACACTATCCAAGATTCGACCACACATTGAGCCTTCGTATGTGTAAGAATGTCCAACAAAGTTTGAAACGTCAGATGCACCGCCCAGTGAGAAGAATTGGAATGGTCTTTGAAGAGCCTGTGCAATACCATTCTTTGCAATTGAAGTTTTGCCTACGCCGGCAGGCCCCTGTAGAGCAATAACATTACCTACCGCTTTTGGATTAGCAACCCATTGAGCAATAACCTGCATAATCTGCGTCTTCGCAGGTACCATTCCGAATACGGCCTTGTCTAGTGTTGCTCGTGCTCCGCGCATAAATTCGGAACATTTGTCACGCCCGTCAGAAAGAGTGACTGGAACTGGAATGCTCTTTCCAAAAGGAACTCGTAGAAATATATCTATCCAGTTACGTATCTTATGTGTTTCTCCTGACTCATCTTCGAGAGATGCAATCTTTTTCAAGACATTGGATTTTACATAATCGGGAATTTCTAGAGACAGGACTTGGAATGATAGAGGAACCTCGCTGTGGCTATTACTTGCATCTACAACTTTCTTCATATGAGAGTTGTACTCCTTCTGCTTTGCCGCTGGTAGAGAATGAAAGTATGAAGCCTCTTTGCTTGAAAGTTTTATTTCCGGTTGTATCTTCTTCGGAGGTCTTCCCCGTTTTGGTTTTCCTTGTACGGGATTTTGTGAATATTCTCGTTGTTCCGATACTGATCCGTATTTTGCAAGAAGCTTTGATAGAAACTCTTCATAAGCGTCTCCAGAATCAATTTCTTCGTTTGCCTGTATTCCAATTTTAATTCTAGAATTTCCATCTACGTTTATGTTTATGACATTTACATCGTCATCTTCGTCAACATAAGTAGAATCATCGTCGTCCTCTTCATCATCTGAATTACTGATAACAAGAACGTTATCCTTTATCCAACTCACGTCAGCAGAAGACTTTCTATTGCGACGCTTTGTCTTGAGGGCCTCGTCGTCCTGCATATCCTCGCTTGCTTTACGATCCTTTGCATTCTCACGTGATGGACGCTTCGGCATCCCCTCTTAGAGTATGTCTATAAAACAAATTAGTAAATTCATTTTCGATGAAGATTATAATGGCATCTGATATAGAAAAGTCAGCGTCGGAAGCACAGACGCTGATAGACAAGGAAGCAGCAAAGGATCCTGTTATTAGAAAAGTTATGAAACTTGTACACTCTTTTATTCAACATAATCGTGTAATGTGTTACGGTGGAACGGCTATTAATAATATAATTCCAAAGAAAGATCAGTTCTATGATTTCTCTGTTGATATACCTGATTACGACTTCTTCTCTGAAACACCCCAAGAACATGCAAAAAAATTAAGCGATATTCTTCACGATGCAGGTATACAAAATGTAGAGGCAAAGCCAGGAATGCATCTTGGCACATTCAAAGTTTTTGCTGATTATACAGGAGTTGCCGACATCAGCAATTTGGAGCGTCCCATATTTGAAAAGCTGTGGAAGGAATCGATCGTGAAGGACCGCATTCACTATGTTCCCCCAAATTTTTTGAGAATGTCTATCTATTTAGAACTGTCTAGACCCCGCGGTTTTGTCGAGCGGTGGAAGAAAGTATATACGCGGCTTCTCCTTCTGAATAAGGAGTATCCTGTAGTTTGCCCCAAATCGGAGAGTCAAGTTGATGAACGTGTATTAGATACATCTAAACGCAAACAGCTCGAAGATATGATTATCAAGGAACATGCAATTCTTCTTGGATTCAATGCAGCCGAAGTTCAGGCCGGAAATAAAAGAGAATGGAAACTTCCACTAGATCTGCTTATACCTCCAGAGTCAGCAGATGAACTCTCTCAAAAGATAGCTAGACTGTTTTCAAATGATGCAAAGGTAAAAACTAGAGAGTATGAAGAATATGCAGAGCTGCTTCCTGCTCACTATGATATTGTAGACTCGTCTAATAAACTATTGGTTCGTGTGTTTGAAACAAATGCGTGTCACAGTTATCACGAGCTGTCTTCTGGTCTTTATGTTGCATCTATTCCTACTCTCTTGAACTTCTTCTTTGCTATGCTTTACGCCGATAAGCATTTCTTGGAATCGACAACAGTTCAAAGGATTGTTTGTTCAGCACAAAAATTGATAGATATTGCGAATGAATCGTCTAAGAGAAGATTTAAGCTACTTACTCCGGTTACATGCATCGGTAAGCAAAAGGATCTAATAGATATGAAACGTGAAAAATCAGAAATATTTGAGAAGTTATCTAAAAATCGCCAGTCAGAAGCGTTTCTGAGATACTTTTTCTCATATACTCCTACTTAATCTCGTTGAGTGCATTCTGGATATCGTACATTTCAATCTCCTTTGTCTCAATTGGAGCATTCTGAATCATTTCGAAACATTCTAGACATACCTTTAGGTTGACATCTACACAAAGGTATAGCTTTCTCTTGTTTCCACAACATTCGCACTGCATTTGTTGTAAATAACTCTTGCAAATAAAAATCCATTTCTACATCCTTACCTACTTCTTGCAGAGGTAGACCTTCAGCGGATCCTCGCCCATACCCTCGAGCATGTCGATGATATTATTGAAGGTTTTCTTAAAATCGGCCATTGCCGACTTAGTGATGTAGTTGCCCTGTACTGTCAGCATAGCCGACGTCAGAGCCAGGATCGCATCGTCGATCTCGTGTGCACGCCGATAGAGCTTCTTAGAGTCATACTCAGAGAAGTCCTCGTCCACAGCACGAAAGAGCTCGCGCGCACGCGGCGCGATGATGTCATTAAGCAGGTGCGGGCACCCCGTCTCGCCAGCAAGAAGGAAGCCCTCCATTTGGTCGCTTTAGCGAAGAAACACTCCACCAATAAGATCTGTTTTTATGTAAAAAATAAATCCATTTTTAGGCAGCAGGCACTTGTGCAACTGCAGCTAGTTCTGCTTGATCTAGAACAAGATGAGGAATATCATCCTCGTCGTCTCCAAGAGGCTCAAGCCAAGCATCGCGCTCGTCCGGATCATGAACATTATGAGTTCTTAGAATGTGAATGGCCTGTTTAAGCCGCTCGTGTACATTCTGAATTTCCATAAGTGGAGCAAGAAGCTCCCCAATGATTTGATTGCGGGATTTGACTTCCGCGTTAATCCCATCGATATAACCTGAAAGGATGTTGCATAGGCGACTCAGATTTCCCTGAGCACACATGCCGATATTATCTTCCATCTCGGAAGCTAAGATCTTTTTTAAGTCAGAACTATCAGGCGATGCCTTGATATACTGCCAGATTGAATTGAGAACACGAGCATAAATGCCCTCTCCCAACCCATAAATTTCGTCGTCAGCACAATACTTCGACATCATCTGCCAAGCAGCACGCTTGGACAGTTTACATTCCATGATAATCTCACCGGAAGTCTTGAGAGTTTCTGTCTCATACTCGGCGGGGACTGCGATTCGAAGAATCGTCGCAACAGCCTCCCTTACTTTTGCAACCACCAGTTCCGTGTGAACGTTCTGTCGGTCGTTTGCAAGATTTGCAAGAGCTCCCACTGGCCGAGCGGCAGCATTTTGTACTGCTGCATTTACCTGAAGGAGCCGGTTACGAATCTCTGCATTAAAAGCACGATTCTCTTCCCATCGAGCTTGAGCAAGCTCACGGCGCTGAATTTGGCGCTCGCGCCTTGCGGCAATAATTGCATCGTCTGGATCGACTCCGCCATTTGCCTCAATCTCAGCATGAATCAACATATTCAGGGCCAGTAGGTCCTGTTCATGGCGAATATCCTCAGCTCGACGTGCAGCATTAATTGCATTGCCTCCCTCATCTCGAAGTGCCCTCCAGATTGCCTGGAGGTTCTTGTTATGAACATAAGCAAGCTCATTGCGACGCTGCGTATTGGGTCCGTTTAGGGACTTAGACAAGTCGTGCTTTCCACAGCGAAGACCGGCCTGCATGACCATTACGGTGCAGCGGTGGCCAGTCTTCTTAATTCCGACACAAGCGTGCGGCATTTTATTAAGACACGGTATAATCTACCATAAATCCATTTTTAGTTTTTAGGGAAAAGCAGTCCAATTAAAAAGAAGTTTCTAATTTGAAACTTGTGCACTGCTGATACTCCGGATATTGAATCAAACCTTTCAAAGTTGTAATTGAATGGAACTTTTATAAAAATAAAGTTGGGCCGAGAGGCTCGCTTGATAATTTCAGTTATCCATATGTCAAGTCTTACATTACCCATGTGAAGGTCAATATTCGACTTCTCTTTATATTTCGGCCCTCCCCACGGAGGATCAATATATAGGACATCTGTTTTCCAATCAAATATTTGAGTAGAATCCCCGTTATGTAGACCAACGTTCGTCAGATTATATATCCCAGTATTGTGTTTCAGAGCATCAAAGTTTTCTTTATTTATTTCGATGCTTTCAACCCTTTTAAAGTTTAGTGCAAACAGAATGGTATCGCCCCCTACACTTCCTGTAGCATCAGTTATATGCATTTTTTCAGTAGGACCAGTTACTGAAAGAATTTTTTGCAAAAGCCGCCTCCCGTCATTGCGCCTGGTTATGCTGTATGACCCTTCGGGAGTTAACTTCAAACAACCGTAGTTTATTCCTTGTTTCTCCGGAAACATCCTCTCTATTTCATTAATGGTTCCTCCACTAAAACCTTCCATTAGCTTGATAATAGAAAAATAGGTTACGAATTATCATTAAAAGCTCACCATGAACTTATCTGCCATCATTACATTTGTATGGGATACAACTGCAAGATTGTTGAATCCAAGTCCAACACTCTCCATCTTATCGACAAGTTCAGTGATTCGGGGGTCCATGGGTACTGGAACCGGAAGATAAACCTTTTCAAGCTTGTTGATAAGTTCATCTAGTGTCATGGACATGTACATCGGATCATACGTTTCATACCCAAATCGAATTGACTCGATGGTATGATTTAGCGATTCGGCCCATTCATGCAAAGTATTGAAGCGCTTGGTTCCCGGAACAGTATATTCAAGAAAGCCTTTGTTTGTTACGCGACAGTGATGCATTCCATCAGCCCCCCTGATAAAGAAATACGGGCGGTTGTTGCGAGGACCCATTTGCTTCGGGTCGAACTGATAATGCCTAATAAAATTAGATTTGTGAAGCCCCAGAAACACCGGGTCGTTCCAAGATGCATTAATCACGGTTGCATTAACGTCAACCATTCTGATATCTGCAAGTTACTATTGAAAAAATCCATTTTTATAACAATGAAAAATTGAGCCATCTACCACATCGTGGTGCGCATGCACCCGGCGACGAGATATGACTTACCAAATTCTAGGTTCATAACCTTACGAATCGATGAGTACTGCTCCCAGCGCTCCTCTACGTCGAGGAACTTTGCGTTCGCAAACGCGGTGTCCATAATTTCATTGGCATACTCCGTCGCGTTGTGCACAAGCCGCTTCCACTTCGCCGTGTTGGCGTCCGTGTAGAAACGCTGCTGCTCGTCCTTTGCAAACTTTACCTCCTGGCATAGCCTTAAGAAAGTGGGCACAACTGTCGTGACTAGAAGGTCCATGTACTCGCGAGTGTTCTTGCGCTTAGTTGACATCTCCTCCGAGATGCAGTCGCAGAACCCCTGGCACTCGACGCACACGTACGCGGCAATCGGGACACGGATGAACAACTCAACGCTCATTCTCTCCTTGGGATTGTATATCCTCTCCCCCATCATCAGCATTATACATCATAAATCCATTTTTATTGGCCCCTCTCCCCCTCTAATCACCCCCTTTGAAGCAAGGCCCCAAGGTTTCAGAG